>OLQA01001664.1_pt1 | contig 18960 bp, 13 predicted proteins | sample 1673151 | NCBI WGS metagenome assembly OLQA01 (sample SAMEA3136760, study PRJEB25190) | human gut metagenome | biome: human gut; feature: human-associated habitat; material: faeces | place: Austria | collected 2013 | reverse complement strand
TCCGGGTCGAAGCAGACCAGCTCTTTTCCATTCACAAGATTGACGAAAGAAACGACATGGATATCGTATTTTTTCGCAGTAACAGCAGGCAGATTTGCCGCTGAATCAACAAAAACCTGAAACATAAATAAAATTCTCCTTTGTAGTGTAAATGTCCCCCAAAATGATGTAACTTTTGATAAGCATTGTAGCACATTGTATCACCAAAGAAGAGAGATTTCAATGGAAGATAGACAATATACTACAAAGGAGTGTGCCGACAAGATGATTCCTGAAATCATCTGTTTTCGGAAGAAATTTGGCCAGGTATCAATGCATAGTAATAATGACCAAAAACGGCAGACGTATTTTTAGTAAAAACCGCTTTTGAAAACTGCGCGTCGCATTCTCGTTACTTCAGTGATGAATTAGACGCGCAAAATTTTTACCAAAAAGAGGAACAAATGTTTGATATATTCCTATGCATATGGTATACTATTTTTATGAAGAAAGATATGTTTACAATTAATAAAAATGGTCTTTCCTATGGTAGAGGATATGTGTACTCTCTGCAGTATCATCTGGTCTGGTGTACAAAGTACAGAAAAAAGGTTTTAAAAGACGGAATTGATGTGGAATGCAAAGAAATGCTGGAAAGTCTTGCACAGGAATATAAATTTCAAATCCTGGCTATGGAGGTTATGCCGGATCATATTCATCTGCTTGTAGATTGCAGACCACAGTTTTATATTTCAGACATGATCAAAATCATGAAGGGGAATCTTGCGCGCCAGATGTTCCTTTTGCATCCAGAGCTAAAGAAAGAGTTGTGGGGAGGGCATTTGTGGAATCCGTCTTATTGTGCTGTAACGGTCAGTGACCGGAGCCGTGAACAGGTACTTGCTTACATAGAAGGGCAGAAGGAAAAATCCCGTTAAAACCCGGAGGAAAAAGCGAATGAAAATCATATCCAGTTATGGTGTAGAATTACGAAAACAGAATATTCCAATCCGCCAGACACTGGAGATTTACCGTTCTGCTGTCCGCTATCTGGTCGAAGTGTATGAATCTGTGTGGGAAGAACTGGCCCAAATTGAGGAAAGTAAGAAACGTTTCAATGCAGCGGAACATCTGGTGCATACAACGAAACGGAATCCGGCCCGGTTTGATTTTGATTTCTGCTTTCCCAGGATGCCATCCTATTTCAGACGGGCGGCAGTCCAGCATGCGCTTGGGAGTGTATCTTCTTATCGGACGCGTCTGGAACAGTGGAAAGCAGAGGGACAGAAAACAGGAAAGCCGTATCTGAAAAGTGAGCAGTATGCCATGCCTGTTTTTTACCACGATGTCATGTACCGTGAAAACACAGAAGAGAAAGATGCGGCCTTTTTAAAACTGTACGATGGCCATGACTGGAAATGGTTTGCTGCGCGGCTGAAACATACGGATATGGAATATTTAAGAAAACACTGGTCGGGCAAAAAAGCTTCGGCGCCAACGTTGGAGAAAAAGCACGACAAATATTTCCTGCGTTTTACGTATGCGGAAGAGGTATCTTTAAACCGGACACCTGTCAAAGAACAAACGATCTGCAGTGTGGATCTCGGCATCAATACGGATGCAGTCTGTACCATCATGCGTCCAGACGGAACTATCCTGGGAAGAAAGTTTATTAACTTTCCCAGTGACAAAGACCGGATGTACCGTGTGCTGGGACGGATCCGAAGATTTCAGCGGGAACATGGATCGCGTCAGGTGCAGGGAAAATGGGCATATGCAAAACGTCTGAATATAGAGCTTGGCAGAAAAATTGCAAAGGAAATCGTTTTTTATGCATCAGAAAATAAGGCAGATGTGATTGTTTTCGAATATCTGGAAATGAAAGGAAAACTTTCCGGGAAGAAAAAGCAGAAACTGCAGATGTGGAGAAAACGTGATATCCAGAAACGGTGCGGACAGCAGGCACACAGAAAGGGAATCCGAATTTCCCGAATCTGTGCCTGGAACACGAGCAGGCTTGCCTTTGATGGATCAGGAGAGATTGCCCGTGATATACGGGATCATCGTCTGTGTACGTTTCAGACTGGAAAAAGATACAACTGTGATTTGTCGGCATCGTATAATATCGGAGCAAGATATTTTATCCGTGAAATTTTAAAACCCTTGCCGGAAACGGAAAGGTCTTTGCTGGAGGCAAAAGTTCCTGCAGTAAAGCGTAGAACCTCATGTGTTTATGCAGATCTGAGAGAACTGATTTCAGAAATGGAACTGCGTAAAGCAGCATAAACACAGGCAGATATGCAGTGGATTACCTGTTATGTGGAAACCTGCCGTATCCGGCATGGAAGAAGCACATATCTGTGCAAAATCTAAGTAACAGGCGTATCCGCCGATATTTGGTCTGCCGCCTAAAGCGGCCGGAAGCACGTGACTTTAGTCATGTGAGGTTCAGTTCGCCCGGCGCGAACGTTATTCTTAAAGGTGAAAATCCTAAGTGCGCCTGTTAGCGGGAAGCACATAGCCAACAAGGCAAGGGTGTCCATTGTAAAATGGAATCTGAAGGAAGCCTGAGGCAAACCATTGGTCCGACGGACAGAAATCATGTATAAGGCTTACAGTTCGGATAAGACTGCTGAACAAGTTGAAGTCCAATAGCTAACAGAGGACTGGTAGTAGACATGGCGGATAGGTGATGGGAAAGATAGCGTATTTTAACCGGGGAGATCCTATGAGTGGTTTCATCAGCCATAGTAACAACGAATCATAGGAAGTCAGCAGATGTCATAGTAGCGAAGAAGTCCGGGAAACCGGATGGAGCAAAGGACAGAACAGTTAATCATCTGGAGTACGTCCTAATTGAGAGTTTTAGACGAAACACATGCCGAGAGGAGTACCACAAGTACTAAGTGGTCGGAACTCACGAAAAGGAAAGGAAACAGTGCATGGAGGAACAAGGAATATTTATAGAACGCATTCTGTCAAATGAAAACATGAATCGTGCCTACAAACAGGTGAAAAAGAATAAAGGTGCGGCAGGAATAGACGGAATGGAATGTGCCGATCTGCTTTCTCATTTGAAAGTAAATGGACGGCAACTCAGAGAGAGTATAAGAAATCAGTCATACAAACCAATGCCAGTAAAGAGAGTGGAAATCCCTAAAGCAGACGGAAGCAAACGAAAACTTGGTATTCCAACTGTCACAGATCGCATGGTACAACAAGCAGCTGCACAGGTATTAACACCTATATATGAAAGAAAATTTCATGAGAACAGCTATGGATTCAGACCCGGAAAAAGTGCACAGAAGGCAGTATTAAAAGCAGTTGAATACATGAATGAAGGATATAACTGGGTCGTGGATATTGACTTGGAAAAGTTTTTTGATACGGTAGAACACGACAAGTTAATATCTGTTTTGAACAAAGAGATTAAGGATGGAAAAATACTTTCGCTAATCCGAAAATTTCTAGTAAGTGGAGTTATGGTTGGAGAACAGATAGAAGAAACAGAAATCGGAACCCCACAAGGGGGAAATATTTCACCACTTCTCGCTAACATACTGCTCAATGAATTGGATTGGGAACTTGAAAGCCGAGGACTTAAATTTGCACGATATGCAGATGACTGTATTATTTTTGTCAAAAGCGAAAAAGCTGCGGCAAGGGTAATGGAATCGGTCACGAAGTATATTGAAAATGTTCTGCGGCTGAAAGTGAACAGGGGCAAGAGTAAAATAGGGAGACCCACAGAAATACAATATCTGGGATTTACCTTCTATTATCAGTTTCAAGAAAAGAAATATAAGATAAAAGTCCCTAAAAAGTCATTGGATAAGGTAATGAAGAAAGTCAGAAAATTAACGAGTCGCAAGTGGGGTGTAAGTAACTCATATAAAGCCCAAAAGATAGCGGAAGTGGTAAGAGGCTGGATCAATTACTTTAAAATTGGCTCAATTCTTACAGCAACCCGAAGACTCGATACGGTTATTAGGTACAGGTTCAGAATGTGCATATGGAAACATTGGAAAAATCCTAAAACCAGATATAAAAATCTGGTAAAACTGGGTGTTAGTAAAAAGAATGCAAAAAGTGCGGCAGGGTTCCATGGATATGCTCGGGTTTGTCGTACAGAAACTATTTGCTATGCGATGTCAAATGCACGTCTGAAAAAGTTCGGGTTACTCTCAGCAGAGGAATATTTTTGTCAAACAAGATGTTAAGTTAACTGAACCGCCGGATGCGGAACCGCATGTCCGGTGGTGTGAGAGGTCGGCGGCGAAAGCCGCCTCCTACTCGATCTCGGTAGTAACTACCGGGTGAGATAACCATAGTATAGAATTCGGACTTTGTCAAGCGATCAGCTCTTCAAATTTTTTCTGTTCCATCGGTAACCACCCTCGCTGTCTGCGGCGTCAAGTGCAGGAACCGCATCGGCGAGGTCATCCAGGTGAACGCCAAGGCAGTGGATCTCTGCACCGGCGGCTATGGGTGCAACAAGGAGATGTTCGAGCGCTTCACCAATGTCTCCTATGACCGCGTGATCAACCGCGGTGGCATGGGCACCCAGATGGGCGACGGCATTACCATGGGCGAGCAGCTCAGCGCCATGCTGAAGCGCCGCGGCATCAAGCACGAAGTGCTGAACGCAAAGTACCATGAAAAAGAAGCCGAAATCGTCGCACAGGCAGGCCGTAAAGGCGCCGTAACCATCGCAACGAACATGGCCGGCCGTGGTACGGATATTCTGCTCGGCGGTAACGCAGAGTTCATGGCGCGTGCCGAAATGCGCCGCATGCAGTTCTCCGAGGAGCTCATCGGCGAGGCTTCCGCCTACGGCTACACGGACGATGAAGAGATTTTGAATGCCCGCAAGACATTTGCGGAGCTCAATAAAAAATACAAAGCGGAGATTGCGCCGGAGGCACAGGAAGTTCGCAAACTCGGCGGCCTGTACATCATCGGCACGGAGCGCCACGAATCTCGCCGTATCGATAACCAGCTGCGCGGCCGTGCGGGCCGTCAGGGCGATCCCGGTAAGAGCCGCTTCTACATCTCTCTTGAAGACGACCTCATGCGTCTGTTCGGCGGCGACCGCATCCAGACCATTATGGACCGCCTGAATGTGGACGAGGACATGCCGATCGAAGCGTCTATCCTCTCCAACACCATCGAAAACGCACAGAAGAAGGTCGAGGGCAGAAACTTTGCCATTCGTAAGAACGTTCTGCAGTATGACGACGTGATGAACCGCCAGCGCGAGATCATCTATGAGCAGCGTGACCGTGTGCTGAATGGCGACAACGTGAAGCCGCAGATTATGTCCATGATCGACCAGGCCATCGAAGCGAACGTCAAGCGCTTCTTGCCGGAGAACACCCTGCACGACGACTGGGATCTCCGCGGTCTACGCGACCACTACCTCGGCTGGATGGTCAATCCGGATGAGCTGCACTATGAGGGTCAGGCGTTTGAGGATCTCGAGCAGCAAACGGTCATCGATTTTCTCAAGGAGCGTGCGCACAAGCTTTACGACCTGCGTGAAAAGGCGTTCACCCCGCCGATCATGCGTGAAGTGGAGCGCGTGGTGCTGCTGAAGAACGTCGATACGCAGTGGATGGATCACATCGATGCGATGGATGAGCTCCAGAAGGGCATCCGCCTGCGCGCCTACGGCCAGCAAGATCCGGTCATTGCATACCGCGAAGAGGGCTTTGACATGTTTGACGCGATGATCGACACGATCCGCGAAAACACCGCCCGCATGATTCTGACTGTGCGCCTGAAGACGCCGGAAGCGCCGAAGCGTGAAGCCGTCGCCAAGGAGACTGGCACAACATCCTCCGATACGCCGTCTGTCAAGCAGCCGGTGCGCAAAAACGGCAAAAAGCCCGGCAGAAACGACCCGTGCCCGTGCGGCAGCGGCAAGAAATACAAGAAATGCTGCGGCAGAAATGAATCCTAATTCATAATCAAATCTATGAAAGACTTAGCTTCTTTACATTTAGATAATCACGACAGCCGTTTGAAGTACTACCATCTGTTCATGACCATGCCGGCGGAAACAGAAATTCCGCATTACGATCTGCCCGCGGGGTATTCGTTCACAACCTACACCCGCGGCGACCGCGATACGTGGATTGAGATCGAAAAATCGGCGAAAGAGTTTTCGACTTTTGAAGAAGGCGTGGACGCGTGGCAGCGCTACTACGGCAAGCACGAAGACGTTCTGCCCGACAGAATGTTCTTCATCGTCGACCCGAACGGCAAGAAGGTTGCGACCGCAACGGCGTTTTTCGATGAAAAGCTGCCCGGTGGCTGGCTGCATTGGGTTTCCGTAAGTCGCGACGCGCAAGGCAAGAGACTTTCTCGCCCGCTCATCGCGCACACGCTGCACCGTTTGCAGGCGCTCGGCTACAAAGAGCTGTTCGTGCCCACCCAGACCACCACGTGGGTCGCCGCAAAGCTGTACCTTGATTTCGGCTTCCGTCCCGTGCCGGAGAATTTGGAAGAAGATCATTTCGGTTGGCGTATGCTGAAAACGCTGACCGACCACCCGGCATTAAAAGAGCTGGAACCCGTCGAGGTTGACGAATTACTGAATAAATAAGGAAACCCACACACCGCCTGTTTTCCGAAAGGGGGTATGCACATGAAAAAGCGTTTATTGTCCGTTTTGATTCTGCTCGGTTTGCTGCTCTTGCTTTCCGGCTGTGCGGCGCACAAGGTCGATGTGCCTGCACTTGAATTCGGCGGCACAGAGGGCGACGTTTCCGTGCTGCGGCTCTATTTTGACGGCGATTCCCCTGTTTTTCTTGAAAACGGTTTTACCGACCTCTGTGACTTGTACGTCACCGGGCAGTATAGGCACGTATTTGACCTTGAGGTGCTCGAAACGACGGATACGGAGACCATTTACGAGTTGCCGCGAAGCTACGACCTGCTCGACAATGTGACGGGCATTTTGATTTACAGCGATTACGCTTATGCCGCCGTGCGTGAGGACAGCAATTTGCGCCTGCATCCGCTTTCCCCCGGTGCGCCGGAGAAAACTTGGGAGGATTTTTATACCGCCGCGCAGAGCTATGCCAAAACGCACTCCGAGCTTTCGGGTGTGGAAAACTACGGGTTCGATTAAATTTAATTTAAGCATGACAAAAGCCCTACCGGAAATTTTCTCGGCAGGGCTTTGCTGTTGCTGTTTACTTTTCCAGTGCCTCGCAGCGCTCGTAAATTTCAAACGCGGCTCTGGCGTTGTGGTACGGGCACTTCCACGGGCCGCACAGCAGGTGCGAATTTTCCTCGTCCGGGGAATTTTTACCGCTTGCAAACCACTCGCCCGCCGGGCCGTTGATGATTTCGGCTTTGATGTATGCCCAGCTCTTCAGCGCGGAATCGAGATACTTCTCGTCGCCCGTAATCTGCCATGCGTTCACGCTGCCGACAACGGCTTCCGCCTGCACCCACCAGACCTTATTCGGCACAGCGATGCCGCCTTCTTCGTGACCCTCGTCAAACAGACCGCCGTCCGTATCTATGCCGTGGCTCAGCGTGAAGTTCACCATGTTGATGGCGACCTCCTTCGCTTCCTCAAGGAGCTTTTCCGCACGGGCTTTATCTGCGCCGTACTTTTCGAGCACTTCGGCAGCTTCCGTCAACAGCCAGGAGCCCTCAATGTCATGGCCGAACGAAACCTCGCCCGGCAGCGGCTCCATTTTATCGTTGAAAAACATGACAAAATGGTGGTGCTCGGTGTCGTAAATTCTGCGTGCGGTGATCTCGATGAGGTTCACAAGGCTCTCCTCCACGCAGGCATCGTGGCGAATACGGAAGTAGCACGTCATCGGCTCCAGAATGTGGATGTGCGTGTTCATGGAAAGGTTGCCCGCCTCCGTAATGGCGCCGTTGCTGCTGCCCGTGCCGCGTGCGTTTTCAAGGTAATAGTTGCCCTCTTTGCACTCGTTTTCGATGTAATCATACGTCATATCGGCATATCTGCGTGCTTCCTCGCTGCCCGTTGCGCGGATGTACTCGGAGAACGCATACAGCAAAAAGCCCTGGCCGTAGGTCATTTTCGTGTCGTCTTCCACAGAGCCGTCTGCATGCAGCATCCAGAAACCGCCGCCGTTTTTGTGGTCCCAGAAGCGCTCAACGATGTAGTTAAACGCGCGGTCGGCGAGCTCCTTATACTTCTCGTCGCCGAAAATGCGGTACGCGCCCGCAAATGTCCACAGCAAACGTGCATTCAGCACGAGGCCCTTGGACGCGTCCTTGTGAATTACCTTATCGACCGTCACGGCGCCATAAAAGCCGCCGTTTTCGTGATCGATGGTATATTGCTCCCAGAACGGGAAAATAGAACCGTGCAGCAAATCCTCTTTCATTTCATCGCGCAGCTTTAAAAGTTTTTCCATCACTTTCACCCTTCCAAATCACTATAAATTTAAAGCAGCGACCCGGCTGAACGAAGCCAAAAGCCGCTGCTTTACAATCAATATTTGTCCAAAATACAGTCCAGAACACTGACTTCTTTGCCGTTTTTCAGGTAAACGCGTGTGACGCGCTTTGAGATGTCGCACACCACTTCATAGTGGATTGTCTCCATGATGCCGGCAATTTCCGCCGCGGTGATCTCATCCTCGCCGTCGCGACCGATGAGCGTTACGGTGTCCCCTACCTTCGCCTGCGGCACGGCGGAAACATCCACCATGCACTGGTCCATGCAGACTTTACCTAAAATCGGGCAGCGCGTGCCGTGAATGAGTACACTGCCGCGGTTCGAAAGCCTGCGGGAGTAGCCGTCCGCGTAGCCGACCGGAATGGTCGCGACGCGCATGCGTTCCTTTGCGGTGAATGTGCGGTCGTAACTGATGTCCGATCCGGGCTCAATCTCCTTCACGTGCGAAATGACGGCGTGCAGGCTGAGCACCGGGCGGAAATCCGCGTGATGCTCCACGCTGAGCGACGGTTCCATGCCGTATAAAATCACGCCCGCACGCACCATATCGAGGTGCATCTCGGGGTAATCGAGGATTGCACCGCTGTTCGCGCAGTGGTGAATTTTAAACGTGATGCCCTGCTTTTCAAGCTCCGCGATGAGCGCCATAAAGCACGAGAACTGCTTCAAGGTAAATGCCTTGCCATCCTCGCCACCATCTGCCACGGCAAAATGCGTGAAGATGCCCTCCGGGATAAGCCCCGGGCGGCGGCACGCTTCTGCCACAACGCTTACGGCCTCTTTGTCGCGCTCAATGTCCTGAAAATAGAATCCGAGGCGGCTCATACCGGTATCGACCTTGACGTGAATCTTCACCTTAACGCCGCTTTTTACGGCGTTTTCGGAGAGCGCCGCGCAGTATTCTGCAGAATACGCGCACTGCGCAATGTCGTTTTCGGCAAGCACGTCTGCGGCTTCCGCCGGGGTATAGCCCAGCACGAGCAGCGGCAGCTTGATGCCCGCACGACGCACCTGCAAGGCTTCCTCAATGTTGGAAAGCGCCAGCCAGTCTGCGCCGAGGGCTTCGTATTCCTCTGCCATGCGCACCGCGCCGTGCCCGTAGGCATCTGCCTTAATCACACAGCAGACCATCGACCGGTTGCCGACATAGCGGCGAATTTCCTTAAAATTGTGCGCCGCCGCGTCGAGGTCGATCTGCGCCCATGTTCTTTTCTGTAAAATGTCCATAACCAAATTGTCCTTATACGCGGCTGCGCGGGCAGCATTTTGCCCGCGCATACCGGAATTTTATAAGGCGTTTCTGCCTTTTATTACTTGAAGTAACGCACGCCGCTCTCAAAAATCTGCTGATCCTTTTCGCCCGGCACGTTAAAGTAGAGGTTTTCGCCCTTGCGTTCGCTGTGGCCCATCTTGCCGAAGACGCGGCCGTCCGGGCTTGTAATGCCCTCAATGCCGCACACGGAGCCGTTCGGGTTCCATGTGATGTCGCCGCTCACCTTGCCGCACGGCGTGGTGTACTGCGTGGCAATCTGGCCGTTTTCGATGAGCTTTTTCAGCGCTGCGTCATCCGCTACAAAGCGGCCCTCACCGTGGGAGACCGGGATGGCGAAGACATCACCTGCGTTGACGCCGGAGAGCCACGGAGACTTCGTGTTTGTCACGCGAGTATAGACCATACGGGAAACGTGGCGGCCGAGCGTGTTAAACGTCAAGGTCGGGTCGTCGTCCTTGAGGTCCACGATCTTGCCGTAGGTGACAAGGCCGAGCTTGATGAGCGCCTGGAAGCCGTTGCAGATGCCGAGCACAAGACCATCGCGTGTGTCGAGCAAGTCCGTGACCGCCTGTGCAATCTTCGGGTTGCGGAACGTTGTCGCGATGAACTTGCCGGAACCTTCCGGCTCGTCGCCGCCGGAGAAGCCGCCCGGGATCATGATGATCTGGGAGGAGCGGATTGCCTTTTCCATGCGGTCGATGGTGTATTCGATGTCCTTTGCGCAGAGGTTCTGCACAACAAGGATCTCGGTCTCTGCGCCCGCCTTTTCAAACGCACGCTTCGTGTCGATCTCGCAGTTGGTGCCCGGGAATACCGGGATGAATACCTTCGGCTTTGCGACGCGGATGACCGGGGAGCCGGTGTACTTGTGGTTATCGAGCGGCACATCATATTCTACGGCGACGGTCTCCGCTTTATTCGCGAAGATTTTTTCGAGCTTGCCGTTCCAGGTCTCAATGAGGTCGTCCAAGTCGAGCGCTTTGCCGTTCAGCTCAATCTTTGCCGTATCGGTAACGGTGCCGAGCACAACAGCGTCGAATGTATTCTTGACGCTCTCAAGCGCATCTGCCGGAACTTCCACGACGAGTGCGCCAGCCGTCGGGGCAAAAAGCAGCTCTGCGTTTTCGGCAGTCTTCTCGAACTTGAAGCCGAGCTTGTTGCCGAACGCCATCTTCGCAACGGCAGCAGCCGCGCCGCCTTCCTTGACGACGTGTGCGGAAAGAACAGAGCCGTCCGCGATTTTTGCGAGCACGTTCTTGTAGTATGCCTTCAAAGCTTCCCAGTTCGGGAGCTCGGTTTCCTTGTCCTCCGGAATCGGCAGCAGCACGGCGTAGTTGCCGGCGTTCTTGAACGCGCCGGAGATCGTCTTGCTGGCCTTCGTCATCGTCACCGCAAAGCTGACAAGCGTCGGCGGGACATCGAGGTCTTCAAAGGAGCCGGACATACTGTCCTTGCCGCCGATGGACGGCAGACCGAGGTTCAGCTGCGCGGTGAGTGCGCCGAGCAGGGCTGCGGCAGGCTTGCCCCAGCGCTCCGGCTTATCGTGCAGGCGCTCGAAGTACTCCTGGAACGTCAAGCGGGACTTCATCGGATCTGCGCCGACAGCTGCGAGTTTCGAGAGACTCTCCACAACAGCGTATGCTGCGCCGTGGAACGGCGAGAAGCGTGCAATACCCGGAATATAGCCGTAAGCCATAGCGGTGGCGTCATCGGTCTCACCCGTGAGCAGCGGAATCTTCGCAACCATGGCGTCTTCCGGCGTCAGCTGATACTTACCGGCAAACGGCATCAAAACGGTGCCTGCGCCGATGGAAGCATCGAAACGCTCGGAAAGGCCCTTCTGGCCGCAGACCTCGAGGCGGGAGAGATTCTCTGTGAACGCCTCGTCCAGCGATTTGTTTTCAAGGCAAGCCGGTACGGCGTTGCGGTAGTTTTTCGTTTCATCCGGTGCGGTGATGAACGCGTCGGCGTTCTGCGTCACACCGTTCGTATCGAGGAATGCACGGCTCAGGTCGACTACGCGGTCGCCGCGCCACTCCATCTTGAGTCTCGGCTCTTCGGTGACGATGGCCACGACCTGCGCGTCGAGATTTTCCTCCTGCGCCTTGGCGCGGAATTTCTCCACATCCTTCGGGTCGAGCACGACCGCCATACGCTCCTGCGATTCGGAAATCGCAAGCTCGGTGCCGTCGAGGCCCTCGTACTTCTTCGGGACTTTGTTCAAATCAATCTCAAGGCCCGGTGCAAGCTCGCCGATAGCGACGCACACGCCGCCCGCGCCGAAGTCGTTGCAGCGCTTGATGAGCGTGGAAACCTCCGGGTCACGGAACAGACGCTGAATTTTGCGTTCGGTCGGCGGGTTGCCCTTCTGCACCTCTGCGCCGCAAACCTCGATGGATTCGAGCGTATGCGCCTTGGAGGAACCCGTTGCGCCGCCGCAGCCGTCACGGCCCGTTGCGCCGCCGAGCAGCACAATGATATCGCCGGGCTTCGGCTCGAAGCGCTTGACGTTCGCCTTCGGAGATGCGCCGATGACCGCGCCGATCTCCATGCGCTTTGCAACATAACCGGGGTCATAAAGCTCCGTGACCTGACCGGTCGCAAGGCCGATCTGGTTGCCGTAGGAGGAATAGCCCGCCGCAGCGCCGGTGGTAATCTTTCTTGTGGGCAGCTTACCCTTCATCGTATCCTTAAACGGAACAGTCGGGTCGCCGCTGCCGGTAACGCGCATCGCCTGATAAACATACGCTCTGCCGGAGAGCGGGTCGCGAATCGCGCCGCCAAGGCATGTTGCCGCGCCGCCGAACGGCTCAATCTCCGTCGGGTGGTTGTGGGTCTCATTCTTGAACTGCACGAGCCACTGCTCGGTCTTGCCGTCGATCGTGACCGGCACTTCAATGGAACAGGCGTTGATCTCGTCGCTTTCGTCCAGATCGTCTACCATGCCGTGCTTTTTGAGGTATTTCGCGCCGATGACCGCCATGTCCATCAGAGAAACGGGCTTGTCCTTGCCCTTATACAGCTCTTCGCGGGCTGCAAAATACTCGCCGAGTGCCTTTTCGATGGCGCCGCTCAGCTTGCCCTTTTCGATCTCGATGTTGTTGAGACGCGTAAGGAATGTGGTGTGGCGGCAGTGGTCGCTCCAGTAGGTATCAATCACGCGCAGCTCCGTCACGCTCGGGTCACGGTGCTCTTCGTCGCGGAAATAATCGCGGCAGAACGCGAGGTCTTCAAACGTCATGGCAAAGCCCATGGTACCGTAATATTCTCTAAGCTCCTCGTCGCTCCAGGAGATCATACCCGTGACGCGCTTAACGTCTGCCGGCACGTCGATCTTCATGTCAAGCGTCTCCGGCTTTTCCATCGATGCCAAACGGGATTCGACCGGGTTCACGATGTAGTTCTTAATCTTCTCCATTTCCTCTTCGGAAAGGTCGCCCTTAACGGCGATCACTTTTGCATAAGCGACCTGCGGGCGCTCGCCCTGCGTCAAGAGCTGTACGCACTGGGAAGCGGAATCCGCGCGCTGGTCGTACTGACCGGGCAAAAACTCCGTTGCGAAGACGTGATATTCGCTGCTGATCTTGTAGTTTTCGTCGTACACGTTGTCCACATTCGGCTCGGAAAGGATCGTGCGGGCTGCCGCCTCGAACTCCTCGCCGGAAAGACCGGAAACATCATAGCGGTTCAAAATACGCAGGTCCTCAATAGCCTTGAGGCCGAGATTCTGACGAAGATCCGCCATCATGTGGCGTGCTTCAACATCGAATCCCTTTCTTTTCTCCACAAATACGCGTGTGACCATGTTTGTGACCATTCCTTTCTTCTGGGGAAAAATCAGGATTTGTACTGCCGCAAAAAACGGCACTTGTGACAAAGTAATCTCTTACTATTTTATCACAGGTGCCGTTTATAAGCAAATATAGATTATAGCAAATCACGCCCTGTTTTTGAGTGCAATTTTGTGCTATTTTTTGGTAGTGTCGTTCAGGTCTTCCACACTAAGCGCCACTTTGTGCTGAATGGGCTTCCATTCAATGTTCGTAAACACCGCGTAAACCATTGCAATCGCATAGGTGAAAATAAACAGCGGGAACAACAGCCAACCGAAGAACATCGCTTTTGTCGATGCACGGATGCGCTTTCTCTGCGTGATGCACGTGATACCGCCGACGAACCACAGCGTCAGTATAGAACCGAAAATACCGCTGCACACGGAAAGCACGCAAACGCCCATATCCGGCGTGCGCGTCACAATGCCCGCCGCGACCATAATCGCGTTAAACACGATTGAAGCGCAGGTCAAGACAAGGCACGGAATGTTGTTCATAATCATATCGAAGCAGGCAAAACTGCCATCCACAACGGTTTTTTTCAGCATTTTGAAGCCGTATCGGCTGAAAACCTGCAAATAGCCCTTAATCCAGCGGGCACGTTGCGTAAAGGACTGCCCAAGCCGCGTGGGCTGCTCGTCATAAATAATGGCGTTTTCGCAGTAACCGACCGTGTCGTCCTTTAAAATGCGGTCCACGGTGAACTCAAAGTCCTCCGTCAGCAGGAAATGCTTCCAACCACCGTTTTCGCGTGCAATCTCGCTACTGAACAAAAAGCCGGTGCCGGAAACGCAGCTGCTGGTACCGAACATCATACGGGCGCGATTGAGCTGCGTCGCTTCGCGCAGGAAGAAAATGGAGTAGCCCGCGCTGATCCAGTTGTCGCCAAAGTTTTTCGAGTTGCGGTAGGACGTGACAACCTTGTAGCCGTTGTCAAAAACGTTATTCATCTCGGAGATAAAATTCTCATCCAGAATATTGTCCGCGTCGAAGACAAAAAAACCGTCGTAGGCATATTCGCCGAAATTCTTAAAAATGTTTTCTAATAAGAAACGCAGCGCATAGCCCTTGCCCACGGCATACGTATTGTGGCGCTCATAAACGACCGCCCCGGCTTCACGCGCCGCCTGCGCGGTGTTGTCCGTGCAGTTATCCGCTACGACAAAAATATCGATAAGCTCCTCGGGATACTTCTGTGCGCGCACACTGCGGATGAGCTGCGCAATGACGGCTTCCTCATTGCGCGCGGCAATCAGCACACCGTAGCGGTGCAGCTTCTTCGCTTTGAAGACTTTCTGCTTTTTTAAAAGCGCCGCCACAAGGTAGACCGCCTGGTACGCGTAGCAAGCCATAAATAAAATAGAAATGATAAAGTTCACATATGACAGTGTTTTCATGGTTTCTCCTTTTCCGGCCTTGGTGCAGGACCAACGTCATCGTCTGTTTTCAGCTTTCCAATTCTGTCTAAATCTCCGTATTCAAAGCGCAATGCGCAACCGCCATCCGCTTTCATTCACATTCTATTCACAGTTTTCAGTATTTTCATTATACGGCATGGAAAAGGAATAAACAATAGAAATGTGCGATTCTTATGAGTTTTGTAAGAAACCTTAAATTTCTGCGAACAGTGCACCAAATTTTACGCACTTTTTCGTGATATTCACGAAAGGAAAATTAATTTTCACTTTTTCGCAAAAAAGACTTGCTTTTTTCGGGAACTTGCTATATAATAATCGAGCAACAGAAAATTGGGCGCTTAGCTCAGCTGGCTAGAGCACCTGCTTGACGTGCAGGGGGTCAGCGGTTCAAGTCCGTTAGCGCCCACCAAAACCTCAGGAACTTCGGTTTCTGAGGTTTTTCTTTTTACCCAAATGACTATTTCTGAACGTTCTCTCCCCCAGCGCGCCGAAATACACATCGTCAAAGCAATATATGCGTCGGCTTTTATGTCCATGGCATCTCCATTTTATGCGGTTTAGTCCTGCCGCATTTTGGCGGCGAGCAGAACAAGGTCTGCGGCATCGGGCCTGCCGTTTTCGTTTAAATCGGCGGCAAGCGCGGCTGTGTCGGTCAGTTCCGTCTCCCCGACGAGCACACGCTGCAAAAGACGCATATCGGCCGTATTCACGGTGCCGGAAGCGTTGATGTCACCGGGCACAATGACCGTATACAACTCATCGTCGATCAGCACGCTCATGCCGGTTTTCAGCCTGCCGGAGGCCGCTGCGGAGGATGACGTGTACACTTCCACTTCCGCCTGTGGGAACGCTGCCCGTAGCTTTGCTGCCGTAACACCCGGTTCTGCGTACAAAATGTGGCCGGAAACCCGCAACTTCGCCGTGACATCCGGATCCGGCGTGGCGGTCGGTTTCGGTGTAGCCGTTGGCTTCGGCGTCGTGCTCGGTTTCGGTGTAGCCGTCGGCTTCGGCGTTTTAGAGGGCTTTGGGGTCGCGGTCGGCTCCGGCGTAGGTGTCGGGATGGGCGAAGGTGTGGGCGTAGGCTGCACAAATGTACCGAACGACTCTCTGCACAGTGCGCCGTTTTGCCAGATGATCGCTGCATTTGCGGAAAGTGCAGCCGCTTCGCCGGAAAGCGTGAAGAACTCCGCCTTGTCGCCGCGGCGCACGCGCGAGACCTCCGAGGTGTCCGAAAGCCAGTAGAGCATGTCGCCGCTCAAAACGGCCTCCGTCACGATCGTGTCTTCCGCCCACTCTTCTCCGGAAAACAGGCGCACTTCGCCCTGCATGTTGACGTACACGTCGCTGCCAAGCAGCTTATACGGCCGCGCAGCCGGCGCATAGGTAAACGCCGTGCCGGAAAGTGTCGGCACATTTCCCGCAAGCGAAATCTGCACGGCACTTTCCGAAAGCAGCACATAAAGCGTACTATCCACCGTCTGTATGCCGAATATTTTATCTTCAAATATGAATTCCGTTAGGGGCTCACCTGCCGCGTCAAACACTTGCAATGTGCTCGGCGCGCTGTAGGTAACAGCATAAAGCCTGCCCGCGCTGTCGCTTTCCGCAAAGCGCAGGCCGCTCGTCACAGGCAAAGCGAACAGGTCTGTTTCCTCCAATGTTTCCGCACTGAAACGCTCCACGGCAAGGAACTCCTCCGTTTCGGCGAAAACCGTCAAGGTATCGCCATGCAAAACGGCATATTGCCCGTTAAACGGTGCTTCGGCAGAACGACCGTCCGGGCGATACAGCACCGTCGTACGGCCGGTGTAGACCAGTATCTCGCTTTCACCATAAGTTTCATACAGTAAAACCTGTGCATCCTTGTCTTCCGTGATGCTCTGCGGGGCAAATCCGCAAAGCAAAAGTAAAAAGAGAATTGCCGCAGTACCCGCGAAATATCGCCGTTTTTTCATGTTTCCGTCCCCTCTCTTCGCCGAACGAACTTCTTGACAAGAGTATATCGTAATCCGTTAAATATTTAAATAGTTTTTCGGCAATTTCTGCCATATTTTGCAATTTTCTAACAAACTCACCAAATGGCACGGGCGACTCTACGACATTTTCACATACAAAAAATCGCCGGAGCGCACTTGCCCCGGCGATTTTCCGCATACTATCTGCTATTTTTTGAGCTTACGCCCGTCTTCTTTCGCAAAAAATTCCTTTGTAAGCTTCACCACCGTGCCGGAAAGCAATAACAACGCGATAAGATTCGGAATACTCATCAGGCCGTTAAAGGTATCGGCGATATTCCACAGCAGATCAAGGTTGACGGTTGCGCCGAGGATTGCGACGAACGAATAAATGACGAGGAACGGGCGCACGGCCTTACTGGTGCGGAACAGAAATTCCACAAAACGCGAGCCGTAAAGGCCCCAGCCGATGATGGTCGAGAACGCGAAGCAGCACAGCGCGACCGCAGAGAAAATGGAAGCCCAACTGCCGTAGGTCGTCGTAAAGCCGGAAATCGTCAGGTCTGCGCCCGCCATGGTGCCGTAATTCACCGCCGTGCCGCTGCACAAAATGACAAGCGCCGTCAATGTGCAGATGACAATGGTATCGACAAACACCTCAAAAATGCCAAACACGCCCTGTTTTACAGGCTTTTTCGTATCGGCGCAGGCATGCGCGATAGAACCCGTGCCGAGGCCGGCCTCATTGGAGAAAATGCCGCGGGAAACGCCGCGCTGCATGCTGATGAACAGACTGCCGATGGCACCGCCCGTGAAAGCCTTCGGGTTAAACGCGCCAACAACGATCGATGCCAGTACCTCCGGCAGACGCGTAATGTTCAGGACAACCACGCCAAGCCCCAAAAGCACATACAAAAGCGCCATAAACGGCACGAGCTTTTCGCTCACACTGCCGATGCGCTTGATGCCGCCCAGCAGCACCATGGCAACGAGCATTGCGCATAAAATGCCGATGACAAGGTTCACCGTGGGAATGTGGTCCGCACCGATCACATTGTACTGCGTCAGCGCCGTATCGATAGCGGTTACAATGGTGTTCACCTGCGTAGCGTTGCCGGTACCAAACACCGTCAGCGCGCCGAACAGCGAATACAGCACCGCCAAAAATTGCCAGTGCCTACCGAGGCCGTTTTTAATGTAATACATCGGCCCGCCGACCCACTCGCCGGTCTTGCTGCGCTCACGAAAATGCACCGCCAACGTAACTTCCGCAAACTTTGTGCACATACCGAGCAGTGCGGAACACCACATCCAGAATACCGCGCCCGGGCCGCCTATCGCAATAGCGCCCGCCACACCGGCAATGTTGCCCGTGCCCACTGTGCCGGCCAGCGCCGTGCATACAGCCTGAAACGGCGTCATGGAACCGTCCGAAGCATCTTTTTTGCGGAACATGCGCCCTGCCGTGGTGCGCATGGCATAGGGGAATTTGCGGATCTGCAAAAAGCGCGTGCGGAAGCTTAAAAGCAAGCCTACGCCGATGATGCAGACCATGGCCGGAACACCCCAGATAAAATCGTTCACCGCTTTGTTTACGGCAGCTATGATCTCTAACATGATCTTCCAACTTTCGTTTCTCAAATTTGATGCGTTTTTCACTTTTTTTCAGGCAAAGTCGAAAAACGCAGAATAATATTTTTTATTATACACACATATGCAAGATGTAGCAAGTAAAAATGCGTATTTCTTTCGTACAAGGTCGGAAGGCAAAAGTAATTTGTTGAATCGACCAAATACATTCAGCTTTATAAATCTTTTAACCGATAAAATCTATTTTAAAACAGAAAAAAATGACTGTAGAAACAAAATCCGGAATTAAAACAATTGAAATTACATTAGAAAATGATGAACCGGCATTATTTAAGGTTGACATGGGAACATCTACTTTTAAAACTCCTGAAATTCCAATGGCATCAGATATGGAAGAATTTTTAGACTCTCCATTGGAAGTATTAGATACAACATTCAATACAACAGCCATTAGTGT
>OLQA01001662.1_pt1 | contig 18988 bp, 16 predicted proteins | sample 1673151 | NCBI WGS metagenome assembly OLQA01 (sample SAMEA3136760, study PRJEB25190) | human gut metagenome | biome: human gut; feature: human-associated habitat; material: faeces | place: Austria | collected 2013 | reverse complement strand
TCCCGCGGGTTTTCAGCCCGATCTTGAAGATATCGCCTTTGAGCTTTCACGGCGGAAATGCGCGGTACTTGCCACGATTCGCTCATGCGAGAACGTTGTGTACGACAACCGCATTCACTCGATGAAGTAGAGCAATAGCCGAGCCAGCAAACCCTTATCATCAGCAAGCTAGGGCGCGCTGGCTTACCTTCCTATCGTCAACTATGACTAGTCCCAGCAGGAATACTGGCAACACCGGGAGCACATACCGTCCCTGTATTCCTTGGAACACTCCGAATCGACTCATCGATTCCAAGTCATTCCAAGTCATTCCCACAAAGAGCACGAACGCTGCTATCTCAGCAGCTGCAATCACTAGGGCCAAGATCAGGAACCGATACTTTCCCACCCCTGCGGACGGTGCCATACGAACAGCCCCAGTTGTCTTCACCGTATACACCAACGCCGCAAGCCAAACCAGTACAAGCACAACCGACATCACGGTATACCAGACTGGAAGCTGAGTGAGGTGATAAGTCCCAAGAAATATCATGGAACGAACTATCTTGCCGATGGTGAGTATCGGATGGGACAGCGCAACGCTCATGCTATGCGATACATTCACTTGCGCCAACGAACTACTAAACAGCACGCTCCAGGGAAGGTACAACACCCCCATCAGCACCGCCGCAACGCCAACAAATTCCACTTTGCGCCGCACAGTCATTACCGCAGATGGCAGGAATAGCGCGGCACCCGCCACAAACGCATAGGACAGCTTCTCACATGCCAGAGCCCATGCCAGCACTCCCAATGCCACAGTGCATGGCAGAGAAATCACATGTTTGTTCCCTGCAATCGCAGCGATGGCCGCCACCATACAGGCCGAAAGCGCTACAATCATGCCATCAATCATCAGGCTCGATGCCACAAACGCCACCGGTGGAATAACTAATAGCAACGCCATCAGCGATTTCCAACGCGGTAACAGCGCAATGGCAAAGCACCCCATAATCGCATACAGAATGCTGTTGGATATTCGTGCCGCCTGCCACTGTGCATATGGCGACAGGTTCACCAGCATGGCTATTTTCATGCCAATGGTCTGAGGCAGATAATCAAGCGGGAAATATGCGTTGGACCGGTTGGATCGTGTCTCATTCGGAACAACAATCTGACTAGCTGGCATAATATCAGCGGATCTCTGCCCGTCTTGCAACGAATCACCACGCCAAGCTCGCTCCAATGCATCGAAAACCAATATATTCCCGGCACCGGGAATCATCAGCAAGCGATTAGGGGCTGCGGACGTTTTCTTGGAGACCGAACGGAAAGATTTTCGTATGTCCGGTCTTGAGGAACGAGAGCGTGCGGTGGAGTTGTATTTCACCACGCCGATGACGACGGCCCAGGTGGTGGAGCATCTGGGTTATCCGACCAGGCAGTGTCTGGAGCGTTGGCTGGCGATGGATTCCCGGTATGCTGGCCATATGGCCAAACCCATCATCCCACTGGAGACCAGGCGAAGGGTGTTTTGCTTCAATGTTTGTTCGACAGGTTCGGCAGTGTTTTTCCGCAGTGTGGGCTGATGGTTTTCCCCGGTGTCGTCATCGTTTCCCGGTGATGTGAGAGGCATCGGTGCCGCGGCCTGTATATTCCCGAGTTGCCAATCGGTTTTGATTCGGCCGGTTGCCGCCGGCCGGCGCTCGGGAAGGAAAGGAACATGGCGATACCGATGCCCATTGTGCAAGATATCAGGAGACTCGACCGGCAGGGAATGTCGCGCGCGCAGATAGCGCGTCGTCTGCATGTGGATCGCGGGACGGTCGCGAAGTACGCGGATATGGAGGATTGCTCGCCCAAGCCGAAGGCGGATCGCAGGTACGGGTCGAAGATCGACCCGTACGCGCATCTGGTGGACGAGTGGCTGGAGGCGGATCGGATGCTGCCCAGGAAGCAGCGTCACACGATCAGGCGCGTGCACGACCGTCTGCTGGCGGAGACGGACTACGACGGCGAGTATTCGACCACGATGCGTTACGTGCACCGGTGGCGCGAGGCGAACCGCGGCATGCCGGATCGCGAGGGGTACGTGCGGCTCGAGTGGGCGGCGGGCAGCATGCAGGTCGATTTCGGCATGGCCCGGGCCCGGATCGCGGGCGAGATGGCGGACGTGCATTGCCTGGTGGTCTCGTTGCCGTATTCGAACATGCGGTTGTGCGTGGCGTTGCCGGGCGAGAACGCGGAGTGTCTGTGCCATGGCCTGATGCTCGTGTTCGAGCATATCGGGGGTGTTCCTCCCGTGATCGTGATGGACAACGCGACCGGTGCCGGCCGGCGCAACGCGAAGGGCGAGGTCGCGTTGACCGGGGTGTTCTCCGCGTTCGTGGCGCATTACCGGCTCGAGGTCCGGTTCTGCAACCCGTACTCGGGCAACGAGAAGGGCAGCGTGGAGAACGCGGTCGGGTTTTTGCGGCGCAATCTCATGGTGCCGCCCATGCGCGCGGAATCGTACGGGCAGTTGAGCCGTCTCCTGCTGGAGCGGTGCGACGGGCTCGCCAGGGACTCGTATTGCCCGAGGTTGCTGGACGTGCCCGTGGCCGAGGTGTTCGACGAGGAGAGGGCCGCGTTGATGCCGTTGCCGTCCACGGCGTTCGACCCGGTTCGCTGGGAAAGCCGGACGGCCGACAAGTACGGGCTGGTCGACATCGACTCGAACCGGTACCTCGCCGGCCCCGATTCGGCGCGTTCCAGGGTATTGGCCGCGATCCGGTGGGACACGGTCACGCTCGCATCGCCCGCCACCGGCGAGCTCCTCGCGGAATATCCCAGACAGTACGGACGGTCGCGCAATGTGGAGGATCCCGCGCTCGTGCTTCCCCGGCTCGCGGTCAAACCCCGCGCGTGGCGGGAAAGCTCGATCCGCCCGGACGTGCCCGACGATATACGCGCGTGGCTTGATTCCATGGACGAAAAGACGTTGAGGGAGAGCCTCAAAGCGATCGGGGACGCGTGCCGGGCGGCCGGGTTCGATCCCGCGATGCAGGCGTGCGGCGAGATCCTGCGCTCGAACAGGGACATGGGCCTGCACGCGGACTCGCTCACCCCGATCGCGTTGCGCATGCGCGACGGCGAGTGGGAATACCCCGGCGGGATCGAGGAGCCCGACCTGAGCGGCTACGACCGGTTCATCACCGGCACGGACGACGGAGGGGAAGAACGGTGAGCGTCAGACCCGATCCGGTGATCCCGGAGACCCGACGCAGGCGCGCGTCCACGACCGAGAAAAGCGAACGCATCCTGAAGATGAGCCGCAGCCTGACCCTGACACGCAGCGTGCTCGCCGGCACGCTCGCCGAGGCCACGCCCAACCAGCTCGACTTCATCGAACGATGGTTCACGGCCGAACTCGACTCGCGCGAGCGATCCAAACGCCTGCGCCTGCTCAAACAGGCCGGCTTCCCCGCCGACAAGACCCTCGACGGCTATGACTGGACCAACCTGAAGATGCCCGCCGACTGGGGGCGCGCGCAGCTCGAGAACCTCGACTTCGTCGCCGGATGCGAGGACCTCGTGCTCTACGGGCCCGTCGGCACCGGCAAGAGCCACCTGGCCATCGCGATCGGACGGCTCGCCTGCGAGCGGGGCGTCCCGGTGCGCTTCTTCACCGCGACCGGACTGCTCATGCGTCTGCGCCGCGCCCAGCAGGAGAACCGGCTCGACCGGGAACTCGCGAGCATCGGCAAGGCCCGACTTCTCATCATCGACGAGTTCGGCTACCTGCCCATAGACGAGGAGGGCAGCAGGCTCCTCTTCCAGATCATTTCCGATTCCTACGAGACAAGGAGCATCATCTACACCACCAACATCGAATTCAGCGGATGGGGACGCGTGCTCGGCGACAAGAACATGGCCGCCGCCCTCATCGACCGCACCGTCCACCACGGACGGCTCATCAGATTCGAGGGCCGCTCCTACCGAAGCGAACACGCCCTCATGACCAAATAACCAACACAACGCAGACAGGCAGCGGCCGATACCGCACACCCTGCGGAAAACCCGCTGCCTACACTGCGGAAAAACACCGCTCACAAAGCGGACGCCAACTTGCTAAAACACACGAAGGGCAGTCGAGCTGGTGCTGGGCGGCATGCAGCAGAAGCAGGCCGCCAAACAGCTCGGCGTGAGCGTCGGCGCGGTGCATGGCTGGGTCAGGGCGTACCGCAGGGGCGGCATGGCCGCGTTGCAGCCCAAAAACAGGAACTCCGCGCAGGGCAATAAGCCCGCGGACTCCCGCCGCCGGCCGTCCGCAGCCGATGATGATGACGCGGAGGCTTTGCGCCGCAGGGTCGAGGAACTGGAGCCGGGGGAACGCGTTGATGCGGGAGGTGGTGGAGGTCGTAAAAAAAGACCCCGGCGCCGATGTTTTTGTTCAATAGGAAGTTGAGGTTTTAGTCACGAAGATTTTTCGGGTTTAGGCGGAAAGGCATGCCGACCACCCGTGGGCCTTAGCCTGATGGTGCTTCTAGTTCCATTCGGGAAAGGTCCGGAAAGGCAATGATCAGCATGCCCCAAATACAGTCTATCCGTTCGCGTCGCAGGAACGGTGAGTCCATCGCCTCGATAGCGCGCAGCGAGAGGGTCAGCGAGCCGACCGTGCGCAAGTATCTGAGGGTCGACGACCTATCGGCCAGGCCGCCCGTGAGGCGACGTCGTGGTTCGGTGATCGACGAGTGGCTGCCCGTGATCGAGGGCATGCTCGCCGAGGACCGGGAGACCTGGCGCAAGCAGCGGCATACCGCGACCCGCATCCATGAGCGGTTGCGCGACGAGTACGGGGCCGGGGTGTCGTTGTCGACGGTGACCCGGACCGTGGCGCGGCTCAGGCGCGAGGCCGCGGCGGAGCGGGAGGCCGGTTTCCTGGACCTGTCGTGGCATCCGGGCGAATGCCAGGCGGACTTCGGCCAGGTCGACGTGCGCTACCGGGGCGTCGTGACGCGAATGCGGCATTTCGTGTTGGATTTCCCGTACTCGAACATCGGGCCGAGCCAGCTGATGCCCGGGGAGAACGCGGAGTGCACGTGCCAGGCCCTCAGGAACCTATTCGAATGGCTGGGCGGGGTGCCCGAACGCATCGTGTATGACAACGCCGCCGGCGTCGGACGCAAATGGTTCGACGGGATCCGCCTGACCCGCCTGTTCCAGGCGTTCCAGGCGCACTACGGGTTCGAGTACACGTTCTGCAACCCGTACTCGGGCCACGAGAAGGGCGCGGTCGAGGCCAGGGTCGGGGCCGTGCGCCGAAGGCTGTTCGTGCCGGTGCCCGGCGTATGGAACCTCGACAGCTTCAACCTGCGCCTGCCCGGCCGCTGCCTCGAACTGGGGGACAAGGACCATTACAGGAAGGGCGAGAGCCAGGCCGGCCTGTTCGACGAGGACCGAAAGGCGCTGCTGCCCCTGCCCGCCAAGCCGTTCGACGTGGTCACGTGGACGAGGATGAAGGCCGACAAATACGGAAACGTCACCGTCCAGGGCCGCCACCGGTACGCGGCCGGACCCGAACACGCCGGCCATGAGATGATCGTCGGCCTGAGGGCCCTGGAGGTGGAGATCCTCGATGCCGAAGGCAAACGCGTGATCACGCATCCGAGGTCCTACGGGGACAAGCCGACCGACAGCGGCGACCCGTCGAGCCAGCTCGGGCTGTTGTGCGACCGGCCGGCGGCCTGGCGCAACAGCCGGGTGCGCGACGCGATGCCCGACCCGCTTCGCGAATGGATCGACGCGCAGGACGAGGCCACGCGGCGCGACAGCCTGCGTGCCCTGCTGCACGCCGACGGCGAGAGCGGCTGGCGGGCGGGCGTGGCGGGCATGCTCGAGATCCTCGAATCCACCGGGGGCGCGGACCGGGCCGGGGTATGTCTGGCCGCGGCACGCCACGCCTCGGGCCTGGGACCCGTGGCCTACGACGACCCCGTGGACCTGAGCGAATACGACATCGCCTACACCAAGGAGGACGAGTGAACCAGAAGAACGGACGGACCGACCCCGGCCCGCTGCGCGAGCGGGCGAGGAGCCTGTTCATCTCGCAGGCCACCATCGACGAAACGCTCGAATGGGCCACGCCCCGCCAACTGGACGCCATCGACCGCATGCTCGCCACGGAACTGGCCAACAGGGAGGCGTCCAAACGGGCAAGGCTCATGCGCCAGGCCCGGTTCCCGGTGCCCAAAAGCCTCGACGGCTACGACTTCGCGAACGTGCGCCTGCCCGACGGATACACCAAGGAGCAGCTGACCGGCCTCGATTTCGCGGCCAAGGCGCAGGACCTCGTGTTCTACGGCAAGACGGGACGCGGAAAGACCCACCTGGCCACCGCCCTGGGCATGCTCGCCATCGAGCAAGGCAGGAGCGTGAGGTTCCGGCAGACCGCGGAGCTCGTGCTCCAGCTCGGCAAGGCCAAACGCGACGGCGCCCTCGACAGCCTGCTCAGGGACCTCGCCCGTGCCGACCTGATCATCCTCGACGAGTTCGGCTACGTGCCCTTCGACATCGACGGGGCCCGTCTCCTCTACCAGATCATCGCCGGCAGCTACGAACGTCGCAGCATCATCTTCACCACGAACATCGAGTTCAGCAAATGGGGGACGATCTTCGCCGACGACAAACTCGCCGCCGCGATCATCGACCGCATCGTCCACCACGGACGCCTCATCGAATTCACCGGCCCCAGCCGACGCGTCAGCCAAGCCCTCATGTTCGGCAAGACGGACAACCAGTAAAACAAACCACCGGCCGGCACTCCTCATGCCGAAAACCGAAAAAAATTAGTGACGAAACACGAAACACCGACTTGACTAAAAACACGCCGACCTGCGGCGCCTGTCGAACAGGGAGAAGACCCTGTTGATCGACCGGTTGAGGCCGGCGTATTCGCCCGGCTCGATGACATGCCTGCCCGCCATCGCGCCCAGCGGCCACCTACTGCCACCACGCCCGGCTCGGCGTTGACAAGTACGCCGGACTCGGGACGGAGGTGGCCGGGGCGTTCGCCGATTCCAAGGGCAGGTACGGGTACCGCAGGATCAAGGCGGTGCTCAAGACCGGCGTATCGGAGAAGGTGGTCCGCAGGATCATGGCGGAGGAAGGGCTCGTGGCGCACGTGCCCAAGCGACGCAGGTATGGTTCCTACGAGGGCGAGACGACGCCGGCTCCCGCCAATCTCGTCGACCGGGACTTCACGGCCGAGCGTCCGAACGAGAAGTGGCTGACGGACATCAGCGAGATCAAGGCCAGGGACGGGAAGGTGTACCTCTCGCCGATGATCGACTGCTTCGATGGCAAGATCGTCGCATACACCGCCGGCTTCAGCCCCAACGCGGAGCTGGCCAACCGGATGCTGGAGAAAGCGGCCTCGACGCTGCCGGGGAACGCGCGTCCCCTGGTGCATTCCGACCGTGGATGCCACTGCCGGTGGCCCGGATGGCTCGGGCTCATGGAACGCTTCGGGCTGACGCGCTCCATGAGCGCGAAGGGCTGTTCGCCGGACAACGCGGCCGCGGAGGGATTCTTCGGCAGGATGAAGACCGAGGCGGTCCACCCCGAGAAGTGGGAGGAACACACCCGCAACGAGGTGCTCGCCTTGGTCGATGAGTACATACGCTGGCACGACCACGAGCGCATCAAACAGTCGCTTGGTTGGATGAGCCCAGTACAATACCGTCAAAGCCAAGGAATGGCTGCGTGATTATCTCCAAGAAAATGTCCGCAGCCCCCTACCCGTATTTCAGACTTCCTATTACAATATTCAGGTACGTTATTGAAGAAATGAGTGAGCATAGTGGACGATACCCAGGATAATCAGGAGTTCACAGTAGAAGAAGCCGACACAAACGGTACGACTCCGGCGGAAAGCAGCCAATCCTCTGCTCATTCAGACCGAGACGATAATTCTCAAGAGGCTCAAAAGAGTAAACCGTCGCTGCCTCCAATCTTCCAGCAGATCCGAGCACAGCTCAACACGTTGATGGCCTCTCAAACTATGACTGCGCTTTCCAAAGCCCCTGACAGTCTTGCACTCCGTATTCAAGAAACGACCTCGATTCCCTTACCTCCTGTACATAATGGTGATGGCAATCGTCGATTCAGCCGCGGTGCTGTTCATTCAATGGGGAACCTATACGGAGCCGACCTATACCGCCCCGAGCACAGTGGACGAAACCACACGGCTGCTGAACAGCATCCGCGGTCAACTCACGCGCTTCGTCGCACAGATGTGGATGGAGCAAAAATACATCTGGCTGCTTAATTTCTGTGTTCTGGGCATGGTCTACCTGGTGCTGATTTTTGTGCTGAACCGATTCTGGGTGGCAACAGCCTTATTTGCGATTATCACGAGCGTATTCGCTGTGGCGAATCACATCAAAATCCAGTTGCGCAATGAACCGGTCATTCCCTCGGATTTGAGCTTCATTTCCAGCGGCAACGGAGGAGAAATCGCATCATTTATCCCCAAAGACAGCCAGGCATTAGTAAACAACACCATCACCATGCTCGTCTGACTTACGATTGCATGCCTGCTGCTTCAATTTATTGATGGTCGCCGTTGTGTGATTTCCTTCCACTGGCGTCGTCCATTACGCAACACAAAAACAATAATCGGTAACTGCACACGTATTGTTGCAGTCATTGTCAGCACATCCCTGCTGTGCTCGTTCACCTTGAACCTCAACACGGTAGGTTCATGGAGCCACAATTGGGCACAGGCGTTGGGTGATAGCCCTACCTTATGGGACGCTGCCGGCGATGCCAGTCTGAATGGCCCCACAATCAATTTCTTGCGCTTGGCGAATCCAAAAACCATGACGAAGCCAAGCGACTACAGTCAAGCGACCATGCAGGAAATCGCTCAACGATATAACAAGATAGCCGAAAAAACCAACCAGTCCCGCAGCAATAATCTCACGGACAATACCATGATCATGATTCTGTCGGAATCGTTCTCTGACCCAACGCGCGTTCCCGGCATCACCTTGTCGGAAGACCCGATGCCTAATATTCGAGCGCTCAAAAATACCACCACTTCCGGCCTAATGCTTTCGCCTGGGTACGGCGGAGGCACAGCCAACATCGAATACCAAGCTCTCACCGGCTGGGATTTGGCACTATTCGACAATTCAATGCAGGTGCCCTATCAGCAGCTCGTCCCACACCAGAAAGTCACAGAAACTTTCAATCAGCTCTGGAATGACCGATACGGTGCTAGCGGATCCATTGCTTTCCACCCGTATTACAAAAACATGTATTTGCGTGACATCGACTATAAGAAGTTCGGTTTCAGCCATTTTTATACGCTGGACAGTAATCCGCCAATCACGCATCATGATGGATTAGACAACTCTCCATATGTCAGCGACGCGGAAGCCTATCAAAATGTAGTTGATGAACTGCAGAACAGCAATCATCCGCAGTTCATCCAATTAGCGACGATGCAAAACCATCCTCCATACAGCGATTGGTATTCTGATAATCAGTTCAAGGATGCCGACACCACCAATTTGCCGGCCGATGAAAAAACAGGAGTCGATACATACATCAAGGGCGTCAGCATTACCGATCAAGCAACCACCGATTTCCTCAATCAGCTTGATGCAATTGACCAGCCGATTACCGTCATATTCTATGGAGACCATCTACCCGGCGTGTACACGACTGCACGCGCCAGCTCGAAAAATACCATTACCATGCAGGAGACAGATTATTTCATCTGGTCCAATGAGGCATCAGCGTCAGCCGGGACGAAACTCGATCCGGCAGCTGCCGCTACTAGCTACACCTCTCCAAACTATTTCATGGCCATGGCCAGCGACCATATGAACACCAAAGTATCTGCTTATATTGCGTTCCTCTCCGCAATGCGGGCTGAGATACCCGCCACGGAGCGACTCACGCTTGGTGTCAGCGGCGTCACCGACAATACACCAACTGTCTATTTAGACGCGAACGGCAACGTTGTAAGCAAGAAAGAACTGTCCTCACAGCAGAAGAAGCTACTCAACGATTATCGTCTTATTCAATACGACATGACTGCTGGGAAAAACTATCTCAGCAGCACAAAGTTCTTCGACGTGAAGTAAACCGGCAAGCCACACCACAAAATTGGTTATCTGCGTAGTGAATTCAAAATTGCCTTGATTTTGCGCGGTATTGCGGTAATCAGCAAACCAACCTTGAACGATGTCGACTCTTTTACGGACTGAATCTCCATGCTCTTGGAAGACAACGACTGTTCTAATAGCGCTTGATTCGAGCACAAAGAATTTATGCGCTCCTCATAACTCTTCGAGGATGCAATACGCGCATCAATCATCAAGTCAACCATCACATCATCATCGGCACTAGAGGCAGTTGAGGAACCCAGTGAATCGAATATTCCTCTCCACAGGCGCGCGAAATCATAATTGGACATACCCACCATGCTGTTGAAGGCAATATCCCCCAACTGCTTCATCTTTTCGGGGTTCTGCCACAAACCACAAATAGCAGATGCCGCTGCAGATCGGTTTCCTTGCCCCACCTGGATAACGCTCTCGTCTTGAACCAAAGTCAGATACGGCAAAGCGTATATAACGCTTGGAATGCCCACTGTTTTCGCTTCGGCCAAAGCAACAGGGTAGCCCTCATATAGAGATGTATGAAGATACACACTGGCTTTCTGTAGGTAAGGAAGTACATTATCCTGAGCACCTACAAAACTCACAGCATCAGATAGATCAAGAGAATCTCGCAACTGACGAAGCTGTTGTTCCGTTGCATCATCTGCAAAAGGACCAACCATAATCAGATGTGCATCAGGACACTGTTTGACCACTTCAGCCATAACCCGCAATGCCTCATCCGGACGCTTATCGAATAATGACAGGCGCCCAACCCATACAATGTTATAAGAATCAAGCGCCGCGCGTTTCGACGAATCCGGCTCGATGGTTAATGGATTAATGGTCTGCCATACATGAGCATTGAATAGTTGCCAGAAACGTGTATTCACATCAGATAACGTTATGACGCCATCTGAGTATCGATACGTCAAAGCCAACTCGGCGCGCATACAATCTGCGTCGAACATGCAACGCATGACGCCATGAGTGTAGATGAGGAAAGATACGCCGCTCATCTTGCAGAGCAGCATATCCCAGGGAAGCGTTTGTCCAAGCCATTGCCCGTACACTAGAGCGTCAACTTGCTCCGCATTGAGGATATCCGCTAACGTTTTTGCCCGGTTCTCGTAGTTCTCCGCATTCGCTTTGCAGTAACTCGGAATAATGCGGCGCTCAACAATCTGGTTCACTTCGTACTCATATGCACTAGTGTCATCGTCGGTAATCAGCACTACCCGATATCCCATGCCGGCCCAAAGGTTGGCAAGGAATGCCGTCACGCGTTCAGCACCGCCGATGGATAGCCCCGAGTAATAGAGCGCAACTGTATGAACAGTCCTTTTTGGCTGTGCCAGGCCCGCTATCGGCCCTAATGCTCGCACGGCCTCTACCGAATTAATCCAGTATTTGGAAGCAACGGCAGATACGATTCCCGCGACCCCGTACTTATTGGAAGCTTCAACAAGTAAGGATTTTCGTAATGATGGCTCACCGCTCACCAATGCGTCAGCATATTCAGCAATATCCAATACATGCCTCTATCGAAGATAAGATCAATCGAGTCTATTAATCTGAATCGCTCGGCTGCTCAGCATGCCAGCCTCACCGTTGCGATCATTGCGAATAGCAAAATAACCGCTGTTCTCATCGTTCGTGAATGCGATCATTTGCGGATCATCGCCGGGTTTTTCAACAGATCGCAGAGTGGCATAAATCTTGAACTCACCATTGTTGAAGATATCAAGCGGCATTTCAAAACGCATAGTCCGGTGCCCACGCTGCGTGATGACCATGCCAAGATTGTCGGTCTGCGATCCCGCATCATAAGCATGTCCACTGCGACGAGAATCAAGCAATGCAATACCGATGTACGCTTCCCGGTCTTCATTAAACTCATATTCGATTTCAAATTCGAGCGGCTCAACACCATCAGCCACCGATGAACTCGATATATTGACCTTAAGGGTGGGCACTCGTTCACTAAGACCCGTAGGATACTCTTTATCGTCTGTTTCATTATTGGCATCATCACCAAGGGGACCTGCATTCTTCTTGAAGTTCTCCAGCGTGTAACGATCTGCTACATCGTCCTGGTTTCCGGACGCAATAATCTCTCCATCCTTTATGAGGATAGCCTTATTGCAATATTTCTTAACCGAATCCATGGAGTGAGTTACCAAAATAACTGTCTTCGTGGGATCTTGCTTCACTTCGGTGAAGAAATTATCACACTTACGTTGGAACGCTTCATCGCCCACAGCCAATACTTCATCCAAGACCAGTATGTCGCCCTTAGCCTTAATGGCGACCGCAAATGCCAAACGCACCTGCATACCACTGGAATAGTTCTTTAGCTTCTGGTCCATGAATTCGCTAAGCTCTGAAAACTCAACAATGTCGTCATACATTGCATCGATTTCTTCTTGGCTAAATCCTAAAAGGGCACCGTTAAGGTACACATTCTCTCGACCGGTCAGTTCAGGATTGAAACCAACGCCAAGCTCAATGAATGAGACCAGTTTCCCGTCAACAGAGATTGAACCTTGATCCGGCATATAAATGCCCGAAATCAACTTCAACAGTGTCGATTTTCCGCTTCCGTTTCGACCGACAACGCCAAAGAAATCCCCTTCTTTGACCTCAAAGTTGATATCGCGCAGCACATGCTGCATCTTGTATCCGCTAATTCCTTTAGTCCAGTTGATAACGGCCTGTTTCAGGCCTGACGCCTGCTCCGTCGGCAACCGAAATGATTTGGCTACGTGCTCAACTTTCAGCACAGTCTTACGATTGTCCATCGTGCCCTCTTGTGCGTTATTCATCACAGCACCTCCGCGAATTTCTGACTGTACTTACGGAATATATGAATACCCAACCATAGGATAAAGAAAGTCAAGGCAACAGGGATGAGACGAATACCCCAGTTGCTGATCTCCTTCCACACTGTTGGCGTGGTATCCGGCGCGATGAGGTTATGCCTAATATCCTGAATAATCTGGGCCGGCGGGCTCAGCAACATAATTTTCGCGAAAATAGGATTATTCGTTTTTTCAGTTACCAGCGACAGAGGATAGATAATAGGCGTTGCATAGAAGAACACCTGCATGAGCACTTCCCAAATATGCTGCATATCACGGAAATACACATTCAATGCGGCTAGCAACAGGGCCGTTCCCAAAGCAAGAGCATAGAATTCTATGAAATTAAGCGGGAGCCACAACACATTCCAGGTGAAGTGCACCTGATTAAAAATACAAAAAACCAGCACTACACACATGTTGATGGCCAAGCTGATTAAAGCGCCGACCGTTGCAGAGACGACAATAATGTAGTTGGGGAAATGAATCTTACGCAGAATGTCCCCTCTGCCTACGATAGCCGTCAATCCCATATTCGTCGCCTCAGCGAAGAAATTCCACAAGCTGATACCCAGCAGCAAGACCAACGGGAAAGTCGGCGTGCCATCGGTAAACTTCAGGAATTTGACGAACACCACATACATCACACAGAACAGCATTAACGGCTTCAAGACCGACCACGCAATTCCTAGAAATGATCCCTGATAGCGCAGCTTAAAATCAGTTCTCACCATCTCTTTAAGCACAATGAACGAATAGCGGTAGCGCTCTTTTAGCTTTATCAGCATCGTATTCATATCCTCATTTGCCATCAACTATTATTTTTTAGGTGCACTTTTGTGCTTGAAATCACCACGAAGCACCGCCCTGATTTGTCCAATCACAAATCGTACCGCGGTGATTGGAGCCCATGCTGCAGTGTAGATGACGCTCTGTGCTGGCTTAGGAAGCTTAAGCACAGTTCGTGACGTGATCCATTGAAGTCCTAAATGTGTGCGATGCTTGGCTATTTTCAGTGTTCTCCAACGAGAAGTCGCCAAATTCAAACCACGCAAATTCGTCAGCAATGATTCTCCGCTACGTGCTTCTGCAGACGAGCCCATCATCATGGCAGTGGTATAGAACAACGAATCCACTTCAATGCGAGCATATCGATCTGAAAGCACCCATGCCGGATAATATCCACGCGATTGACATATATATCCGTTGGCTCGTTCGATGGCATGCGAAATAGTACCGTCTTCGCCCATCTGTCCTTCGGGCAAGAAGTCTTCATACTTCCACCCATACTCGAACAGCGGTTTTAATGCCTCAACACGGAACCAATAGCACGACCCCATCGCGGATGCAGTTGGCTTAGTGGGAGAGAGCGGCACATGAATGCCCAGCCTGTCTTCCAAAAGCTCCTTCGTGATCTCATAATTTGCACCCCAATCGTGAGGAATGGTGTGCGCAAAGTACAAAGCGTGATATGGCGGCGGAGGCGTCACCTGACCAAGACGCGGGTTCTCCGCAAATAACGTCAGAATGTTCTTGACATATGCCTCACTGCCAAGCGTATTCTCCATAAGCTTGTACGCGAATCCTTGGCTCTCGGTGCCATGATGTCCATTTTCCTGATTCTGACTGGATTTCTTATCATGAGCGAAACCAATGACGTCATATTTTCCGCTCAACACCACCGGGCAAGCGGCCACAAGCAGAGCCGAGACATCACGACCACGATTGATAACGGGGATGAATGTCGCCTGATGAGAAATCCCATGCTGTTGCATGTATTCCCGAATCTGGGGAATCTTATCTTCGGTAGAGGTGATGTATAGATCTGTTTCTTCCGGCAACGATGCAATGTAGTGGCAAGTGTCTTCTAGCAAATCCATGAAGTAGACGTGATAGATGAACGCCGAACGAGGACGATCATGCGTCTGTGGATTGATGGCCTGTGAGGGCAGCACATAATCAAGATGCATGGCCTTGCGGATATCGTCAATGTTGTAGGACGGCAAAATAGCATCCCAGATCATATCCACGTCATAGTCAGTATGATCTCGAAGGTACTCGTACAAATCCAGAGCTGGCTGACCGGCCGTCTGGTCGAAATAAGCACTGTAATCCACGAAGAAAGAACGGCGCTTGAAAATAGGGCATCGATCATCTCGCACGATTTGCATCGGCATGTACAGCAACGGGTATGAAGAATATCCCTGATATTTTCGCCAATCGATGTACGAGGCCCAGGTGAAGCCCAAATCAGTGAAATGCTTGGTGAAGGTCATCTCGTGTTTGCGGGTAACCTCTGCGTAGTCTTTCCACAAAGGCATGGTCTCCCAGTACTCGTGGAACGCCGGGGAAGACACTAAAGAGCGCCTGTACGCATGCCAATAGGCCTGAAGATGCGTTGGAATCTGCTCCTTATCAACTGTCTCACCCGCATACGCAGTGATACCCCAAAAATCCACATCCTTGCGATCCATGCACGCAAACATTTCACGGAACGGATACACCGGTCCCATAACTGTGTCATTCAGGCAAATGACTTCATCATATGACTCAAGTTTTTCCCAACCGAGTGTGAGAATGGCCTGCTTGTACGCAGCGACGTCAAGTCCTTTATTCTCTCTAACGATGATCGTCTTCGTGTATTCAGAGAACAGTTGACGAGCCTGATCGCTAAGTTGCCCGTTTACAACTACGACTAGATCATCTAAGTTATCCATCAAATCATCAAGAAAGGTCTTGATAAAGGATGCGGCATGACCATACTTGTCATAGAAACAGTAGATACCCAGTCGCTGTTTATGCCCGCTATTAACGCTCATCTCCGTCCTTTCACGCACTACATCATTCTGCAAAATGCTATCTTTCCCTCTTCGCACGCTGTGCATGTGAGCGTATCACAGATACCAAATCTCGGTTCAGCGAGCCTGCCGGCATGACTTTGTCAATCACGCGACGCATGAGTGTACCTTTTTTGAATCTCGCTTGCGCCTCTATCCGTTCTTGTTCTGCCTGCAGCGCCTGCTGCTCTTTCAATTGGATTTCCGCCACATGATGCTCTAAAGCTTGTTCCAACTGCCGGTATTGATCATACCTAGGTAAATTCCGGCCGTCATCAACCATAGGAACTATCTTGGCGAGAATCTGCCCCCACCGGTAGAACTCATCGTTCCCGGGAGGAATCGAATTCTTGCTCAACAAACTCTCACCACGTGCAATAAGGGGATCAAATAACATGATTGCTGCGTCAGCAGCACCCCATGTTTCAACGATAGCCGTGTATCCTTTGTCTTGATCCGCCGCTGGCAAACGAGTTACCCAGTCAGTAACAAGCATAAGAAGATATTGCCGTTTCATCCAAAGGCTTGTGCGACTGTAGAAATCGGTATCGTCTCGCTGAGAGTTGCAATACTCACACAGCAAAAGATACATTTCGTGCACTTCTCGTTGCCGTTTCGAGAACTCCTCTGCCGAATACAATCTTCGCCCGGATCTGCCCGCTCCAATACGGTACTTCAGAGCACGAAAATCAGCGTAATTCTGTAATGTCTGAGACTCATTTGCGATGACAAAAAATTCGTAGGTGTCTTCCATATACCCAAGACGCTTGGATGTCATCTTGGAAAAAGACTCTCTGATGGAATCACCTCGATAAGCGCATACCGTAACGCTCCATACGTCACGAGGGGAAATTATGTCGCTGAATGCAGTCTCTATAATTTCCCTAGAGGTCCTCATGCCTTGGGCATTATTAAAGACCGCTTCCACAGCTATTGTCGTGCCATCGTCCGCACCGATTTCGGGAAAGGCATCCAATCCAAAGCGGATAATGTCAGGAGATGAGGCACGAGTCAGCATGGATACCTGTTCGCATAGTAAGGCACTGATACTGTCATCACCATCAACGAAGTACACATACTGTCCTTTGGTCGCCAACGCACCAGTTCGCCGGGCAAGGTGTGCACCTTCATTTTCCGATTTTGCGATTATATGGAACCGCTGATCATCCGCTACTTCACGAGTAATGCATTCCAGCGTACCGTCAGTACTCGCGTCATCTACTACGATGACCTCGAAATCATCCAAAGTTTGGGCCTTGACGCTTTGCAAACATTGAATAATGTAGGGCTGCACGTTATAGGCAATAACGACAAAAGACAGCAACGGCACAGTAACCACGACCCAACAACATCATCGAGCGTCGCGCGGCTTAACAATAATCTTGTTCTCCGCCACATCCTTCAGATGCTTGCCATACGGGCTCTTGCCATACTTCACAGCGGCCTCCATCAGCTCATCACGAGTAATCCAACCGTTCTCAAAAGCGATTTCTTCGGCAACGGCGATCGGCAGGCCCTGAGCACGCTGCACGGTGCGCACGAATTCGCCTGCCTCATACAGGGAGTCCATGGTGCCGGTATCCAGCCAGGCATAGCCGCGGCCAAGCGTCTGCACGTTGAGGGTGCCGTCTTCCAGATACATCTTGTTCAGATCGGTAATCTCCAGCTCGCCACGGGGGGACGGCTTGACCTGCTTGGCGAACTCGGTGACGCGTTCGTCGTAGAAGTACAGGCCGGTCACCGCATAGTTGCTGGCCGGGTGCTCCGGCTTCTCAACGATGGAGATGGCCTTCTTGTTCTCATCGAATTCGACCACGCCGTATCGCTCAGGATCGTCGACGTAGTAGCCGAACACTGTGGCACCATGTTCCACTGTGGCGGCCTTGCGCAGTGTCCTGCCCAAACCGTTGCCGTAGAAGATGTTGTCGCCGAGCACCAGCGCGCACGGCTCACCATCGATGAACTCCTCGCCGAGGATGAATGCCTGGGCCAGGCCATCCGGGGAAGGCTGCACCTTGTAAGAGAAGCTCACGCCATACTGGGAGCCGTCTCCCAACAAACGCTCGAAGTTCGGCAGATCCTTCGGCGTGGAGATGATCAGAATGTCACGGATGCCCGCCATCATCAGCACGCTCAACGGGTAGTAGATCATCGGCTTGTCATACACGGGAAGCAGCTGCTTCGAGGTCACCGTGGTCAGAGGGTACAGTCTCGTGCCCGAACCTCCAGCGAGAATAATGCCTTTCATGAAAAACCTGCTTTCCACAACGTTTTACTCATTATTCGTCTACAAACATATTCAGCTTAGCTAACTCTTATTCAAAATGAAAAACCGCACAGAGAGCCTACGTGGTTTTATCACTTGAAGTCAACTGTTATGAACAGCTATCAGCCGAGTTCCTTCTGCACGTAGGTCTTGAGGGTCTCTTCCCAGTCGGCGGGCACGTATCCGGCTTCACCGATCTTGGCAAGATCCAGTGCGGAGTTGACCGGACGCGGAGATACCGGGTTGGTCGCGTTCGCGAAGTACTCGGCGGTGCTGATGGGCTTGACTTTGCTGCCGTTGCCGTTCGTCAGGTCGAACACCTCGGCCGCGATATCAGCCCAGGACTTCACTGCGCCGGAACCGGTCAAGTTGTAGGTGCCGTAGGGGGCGTGGCTGTCGAGCAGGTGGAAAATCGCCTCGGCCATGTCCTTAGTGAAGGTCAGGCGACCGTACTGGTCATCCACCACGGTGACCTGTTCCAGCTTGTCGGCCGGGTCGGCGACCTTGTTGGACAGCATCATCATGGTCTTCACGAAATTGTGCCCCTCGCCGATCACCCAGCTGGAACGCAGGATGTAATGCTCGGGTGCGTTGGCCACGGCGATGTCGCCAGCGGCCTTGGTCTGGCCGTACACACCGAGCGGGGCGAACGCCTCCGTCTCCGTGTGTTCCTTGGCGGTGCCGTCGAACACATAATCCGAACTCACGTGCACGAGGGTGATGTGGTGGTCCTTGGCCACCTTGGCCAGCAGAGCCGGACCCTGGGCGTTCGCCTTCCACGCGATCGGACGGCCTTCGGCGGTCTCGGCCTTGTCGACGGCCGTGTAGGCACCGGCGTTGATGATCGTGCCGTACAGGCTCCAATCGTATGCCTCGTATGCCTTCGGGTCG
>OLQA01001660.1_pt1 | contig 18998 bp, 15 predicted proteins | sample 1673151 | NCBI WGS metagenome assembly OLQA01 (sample SAMEA3136760, study PRJEB25190) | human gut metagenome | biome: human gut; feature: human-associated habitat; material: faeces | place: Austria | collected 2013 | reverse complement strand
ACACAATCCAAAGGGACTGTGTGACCGTATTTATATCAGTTGTTTTGCCTACGCTACTGCGTCAACTTTTTATTGGCGCTGTTCGCGGATGGCAGCCTGTGTTTCTCTAATTCGGTTAGTGATGAGGGAGAGTCCCCGAAGATTACCTCGGGGTTTGCATCTTTCTTGCCGTTCACACGGCATTTAAGCGGGTCATTCCCGCCGAATCGCAGATACCATTCAAAATGGTCTTCAAAAACAACGATTTTCTCAACATAGGCATCAATAACGCTTTCGGGGATTCCGTTTTCAAAGTACTCAGGAGCATTGTACTGAGAAAGAGCAAAACGGAGCATTTCCATCTTCTCGCCGTAATTTGTGACAGTGTCTTCCTTCTTCGGCATCAATGCTTCGATTTCATCCTTTAAGGAGTCAATTTTCATCTGCGTTTCGGTGCTTTGCTTCATGAATACATCTGCGGTAATTTCTCCGTCCATTCGCATATCCATTAGTCGGTCAATTCGCTTTTGCATTTTATCAAGCTCGGCTTGCTTTGACTCCAAAGCATATCTCGTCATACTGTCGCTTTCGGGCACATCGTCAATGTGTGATTCAAGCATTGATGTGGCAAGCGCCAATACCTCATCGCGATTATTAAGAAATTCTCTGAAAATATACATTGCCATCATTTCAAGCTTCCAACGAGGAACCATCGGAGAATTGCAATACCCCTCATAGGGCAATCCCTTCTTTTTGCGATTTTCCGGTGTCCCGTTTTGAGTTACCGAGCGACAACGGTATGCTATTTTCATCGTTTTACCCGAACCCGACCAATGAACACGGTTTACGCCGTGACCGCAGGAGCAGACAAGGAGTCTGCCCCATATATCCTTTGGTAGAGTTTTTCCGGTACAATTTCGTCCGTTGGGTGTGATTTTCGGCTCTTTTGTTTTGCTTTTCATAATTGCTTGTACCCTTTCATATTGTTCAACCGTTATAATCGGCTCGTGTCTGCCTTTTACCTGTGTCAATTCGACCTCACCGTAATTTTTGACTTTCTTTTGAACGAGAAAGTCCGGCACATATTCCTTGTGGTAAGTGATAATGCCGCAGTAGAATGAATTTTTAAGGACATGAGAGATTACTGTACAATGCCAATTTGTTTTTCCCATAGCCGTCAGCCGTCCTTGCCGTTCCAATTCATTCTTGATTTGCATTAACCCATGACCGTCAAGATACATACTGAAAATCATTTTTACGGTTTCGGCTTGTTCCGGCTCAACAAGAAAATCCACATGCTTTTTATTGTTATCGTCTATGGTTTCTTTTCGCCTATAACCGAGAATGTTCCCGCTTCCGTAGAACACACCGTTATCCATAGAGGTTTGCTGTCCGGCTTTTACACGGACGGAGGTCTTTCGGCTTTCATCCTGCGAAAGCGATGCCATAATGGTCAGTCGAAATTCTCCGTCTCCGTCCGAGGTTTTGATATTATCGTTTATAAAGTAGACATCAACCTTATGAGTTTTCAAAAGTCGTGTGTAGTTGAGCGTATCAACGGTGTTTCTCGCAAAACGAGATACCTCACGGGTGATAATCATATCAAACTTACCGCATTTTGCATCGAATATCATCTGCATAAATTGCGGCCGTTTTTCAGCGGATGTGCCGGTGATACCTTTGTCAACATACCAGTTCACAACCTGCCATTCCTTGTGCATTTCCAAAATAGGCTTGTACCAGTCAAGTTGGTTTTCAAGAGCATTGATTTGTGCCTCATGTTCCGTAGAAACGCGGGCATAAATCACAACCCGTTTGGGTGTTGGGTTTATTTCGTACATTCATTTTCCTCCTTTGCTACCGTAAATTTTGAAAGGTCAACGATTTCGGCATAATCATTTAGAATGTTGCGGTACATATACACCGGAATGTGACCGTCCTTGTATAATTGCTCAATCAATTTGAGTGCCGCATAGCACATTTTAGGATCGTTCGACATTATTTTACCCATCCGTTTTTCTCCTTGCAAATGTGCGATTAGCGACAGTCATCGCGGCCACGGTGTTTGCGCTCATAATCCTGCTTCATTAATTTAATGATATGGTCGGAAAGCTCCTTCGGTGTGGAGCAATCAGGTGCATATTTCTTGATATCGTTCATTGGAATTTTCAGTTTTTCCACCTGATTCGGCTTGACCTCTGCCATGATCTCGGTAACGGTATCGTAATTTAGTTTGCCTTCCTCAAATGCTTTTCGCATACGGCGGGCTTGTGCGTGGGACGGAAAGCTTTCGGTTTCGTCAATACGGTCAACAATGTCTCGCTGAGCTTCTTCATTAAGGAAGGAAAGCTCATAAGCCGGAAGCATTTTCATTTTGCCGGTATCTACAAACTGCTGTAATTCCGGCACAAGATAGGTCAAACGGATAAGGCGTTGCACGGTTTTGTAGCTGTCGCCGCTGTCCGCTCCGACTTTTGCGGCAGTACGGTTGTTTTCCGACTTCGGGACATTCTGTCCCAAGGTTTTGCCTTGATGAGATAATGCATCTGCTTTCATCCGGTAGGAACGAGCCTTTTCCATAAGCGTTAGGTTTTCTCTTTGGCAGTTGGAATCTACCATCATTACTGTTGCCGCATCACGGTCGATAAAATGAACAACCGCCGGGACTTCTTTCATCTCAAGAAGCTCGGCGGCGTGTACTCTGCGGTGTCCCGATATAATTTCGTATTCGTCAGGCTTATCCTCAAGCGGACGGACGATGATGCGGTTTAGAAATCCGTATTCTTTTATACTTTCGACAAGCTCCATCATTGACTCATCATCAAGCACCTTGTATGGGTGGCTCCTGAACGGGTGAAGCTTTTCAAGCTTAATGTTCATAAGCTTTGGTTTAGGTTCTTTTACTACCTTTTCGGCAGACGTTTTTGTTTCTTTCATAAGGTTTCTCCTCCTGATTTTAATTTCTTTTTGTCTGCCGTTTCTGTTGTAGAAAATTGTATATATAAAAATATGATTGAAACGGCAGCGTAGTTTTTTCGGTTCATAATTACTGCCTTTCAAAGAATTTGTTTGTGGGTGTTAATTGCCCGTTAAGGTCCACGAATATATAAGCCGGTAAACAATATACTATTTCGTCCTTTCATAAGTTTTTCTTTCAATTTGATATTCCTTGTCAAGTAAATCAATAAGGCGAGGCGACTTATTATAAATCTGCACCGCCTGTTTTAGCCTCTTGCGTAACGGCGTAATGCGCTCGGTTATGACCTTACGCTCATCCTTGTGCTGTTGTTTTCCTTCCGGTGTTTTTGCTCGACGACGCTTGTTATCGGTAAGGGCGCGGCTGCGTTCAAATTTGTTTATTTCCGCTTTAGTTGTGTCAATATAATTTTTGATATCCGTCATTGTATTGAGCTTTTCAGCTTGCAAAAAGCGGTATTCGCTAACATACTTCTTTACATTGCGTACCTCGTGCCGCAATTCAACATCTGCAATAACAAAATTTTTCACTGTCTTTGCTATTTCAAACAATGATAGGATGATATAAAATACCACGCTGACAAGTACCTTCGAAGGATCTTTGGCGTGGTCTACGGTAAAATCAAGTTGATTCATTAGTTTAATAATGGGTGCTTGCTTTGCCTTGTACGGCAGATGAGTGTTCCATTCGTCATAGAAGTAATATTTGCCTTTGTTTTTAGAGAAGCACGCCTCAAGGGTTGTTTCCGTAATCCCGATGCTTTTAAGCCGCACGGCTCTGTCCCAACCTTTATGCTTAATAGATAACCGCCGCCAGTCGATAGAGTAGCCGAGTCCCCATAACTGCCGTTCAAATTCCGAGCCGTTCGATGAATACTGTAAGCAATAGTCAATATCCTTTTTCAACATATCACGGTGCGTCACTTGCCCGTTTTTGTGCGCCCAATATTCCTTCTTTTGCCCTTTACTGTAAAAGCTACTGTTTTCAATAACAGATAAACCGTGCTCTCGGCAAACCCCATCTGATACCTTTCGCAGCTCCAAATGATCACCGATTTTATTCTTAAACTTTGAGCCGTCCTTGAATGAACAGGGGTTTACGACGAAGTGACAATGCAGGTTATCCGTGTTCAAATGAACAGTCACAAGCACTTGATATCTATCTCCCCACATACGCCTTGCTGTTTCCTTGCCGATTTCAAATGCTTCTTCAGGTGTGACTTCGTTCGCCTTAAAACTCTGTATTCCGTGATAGGCAACAACCTTGCCTTTCATACCAAACCGCAGCTGTACGGCTATCATCTCGGTATAGGCGTTTTGCGCCGAGCAGTTGATACCGCCGACAAAAACCCGTCTGTCCGTTTTATTATCGTTTTCTGCGTAGCGTAATGCGGAATATAAATCCTTGTCAAGACCTTCTTTTGGTGTGGTTTTATCGGGATTGTCGGCATAGTCAAGCGTAGCCTTTAAGTTTCCGTAGACCGGCCAGAATCCGGTGACTGCCATATTTCATCACGCTCCTTTCCGGGCAATAGCAAAGTTTCGGATATTTCTTTTAGTAGATTGTAGATTTGGTTATTTAGTTTTGAAGAAGTGGATTCATCCTCCAATCGGCCGATCTTTTCAAGTAAAACAAAAAGAGCATCCGGCGGAACCGTTTTCGGTTCGTAGCCTAACGCTCTTTGTCTTACATACTCGGTTGTGGATATCCCGCACTTTTTTGCTGTTGCCTTAATTTTCTGTTTTTCTTTATCCGTAACTCTTACGGATATTCGTATATCTTTTCCCGTATAGTATCAGCTCCTTTCTCACGGGGGATTGGGGGCTGCGCCCCCAAAGAGTCAGCCGATTTCGGCTGTGATTGGGACTTTCGTGGCACACAAAGTCCCTGCTTGCTAAGGTGTGAGACACACCTTAATCTTTAATGATAGTTTTGCTTTTTATACCCTCATAGGCATTACCTCTTTTCTGAAATTTTGTATAATAAAAGACCGACTTTTCAGCCGAACCGATACTATTCCTTTTCGGAAGCGGTTTCCGAAATACATTAAACATCCCAGCTTTTTGCTTTTCTGACGCGCCGTAAATATGCCGCTATTTCTTTCACGGTGTTGCCGTTGTGATAAAATCTTGCTGCCAGCATTGCCGCCTCCACGATGGTTTCTTCGCTATATCCATCCTGTGCATACATTCGTCCGAGCTGCTCTATAATTTCATCCTTTTGAATACATAAGCACTGACCCATCTTAAAAATTTCTTCAAGATAGGGTATTTCTTTGTGTTCCTCTAAAATTCCGAATACAGCGGCACGGTAGTATTGGTTGACATGGGTTCTGTGCGTGCGCCCGTCAAATATTTCTAAATCTATGCCTATGCCTTCCATGTGGTCACGCTTGTAAACGGTAGGTCTTCCGCGTTTCTTCTTGTTTTCGGAAGCGGCTTCCGAAAATCTTTTTTCTGTGCTTTGTCTGGTTTCGTTCAATTTGATTTCCCCCCGGTTAAAATTTTTTCTTTCTATCCATATACAGTACAAAGCAAAAAACGAAAAATGTTCCTGAGTTTTGAAAAAAATTTTTAGGCTTTTTAAAAATATTTTCGGATATAAAAAACGGCGGTGCTCCTTTTGGGGGAACACCGCCGTAGATTTTTACTTATTCAGTTTTCAAAGCCTATGAATTTTTTAAAATCCTTATTCATTATTTTCATCCGCTTGCTAATTGCACTGTGGGTTTTGTAACCGAGCCGATCGGCAATTTCTTTTTGAGTAAGTCCTTTTTCCGAAAGATAATATATCTCTTTATCGGTGCTGTTTAAGGTTTTTGCAAACTCATCACGCAGAAAAATATACCGCTGTTCTTCAGCAGGATCATTTGCGAAAAAGTTTTTTACCCCCTCAATGTTTGTAGATTCATCCTCCGACAACTCGCTGAAAAAGAGCGGCGCGCCAAGCTTGGTTTTGCAATGGGTCCACTTGTTGTAGAAGTTAATTTTATCTTGGTTCAACTGCTCCGAAAAATCTTCGTGCTGCGGAACCTTTTTTGAAATGCCGAAAATTTCCGAAACCTGTTGACCTTGCATAACCGTTTCAATCAGCGTTTCATCAATCACTCCGGCAACCTTTTCCACAACGGTATGTATTTCATCATCCGTTAGGTCGTCAATTTCCTTACTAACGGATTTTGCATAACAATCAAGCCCCACCATAACCGGTTCTTCATACATTTCAAAAAATCGGTCTATGTACTCGTTCAGCATATCGGGATCTGTATAGATTTTTGAAATCTCTTCGGAAAAATAATCCGCGTCGGCGTTCTCCAAAAAGTTTACCGGATAGTCCTTTGAAAAGTTTTTCATTTTACGATTAACACCGAGCGGACGCAAATTTCCGAGCCAGTATTCCCCGAAAATCTTTTTGGTACGAACAAATATTTCAGCCTGTTCGTCCTTTAAATTACATTCACGGTTCAGCGTCATGTTCGCCGTAAAGTCATTGTTCTGAAAGAATTTGACTAATGCATCTTTTTGTTCGGGTGTAAGTTCAACTTTATTTGTCATGTGAGCAGCCCCCTTGGCTTTATTACTTGCTTTGTGTATATACATCTTACAAAATTAAGTGTACCATAATACGGATTTTAGTGGTCATAAAATATTAAGCCGCCACATAACATCTAAAAGAAGTCGTATGACGACTTAGAGATTGAATATTTTAGTACATCAAACCTTTAGAAGGGGGAGATGCTTCTTTGAAAGAATTTTTTATTGCTTTAGCAGTATCTTCACCACTTTTACGAACGGAATCAATAAGCGACTGATACTCACTTACGCAAGAAGGCTTGATTCTAATACCCAATGCCGTTCCTTTAAAATGAGCACCATATACGCCATTACCATTAGGATATACACGTAAACAATCATCGCCACTAACAAAAGTCAACCAACCATTGGTTGCTTTGCAAATCTCACTGATCATAAAAAGTCCGTATCCTGAGTTCGCCCAAGTATCTTGACTTCGTTGTCCTCGCGCAGGATTAAAAGCAACCGATATGCCGGGTTTTATTGCCCAACGCAAAGCTTCTTCATTATTAGTCACGTACTCTCTGTGGATGCGGTTTTGCTTTAAACTTTCATATACTCCAATACCTTCATCCAAAATTGCTATTTCGGCTTTGTCGCGATTGTGCCAATATTGACCGCAAATCCATACTTCATTAGTACCTGCATGTTCAGGGACATTGCGAATTGCTTCGCGAATAAGATAACGAAACATCTTTTGTAATTCGCGGTTACCTTGAGCAAGAACTGCAGCGAGTTCATCACTTTTTCGCTCTATTAAATCTCCCTGTTCCATATACTCGCCATTTTCAATTGCTTCTTGTTGCATTTCTCCTATGTTGAGTTTGGTTAACGGGATATAAGAGGAGCTTCCGGGAGCTTCTCCGGGTGCCTTGCCTTGTGGAAATCCTGCCGCTTGAAAGAATCCCATATGGCAAGCATAATCATAGTTTTTATTTTCACTATAAAGTAATTGTATGTCCCACGGACCAAGATCTCGTTGCTCACAAAACTGACGAATTGAAGCAGCAGTTAAAAGCATTGGCAACGGCTCGTAATTATTTACGCCCGATACGTCAAAAAAGTATGTATCGTCACGCTGACACTCTTGTAACGTTTTACAAAAAGTGATAGCGTTTGAAGTTGATAATTTTGGTATTATAATCTTCAAAATATTGCCCCCAACATACACGGTTTGCATTTTTATACTTAAAATTTTTTAATGATGTTGTCCATAGATACTTCAAAAGCGTGTCCGCAAGAGCTGCAAATATACTGATATCCGACCTTATCCTGGTTTTGTTGCATTGTGTGCTTTTCTCCCATGCATAAAGGGCATTTTACCTTATTAAAAGGAATATTATTGCCAACTAAAATATTGCTTATAGTAGACACGATTAGTTGCAAAATATTAAAAGAAATTAGGATGTCAAAAACAGTAATAGAATCTTTATGAACCATTTCAGCGGTCATTTTCCACCCTTTTTGTGCTATTGTATTGATTACATTTCTCCTTGTTTCAGATTGAGTACCAGGTAATATCACTTTCAGAAATTCTTCCAAATTATCTTTAAAATTATCATTTTTAAAATTTGGATTTTGTGATCTAACCTTATTCATCAAGTAATTGCTCAACACAATATAACAATCGCGAATTTGATTTGATATCCCACTTAATTGATTGGAGTTTTTATCAAGAGTGATATCTTTCGCAATTTCTTGCATTCTTCTATCAAGGATTGGAAAAACCGATGTGTCTTTAATGAAATCTAAAATGAAATTTTGATGTATTGCCGCAGACGAATATTCAGCAATAAATCCAATATGCTTATAATAACACTCATCAAGAGTTTCTCCTTTGCGCACCGGATATAAATTTGTTAGTGTAGTATCTCCTACAAAAACATAAAAATCATAGCCTTGCACCGTTGAGATGAGATAACAATCTACCGTATCAAAGTAAGAATGCTTTGTTTCTATCAGTTCTGATTTTGAAATATTAAAATCTTTTGTTTCGTTATAAAAATATTCTTCTACATCTTTGATCTCCCACATAAAACCACCTCATACCATTAAACTGTCAGCCCATTCCAAACAGCAGGAATTATACGAAACTCAAGATTGCGATCAAAATCCCCTTCATTTCGAAAAATTGACCTATGCATATATTTTCCTAAGACATTGTTTCGCCAACTGTTCTCAATTATTCCTACACTATATAGATAATTGAGCATATCCAATGGCTTCATTTTGAAAGTGTGTCTTACTGAATAATATCTTCCCGAAAAAGATTTAACAGTCATATTTCGAGAGCCACAAAGTCTAAGTAATTCAATAACATAGGGATAATCATCCCTTAAAACTGGGTTGATTTCGTTTGCTATTTCAGTATTAACAAGCCAATGAGAGTATTTTTTTAATGTTTCATTATAACTTGCACAGTTTAATCTTCCTTTATCGCAAACACTTTTTTGGAGCGTTTTTAACAATTTAATTAAATCACGCGGTCTAAACAATGTTTGTAAAACAAGCTTCTTAAAGAAATCAAGCCCCCTGCATTCAAGTTCCAAATCTTTTTCGGGAGCAAAGATTTCATTAAAGGTTTTTTCTGACGCTTCAGGACAAGATGCATCGATTCTCTTTTTCACCATTTTGTACAAGTCAGATTGATAAATCTCTTTAATACTGTTTACTCGCCAATCCAAATCAAATCTAAAATCATCCCATCGTGCGCTTTCTGCATCGCGAGATGCTATAGCTTTTATAATATCAGAACGTATGTACAGAACTACTTTAGCGCAATTAATTGATTTTGATCTAAGTGATTGATTGAAATTATATACAGCCTTAAATAGACTAATCATTGCTTGGTAATACTCTTCGGTATCTTGATACTGATTATAATTATCGTCCAACCTGTCAAACTGAATTACAATTTTTCTGTCAGAGGTAGTGGTTATGAAATAATTTTCAAGCAATCCAAATAAAGACGCATTAATTGTGGTGATATTATAATCGTTATATTTGTAGTCACATTGAATACCCTTTTCACGGCTTAATCCCAACCCATGAGCGAGCAAATTTCCTTGAGTCTTTGTTGTAGTAGAAACAATATCTTTATGCAAATCTATAGAGTTTCCAAGATACATTTCTTGATACTTTTTTATTTCTTTGTAATACTCATTTTCTTCCTCAGGCATTTTTGCTATTGCTTGAATAAACAAATTGTAAATTACATTTTTCCAAATAGTTTGATATTGGTTAGGCTTTGCAAAATTATCATCGTGAAGACATAATAATTTTTCAAATGGGAATTCACCAAAATCCTTATTTACAATTACACATCCCTTATGGAAGGATTCACGTGCAATCATTTGATAGATTGACGATTTTCCAGTGCCTTTTTTTCCAACAACAAAAAACACATTGTTTTCAATAACTTTTTGCCAGTAATCATTATCCAAAAAATATTTTTCAAGATTGGGATCTCCGTATCCGTCGATTTCCCCAAAATCAATTTTTCTTATAACATCAATATTCATTTTTTATTATCCTTTCATTTCAATTCATCGCACAAGGCGAGAAGTTCTTCAACTCGTTTGACAATCCGTTTTTGTTCAGCGAGTGGTGGGATAGGCAATACAAATTCTCTAATAAATATCAAATTCAAATTACCTTGTGATGCACCTTTACCCAATGTCTTCTTTTCTGCAAGTTTCCTACCGATAGGAGAATTTAACACATGAAGAAGATACATCATATCAAATTCTTTTGAATAGCATTTAATTAATGTCAAACTTACATAGATAGAAAACTTGAAATCCTGATCAATTATTGCTGCTTCTCCTATCCCAGCTCCAACACGAGCCATCAGAATATCTCCTTTTTCAGGGGATATGTTTTTGTTGTATTCTAAGTAATCCTCATACGATACATCCCTATGATTTTCGGGAAGAAAACGATATGGTTTTACATTTTGTGCCGAAATAAATGGGATACCATGTTCAACATAAGTCGGAGTTTGATGTGTGCCGTCTGATATATTGCAAATATCAGATAATCTTACCCACTCCCAAGTATCCGGAATATCGAAAGGCTTTTCGTCCTCTGTAATTTCCGGCAGAGGCTTTTCTTTTTTTATTTTGCCGGATTTAATGAGAGCTTCTTTTTCCGTCTTAATGCGTTTGATCAGTTCAGAAGCGGGTTCATCGGCAGGATCACGTTCGGTGAGCTTACCTTGAACTGCTTGCTGCAAAATGGATTTACGGAGCTTGTCCGGAAATTCGGCATTCAATTTGGTTAACTGTTCTTCTGCCTTGCCGTATTCCTCAACCAAAGGCATCAATTCTTCGATTTTTGCCACTATTCGTTCTTGTTCTGCGAGAGGGGGGATGGGGCACAATGCTTCAGTAACGTTTGAGTTTTTAATATTTCCATTGGTTGATGTTTTAGATGCAATCCATTGGTTAATTACATAAGGAGAATGAAGGAATAACCAAAGATAAGGAGTAATTGATACATCATAAGAAATATACATTCCTACTCTTTGATTTAGATAACGAGGAATATTATCTTGTACCCATGCCATTTTTCCAATGCTGCCAGTCAAACATATTAAAAAACTGTTCTTTACAACAAGATATTGATTTAATTCATCTTTTTTAGAGTAATATACGGCGTCTTTTGTGCTAACAGTATCATCCGCCAAATCACTAATTCTAACTACTTGAACGCCACTTTTTTCATATTCAGTACTCTTGAACGCATAACCACTTAATAACGATCCAATTTCACCGAGCCTCACCCATTCCCAATTCTCTGGAATTTCAAACGGAATTTCATCTTCTGTTATTTCGGGCAACGGCTTTTCTTTTTTTCCGACTTTTTCTTTATCGGCACGTATTCGCTTCAACAATTCCGATGCCGGTTCATCCTCTTTACATTGTGGCACAAGTTTCCCTTGAACCGCCAACTGCAAAATGGAGTTTTTTAATTCTTGTGCCGTCATTTATTTTCCTCCAATTTTGCGGTGATGCTTGCCAAGATACGATCAATAGAGGCATTCAGTTCGGTGCGTTCCGCTTCATATCGGGCAATCAAGTCCTTCGGTTCAAGAATTTCTTCTTCCACATGAGGAAACGGACAGCATTTATCAAAATCGTAGTTCAACGCTTCCAATTCTTCGGGTGTATAGAAGCGTGCCTTGTCAAAGCCATCGACTACAATGGCTTCTTTGTTCTCCCACCATTCACGAACGGGATCAAAATGCTTGTCCTGCATGGGCTTGGTCTTGGAGAAGCTCTTAACGCCTTCCGGATAGTCAAGACGATAAAACCATACGCCGCGACTGACAACACCTTTTTTGAAGAACAAAAGATTGGTATTGACGCTCGCATACGGTTTGAACACCTGCGGCAAACGGATAATCGTATGTAATCCGTATTCTTTCAAAAGCTTTTCTTTGATCGTATTTTTCACACCATCTCCGAACATAAATCCGTCGGGCAGAACAACACCGGCTCTGCCTCCGTCTTTCAGCAGATTCATGATCAGTGCCATAAAAAGGTCGGCTGTTTCGCTTGTCTGAAATTCGCTCGGGAAATTCTGCTTTACTGCCGCGTCTTCCGCTCCGCCGAAAGGAGGATTTGCCACGATCACATCTACACGATCTTTTGCGGTATAATCGGAAAGAGGATGGTTGAGCGAATTGATATGTTTTATCCTTGGAATTTCAATATCATGCAGAATCAAGTTGGTCATGGCAAGCAGATACGGAAGCGGCTTTTTCTCCCAACCGTTGATAGAGGTTTGCAGAGTTTCAAATTCTTCAACTGTTTTTGCGCTGCCGATATGTGCAATGGTACTTGTAAGGAATCCGCCGGTACCGCAAGCAGGGTCAAGAACATTTTCACCGAGTTTCGGATCCACTTTTTCCACAATAAAGTTGGTTACAGGGCGGGGTGTATAGAACTCTCCGGCACGACCTGCGCTCTGCAAATCCTTGAGCATACCTTCGTAAAGCTCGTTAAAAGTATGCTTTTGCGTTGCATCAATAAAATCAACTTTCTCATTGATACGGTTAACAAGCTGACGGATATAGATGCCCGATTTCATGTAGTTGTTGATGTCCTCAAACACATTGCGAACAACAAATTTACGCATATCGCCGTCGGACGTATCCAATTTTTTGAGTTTGTCAAAAAGTTCGTCGATAAACTTGATTAAAGCGTCACCGGTGACACCTTCTTTGTCCGCCGCCCAATCTCTCCAACGGTAGCCCTGCGGAATTACACCCTTATAGTCTGGACGAAACTCCCATTCCATTTCTTTGGCATCAAATGCCTTTAAGAACAGCAGCCAGGTAATTTGTTCAATATACTGCGCATCACCGTTCAAACCTGCGTCCTTACGCATAATGTCTTCCAGTGATTTTATCATAGTGGACATTGCCATAGTGTTTACTCCTTACGCAGCATAAATTGCCGCTTCCAATTCTTTTATTGCTTCGCGGAATTTTGCAATACCGCCGAAAATCGTATTAACGATATATACCTGTGTTCCATATTGTTTGATAGGATCGACTTTGAGCACGTCAACATTCTCAAGATCGGTAAGGCCGCTATCCGCATATTTCGTCAAAAGAGCATCCAAAATCTCTGCCGCTTGCTTGCCGTATTTTGTGAAGTAATTGCGTTTGCGAACGTTCTCTGCACGTTCTTTTCTTGTAAGCGGCGGTTGATCGAATACGATATGAAGTATCATATCAAAGGGATCAAGGTCTTTGCCCACCTCATCACAAAGATCGTCAAAGAATACACCGCGCTTTTCAAGTTCTTCAACAATGGTCTGCTTACGCTCAGCATCGCTCCAAGCAGTGAGGAAATCGCTCATTGATGCGTATTTATTGCGGACATTGTGTTTTGTATAGTCAATGAGACTTTCGGTAATGAGGTTCCCGTTTTTATCAAGATACTGCACGTGCTTTTGCGTTACGGAAACGCTTGTATCGCCGAGCATGTATTTCTTTTTTCTGTCACCGTCCGGCGGCGTGACTGTTGGCGGCTCATCAGGGCCCGGTCCGGGTTTTTGAGGGTGGAAATCGTCTTGCTGTTCGATCGGCCCGTCAAAATCGGGATCGTGGAAAAGACGGGCAACATCGCGGAAATCAAAAATTGTAAAATAAAGTTTACCCAAATCCTCACGAACTCGTGTACCTCTACCAATAATCTGCTTAAACTCGGTCATAGAACGGATATTAGAGTCCAACACGATATACTTGACTGTTTGAACATCCACTCCCGTGGACAAAAGTTTTGACGTCGTTACAAGAACGGGATAGGTACTTTCCACATTGCGAAAATTATCAAGTTGTTTTACACCCGCTTCGTCGTTTGCGGTAATGCGCATAACATATCTGTCGTCGACTGCACACATATCAGCATTTTCATTTACAAGAGCCTGTCGCATACGATCTGCGTGCTCTTGGTCAACACAGAAGAAGATGGTTTTATCCATGCGGCAGTTGTGTTTTTTGAGATAGTCAGATACCGTTTTGGCAACAAGTTTGGTGCGTTTAGCAAGAACTATGTTTTTATCAAAATCCGTTGTGTTATATGCTCGGTTATCAATAACCTCGCCATTATCGTCGAGCTGGCCCTCGTAAGGCACAAAACCTTCGATATCTTTATCAAAGAACACACGAATAACGCGATAAGGCGCAAGAAAACCATCATCTATGCCTTGTTTTAATGAATATGTATAGATAGGGTCACCGAAGTAATCAATATTGGATACGGTATTTGTTTCTTTTGGAGTCGCCGTCAGACCGATTTGAGTTGCGGAGCTGAAATACTCCAACACCTCTCTCCATTGACTATCTGCTTTCGCACTACCTCTATGGCACTCGTCTACTACAATTAGGTCAAAGAAGCCGAGGCTGAACTGTTTGAACAGACTGTTGGCATCTTCGTCTTCACCCGTTAAGCCTTGATATAGCGCGAGATATATTTCATGAGCAGTATCGAAATTCTGCTTTGTGACCCAAGTCATTTTATCTTTGAAAGGTGCAAAATCATTTGTAAAGGTTTGAGATATCAACGCAGTTCTATCGGCAAGGAAAAGAATACGCTTTTTGATACCCGCTTTCCATAGTCTCCAAATAATTTGAAACGCCGTGTAGGTTTTTCCCGTACCAGTTGCCATAACAAGTAAGACTCTATTCTGACCGTTTGCAATAGCTTCGACGGTTTTGTTGATTGCGTTCATCTGGTAATAACGCGGTTGTTTATCGGGATTGTCCGAGTAATACGGCTCGTCTATAACTGTGTCTTGTGCCAAACTGATATGGCTTTGCTCGTGATACATATTCCATAGAGTCTCTGGTGAAGGAAATTCATCCAAAGAAAGATTTATCTCGGGATGTCCTTCGGTGATGAATTTGTTATGGAAAACAAAGCCGTCACCGTTTGAAGAAAAAACAAACGGAACATTCATCATTGATGCATATTGTAAAGCTTGCTGCATACCGTCAGCCATAGTGTGCTTGTTGTCCTTTGCTTCAACAATGGCAATAGGCTTATTGGGTTTGTAAAAGAGGACATAGTCAGCTTTCAATGGAGCTTCGCGCTTACAGGATTTACCGCGAGCAATAATACGGCCATTCGTAACTTTGTACTCCTCGCGCATCTGAGAAAAGGAACTCCAGCCGGCTGAAACAATAGCGGGTGTAATATATTTAGTCCGAATGTCCATTTCGGATAATTCTTTTTTATTTATCTCATTCATAATTTTTCACCTCAGCAATAGATCACTTTGAAGTGATTTTTGCACATTATATTTTCTTATAATCACTGCCTCATAAGTTGTGCTTATAATACATTTATTTCATCTTTAAGATGTTTTACTGCTTCCAAGATCACATCAAAATCCGGTTTTTCGCCGTAAATCATATTCTTCATATGCTCATAGTCGTCTTTGAGGACTTTGATATTTTTCTCGCTTGGTATCAATTTCATAGTACCGGGTTTGGCTTCGTCGTATCTTGCCCACGAACAACGGTAGAATTTATCCTTAAAACGTACAACTTTATCGAGCAGGTCTAAGTCCGCAAAAGCCTCGGCCTTTACGGGCGAATTTGCCATACAATAAAGATCATAATAATGGCGGGAATATCTTGTTGGCAAGGCGCTGTTTTCGGGGCGGTATGCCTCTCTATGTAAAATCGTAACCTTTTCCCAAAATGTGCGTTTCGGCAAGACGGTCAATATCTCGGTGCTCGGTTGCTTGAAAAGTCTGCCGTACTGCTCGGCGGCATAAGGGGTAATTGGTTTTTCTTCCGCCGGTGTCCACGCCGCAAGCGCGCCGATTTCAAGACGAATCACAGGCAGAATTGCCGAATCTTCAAAGCTGCGATTATATGCAAAAACTACGGTCTGCGGATCGTCGTCCTCTATGTAACAATTCACATTGCGACCAAGCTCGTTTTTCAAGTCGGCAATAACGGCAGGCATAAACTCATTTTTCAAAAACGCTTCGGTTCTTGTCCCTGCCTCTTTGTTAAAGGCGTCCTGTTTTGTGTTACTTCTGTCAGCCCACGGCTCGTTCTTTTCGTAGCCGAGAACACGCCAGTCAAGAATTAAGTCAATATCCTCGGAAAAGCGTTCAATCAAGCCATATGACTTTGAAAGGCTTGTGCCGCCCTTGAAAGCAATATTATTTTTCCATGCGCAGCGATGAAAAAGATAATCGAGCATATAACATACCCAAAAGTCCTTTTCAATAATGGCGTCGGTCATGCCCATTTTAGCGGCAGTATTGTGGAAAAGTGCCTTTTTGTCTTTTTCACTCAACCTTGCGATATCTCTCATTTTTCTTCATCCTTACAAATTATCTTAATAAGTTCTAAAACCCACGATGTTGCAGATTTCGACTCCGCCAACATCTTTTCTTTTTCTTCATCGGTCAATATCTTTTTCAGACGCGATATTACCTGCTCGGTGATGTTTTCTTTACCGAGCGCTTTCAACGCCTGAATGGTTAGCGCCGTTTTATAGGAAACCTTTGATATTTCCTTGTTTGTGGTACGCTTGAATTTGATTGTTGTATTATCGAAGGTGTACTCTTTGTATGCGCCGTCGGAAACATATACCCACTGAGACGGGACTTGCGTTGAAAGTCCCAAAAGATTCAAAGCCGTATCGCCGCAGGGGACAATAGTCCATCCGAAGTTACGTGCGAGAGCGTGAGCCACCTTGTTCGGTGACGGGGCAACGGCTTCGCCAAGCAGCTCGCTGAACTCCGGCTTGTAATAAACTCCGAACAAGATTTTTTTTATTAAGCCCTCATCCGCAAGGCGAATAAGACCCATATTCACCGTTTTCTTATCGGTTATATCTGTAAAGTCTGTCGAAACAAACACCGAACCGGCTTCGGCTCTTTCGATATTGCCTCGTATTTGATTCAGATAATCCGGACGTTTCATAAAGCATAACCTTTCATAGAAAATTGCAATTCTACTAAAACAATTTTTATTATATACTATTTTCTACGAAAAATCAAGCGTTGCTTGAAAATAGTACACTTTATTTTCTACGAAATGAAAAGTTGCATTTGTTTGTCAAATATTGATATTGGCAAAACAATAAGCGGAGCCGTATTTCAGGCCCCGCTGTTTATTAGTTGTAGATCACCTCGCTGAGAACGATTTCTTCCGCACGATTGCGGATGCTGTTCATAGAACGAATCCAATCTATTTCATTGGCGGATTTCAGTTCTTCGTTGATGCCTTCACTATCAGCCAGTTGCTTTGTCAGCTTGTCGAACATATCTTGTGCATCTTTATCAATGTCTTTGAGGTACTGTTCGAGTGTTCCGTTCATTCGCATGACGTTGATGACCGTAGGGAAGTGCTTCTTCAGATAGTTGTAGTGGCGCTGTCCCAAAACGCCGACGCGGGTAATAAATTCATCTTTCATAGCAAAAACCTCCTTTGCTGAGTACATTGTACTGCAAAGGAGGACTATTGAAAAATGTGCAATTGACGCAAAAATCCCTCTGCCGATTTTACTCAACAGAGGGATTCTTTTAGATATAAACTGAAAGCTTTACATCTTTCCAATTTGATGTTTTGAAGTGGTGCACATCAGAAACTGTTTTCAGATACTTATGAGCATACGCTTCGTCAATCGTCAAATCGGCAACTTTAAGAAAGGAACAATTACTTGTTTCCCTGCTCTTTGATAGCAGCCTGTGCTGCTGCGAGTCTTGCAATCGGCACACGGAACGGGGAGCAGGACACATAGTCAAGACCGATCTTGTGGCAGAATTCCACGGAAGACGGGTCGCCGCCGTGCTCGCCGCAGATACCGCAATGCAGATCCGGACGGGTCTTGCGGCCGAGGGTGACAGCCATTTCCATGAGCTTGCCGACACCGACCTGGTCCAGCTTTGCGAACGGGTCGTTCTCAAAGATCTTTGCATCATAGTATGCGTTGAGGAACTTGCCGGCATCGTCGCGGCTGAAGCCGTAGGTCATCTGCGTGAGGTCGTTGGTGCCGAAGCAGAAGAATTCGGCGTCCTCTGCGATGACATCTGCAGTCAGGGCAGCGCGCGGAATTTCGATCATGGTGCCGACTTCATAGTGCAGATCAACGCCTGCAGCGGCGATTTCCGCATCAGCAGTTGCAACAACGATCTTCTTGACGAATTTCAGCTCCTTGTCGTCGCCGATGAGCGGGATCATAATCTCAGGAACGATCTTCCAGTCGGGATGCTTCTTCTGAACATTGATCGCAGCACGGATGACAGCCTTGGTCTGCATCTTTGCGATTTCCGGATAGGTGACAGCCAGACGGCAGCCGCGGTGGCCCATCATCGGATTGAATTCATGCAGGGAAGAGATGAGCGTCTTGATTTCTTCAACGGTCTTGCCCTTCTTGTCAGCCAGCGCCTTGATGTCTGCTTCCTCGGTGGGAACAAACTCATGCAGCGGGGGATCCAGGAAGCGGATGGTAACAGGGTTGCCCTCCAGCGCTTCGTAGAGCTTTTCAAAGTCGCCCTGCTGATACGGCATGATCTTATCAAGCGCTTCTTCTCTTTCTTCGACGGTGTCGGAGCAGATCATTTCGCGGAATGCGGCAATGCGATCCGGCTCGAAGAACATGTGCTCGGTGCGGCAAAGTCCGATGCCCTCTGCGCCCAGCTCTTTTGCTTTCTTTGCATCCGTCGGGGTGTCGGCATTCGTTCTGACACCGAGCTTGCGATATTTGTCCGCCCATGCCATAACGCGGCCGAAGTCGCCGCTGATGGAAGCGTCAACGGTTTCAATGATACCGTCATAGATGTTACCGGTGGAACCGTCGATGGAGATCCAGTCGCCCTCATGGAAGGTCTTGCCTGCCAGGGTGAACTTTTTGTTTGCCTCATCCATTGCGATGTCGCCGCAGCCGGAGACACAGCAGGTGCCCATGCCGCGGGCGACGACAGCAGCGTGG
>OLQA01001654.1_pt1 | contig 19083 bp, 8 predicted proteins | sample 1673151 | NCBI WGS metagenome assembly OLQA01 (sample SAMEA3136760, study PRJEB25190) | human gut metagenome | biome: human gut; feature: human-associated habitat; material: faeces | place: Austria | collected 2013 | reverse complement strand
ATGATACCGACTGCACACTGCTGATGGGTGTGCTCAACATCACCGAGGACTCGTTCTCGGACGGCGGCCTGTGGCTGGACCCGGCCAAGGCGGCCCAGCACGGGCGCGACATGATGGCCGCCGGCGCGGATATCATCGACATCGGCGCCGAATCCACGCGCCCCGGTGCCAAGCGCGTGTCCGAGGCCGACGAACTGGCCCGTATCACCGGTGCCGTCAAGACGTTGATTCCGGCCGGTGCCGTACTGTCCATCGACACCACGCGCGCATCCGTGGCCGCCGCCGCGCTGAGCGAGGGCGCACAGATCATCAACGATGTTTCCGGCGGCACGCTGGACGCCGAGCTGCCGCATGTGGTCGCCGACCACGACTGCCTGTACGTCGTGCAGCATTGGCGCGGCTGGCTCGTCGGCTCCAAGGGCGCGAACCCCGATCAAGACACCTCCGTATACGAGCATGGCGTATTGACCGACGTGCACGACGAACTCATGCGCCAAGTCGACGGCGTGCTGGCCGCCGGCGTAAAGCCTGAGCGCATTATCATCGATCCTGGTCTGGGCTTCTCCAAGCCCGGCATCGAGCATAACCTACCGCTGCTGACCGGGCTCGAGACCTTCCGCGCCACTGGATATCCGGTGCTGATTGGCCAGTCCCGCAAGCGCTTCATTTCGGCGATGCTTACCGGGGCGGGTACTGCCGGTGATGATGGCCCGACCATGGCCCAGCGCGATGACGTGACCGCAGCCTTGTCCGCCCTGTCCGCCGAGCACGGCGCATGGGCCGTGCGCGTACACGATGTGGCCAAAAGCCGCGCCGCCGTCATCGCCGGCAACACCTGGCGCGAATACGCATGATTCCCCTGGCTCCCTGTTTTTGGTTGCTTCTAGGTCTTGGCTCCCCTCGGGCGAGGGGAGCTGGCGCCGAAGGCGACTGAGGGGGAGCATTTGAACAGAAAGCCTTACCAATGGACACCATCACACTTACCGGCGTACATGCCAACGGCACCCACGGTGTGCTCACCTTTGAACACGAACGGCCACAAACCTTCGTCGTGGACGTCACCCTGCACCTTGATCTGGCCTCCGCCGGCCAATCCGACGATCTCAATGACACCATCGATTACGGCCGCGTGGCCAAGGATATCGTGGCTGTCATCGAAGGCCCTCATGTGGACCTGATCGAGCGTCTGGCCCAACGTATCGCGGATAAGATTCTTGCCGATGCGCCGGCCGTCGCCTCCATCGACGTCACCGTGCACAAGCCTCACGCGCCCATCGTCGTGGCTTTTGCAGATGTATCGGTCTCCATCTCGCGCGTGCGTGCCACCGATAATGGACGCACTGCTGAAAAGCATGCCATCCATAACGCGGTGGTGGCCTTGGGGGGCAATGTGGGCGAGGTGGAATCCACCTTGCGAGCCGCCGTTCGGGAGATTGACGCGCTGCTTGGCACACAGGTGACCGGTATTTCGCCGCTTTACCGCACGGCCGCGTGGGGCATGGCTGACGGTACGCCGGATTTCCTGAACGCCGTGGTGGAGCTTGGAACCACAATGGGCAGCCACGAATTGCTCGCCGCGTTGCAAAACATCGAAGCGAACCATGGGCGAATTCGTGAGAATCATTGGGATTCCAGGCCGTTGGACTTGGACATTATCGACTTTGATGGCATCACCAGCGTGGATCCGGATCTGGCATTGCCCCATCCGCGTGCTTGGCAGCGCGCATTTGTGCTGGCTCCCTGGGCGGCGCTGAATCCGAACGCCAAACTTGCTGGAGCCCATGAGGGGCCTGTAGCCGATTTGCTGGCCGCCGCGCCGGACCGTAACGCCGTGCAGCTCGAGAGCGAAGACTGGATGCTCGGCGGGCATGCAGTCAAGCAAGAATCAGCGTCGGAGTCGGAACCCGTCTCACGCAAGGCGATTATTTCGCTGGATTCCACCTCGCAGGATGCCGAACGGCTGTTCCGCGAAACCATCGTTTCCATCGACAGTGTTCCTGGCAATCAGGTACAGGGCATCTCGCCGCTCTACCATGTCAGCCATTTCGACAGTCCGGACGCGATGAGCGCGGTCATCCAAATCGAAACCAAGTTGCCGCCCGCCGACCTGATTGCCGTATTGGGCAGCATCGAAAGCGTTCATGACCTGGCAGTCGACCTTGACCTTGTTGACATGGAAGGCGTGACTTCCGACGAGCCCAACTGCAGCATTCCTTGGCCGTCGGCCCGTAACCATGCGTCGGTATTGGCACCTTGGCTGGATATGGACCCGAATGCTTCTCTGGGCGGCGACCCGGTGGCCTTCCTTTTGGCCATGGCACCGGATGCCGGACAGGTCGGATTGCTATCGGACAACTGGATACTGTCGAATAGTTGAGCTGATGGCGGAACCAGTTACGAACGGTAGGCTAGAAACCAGACGGTGACGGACCAGTCTCCGGCCTCGAGCAGCCAGGCACGGCAATGACGAAAAAACAAATCAAGATGAACGGCCAAAGCGCGAAGGCCGTTCGCAAACAGCAAACAGCAACGCAACGATAAGGAGGCCGGACATGAAAACACGGCGAACACCATGGTGGCAGTATGTGATCGGTGCCGTGTTGGGCCTGTTGGCGGGTATCGGTCTGGCCTCCTACGGCGAAAGCTCGGGACTGTCGCTGATTGGTGCGCCTTGGATTGTGCCCGGATTGCTGGCCGTACTGGGCGTTATTGTGCTGATCTTGGCCCTGCAAGTGCATAAATACGCGAATACCGACCCCAAGAAACGTCCGCATAGCTTCATCAATCCCACTATCGCGGTGTATACGCTGGTGTTGGCAAAGGCACTGGGATTGGCGGGCGCAACGCTCGCCGGCTGGTATGGCGGTCAGATTGTGGTGAGCTTGAGCCATATCGAGGCGGATTTCTATGCACACGCCGTCACCGAGTGCGCAATTGCGGCCGTGGTGTGCATCGCCGACATGATCATCGGCATTATCGGCGAATGGTTGTGCCAGCTACCGCCGAACGAAGGCCCCGAAAACCCGAAAATCAGGGAAGCCAAGCGCCGTAGCGACATAGCCCAAGCCTACAAGCGGTAGGGGTGACTATTCCTACGGCACGCGCACCATAGCTTCCTGAGCGATGGCCGCCACCAAGTCGCCATTCTGCGCATACACTTTGGCAATGCCGAGTCCGCGTCCGTGCGCGGCGATAGGCGTATCCTGCACATACAAATGCCATTCGTTGATATCGATATCCTGATACCACCACATCGAATGGTCGATGGACGCATAGGAAATGCCCGGTGTGGAAATCGACAGTCCGGCGCGGCGCAGCACCGGCTCCATCATCACCTGATCGCAGCCAAGCGCCAGCATCGCACGATGCATGACCTGCGGCACATCGACGTGGCCATCGGCCTTCATCCACACCATCTGCTTGCCGGAATCATGCTCGGCGGAATCCTTGTCCGCGCGCAGCATCACGGTCGGCGTCACGTGGCGGATATCGAACGGCGATTTCTCGGCATAGTAATTGGCGAACGGCGACTTCTCGGCGAACGGCTGCATGAGTTCTTTGGCGGAAGTCAACGTTTCGGGATCGGGCAGGTTTTCCGGCATCGGATCGGCAAATTCCACACCCTCTTGGCCGGTCTCCTGGAAAGAGGCGATGGCCGTGAGAATCGACCCCTCGGCTTGGGTGACGTTGACCCGACGAGCGGAGAACGAGCGGCCGTCGCGAAGGTTCTCGACGTCAAACAACAGGTCTTGACGAATATCGCCGGCGGCAATGAAATAGCCATGTACCGAATGCGGCAGGCGTGAAGGGCCCACTGTTTTGGACGCGGCGATCACCGACTGGGCGATGACCTGGCCACCGTAGACGCGGCCGGTGGGGAAGTACATACTCTCGCCATTGATATATGTGTGATTGCGGTAAGCGGAAGGCTCGCCCAACTTCAGCACCTTCACCAGATGGTCCAATGGAGTTACGGTGGTTGCCTGAGCCATGGCGTTCCTCGATTCTTGTTCTGCTGTGTTCAGTATTCGGTTATCGTATTCCAACCTATGGTTGGCAGTCTATCCGGTGGGGGTTAAGAGTTCCGGGAGCGAAATGTAACGAGACTGTTTGGAAGGTAAACGGTGGGTTATGCGGCGCATTGCCGCTACGTTGCTGCTGCGCTGCCGGTGTGTTGCCGTAGGCGACTGTGGGATTTTATGGGATGCGGGGCGGGCAGCCATGGGGCAATTATGGGGAAAGCCGCCCCTGAGGGACGGCTTTCGACGTATAAAGCGCGTTGTGGCACTAATGCCGGCGTATCTCAGCCGCGCACAAGCTTCTTGTGCAGGCGGTGCGGGCGGGCCGCATCCTCGCCGAGGCGTGTCACCTTGTTCTCCTGGTAGGCCTGGAAGTTGCCTTCGAACCAGTACCACTTGGCCGGGTTGTCGTCGTCGCCTTCCCACGCGAGGATATGCGTGGCGACACGGTCGAGGAACCAACGGTCGTGGGAAATCACCACAGCGCAGCCAGGGAATTCGAGCAGCGCGTTTTCGAGGGATTCCAAGGTCTCGACGTCCAGATCGTTGGTGGGCTCGTCGAGCAGCAGCAGGTTGCCGCCCTGCTTCAGGGTCAGGGCCAGGTTCAGACGGTTGCGCTCACCACCGGACAGCACACCAGTCAGCTTCTGCTGATCGGCGCCCTTGAAGCCGAAGCTGGCCACATAGGCGCGGGTCGGCACCTCCACACCGGCCACCTCGATGAAGTCGAGGCCGCCGGACACGGCTTCCCACAGGTTCTTGTTCGGATCCAGGCCCTCACGGTTCTGGTCCACGTAGCTGATTTTGACGGTGTCGCCGATCTTCAGCTCGCCGCTGGTCAGCGGCTCCAGGCCCACGATGGTCTTGAACAGCGTGGACTTACCCACGCCGTTCGGGCCGATTACGCCGACGATGCCGTTGCGCGGCAGCGTGAAGGACACACCCGCGCCCACAACACGATACTGGTCAACGGCATCGGACAGCCTTACTCCATGCAAGGCTATGGCAACGTGATGCGCGCCATGGGAGGTGACAACCTCTCCTACTGTTTGGGCGACGCTTCCAAAGCATACTCCGGCATCAGCACAGATCCCATGTGGGTGGAAGCTTTCGAAGCAGCCGGCATCACACAAACCCCAGAGAACGGGTTCGGTTCCACACCGCTCACTCTATACCGCCGCCACGTACTGATGCTGCACCCCGACATCGTCGTCATTTACGATGAGCTGGAGGCTAAAGAAGCCGTACGGTGGGACTGGCTGCTACACAGCCCCACCGAGTTCAGCATCGACAGCAACCGGCAAACGGTAACCACTTGCAATACGGAAAAAGCTTTCACCGCCACTACCAGCCTGTTCAGCAACGAACAGATAACCCTGTCGCAAACCGACCGTTTCACCGTACCGCCTCCCGGAGCATCCGATACTACCTATCCCAACCAGTGGCACCTGACGGCTTGCATCAACGGAAAAGCAAAAACACGCATACTTGCCGTCATCCAGATAAAACCCGACAACGATACTCCCGTCAAGATACAACGTAACGGAAATATCCTGACCTGCGGTTACTGGACGATAGAGGCCGGGCTGGATGCTTCTTCACCTGCCATGCTGAACGTAACGCACAGCATGAAGAAGTCGTCCTTTCACTATGGCAACGCCTCCCTTGTGCTGGGCGGACAATCCTATGTGCCTGCCGACCGTAGTTCGTCTATACTCTATGATAAGATAAATGGAGAATACCTCGTCATGGAACAGGCAGACCATCGGCCGCTTTCAACCCGCGCCTCAAGCCGTTAAATCCGTAGGTAACGGGCACGAACAAATATGCCGCAAAGCTATCATATTGAAAAATAATTCCATATCTTTGCCCAATAACCTTATTCTTCATCGGACATGACAAAATATATATTATTTTTCATCGGGTGCTGCATATTGTTCGCGCCCCTTCGTTCACAAAACGTAGAACCGATCAAGTTCGTCCACATCGGTCTGAATGAAGGGCTTTCGCAAAGTACCATATTCGGCATCACACAGGATAAACAGGGAAACATGTGGTTCGCCACCTATAACGGGCTGAATAAATACAACGGCTACGACTTTACCGTTTATCAACACGATGAACACAACCCACACAGCATTAGCAACGATATAATCCGCAGCTGTACCGCCGACAGGCTGGGCAAGATATGGATAGGAACCGATAGCGGACTTTCATTCTACAATGCCGACAAAGACCGATTTGAAAACTTCTCTTCTGAAGACAGAGGGGAGCAAGTACCCATCAATGGCATCGTGGAGTTCAACGATCACGAATTACTGCTGTTTTCCAACAAAAAAAAACTGTTACTGTTCAACACCGAAACCTCGCAGTTCTCCTGTAAAATGCCGGAATCTTCCTTAGAATCCCTTTTGCCTACGGTTGTGGCCCGGCAAGGAGATTACATCTATATCGGCAGCAACAACAAAGTTTATACTTATTCCCTCGCAGCAAACACACTGAGCAGCTTCGTATTAAGTGACAATCTGAAAGATAAAAATATCACAGCCATTCTGCAGCAATCACCCACCCGGATTTGGATAGGCACCGAAGGAGGCGGACTTTTTCTATACAATCCGCAAACAGGGACAATCAAAAATTACAGTCATACGTCCAAAACGGCTAATTGCATCAGCTCCGATTATGTACGTTCACTTGCACTCGACTCCCAGCACCGGCTGTGGATAGGCACCATCAACTCCCTGAATATTTACAACGAGCAAGAAGACAACTTCAACATTTACACCAGCGACCCGCTGGAAAACGGAAGTCTTTCGCAAATGTCCGTACGTAACATCTTCATGGACACACAGGGTGGAATGTGGCTGGGCACTTATTTCGGAGGAATCAATTATTATCATCCGCTGAAAAACCGCTTCCGGAATCTGCAATTCACCGCCAAACCCAATTCGCTGAACAGCAACATCATCAATTGCATCCGGGAAGATGCACAGAAAGGCCTTTGGATAGGAACTAATGGAGGCGGAGTAAATTACTATAACCCCCAAACCGGGAAATTCACCCACTACACCCAAAAGGAAGGGCTTGGATCGAATGATGTGAAAGCCATCTACATAGATGAAGCGAACAAACAGGTTTACATCGGTACACATACCGGAGGTCTCAGCATTCTTCATCGCCGGTCAGGACAGATAGAGACCTACAACCGAAACAGCAGGGAAAAAAATATCTATGCCATCGAGCCGACAGAAACAGGAGATTTCTGGATGAGCGGCATGAGTTCCATTCTCAGGTTCAACCCCTCGCAGTTATCTTTTTCCAGCATAACCACCCAATCAGACGGGCGGCCGTTTCTCCGGGAACGCGTTTCGAACTTTTTTCGCGACAGCAAACATCGCTTATGGCTCATCAGCGAAAAAGGACTGTTTGCCTATACCGAGCAAAACGGAAAATTACACAACTACCCGATACCTGCATTAGACTCCATCAGCCGTAAATTCATCAATTGTCTGTATGAAGCACACGATGGAACATTCTGGATAGGTACTCGAAGCGGCATCTGCCGCCTGAATGAAAAAAGCCAGGAAGTCACTCTATACACAACAGCGCATGGACTGCCCAATAATGTAGTACATGGGATATTGGAGGATTCTTATGGAAAACTTTGGATTAGTACCGACAAAGGTATCAGTTGTCTGCACCCCTCTACCGGAAAGTTCCGTAACTTCACTAACAATGACGGGCTACAAAGCAATCAGTTTACGGCTGCCTGCCAACGAACCGCTGACGGACAAATGTATTTCGGCGGAATTAACGGCATTACGACATTCCGCCCGGAAGAAGTGGTAGATAATCCATATATACCACCGGTTGTCATCACTCAGTTACGGCTTTTCAACAAGATCGTTTTTCCGGATGATGAAACAGGAATACTGGAGAGAAACATCAATGAAACACGTAGCATTACATTCACCGCCCAACAATCCATGTTCTCGTTGGAGTTTGTGGTATCCAATTACGCCTCAGGCACTCATAATACCTTTGCCTACAAACTTGACGGATACGACAAGGAATGGTATTATACAAACTCGCAACGCGTGGTCTCGTATTCAAACCTGCCGCAAGGCACTTACCGTTTTCTCGTAAAAGCAGCCAACAATGACGGCAAATGGAATGAAACACCCACCGAGCTGGAGATTATCATTCTGCCTGCCTGGTACAAAACCTGGTGGGCATCCCTCTTGTTTGCAGCAGCTTTCATAGCCGCCACAGTTTTCGTCTTCCGCTATTTTTGGATTCGGAAAAGCATGAAAGCTGAGATACAAATGGCACAGATAGACAAGGAACGACAAAAAGAAGTAAACGAAATGAAGCTACGTTTCTTCATCAACATCTCCCACGAACTGCGCACCCCACTCACCTTGATACTGGCTCCGCTCCATGAAATGCTCAACAAAGTGAATGACCGGTGGCAACACAAGCAACTGGAACTGATGAAACAAAATGCTACCCGGTTGTTGCATCTAGTTAATCAACTGTTGGATTACAGGAAAGCCGAACTGGGAGTCTTCGGTCTGAAAGTAAAACCGTCCCAAGTACACCGGATTATTGAAAAGAACTTTCGGTTCTATGAAGCGTTGGCACAACGAAAGGGAATACAATATGACTTCTGCTCGGAAGTGGAAGATAAAGAAATACTCTGTGATCCCAATTATCTGGAGCTGATTGTGAATAATTTGTTATCCAATGCTTTTAAGCACACAGAAGAAGGGCAGAGTATCACTGTATCATTGAAAGATACCGGAAACAACCTTCTTTTACAAGTCAAAGATACCGGCAACGGAATACCCTTGGAAGAACAGAAAAAGATATTCGAACGGTTCTATCAAGTCAAAAGCAGTCATACCGGCAGCGGTATCGGACTTTCGTTAGTGCAACGCCTGGTGGAACTTCATCATGGACATATCGAACTGGACAGTGCAGAAGGCGTTGGAAGCACCTTTTCCATTTTCCTGCCTATTGACAAGAAGTTTTATCGTCCGGAAGAATTTCAGCAGGAAAGCACCATAGCAGAAATAGAACAAAGCTACTCTGTCAATCCACAGGAAATGTATGTTGCAGACGCCGAAGAAGCCTCCGAAGAAGAAACGGAAGAAGAACCGGAAAAACCAACAAAACCTCGGCAGAAAGAAAGCATCCTGATTGTAGAAGACAATTCGGACATCCGCCAGTACCTCTGTGAAGAACTGGGCAAATTGTACAATGTTCTGGAAGCGAAAAATGGCAAAGACGCATTGGAAATAATGAAAGAGCAGGAAATAAATCTTATATTGACGGATGTCATGATGCCCGTAATGGACGGCCTGCAGCTATGCAAGCAAATCAAACAGAACCTAAACACTTGTCATATTCCAGTCATAATCTTATCGGCCAAAGCCGATTTAGAAGAACAATTAGAAGGGTTGCATATGGGTGCGGACGATTATATTCCCAAACCTTTCTCCCTGACACTGGTGACAACGAAAATAAGAAACCTGTTCCGCACACGCTATCGAGCTATCCAATACTATTCAAATTCGCTGGAGATAGAACCGGAGAAACTGACCCTCAGTCCTCTGGATGAAGAAGTGTTGAAAAAGGCTATGGAAATTATGGAACAGCACCTTGACGATGTGGAGTTCTCTACCGAGGAGTTTGCACGTGAAATGTGTATGAGCCGCTCCAGCCTGCACCTGAAAATGAAAGCTCTGACAGGTGAGTCAACCAATGACTTCATCCGCAAGATACGTTTTAACAGAGCATGCAAACTTTTGAAAGAGGGAAGATACACAGTAGCGGAAATCAGTGTAATGGTAGGATTCAGTACCCCGTCTTACTTTGCCACCAGTTTCAAGAAGTATTTCGGTTGTTTACCCTCGGAATATATCAAGAACAAATGAGGGCCAATGGATGATTAATGATATAAATCAACAAACCATGACAAAATCTGTCTTCTTATCCATTTTACTTTGGATATTTATATACCCGCTTCGTGTGCGGGCCATAGAGTCAATTAACTTTATTCATATCGGAGTCAACGAGGGGCTGTCGCAAAACACAGTATTCGATATTACCCAAGACAAACAAGGCAATATGTGGTTTGCCACTTATGACGGACTGAACAAATATGACGGTTACGATTTTACTATCTACCGGCATAATGAGTCGGACCCGCATAGCATTGGCAGCGTGATCGTCAGAGCATGCATTACAGACACCCAAGGAAGAATATGGGCCGGCACAGAGGAAGGATTATCACTTTACGATACCGAACAAGACAGATTTCATAATTTCAGATATTCCAAAAATAAAAAGACGCTCGCCATCAACGGCATCATCGAAATAAATGAAAAGCAGTTGCTTCTCTACACAAACCAAAATGAAAACCTGCTGACATTCGATACTGAAACACACTGTTTTTCAGACAATCCTCTGCACCCTTCACTACTGAATATCCTGCCGACTGCTATTGCAAAGCAGGACAATCATATTTATATCGGGAGCTATAAAGGCGTGTTTTCCTACTCTATCTCCGACAAGACTTTAAAAAGCATCATGCCCGATAAACTAAAAGGCAAACAAATTCTCTCCATTTTACAGCAATCGCCTATTCTTCTATGGATAGGGACAGAGGGACATGGATTATACAAAGTTAATTTACAGACTCAGGAAATCACCAATTATGTCAATAATCCGAAGAACCCAAACAGCATAAGTTCCAATTATATACGCTCACTCACACTTGATCCGCAAAACAGGTTATGGATAGGTACCCTCAATTCACTAAGTATATATGATGAAAAGCATGATTCATTTAATAACCATACCAGCAACATAGAAATCAGCGGAAGTTTATCGCAAACATCCATTCGCGACATTTTCATGGATGCCCATGGCGGCATGTGGTTAGGAACCTATTATGGAGGGCTGAATTATTATCATCCACTTAAAAACCGTTTCCATAACATACAATTTACAGCAAAGAAGAACTCGTTGAACTGCAATACAATAGGATGTATCAAAGAAGATGCTCAAAAAGGAATCTGGATAGGAACAAATAACGGCGGTTTGAATCATTACACCCCTCATACACAGCAATTTACGCATTACATGAGGGAAGAAGGCCTCATGTCAAATGACATAAAAGACATATATATAGATGAAGCCAATGATTTGGTCTATATAGGCACACATACGGGCGGACTCGGTATTCTGCACCGCAAATCCGGACAAATAGAAATATTCCATAATGAAGAAGTAAAAAACATATATGACATAGAACCTGCCGAAAACGGAGAGTTATGGATGACCGGCATGTCCATGCTTGTCCGTTTTAATCCCCGGAACAAAACATTCCAATCCATAAACTCACAAATAGACGGACAGCCATTGGCAGAGGATCAGTTCACTTATTTTCTTCGAGACAGCAAAAGACGCCTTTGGATTGGCGGAGAAAAAGGACTGTCGGTATATACGGAAAAAGACAACGGTTTGCTAAACACGATGATAATACCGGAAAACTCACCTCTTAACTATAAGCCCATAAACTGTATACATGAAGCTCGTAACGGAATCTTCTGGATTGGAACACGAAGCGGACTTTTCCGCTTTGACGAAAACAAAAAAGAAACCAGACAATATACCACAGCACATGGATTGCCTAATAATGTCATACATGGAATTCTGGAAGACTCATCGGGCAATTTATGGTTAAGCACCAATCAAGGGCTGAGTTGTTTCCAACCGAATACGGCAAAATTCCGCAATTATGCAGACAGCGACGGGCTTCAAAGCAACCAGTTCACCAACAACGCCCATTACCGGACATCAGACGGACAAATGTATTTCGGCGGCATCAACGGCATCACTCTGTTCCATCCGGAACAGATAGTGGACAATCCATACACTCCACCGGTTGTTATCACCCAACTGCACCTGTTCAACCGAAGGGTCTTTCCCAATGACGACACTGGCATATTGAAGACAGATATCAGCGGGACAAAAAGCATCACACTGTCGAGCAAACAGTCCATGTTTTCACTGGATTTCGTCGTATCCAACTACATATCAGGCAATCACAACACATTCGCCTATATGTTGCAAGGCTTCGACAAAGAATGGTACTACTCCAACAGCCTGCGCACAGTGTCCTACTCCAACCTGCCGGCGGGCACCTATCATTTCCTTGTAAAAGCCGCCAACAGCGACGGGAAATGGAATGAAACGCCCACAGAACTGGAAATCGTGGTGCTTCCTGTCTGGTACAAAACGTGGTGGGCTATCCTGCTGTTCGTCATCGCTTTTGTCTCCATCACCATTTTTATATTCCGTTATTTCTGGTTGCGCAAAAGCATGGAAGCGAAACTGCAAATGGAACGCGTGGACAAAGAGCGACAGAAAGAAGTGAGCGAAATGAAACTGCGTTTCTTCATCAACATTTCCCATGAGCTGCGCACCCCACTCACCCTGATTCTCGCCCCGGTACAGGAAATGCTGGACAAAGTAAGCGACCGGTGGCTGCACAGGCAACTGGAACATGTACAGAAGAATACCAACCGACTATTGCATCTGGTGAACCAACTAATGGACTACCGGCGTGCCGAATTAGGTGTGTTCAATTTGAAAGTAAGGCTCAATCTGATACACAATGTGGTCGAAAAGAATTTCCTGTTCTATGAACGTCTGGCTCAACGCAAACGGATAGCCTATAACCTCAGTTCCAATGCAGAAGGACGTGAGATATTCTGTGATCCGGATTATATGGAACTGATTGTAAACAATCTGCTTTCCAATGCCTTCAAATACACAGGTGAAGGCAAGAGCATCACAATGACCTTGAAGGAAGAGAATCACGAGTTGCTCCTTCAGGTAAAGGATACGGGAAGCGGCATCCCCATTGACAAACAGGGCAAAATCTTCGAACGCTTCTATCAGGCAGACAACGAGCACTTGGGCAGCGGCATCGGGCTATCACTGGTGCAACGCCTCGTGGAGCTGCATCATGGGCGTATCGAACTGGAGAGCGAAGAAGGCGTCGGAAGCACTTTCTCCATCTATCTGCCCACCGAGGAGTCGGCATACCTTCCGGAAGAGAAACTGGTTGAGTCCGAATCCATCGAGGAACAGAGAGTCTACACCACCAACAACCGGGACATGTATGTCATCGATACGGAAGACGAAGAGATTTCGGAAGGCGAAACAACCCCGGACGAGACGGCAGCTAAAGACGGACAAAACAAAGAAAGCATCCTGATTGTGGAAGACAATCCGGACATCCGCCAATACCTATGTGAGGAGTTGGGCAAAACCTACCATATACTGAAAGCAGAAAACGGAGAGGAAGCGTTGTCCATTGTGAAGGAGCAAGAGGTGGGCCTCATACTGACGGATGTCATGATGCCCGTTATGGACGGTCTGCAGCTATGCAAACAGATAAAACAGAACCTGCGCACCTGCCATATACCTGTCATCATATTGTCTGCCAAAACCGACCTGAAAGAACAATTGGAAGGACTGCAAGTAGGTGCGGACGACTATATTCCCAAACCTTTCTCAATGATAATGATCGCTACCAAGATCAAGAACCTGTTCCGCACCCGCTACCGGGCTATCGAACACTATTCCAATTCCTTGAAAGTAGAGCCCGAAAAAGTAGCGCTTAATCCGTTGGACGAAGAGCTGCTGAAGAAAGCAATAGCCATTGTGGAGAAGCACATGGACAATGTAGAGTTTTCCACCGAGATATTCGCCCGCGAAATGTGCATGAGCCGTTCCAACCTGCACATCAAGATGAAAGCACTGACGGGAGAATCTGCCAATGACTTCATTCGCAAGATGCGTTTCAACCAGGCATGCAAGCTGCTGAAAGAAGGGAAATACACAGTTTCGGAAATCAGTGGAATGGTGGGTTTCAACACCCCATCCTACTTCGCCACCAGCTTTAAAAAATACTTCGGTTGCCTGCCGTCAGAGTACGGAAAATAGTCATTCGAAAGTTATTAAAATACTAATTCACAAAAAGGTGAGACTGAATTGCCATTTGTCTCACCTTTTTATGAATTACACAAATTTGAAAGTACTTTATACAGGAGTGTAAGTACTTTACATCCTGATAATAATTCATTTGACATTACTGCAAGCTGTTTTCATGCCAACCCCATACCTTTGCTATCGTTGACTTAGAATTATTTCAAGAACAATATAACATGAAAAAACAGCTTTTTATTCTCTTGACATTCTGCCTGACACTGATTGCCGCACAGGCCGGAAACATAATTTGCATACACGAGAATGTACGCGAGACTCCGTATCCACAGCAAGGACATACCTTATATATAAACCCTGCCCCGTTGTTAGTGCCCCAAAGCACCAAGCAGTCGGACTACCTGCAATTCAACCTGTCGCGAAGCAAAGACTTTTCGGACGCAAGTACCCTCCTGTCACAGCCCAAACCCTGGTGCATATTCAACCCGCACAAGGTGCTGGAAAGCGGCACATGGTACTGGCGCGTACGTTCGGTGAGCAAAGAAGGCAAAGAACTCCCTTGGAGCAAAACTTACAGCTTCACTGTAACCGATGACATACCTCAATTCGTCACCCCCGAAGCAAATGTTTTCCTGAACAACATTCCTCAGGCATACCCCCGCATCTATTGCTTCCTGAACGGCAATCTGGAAAAGGCGCGCAAGAAAGTGCGCTCCAATCCGGAATTCGAGAATATGATCAACGATTCGCGTAATGCACTCGGCTCCAATTACACCAACGACACCAAGCCATACAGGCAGATCACCCGCATGGCTGCCGAATGTGACAACCTGAATACCGCTTATCAAATGCTGCAACTGGACGTGTATGCCGATAAGATGGTGCAGAACGTACGTTGCCTGCTGGCAGTGGAACCCGACAAGAAAGTCATCAACAATGACTTCAATGCCGGAGAACTGATTTACACTCTGGCGTGCACCTACGAAAATTGTTACGACCGCTTCACTCCACAAGAGCGCAAGCAAATGGAAGGCATCATTATGGACGTATTGTCACTCTATTATAAAAAACACATGATAGAGAAAGAAGAAACCCATATCTTCGACAATCACTTCTGGCAATTCGCTTTCCGTCACTTCATGCAAGCGGCACTGGTGATGTACGACAAATACCCGCTTGCCAAAGAATATCTGGAATATAGCTACGAGCTATGGACGGCGCGTGCTCCGGCATCCGGTTTCAACCGCGACGGCTCATGGCACAACGGAACAAGCTATTTCAGCGCCAATGCCGTCACTCTGGCTTACGTTCCCTCTTTATTCAGCTACCTGACGAAAACGGACTTCATGCAACACCCCTGGTATAAGAACGCCGGTCTTGCCCTATTGTATAGCTGGCAACCCCGGTCATTGAGCGCCGGTTTCGGTGACGGACATGAGAAGAACAACGGCAAACCCCTGCGTATCCGAAGCGCCTTTGCCGACTTCATGGCACGTACCACCGGAGACCCCTATGCCGCATGGTATTCGTCCATCAACAACCGTTATAAGACGGAATCCGAAACACGCCTCTACCGCATGGCATGCGGCAAGCAACGCCCCCCGAAAGCCGAGTTACCATCGGATGCCCCCAAAGCCGTATGGTTCAAAGACACCGGCGAAATGATAGCCAACAACGACCTGAAAAACTATAAGCATAATATCAGCCTCAGCTTCCGTTCCGGCGCGTTCGGTTCCGGCAGCCACACACACTCCAATCAAAACGCCTTCAACCTGCACTACGGCGGCAAAGCCATCTATCATGCAGTAGGTCATTATATGAACTTTTCCGATCCGCACAATCTGTTGTCCTACCGCAATACACGCGCCCACAACACCTTGCTGGTAGACGGCATCGGTCAGCCGTTCACCACACGCGCCTACGGAGACATCGTCCGCATGTTCAACGGTGAGCACATTTCCTACGCTCTGGGTGACGCGTCCAATGCCTATTGCGGCATCAGCGAATACCCCATGTGGCAGAAGAACTTCGCCAACCACAACCTCGAACAGTCGCGTGAAAACGGTTTTGGAGAGACTCCGCTAAAGAAATACCGCCGTCACATATTCCTGCTGCATCCCAATATCGTAGTGATCTACGATGAACTGGAAGCCGGCAAGGCTGTCCGCTGGGACTGGATGCTGCACAGCCCGGTGAAATTCCAAATAGACGAAGCGACATCCACACTGACAACCCGCAACAAAAAGAGCAGATACACCTCTGTTGCCCGCCTGTTCAGTGAGCAGAAGTGCACCATCAGCCAAACAGACAAGTTTGCCGCCGAACCGAATACGAAGGCAGGCGTGCGCGGTGAAGATTTTACCTCCCCTTGGTCGCTGACAGCCAGCTATGCGCCCAGCAAGACCAACCGCATCCTTACCATCATCCAAGTGGAAGCGGACGGGAACCGGATTGTAGACATCAAGCATGCCGACAGCAACAGTTTTCAATGCGGCGACTGGAAGATTGAAGCGGAACTGAACACCAAGCGCCCGGCAAACCTATACATCCGGAACAGTAAAACGCAAGCCACATTCAGTTACGGAAAAGAGAAACCGGTCATAAACGGCCAAGTGTACGAAAGTAAGGACAAAAATTCCTCTATCCTATATGACAGCTTTGACGGTAAATGGGAAGTGCAGGAGATGAAAGACAGGCCTGCGCAAGCTACCGGCAAGATAAAATAGTATACTTATTGTATAATATAATAAAAGTAATTTATTAATTAATCCAAAGTATTATGAAGAACAAGAAAACACACATGAAACGAATGCTAATGCTTTCGTTATTGACCGGTGCTTGCTGTTTCCACAGTTATGCAACAGCAAATGAGCCTGTTTTAATGAAAGGAACGGAATCCGTTGAAAGCATCTTACAGAACAAAAGAATCTCAGGTGTGGTAAATGACAATTTCGGTCCGGTCATCGGTGCAAATGTATCTATAAAAGGAACTTCCATAGGCGCCATTACCGATATGGACGGAAAGTTCAGTTTTGATGCGCCGGAAGATGGAACACTAGTCATTTCCTTCGTAGGATACGTCACACAAGAGATATCGATAAAAGGAAAAAGTTCTTTCACCATCAATCTGAAAGAGGACACAGAAATGCTGGATGAAGTAGTAGTAACTGCACTGGGTATTAAGAGAGAAAAGAAAGCATTGGGCTATGCCATGCAAGAAGTAAAAACGGATGTGTTCTCTGAGAACCGTTCCAGCAGCGTGTCCAACCTATTGCAGGGTAAAGTGGCAGGTGTTCAGATTTCACAATCCGGTAGCGGTGTAGGCGGCCCTACCCGCGTGGTTCTCCGCGGTCTTAACTCTTTAAGCGGTAATAACTCTCCACTTTGGGTAGTCGACGGACTTCCCGTATTGGATAGTTCGAACAGCAATACACAGTTTTCATATTCTTCGGGAGCTGCTGATATCAATCCTGACGATATTGAAAGTATTTCAGTTTTGAAAGGAGCTAACGCGGCAGCCCTATACGGTTCGAGAGCACAAAGCGGTGCAATCGTTATTACAACGAAAAAGGGCAAGGAAGGAAAACTGCAATTGGAATACAACGGTTATGTGTCTATGACCAAAGCCTATGACTCTTATGAATTTCAAGATGTATACGGACAAGGAACCAATGGACAATATGCGCTTGAAGCTACCGGTTCATGGGGACCTAAAATGACCGGACAAATCATTCCCAATTGGCGTAATGAATTCTACGGGGATGAGTCTTATAAAGAGTACGCCATGCTACCCCAGAAAAATATAATCGATGATTTCTTCCGTACAGCCCTGAACTATACAAACTCCGTCAGCGCTACCGGTGGAAATGATAAGATGAACGCCCGTTTTTCTTTCACCGACACGCGTAACCAAGGTATTCTGCCCAATGAATCTATGAACAAGCAGAATTATAACCTGAATGTGGAAATCAAAAACAAGTATTTAACTATCGGCGGTAAAGTAGCCTATTTTCGTGAGAAAGTAAAGAACCGTCCCGAGACATTCTATACCAGTACATGGTCACACCTTATCCGGATTCCGAGAAGCATCCGTTTACAAGATTTGCAGAATCCCGTAGGCATTGACGGTTATGTCGTAAACTGGCATGGCGAAGATACCGAGTATAGAAATCCTTACGGATTCATAGAAAAAGGCAATGGGAACGAATTGAACAGAGACCGTTTCCAAGGGCAGGTCACCGTAGTGGGCAATATCACCGATTACCTGAAAATAACCGGAAGAGTGGGCATGGACCGGATGTCAGACAATGTTGAAACTTACATGCCTTATCATTCAAAGGCCGAAAGTCCTAAAGACTTGATGACAATCACAAATACCACCAGAGAAGAGTTCAATGCAGACCTGATGCTGAACTTCGACAAGCGATTCAAGGATTTTTCCGTAACAGCCAATATCGGTGTCGCCACAAACTATAATAAGTTCAAATCCCTGGCGGGTGAAAGCGGCAAAGCCATTATCCGATTCCAATATATCTTTATTATCCATACAAACACCCTTTCATATTGTAGCTTCCATATTAATAACCTTCCAGATTATTATTTATATCCGGAATCATCCCAGATTCATTCTTTCATTCCATACATATCCAGAAGCTCTGCTGTATAACTTCCGTCTTTATTATATACAATAAGTGGTTCCTCCACTTTAAGCTGCGAATTTCCACCTTTAACTGCCTCTATAAGCACCATATTGGCAGGCTTATCCACATATGGATATACAAGCCTCATTCGTTTAGGCTCTAAGTGGTTGTTCTTCATAGATGTAAATATATCTACTAATCTTGATGGCCTGTGCACCATATACATATGCCCCTTAACCTTAAGACACTTAGATGCCTCTCTTACTACATCTTCAAGACTACATAAAAGCTCATGCCTTGCTATGGCCTTTGCACTTTCAGGATTAACTATTCCATGATTCTCATTCATATATGGTGGATTACTTGTCACAACATTAAAAGAAGCCCCACCAAATATACGT
>OLQA01001648.1_pt1 | contig 19156 bp, 19 predicted proteins | sample 1673151 | NCBI WGS metagenome assembly OLQA01 (sample SAMEA3136760, study PRJEB25190) | human gut metagenome | biome: human gut; feature: human-associated habitat; material: faeces | place: Austria | collected 2013 | reverse complement strand
AAGGAACTTCCAAAAAGAAAAGAGCAGGCACTGCTGATGGTGCCTGCTCTTTTTTTCGGTAAAAGTGGAACTCCTGGCAGTGTGTCTGCCAGAACCGTGCGAAAAATCTGTACTCGTAGTGGGAAAAGCGGTAAGAAGATAAAAGCTATCAGCTATAAGCTGTTAGCTGTGAGCTATGTTATAATGAATAAATTATAGGGTGTGTATTGTCTTTGGAGGGGGTATCAGGGTGGCAGAGCTGAATTTACTGCAGGAGAAAATTTTGAGCGACGGGGTGATCCGTCCGGGGAATGTGCTCAAGGTGGACAGTTTTCTGAATCATCAAATCGATGTGCCTTTTATCAGTGAACTGGGGAAGGAATTTAAAAAGCTTTTCGGTGATCGGAAAGTGGACAAGATTCTGACGATCGAAGCGTCGGGGATCGGCATTGCCTGCCTTACGGCGGTGTATTTCGGGGTGCCTGTAGTTTTTGCGAAGAAATCTGCGGGAAGCAATATGGATAAGGAAATGTTTGCTACGGAGGTTATGTCATATACCCATAATCGGAAAAACCATGTGGTGGTATCAAAGAAATATCTGAAACCCGGCGAACATATCCTCATCATGGACGATTTTCTTGCCAATGGCTGCGCCGTGAGCGGGCTTCTTGATCTGGTAAAACAGGCGGGCGGTATCGTAGAAGGCATCGGCATCTGCATCGAAAAAGGTTTCCAGGGCGGCGGCGACGCGCTCCGTGAAGCGGGATATGATGTCCGCTCTCTGGCTGTTATTGAAAAAATGGATGCCGAAACAGGCGTCATTACGTTCCGCTGAGGAGGCCGTAATGAATACAGATCCGATTTATGAAGCGGATGGGAAAATATCTGTCCGCAAAGCGGTGCCTTTCGGTCTCCAGCACGTTCTTGCCATGTTTGTGGCAAATATCGCGCCAATCCTTATCGTGACGGGCGTGGTGAAGATGCCTGCCTCAGAAGCGGGCGCTGTTGTCCAGGCGGCCATGATCATTGCAGGCATCGGCTCCCTGCTCCAGATGTATCCCGTCTTCCGTCTGGGCAGCGGACTTCCTGTCATCATGGGAATCAGCTTTACCTTTGTTTCTGTTTTTTGTGTGATCGGATTGAAATACGGCTACGGCGCTATTCTCGGCGCTGTCCTTATAGGCGGTGTTCTGGAGGGGATCCTCGGCCTTGGCGCGGCATGGTGGCGGAAACTTGTACCGCCCATCGTTTCGGCGACTGTCGTGACGGCTATCGGGTTTTCACTGCTTCCCATCGGGGCGAATTCTTTCGGCGGCGGTTTCGGCCATCCTGAGTTCGGCGATGCCCGGTTCCTTATTGTCGGTACGATTACTTTGGTTTCCTGTCTTATTTTTAATATCCGGGCGAAATCATTCTACAAGCAGTTATCTGTCCTTTTCGGACTTTTTGTGGGATACATTGCGGCATACTTCTACGGCATGGTTGATTTGAGCCGCCTGACGGAAGTATCCCTTGTGTCTCTGCCGGTTTTCATGCCTTATTCTCCGGAATTTCATTATGACGCCATCTTTTCTGTGTTCCTTATTTTCCTGGTGTCTGCCACAGAAACGCTGGGCGACACCTCGGCGCTTGCCGCCATGGGGTTCAATCGGGAGGCGAAAGACAGGGAAATATCCGGTTCCATTGCCGTGGACGGGTTTGTTTCTGCCGCGTCTTCTCTCTTTGGGTGTTTGCCGATTACATCTTTCAGCCAGAATGTGGGGCTTATCGCCATGACCCGTGTGGTAAACAGGAAAGCCATTGCCAGCGGCGCCGTCATTATGGTTCTGGCAGGACTTGTTCCCGCGCTGGGGGTCATTTTGGCGTCACTGCCTGAAGCCGTCCTCGGCGGCTGTACGCTTATGATGTTCGGCTCCATCGTGGTGTCCGGTGTGCAGATGATCAGCCGCTGCGGATATTCACAGAGAAATATGAGTATTGCCGCCCTGTCTCTTTCCATCGGACTGGGATTCACGCAGACACCGCAGATCTTCCGCATATTTCCCGAACTGCTGCGGAGCGTATTCGCAGAGAACTGTGTAGCGGTGGTTTTCATCATGGCGGTTCTTCTGAATCTTGTATTTCCCAAAGGGGAAAAGGAAAAAGCAGCGGCAGGAGCTGCCGAATGAAATACAGGCGCTGACCGGCAATCGGCGCTTTTATTTTGCCATGGTAATGGAAGCATATATTTCCTGCTTTCTGCGTACCCGTTTTTGCATACAACGGTCCGCTCGTCTATTTCTTTATGAGTATTTCCTATACAGTTTAAGGCAAGCTATACATTGTGCTTATAAGGTGTAGACACAGGAATGAATAATGATACAATATACATGGTATTATTTAAATAGGAAGTTTACTTACGATGAAAGGCAAGGAGGATTGTCATGAAAAGATTGAAGAAAGCAGCTTTGGCGGTGGCATGCGCCGCTGTGCTCTGTTCCGTATTTTCCGGCTGCGGCGGAGATAAAAAGGATACTGCCAAGGCCGCTCCCGCAGAGGAAAAGGTGCTCACCGTTTACACGGCGCGCAGCGAAAGCTTAAACAATCTTGTCATTCCCGCTTTTGAAAAAGAAACGGGGATTAAAGTCAATGTCATTGTGGCGGGGACGGGCCCCCTCGTGAAACGTGTGGCGTCTGAAAAGGACAATCCTCAGGGTGACATTCTTTGGGCGGCTGACCAGACGATGCTGGATTCCCAGAAGGAACTTTTTGAGAAATATGTATCTCCGGAAGACGCGAATATGATTGATGCCGCTAAAAATAAGACGGGATATTTTTCTCCCGCGTTTGCCGATCCCACCGTTTTTATCGTTAATAAAAAACTGGCAGGCGATATGAAGATTGCCGGGTTTGACGATCTTCTCAATCCGGCGCTGAAGGGTAAGATTGCCTGCGGCGACCCTGCCAACTCCAGCTCCGCGTTCCAGGTGCTCATGGCGATGCTTTACGCCAAGGGAAAGGATGGAGATCCCATGTCCCCCGAAGCCTGGGCGTATGTGGATAACTTCATTAAGAATGTGGACGGGAAATTCCTGAACAGTTCCGGCGCTGTCCATAAAGGCGCTGCCGACGGCGAGTATACCGTAGGGCTTACCTGGGAAGATCCGGCTGCTACCTATGTGAAGAACGGCGCTGACGTAGAAGTCGTATTCCCGAAAGAGGGAGCTATTTTCCCGGGCGAATCCGTACAGATCATCAAAGGCGCGAAACATATGGAAAATGCGAAGAAATTTGTCGATTTCATGCTTTCCCAGAAGATCCAGGAAGCGGCAGGAAAGACGCTCACCGTCCGTCCGCTCCGCAAGGGTGTGAAGCTTGCTGACTACATGACACCCCAGGACACAATCGCTTTGTTCAAGAATTATGACGAAGGCTGGGTAGCTGCCCATAAGAAAGAAGTCGTGGCGGAATGGAATAAACATCTGGAAAATTCCAGGCAGTAATAAGTAATCAGGTCATCAGAGGGCGTCGGGCATTTCGCCTGACGTTCTTTTTTATAGATGACGCTTGAATCGCGAGGTTATGAGGTTATTATGAGTGTTTCTATCAATATAGACAAAGTAGTGAAGAAGTACGGAGATACGGTGGTGGTGAACGGCCTGTCCGTGGATATTATGCCGGGTGAATTTTTCACCCTTTTAGGGCCGTCGGGCTGCGGTAAAACGACACTGCTCCGTATGATTATCGGATTCAATTCCATCGAAGGCGGTACTATTTCCGTCGACGGGAATGTCATCAACGATGTGGCGACAGATAAAAGAAATATGGGCATGGTCTTCCAGAATTACGCCATTTTCCCCCATATGTCGGTGAAAGACAATGTGGCTTTCGGCCTGCGGATGCGGAAAGTGCCTGAAAAGGAAATCGAAGAGCGGGTGGATAAAATCCTCAAGATCGTGAAGATCGACCACCTGAAAGACCGTATGCCCACAGCGCTTTCCGGCGGGCAGCAGCAGCGTGTCGCCCTTGCGCGGGCGATCGTCATCCGGCCGCAGGTACTTCTGATGGATGAACCGCTGTCCAATCTGGACGCGAAACTCCGTATCGAAATGAGGAATGCCATCAAGCAGATCCAGCGCCGGGTGGATATAACCACGGTGTATGTCACCCACGACCAGGAAGAGGCGCTGGCGGTGTCCGACCGTATCGCCGTCATGAATGGCGGGGTTATCTGCCAGATCGGCAGACCGGCGGATATTTATAAAAGGCCGAAGAACGTTTTCGTTTCGACTTTCATCGGGCTCTCCAACCTGCTGGACGGACATATCGTGAAAAAAGGAGATAAGACAAGCATTTCCTTTAAAGAAAATGAAGACTGGCTTGTAGACATGGATAACTTATCAGGCAGCGTGGAGGACGGAGAAGAAGTCATCATTTCCGTCCGTCCGGAAGAATTTGATATGGAACCCGGCATGAAAGAGGGGATCCACGGCGTGATCCGTTCTTCTGTCTTCCTCGGTCTTACCACCCATTACTTCATCACCACTGACGGAGGGCAGGAATTGGAGATTCTCCAGACCCAGGAAGGCCACGATATTCTTCCCGACGGCAGCGCCGTCACGCTCACCGTCAAAGCCGGGCGGATCAATGTCTTCCGCCGGGCAACGGAAGAAACATTGATCAGAGAGGAAGGACTATGAAAAAGAATCTGACTGTCTGGAACCTTTTCAGTGTCGTCATTCTTGCGGCTTTCGCCCTTTTCATCATGTATCCCATATTCCTCATTCTGTACCGGAGTGTCATTCATGGGGATACAGGGGTGCTCACGCTTCAGAATTTCGCCCATTTCTTCGCCAAAAAATTCTACTGGGGAACGATGGTAAACTCGCTGAAAGTGACTGTCGTTTCCACGATTTTATCGGCGGCTCTCGGCCTTCCGCTGGCATACCTCATGAGGAGCGTGAAAATAAAAGGAAGCAGTTTCCTGAATATCCTCATCGTTATCTCCTATCTGTCGCCGCCTTTCATCGGGGCATACGCGTGGATACAGATGCTCGGGCGGCAGGGCGTCATCACCCAGTTCCTGAACGACACCTTCGGACTCCATTATGGCGGTGTGTACGGCTTTGCCGGCATTGTCCTCGTCTTTACGCTCCAGTCGTTCCCCCTCGTTTACATTTACGTATCAGGAGCGCTGAAAAATCTGGACAACTCTTTGAATGAAGCGGCGGAAAGCCTGGGGTGCAGCCGCATGGGGCGCATTTGGAAAATCATCGTGCCCCTTGTCATGCCCACACTCCTTGCCAGCTCCATGCTCGTTTTCATGCGTGTCTTTGCCGACTTCGGTACCCCCATGCTCATTGGCGAGGGGTACAAGACACTCCCCGTCCTTATTTACAACCAGTTCATGGGAGAAGTATCGGGGGATGACGGCTTCGCGGCAGCCATCTGCTGCATCGTGATCGGGCTCACCATCGTCATGTTCTTCGTTCAGCGCTTTCTCGCGGGAAGAAATACCTACGCCATGACCGCCCTGAAACCCATGGCGGCAGAATCACTCAGCGGTCTGCGGAATATCCTTGCCCATCTGGCCGTCTACATGACCGTGGGATTGGCAATCCTTCCCCAGTTCGTCGTCGTGTACACCTCTTTCCTTGCCACAAACGGAGGACAGGTATTTACCGGCGGCTTCGCTCTTCAGAGTTATGACGCGACACTCTTTGCCAAGGACAATGACGTCATCTGGCATACCTACTTCCTGGGGCTTTGCGCCATTGCTGCCGTCCTCGTCTTAGGCGTTCTCATCGCCTACCTTTCCGTGCGGAAAAGAAATACACTGAACAGCATTCTTGATGTCATTACGATGTTCCCCTTCATCATTCCCGGCTCCGTCCTCGGTATCGCTTTCGTCTTTGCGTTCAATAAATCGCCGATTATCCTTACCGGAACGGCGCTCATCATGATTATTTCCTTCGCGGTGCGGAGAATGCCCTATACCGTCCGTTCCTCCACTGCCATTTTGGGAAATATCAGTCCCAGCATCGAAGAAGCGGCCATTTCCCTGGGCGCCTCCGACATGACGACCTTCCGTAAGATTACGGTTCCCATGATGATGCCCGGCGTTCTTTCCGGCGCCATCATGAGCTGGGTCACCATCATCAGCGAGCTGTCATCATCCATTATCCTGTATACGAACAGCACACAGACACTCACTGTGTCCATCTACACGGAAGTCATCCGCGGCAACTACGGGAACGCTTCCGCGTATGCCACCATCCTCACGGTGACATCTATCCTGTCGCTGCTCCTTTTCTATAAAGTGACAGGCCGCCGCGACGTGTCAGTGTAAAGCGGGAGAATTTTATAAATAAAAAGTCAGAAGTTTATAATTCCGGAAACATGGCATAGTCGTTAAATGCGGCTATGCCAATTCTTATTTGCAGAAAAAGCATGAGTAAGGGGCTGTGATATAACGCGGAAATGTTTTATTACAGCCTTTTATGATCGTCTGCCGATAAAAATGGAATTCATGATAAGATGTCATTCGGAGTGAAGGATCTATGACCCGGATAACGCCTTACCGCTTTTCCCCATTACGGGTATAGATCCTTCACGTTCGTTCAGGATGACGCTTAACGTCTTATACAAGGATCATGGAGTCGGCCGTCAGAAGGAGCTTGCTGGCGTACGCAGTACGATTGAGGATACTCGCTTGTCGTAATGATTTAAATCGTAAAAGGACTATTAGCTTATAGCTAATAGCCAACAGCCAACAGATGACAGCTAACAGCCAACAAATGACAGCTGACAGCTTTTATCTTCTTGCCGCTTTCCTCACCACGGTAACAGATCCTTCACGTCCGCTTCGGATGACGATTAACGTTTCCCTCATTACAACAGCAAATCCTTTGCTGATATTTCGTATGACACCTAATGGAAATCATCTGCTTCAGCTTTTAACTCACAGCTAACGGCTGACAGCTCACAGCTAATAGCTCACAGCTGATAGCTTTTATCTTCTTACCGTTTTCCTCATCACGGGTATAGATCCTTCGCTGCCGCTCAGGATGACGCCTTGCCGTCCGCTGTCATTCTGAACGGAGTCAAGAAAGCCTTGAGGGAAAGATGGGAAACGGGATAGTGGCACAGAGTGAAGAATCTATTACTCCGAATGACACTTTACCGACTTCCTCACTACGGCAACAGATCCTTCACATTCGCTTCGGATGGCGTTTTCCGTTCCCTGTCAATAAGGCACTATACAGGGTATGTTATAATAGATATATATAAATATATGAATAAGCTTTAGCTTTAAAAGGAGGTATTCTTATGTGGAAGAAAACAATACTTGCCGCGGCACTGATTGCAGGCGGGGTAGTTGGCGGTTTTGCCGCGTATGATGGCGGAGATAATCCGCCGCAGGATGAAAACGTACAGCTCTGTCCCATCGGAGAAAACGGTGAGCGGGGAGTCTGCGGTGTTCCGGAGAGAAGCGGTGACGACCGGGAAACTTGCAGAGGTCCGCACTGCAATAGGTGGTACGGAAGAAAATAAGGGAGACGGGAGACCGTTTCCTTTTTTCTTTATCAGGAATCAAGAGGGGAAAGTGAGGTGATAGATTCTTCACTCCATGTCACCATCCTGTTTCCCGCTTTTCCCACAAGGCATTCTTACCCCCGTTCTGAATGACGATTGAAGGAGAGAGTGTCATAATGAGGGGAATGATAAGGCGTCATAATGCGGTACTGATTTCTTCGTGAAAAACGGAGTGTGTGTGAAGTGTTTTCGTTTGACATCTGATGGCCGTTTAGCTATAATTAGCATGTTATGGTGTGTGAATACACAGGACGCAGTAAGGAGGTGTTCACTGATGGCAAAAATGACATTCCAGCCTAATAACCACTGGAGAAAACATACCCACGGATTCCGCGCCCGTATGAAGACGAAAGCCGGCCGTATTGTTCTGAAAAGAAGAAGAGCCAAGGGCAGAAAGGTATTAAGTGCCTGAGTCAGAATCGAAGCAGGAGAAGAAGTATCCGCTTCACCGTGATTTCCGTATCCGGCAAAACAGGGATTACCGGCGTATATACTCGTCCGGCCGGCGTTTCAGCAACCGCGCGGGACTTATGTACGTGGTCAGGACGAAACGGGAACCTGTCCGGATTGGGTTTGTGACGACGAAGCGCATCGGCAATGCCGTGGCGCGCAACCGGGCAAGGCGCCTGATGAAAGAGGTTTATCGCCTCCATCGTCATGAACTTTCTTCCCATTATGAAGCCATATTGCTTGCCGCCGCTTTTCTGACGACAGCGACGTATAGCGAGGCGGAAAAGGCTTTGCTTGCGCTGTGGCGTAAAGCGGGCATGCTGGAGGGGGCATGATGAAGACGGTGCTGATCGTTCTTATTCGATTTTACAGGAAATATGTTTCTCCCCTGAAACCGCCATGCTGCCGTTTCACTCCCACCTGCAGCACTTACGCGCTGGAAGCGGTGGAGAAATACGGCGCGCTGAAAGGCGGATGGCTCGCGTTAAAGCGGATCTTGAAGTGCCATCCTTTCCATAAGGGCGGTTATGACCCTGTTCCATAAGGCTTTTCCGATAGGCAATGTACGGCGCTTTTGATAAGGCGCCGCTTTTTTCATCTTTTGCGTTTTGTTATCCTGTCACGCCATGAATTTTGCAGAGTTTCTGCATTTTTGTCTCATCCTGCTTTTGAAATTCAGAAAGCAGGAACATTTAGGCGGCTGAAATAGAGGCCGTATAAGGAGAAATTATGAATCTTGGCTTTGGTGGAGGCGGATCTGAGTTCCAGATTCCCGTACTCTCGGCTATTGTAGGCATGATTGCCGATCTGATGCGCATCGGCCTGCAGATTTGTTATGAATTTACTTCCGGTCTCGGATTTCCCAATTACGTCATCGCTATCGTCGTTTTGACGATACTCATTAAGACGCTGCTGCTTCCCCTCGCGGTGAAACAAATCCGTTCCATGAAAGCGATGCAGGCAATACAGCCGGAGATCCAGAAAATCCAGAAGAAGTACAGAAATGACCCTGCCATGATGCGGCAGGAAATGGGGCGTCTGTACAAAGAGCATAATGCGTCCCCCATGGCGGGATGCCTGCCGTTGCTCATACAGATGCCTTTCCTTATCGCGATGTACTATGCGATTCAGGGGTTCAGTTATGACCCTCTCCATGCGGGTTTCCTCTGGATTGAAAGTCTGGCAGCGGAAGACGGTACGTACATCCTGCCTGTTCTTTCCGCCGCGTCCACGTTCCTTGTTTCCTGGCAGACGACGCCGAAAGACGCGCCGGGCAACCAAAAGACGATGCTTTTCATGATGCCTCTTATGATTGGCTGGATGTCTCTTCATTTTCCGAGTGGTTTGGTGATTTACTGGGTGGTGAGCAATGTCTACCAGTTTTTCCAGCAGCTTATCATGTTCCGCGGGGAAAAGGGAAAGGAAATGATAAACGGGCCTTCGAAAAAAGGCGTAGTCACTGTCCATACCGATGAAGAGGCTGTGGCTAAGACAAAGAGGAAAAAGATTATCCGCAGAAAAATTATTAAAAAGGTAGCAAAGAAACCGGCAGCTGATGAAGCACCGAAGGCCGGTGATGAAAAAGAAAAAACGGCTTCTGCTGAAAAGACGGCAGAGGCCGGGGATAGTTCCGGGAAAGCGGAGGGATAACTATGAAAACTGTCAGAATTACCGCAAAAACCGTTGACGAAGCAGTGGAAGAAGGATTGAAGAAGCTGGGGCTTTCCCGCGCAGAAGCAGTGATCCGTGTCATTGAACAGCCCTCAAGCGGACTTTTCGGTTTGTTCAACAAGAAAGACGCCGTTGTCGAGGTCGGCGCGGCAGGATCGGAAACGGAAGATGTTACGGAGACTGCCGGGGACATGACTTCGGCTGTTGCCGGGGCTGCAGACGGAGAGGAAGAAACCGTTTCCGCTGCGGAGGAGCCGGGGGAAAACGTCATGGGCGGCGATACGGAAGAAGTTCTCACGGCGAAGAAGGAAAAACGCGGCCGTGAGGAAACTCCGTTTTCCGCGGAAGAGCAGGAAGAAGCCGCTGAAGAAGCGAAACGTTTCCTGACGGGCGTTTTCAAAGGAATGAAGATGGAAGTGCAGCTTGAAAAGATGGTGAATGAAGAACGCATTCTTTTCAACCTTCACGGCGAGGGTCTGGGTATCCTTATCGGAAAGCACGGCCAGACGCTGGACGCACTCCAGTACCTGACAAATCTGGCGGCAAATAAAAATTTCCGCCACCATTACTTCGTGCTTCTTGATGTGGAGGACTATCGGCAGCGCCGCAGACAGACGCTGGAATCGCTGGCGCACCGCCTGGCGGATAAGGTGAAGCGTACAGGGGAAGAAATCCGCCTTGAACCGATGTCGGCGGGCGACCGCCGCATGATCCACCTGGCGCTCCAGAATGACGGCGCGGTATCTACAGAAAGCGACGGAGAAGCGCCGTATCGCTGCGTCGTGATTCGCGCGAAACAGTAAAAATGAAAAGCCTCATGGCGGAATGATTTCGATCAAACAGCCGTGAGGTTTTTTGCTGCGCGGGATCCGGAAATGCTGTGATCCGTTTCGTGTGCCTTTCTTTTGCGGTTCCCGCTTCTTTTGGGCTCCTCTTTATTTCGAGGCCGCAGGCGGGCAACAATATTTCATCAGTTGTGCTAAAATAACCATATACATAGAAAGGGGAGGTGGTTCGTTGTTCGCTTACGCGTTCACGTTCCTTGCCGCGCTTGCCGTGACGTTTATTCTCACGCCGGCCGTAAAAAATTTCGCGGTGCAGATCGGCGCCGTGGATAAGCCGGACGCACGGAAGGTGCATCACGGACTAGTCCCCCGTTTGGGCGGGCTTGCCATATACGCAGGGTTTATGGTATCCGTCATCCTTACGGTGGGCTTTACTTATGAAATGACAGGGATTATGATCGGCGCGACCTGTCTTGTTTTTGTGGGGATTGCAGATGATATCGTGTCTCTTCCCGCCAAGGTGAAACTTCTCGGACAGATTTTATCCGCCGCCGTGCTTGTGATATTTTTTGATGTGAATATTGATTGGATCGATCTTCCCTATGTGGGGATTATTGAATTTCCTCTCTTTATTTCCATACCGCTTACTATTTTCTGGATCATCGGATTTATCAATACGGTTAATCTTATTGACGGCCTTGACGGGCTTGCTGCAGGGATCGCCACGATAGCGTCTATTGCCATTGCCCTTCTCGCATTCCAGATGGGGCAGTGGGTATCGGCTGCCGCTATGGTGGCCATGACAGGCGCGTGTCTCGGCTTTCTGCAGTATAATTTCAATCCGGCTAAAATTTTCATGGGCGATACGGGATCCATGTTCCTTGGGTATGTGATTGCCGCGGTGTCGGTCATGGGATCTATGAAGACGGCGGCTGCCGCAGTCCTTATCGTGCCTTTGGTGGCGCTGGCCGTGCCCATTACCGATACGGTACTTGCTATCGTGCGGCGCAGACAGTCGGGGGTGCCGATTTTTTCACCGGACAAGAACCATCTCCACCATCGTCTTCTGGCGGCGGGCCTGTCGCAGAAACAGGTGGTGCTGGTCATGTACGCGCTGACAGCTTTTTTCTCGGCAGCGGCGCTCCTTGTGGTGAGGCTGAATCCATTTCTCGGTGTGGCGGTGATCCTTCTCACACTCGGGGTGTTTATTTTCTGGGCGAAGAAACTCGGCGTCATGAGAGAGGTCGTTCTTCCGCCGTCGGAAAAAGATGAGAAATAAAAAAGGAATTGACAGAAATATTTCATTGTATCAGTTTGTTTTATGAAAAGGAGTAGTCCTGTGAAAGTCATGACGGTTTTCGGCACGCGGCCTGAAGCGATAAAGATGGCTCCTGTCGTGCAGTCGCTTCTGGCGCATCCCGAAATAGAAACAAAGGTCTGCCTCACGGCGCAGCATCGGGAAATGCTCGATCAGGTGGTGGATCTTTTCAAGCTGCCCGTCGATTACGATCTGGATATCATGAGGAGCGGACAGTCCCTGTATGACATCACTTCCCGCGTCCTTCGCGGACTGGAAGAAGTACTGGAAAAGGAAAAACCGGATTATGTCCTTGTCCATGGGGATACGACGACGACGTTTACCGCGTCGCTTGCCGCTTTTTACAGGCAGATCAAAGTCGGACATGTGGAAGCGGGGCTGCGCACGGGAGATCTGGCGTCCCCTTTTCCTGAAGAGGCGAACCGCCAGCTTACGGGCGTCCTGGCCAGTCTTCATTTTGCCCCGACAGAAACGGCGCGGGAAAATTTACTCCGTGAAAATAAAAAGAATGAAAATATTTTCGTCGTGGGAAATACCGTCATTGATGCGCTCCTTTCAACGGTAAAGAAAGATTATACTTTTGAAGATGAAGAAATACAGGCGATTGAAGAACACAAGCGCGTCATCCTTGTGACCACCCACCGCCGTGAAAATCTGGGCGCGCCCATGCACCATGTGTACCGTGCGCTCCGCCGGCTGGTGGAAACCGTGCCGGATACGGAAGTCGTATTTCCTGTCCATCGGAATCCTCTTGTCCGTGAAGCGGTGGAGGAAGAGCTGGACGGCGCGGCGGGCATCCATCTTGTGGAACCGATGGAGTATGAGCCTTTCACGAATCTGATGGCGCGGTCTGCCCTTGTGCTGACCGATTCAGGCGGCATACAGGAGGAAGCGCCGAGTCTGGGGAAACCCGTTCTTGTCCTTCGCGATACGACAGAGCGCCCCGAAGCGGTAGCGGCGGGGACGGTAAAACTGGTAGGCACCGGGGAAGAGAAGATTTATCAGACGGCATACCGGCTGCTGACCGATGAGGCAGCATATCATGCGATGGCGGAAGCAGTGAATCCTTACGGTGACGGCAGATCCGCCGGGCGCATCGTGGAGACGCTTTTGTATGCGGAGGGGATTTCTCATAAAAAACCGTCTAAATTTATAGCTAAGTAAATCCGCATATGTTACAATAACTTTGTATGGGTAGAGCTGTACGTATTTTGCGTGCAGTTTTTCATGATATGCACATGCCGGAGATGGCCATGAAGAATGCCGGGGGACAGGGAGATAAAGGAAAAGAGTTCAATCCGATGCGCAGTATCGCTGTAGCGGGCGGAGCGGGCATGACCCTTCTTTCCTGTATCGGCCTCGGTATCTGGGGCGGACTTAAGTGTGATGAATACTTGGGGACGTATCCTTTCGGCCTTATCGGGTTATCCCTTTTGGGCGCCATATCCGGATTGTGGGCCATAATTAGAAAAATGATAGGAAAGTAAGAAATGAAGTATGATACGGTATTCCCTGCTTTTGCGGATAGAGTGGTCATCCGTCTGGCAGCCATAGGCGCTGTCGGCGCGGCCGCCGCGTTTTTGAAGTGGGAATGGACTGTGGCGGCAGGATTTGCCGCCGGCGTCGTATTTCATATTCTTTTTTTCTTGTACATGAAACAGCGTTACATCCACTGGGAGAAAGAAGAGCGGGACGCGGCCTACATAGGCCAGATGGGCGCCGCGCTTGCAGGCTCCCGGCTTTTTGTGGAAGCGGGGCTGGCGGCGGCGGTGGTTTTGTGGACACCGCTTTCCATTCTCGGTTTCCTGGCGGGCTTATTGTCACTGTTCCCTGCTACTATCTGGGCAAGGCAATAGTGTGGAATAAGAATAATAATATTTTCCTGACGTCCAAAACAGAGAGGGGGTGAGACTATGCATCTTCATACAGGTACACATATGGTTGCACAGCTTTTCGGAATGTCGGTCAATCTGGATACGATTTTTACACAATGGCTTACTGCTCTCATAGTATTTATTATCGTCTTTGCTGCGAGCCGGGGGCGTTCGCTCGTTCCAAGCGGTATCCAGAACGCGGTGGAAATGATCATTGAGCCGCTATGCTCCCAGTTTGAGAAAAATATGGGATCGCATTATAAAAAGGTTGTTTATTTCCTGCTGACGCTTTTCATGTTCATCTTTGTGGCCAATGAGATCGGGCTTCTGCCGACAGCCCATCTGACGGCGTCTCCGACAAATGATGTGAATACGACCCTGGGGCTGGCACTGACCGGCACATTATGTATTCATTTCGTTTATATCAGGAACAGGGGATTCGGCAAATGGCTGAAACATTTCTTTGAACCCATGCCGCCGTTCGTGATCATCAATATTGTAGAAGAACTTTCCCGGCCGGTGACACTGGCAATGCGTCTATTCGGCAATATTCTGGCAGGGGAAATCCTGATGGAAATCCTCTACGCGTTGGCACCTGTGCTTGTACCTTTGCTCTGGGTCGTGTTCAGCCTTGTGGTCGGATTGATCCAGGCGTACATTTTCACTACGCTGACTTCCATTTATCTCAAGGAAAGCGTGGAGTAAGTGAAGGTGTGCAGGTGAATGGGAGCGGCACTCCGTAAAATGCCCGGCGCCGCCCGCGAAACGGTACTCATTATATCCGGAAAAACCGGGGCATTACATTTTTAGGAGGAATCATTACCATGGATCAGACTATTGTTGTTCAGTATTCCCTTATCGCATCTGCGCTGATTGCCGCAGTTGCCGCATTTGCAGCTGCATTCAGCGATTCTAAAGTAGCATCCCACGCTATCGACGGCATGACCCGCCAGCCGGAAATTCAGGGGCAGCTCTTCACTTCCATGCTTGTCGGCATCGGCTTGGTAGAATCTATTCCGATTATCGCTATCGTTATTTCTCTCGTCCTCGTATTCGCCAATCCTTTCCTCGGCTAATTCCAATTCATTGTTAGCCTAAGGAGGGGATTTCATTGGTAGAATTAAATGGTACGCTGCTGATTTCAATCCTCAACTTTATCATTCTCGTTGCCGTTTTGGCACATTTCTGCTATAAGCCGATGCTGAAGGTCATGGATGACCGCAGGAACAAGATCCGGAATGATCTGGACAGCGCGGCCCGGTCCAGCGCGGAGGCGGCCAAGCTCAAATCCGATCTGGAAGCGGAACTTGCCAATGCCCAGGTCGCCGCACAGGGGATCGTGGACAAGGCCGTAAAAGAGGCCAAGGTACAGGCCCAGGCGCAGATCGATGAGGCCCATGCGGCTATTGAGAGGGAAAAAGTCCAGGCTGCTAAACAGATCGAAAGGGAACGCAAGGATGCCCTGGAGGATCTGAAGACGCAGGTGGCCGCTCTTTCCTGTGATATTGCATCGAAGATCATCAGCAAAAATATGACGCCGGATACGAATGACCGGCTCATAGCGGAAAGCATCGCAAGACTGGATGCCGGGCAGGCAGGTAAGTAATCATGGATAAGAACGTAATCCTTGCAAAGAAGTACGGACGAGCCATCTATGAAATTGCCGCAGAGCAGCACTGCCTGGAACAAACGGAAGAAGATCTCCGCCTCATTGCCGATACCATAGGGAAAAGCAAAGAGCTCGGGGAGATTCTGAACCATCCTCTGCTTGCTAAGGATGTCAAGAAAGATACTATAAATAAGTTATTTGCAGATAAGGTGCAGCCGATAGTTTTACAGTTCTGCTATATTGTTATCGACAAAGGCCGCATCGCTGATTTTGCTGCCATGGCGGATGTCTATGCCAATCTTGCGCATCATGGGATGGGCATGGAGGAAGCCGTGGTAACCTCTGCGTTTCCCTTGACCAAATCCCAGGTGGACGCTTTGAAAGCCAAACTTGCGGAAATCACGGGAAGCAAAATTGTCATGAAACAGAAAGTAGACGCATCTTTGATAGGCGGATTCACGGTCCGGATGGGAGACCGTCTGATTGACGGATCCATAGCCCGCCAGCTTGCGGCGCTCCGCTCGCAAATGATGCAAAGAGATTGAGGTGACTTACAGGATATGAAAATCAGTTCAGATGAAATCACATCTGTCATTAAAAAACAGATTGAAAATTACAAAGTAGACCTCAATGTCGATGAAGTAGGTACGGTTCTTGAAGTCGGCGACGGTATCGCCCATGTATATGGCCTTGAAAACTGCATGGCCGGTGAATTGCTGGAACTGCCGAACGGCGTTTACGGCATGGCCATGAACCTGGAAGAAAGCAATGTAGGTGCCGTTCTTCTGGGGAATGCGGAAACCATCAAGGAAGGCGACGTAGTAAAGAGAACGGGCCGTCTGATGCAGGTTCCCGTAGGCAATGCGGTCATCGGCCGCGTGGTCAATGCGCTGGGACAGCCGATTGACGGCAGAGGCGAAATCAAGACTGACGCTTATCGCGACATTGAAATCAAAGCTCCGGGCATTGCCGACAGACAGCCGGTAAACGTCCCGCTGCAGACCGGTCTGAAATGTATCGACTCTATGGTCCCGATCGGCCGCGGACAGCGTGAGCTGATCATCGGCGACCGCGGTACAGGCAAGACCGCCATCGCTATTGATACCATTCTGAACCAGAAGGGACAGGATGTCATTTGTATTTATGTTTCCATCGGGCAGAAGAACTCCAATGTCGTCCGTGTATACGAACATCTGAAAGCTGCCGGCGCTATGGATTACTCCATCATCGTACACGCCGGTGCTTCCGAAGGGTCTCCGATGCAGTACCTTGCACCGTACTCCGGTGTATCTATTGCGGAACACTTCATGCACCAGGGCAAAGACGTCCTCATTATCTATGACGACCTCTCCAAGCATGCCGTCGCTTACCGCGCCATGTCCCTTCTGCTCCGCCGTCCGCCGGGACGCGAAGCTTACCCCGGTGACGTATTCTATCTGCATTCCCGTCTGCTGGAACGTGCGGCACGTCTGTCCGATGCACTGGGCGGCGGCTCCATCACCGCGCTGCCGATCATTGAAACACTGGCAGGCGATGTCGGTGCGTACATTCCGACAAACGTCATTTCCATCACGGACGGACAGATTTATCTGGAAACGGCACTCTTTTATTCCGGGATCCGTCCGGCCATCAATGTCGGCCTGTCCGTATCCCGTGTAGGCGGTTCTGCACAGATTAAGGCCATGAAACAGGTCGCAGGCACGTTGCGTCTGGATCTGGCACAGTTCCGTGAATTGGCAGCATTTGCCCAGTTCGGTTCCGATCTTGACGCTGCCACCAAAGCGCAGATCGACCGCGGTCAGAGGACGACGGAAATTCTGAAGCAGCCGCAGTATTCCCCCTATCCGGTCGAAGACCAGGTTATGGCGATCTACACGGCCGTCAAGGGGTATCTTGATGACGTGGACGTAGACCAGGTTGTCGGGTTTGAACAGCAGGTTCTGAATTTCCTCCACAGCAGCCATCCGGAAATCGGCGCTGATATCGTGGATAAAAAGAAGCTGACAGATGAAAATGAAGCGAAACTCAGAGAAGCTCTTGATGAATTCAAGAAACGTTACAAGGCACAAAGCGAAACAGAAGAAAAGTCTGAAACGGTAGAGGGGTGATCTGATTGGAAAGTACGCGTGATATAAAAGGGCGCATTAAATCTGTCACCAACATCCAGCAGATCACGAAAGCCATGAAGATGGTAGCCGCCGCCCGTCTGCGCAAAGCGGAGGAAAAGGCAAACGGCTCCCGTCCTTATGCGGAAAAGATCGGAGAGCTCCTGCGCCGTGCTTCTTCGGTGACACCCGGATTTACAAGCCCGCTCTTCAGGACAGGCGAAGTAAAGAAGGTCGGATATCTCGTCATTTGCGGCGACAAAGGCCTTGCCGGCGCTTATAACTCCAACGTGATGAAGCGTACCCTGCAGGAAATCTCCGGAAAGGATCGTTCTGCATACGCTTTATATGTCTGCGGGAAACAGGCGAAGAATTATCTGAAATTCCGCGGGTATGATCCCGATACCTATCATTTCGGCTTTTCTGATAAGCCGTCGGCTCAGGATTCCATCGATCTCTCCAAAGAGATTGTGGAATACTTTACAAAAGAAGAAGTCGATGAAGTTTATATTATTTATACCAAATTCATCACCGCCCTCCGCCAGCAGGTCCGGGTAGACCGGCTGCTCCCCATTGAAGCGCCGGCTGAGGGAAAAACGGAAGAAGCAGCAAAAGCGGCTGCCAGCGAATGGGAAAAAGAAAGACAGGATTTCCTCCGTATCGAGGAAGATCCCTATATTTTCCTTCCCGATGCGGCGGCAGTACTTTCCAAACTGCTTCCTGAATATATACAAGTGCAGGTTTATAATGCGATGCTGCAATCCGCGGCGTCCGAGCTGGGCAGCCGTATGGCGGCCATGTCCGCTGCCACTGACAACGCGACGGAAAGAATTGCCGACCTCAACCTTACGTACAACAAAGCGCGTCAGGCACAGGTCACCAATGAAATTTCCGAAATTGTCGGCGGTGCGGCAGCTCTCGAATAAACCGGCTTAATTTGATTAAGGAGGAATGCTTCTTCATGGCAAATGAACAGCAGGGACAGGTAGGCAAGGTCGTACAGGTCATGGGCGCTGTCGTCGATATCGCTTTTTCCGACGATCAGGAACTTCCTGCCATCTATAACGCAATTCATGTCAAAGATGAAGAAGGCACTGTTCCGGTAGATGTTATCTGTGAAACCATGCAGCACTTAGGTGACGGCGTAGTCCGCACCGTTGCGATGAGTTCCACCGATGGCATGGTACGCGGAATGAAAGCAGTAGATACCGGCCGTGCTATTGCAGCACCGGTCGGCGACGGATGCCTGGGACGTATTTTCAACGTACTCGGACAGACCGTCGACAATGACGATACAAAAGTACCGGCATCCGACTACTGGCCTATTCATCGTCCGGCACCGGCCTTTAAAGACCAGTCTCCGGCAACCGAAATTTTTGAAACCGGCATCAAAGTCGTCGATCTCATCGCTCCGTATGCAAAAGGCGGTAAGATCGGGCTCTTCGGCGGTGCAGGTGTAGGTAAGACCGTTCTTATCCAGGAATTGATCCATAACGTGGCGACAGAACACTCCGGCTGCTCCGTATTCTGCGGCGTCGGCGAACGTACCCGTGAAGGGAACGATCTCTGGGGAGAAATGAAAGACTCCGGCGTTCTTTCCAAAGTTGCGCTGGTATACGGCCAGATGAACGAACCTCCGGGAGCGCGTATGCGTGTAGCTCTCACCGGTTTGACCATGGCTGAATATTTCCGCGACAAACAGGGACAGGACGTCCTGCTCTTCGTAGACAATATTTTCCGTTTCGTACAGGCAGGTTCCGAAGTATCCGCACTTCTCGGACGTATGCCGT
>OLQA01001646.1_pt1 | contig 19158 bp, 20 predicted proteins | sample 1673151 | NCBI WGS metagenome assembly OLQA01 (sample SAMEA3136760, study PRJEB25190) | human gut metagenome | biome: human gut; feature: human-associated habitat; material: faeces | place: Austria | collected 2013 | reverse complement strand
TAATCTTTTTTTGACTATGCCAAAAATTGGTCAAATCTTAGTCAAAACCCCTTGACCAACTATATATTTTAGTACATCCAAGTGCTGAAACCCTTGATTTTCCTGCATTCTTACTTATCAATAGACTTCATTGTCGGGAACAGCAAAACATCGCGGATGGCCGGGGAATCCGTCAGCAGCATCACAAGGCGGTCGATGCCGTAGCCGATGCCACCCGTCGGGGGCATGCCGTACTCAAGCGCATTCAGGAAATCCTCGTCCGTGTGGTTTGCTTCCTCGTCGCCCGCAGCAAATGCCGCGTCCTGCGCCGCAAAACGCTCTCTCTGGTCGATCGGGTCGTTCAGCTCGGAGTACGCGTTGCACATTTCCCACGTGTTGATGAACAGCTCAAAGCGCTCCACCTTCGTCGGGTCGCTCGGCTTCTTCTTCGTCAGCGGCGAAATCGCCAGCGGGTGGTCCATGATGAACGTCGGCTGAATGAGCTCCTTCTCGCAGTATTCCTCAAAGAACAGGTTGATGATGTCGCCTTTCGTGTGGCGCTCCTCATATTCAATGTGGTGCTCTTTTGCAAGCGCCTTCGCTTCTTCGTCGGTCTTCACTTCGTCAAAGTCGATGCCCGCATACTTCTTGATGGCGTCGTTCATCGTCAAGCGCGCAAACGGCTTCGAGAGGTCGATTTCCACACCGTTATACGTGATGACCGCGCTGCCGCACACCTTCTCGGCAAGGTAACGGAACATGTTCTCCGTCAGCTCCATCATGCCGTAATAATCCGTGTAGGCCTGGTAAAGCTCCATCAGCGTGAACTCCGGGTTGTGGCGCGTATCGACGCCCTCGTTGCGGAACACACGGCCAATCTCGTAAACCTTTTCAAGGCCGCCTACGATGAGGCGCTTCAGGTAAAGCTCCAGGGAAATACGCAGCTTCACGTCTTCGTTCAGCGCGTTATAATGCGTCTCAAACGGACGCGCCGCCGCACCGCCGGCATTCGAAACCAGCATCGGGGTCTCCACTTCCATAAATCCTCTGCCGTCGAGGAAATTGCGGATCTCCTTAATGATCTTCGAGCGCTTTACAAACGTGTCCTTCACTTCCGGGTTCACGATGAGATCGACGTATCTCTGGCGGTAGCGCATATCGGTGTTCGTCAGGCCGTGGAACTTCTCCGGCAGCACCTGCAGGCTCTTCGAGAGCAGCGTCACAGCCGAAGCGTGAATGGAAATCTCGCCGGTTTTTGTCTTGAACACCTCGCCGCGCACGCCGATGATGTCGCCGATGTCAAATTTCTTAAAATCCTTGTAGCTGTCTTCGCCCACGGCGTCACGCGCCACATAGCACTGGATGCCGCCCTTTAAGTCCTGCACATTGCAGAACGATGCCTTGCCCATGACGCGCTTGCTCATCATACGGCCGGCCACCACAACTTCTTTGCCCTCAAGCGCGTCAAAATCGTCTTTAATTTCCGCGCTGTGGTGCGTCACATCAAATTTCGTGATCTGGAACGGGTCTTTGCCGTCTTCTACAAGCTGAGCGAGCTTCTCTCTGCGCACGCGCAGCACTTCGGTCAGTTCCGCTTCCGTTTCCGGGGTCTTCTTTTCTGCCATTTTCTGCCTTCCTTTCCCCGCCGCACGGCGGTCACAAAAAAAGCGGGCGGATTTTCCATCCGCACCGCCTGATTCTCAATTAAGATACGGAGATGATCGTGTACTCCACGATGCCTGCGGGTGTCTCCACTTCAACGGTCTGTCCGACCTTCGCGCCGACAAGTGCTTTGCCCACGGCGGATTCATCAGAGATCTTGCCCTGACGCGGGTTTGCTTCGTTAGAGCCCACAATGCTGAAGCTGCGCTCGGCTTCACTGCCGTCCGCACGCTTCGTTTTTACAAATACGGAAGAACCGATGTGCACGGTATCCGCCGCAAGGTTTTCCTTCTCAATGACGCGTGCGTTGCTCACCATCACTTCAAGGTCGGCGATGCGCGCCTCAAGGATAGCCTGATCGTTCTTTGCTTCGTCATATTCGCTGTTCTCGGAAAGATCGCCGAAAGAAAGCGCTTCTTTAATTTTTTCCGCAACTTCTTTTCTGCGGTTGACCTTCAAATCCTCCAGCTCAGCCTGCAATGCCGCAAGGCCTTCCTCTGTAACATAATATGCCTTTTCTGCCATAGTAAATAAACCACCTTTATTTGTAATTCCGAAAAACGGGTAAATGCGTACACTAATGTTCTTTATTATAGCGATTTTGGTACCAAATGTCAATGTTTTTTAAGGCGGAAAAGTGTACAGAATAAGCCGTTTTCCCGCCCCATCTTTGCTCATTTCCCCCATTCCCGCCCTACCCCGCACAAAGCCCCGCTTCTTTCATAAAATGCCTTTTCCGTTATGCGATAGATTTCCCTTGTGTTTTATACGGGATATGGTAGAATGAAAGCGTAAAATTAAATTTTCAAACGCACAACATGTGCAAAGCACAGTTACAAGGAGGCTCATCTTGAAAAAGTATCGGGCATCGGTTTTGATGTTTCTGCTTTTTGAAGGCGTAGCGGTTACGCTGTGGCTCACAAAAAGCAACCTGTTTTATTTATTCAATTTCAGCTACATAGGTTCTTGCCTTTCGGTCGGCTTAGCGCTTTTCACCGCGGGAAAACGCTATGCGCGGCAGTTTGTGCAGCTTGCAGTCGGTCTTTACATGCTCGTGTATCTGGGGCTGATGTCGCAGGAGAACATGCAGATTGAGGGCTTTTGGTACTATCTGTTTTCCGGCGTGTTCGAGGCGGCGACGATTCACTACGCCGTCGCAAAAATTTTCGGCCCGCTGCTTTTCGGCCGCGGCTGGTGCGGTTATGCCTGCTGGACAGCCATGGTCTTAGACTTGCTTCCGTTCAAAGTGCCGCAAAAGCCCCGCAAAGAAAAGCTGGGCACGCTGCGCTATGTGATGTTCGCGCTCTCGTTCGCGCTCGTCTCCGCCCTGTTCCTGATGAAGTTTTCGAACCTCGAGCGCATCATGTTCTGGCTGTTCCTCATCGGCAACATTCTTTACTATGCCGGCGGCATCGCGCTCGCGTTTATTTTTAAGGATAACCGCGCGTTCTGCAAATATCTTTGCCCGATCACTGTCTTCTTAAAGCCGATGAGCTATTTTTCACTCCTGCGCGTACATTGCGATGAAAGCAAATGTGTCCAATGCGGTAAATGCCTGAAGGTCTGCCCGATGAACGTCGAGGTCAACAAAGAAAGCCGAAAGCGCAAAAACGCCACGGAGTGCATCCTGTGCTATGCATGCACCAAGGTCTGTCCCAAAAAAGCGCTGCATTAAAACGCTGTAAACCCTGTATATAAGAAAAACTACGGTACCCGCAAGCACCGTAGTTTTTTTATGTTCTCTTTCACCGGAATCAGCAAATCGATTTGCCGATTCTCCCGCTTTCCTGACTGTGCAAAATTCAAGCACGGAGATTTTCAGTTTTATCCAAACGCCGTGCGCAAAAGGGACGTATCGGACATTGTCCGCACAATGGCTCCGTCGGCCGGCAGATATTTCGGCCTAAGGCCCAGAACGGCGAAGTTAAATAACCCGGAAACTTAGGGTTCAGCCGCCGCGCCGCTTCCGTTACGTCTTTCAATGTATCTTTTTCGCAGAACCCGGCGCGCAGAAAAATACGACGAATATGCACATCATACGCAATATCTATATTTTCTTTATCTGATATTTCGACACCCAAATCGCGCCAAAGCAGCAAACAAGCAAGTGAAGCCTTTTTGTGGCTGATTCCAGAGAACGCCTCCAACCGCTCTACGATCTCCATGGCGGTCACATTGCCCCAGATATTCTCGGCGCAGCCGTCGTATTCCGATGTAAGTCTTTCGGCTGCCGACCACAAATACCGCCCCATATTGCCAGGATAGCGATGCAATGCCGGCTTTGTGCGTAGCAGTGTGCCTATTTCTTCCGACGAGCTTTCTTTGGCAATCTTCTGCATGGAAAAATGCCCTAACCGCTGCGCCAATTTATACGGCAGTGACCATGCGGTCTCCGCCTTCACCGACTGATCCGCAATCAGCCCAAACAAAAATGCGTTGCTATCCCGCATCACGAAATCGCGCTCTGCGTCCTCCAAAAGTCCGCCGTTAAATATGTTTTCTGCCGTTCCGAATGTCATTTCATAATTCTGCAAAGCGTTTAAAATATCCTTATTTTCCACTGTGCACCTCTAAAATCAAGCTTTTCAATACAATTGAATTTCTTAATTTCAGTATAGCACAGCTTTTCAGCATCGCAATACAGAATTTCTCGTCCCTGCTTGAGGTGGCGAGATTGGTCTCACTTTTCATCTTTCGTCCTCCTCTCGGGCTAAGCCCAGTTTATCACTTTACGCCGCGTCAAAGTCAATAGAAAACATTGCGATTTTTCAAAATCTGTGCTATACTTTTTTCGTATTGTATTGTATCTCCTACGGAGAATAATAACAAGAAAGGAAAATTGAATATGAACAAGAAATTTAACGCAAAGCAGCTCACTCTGCTCGGCCTGATGACGGCGCTTTTGCTGCTGATGTCCTTTACGCCGCTCGGCTATCTGAACATCGGGCCGCTCGCCATCACGTTCAACGTTATCCCGGTCGCCGTGTCCGCACTGGCCATCGGACCTGTAGGTGGTCTCATCGCAGGATCCGTCTTCGGCCTCACAAGCTTTCTGCAGGCGATCGGCGTCGGCGGCGTGAGCATGCTCGGGTCCACGCTTTTTAGCATCAACCCGTTTTTCTCCATTTTGCTGTGCTTTGTCCCGCGTATGCTGGACGGCTTTTTGCTCGGCTACATCTTCCGCAGCGTCAGTAAGCTGAACCGCGTCGCCGCGTGCTTCGTCACGGGCTTCGCCGCTGCGTTCTTAAATACGCTTTTCTTCATGTCCGCACTCATCCTGCTTTTCGGGCAGACCGAGTACATGCAGGGCTTGATCAACGGCCAAAACATTCTGCTGTTCGTCTGCGCGTTCGTCGGCGTCAATGCCGTGTTCGAGATGCTCTCGTCCACCGTCATCACCGGCGCCGTCGGCAGCGTCCTCTTAAAAGCCGGGTTTATTCAAACACCCGCCAAAAAAGCAGATTAAAAGGAGGTCCTCCCATGATCTTAGCCATCGATATCGGCAACACCAACATTGTCATCGGCTGCTGTGCCGATGGACAGGTCATTTTCCGCGAACGTGTCTCCACAAACCCCACCGCAACGGTGCTCGAATATGCCGCCATGCTCAAAATGGCGTTTGATATGAACCGCGCAGACATCACCGCGGTTGACGGCGCGATTCTCTCGTCCGTCGTCCCGGCCGTCACGCTCACCATGCGCGACGCGGTGCACAAATACCTGCACCTCACGCCGCTCGTCGTCGGCCCCGGCATCAAAACCGGCCTGCGCATCCACATCGATAATCCCGCCCAGCTCGGCAGCGATCTCGTCGTGGACGCCGTTGCGGGCATCCATCACTATCCCCTCCCGCAGATCATCATCGATATGGGTACCGCCACCACCGTCTCCGTTCTGGATGCGGAGGGCGGATACCGCGGCGGCATGATTCTGCCGGGTGTGGCCGTCTCGCACGATGCCCTCGCAAGCCGCACCGCGCAGCTGCCGAAGGTCGCGTTCGAGCTGCCGAAGCACACCATCGGCACAAATTCCGTAGATTGCCTCAAAAGCGGCCTGCTCTACGGCAACGCCGGCGCACTGGACGGCCTCATCGACCGCATCAACGCGGAATTAAACACCCCCTGCACGGTCGTCGCAACCGGCGGACTCTCCTCCGTCATCGCGCCCCTTTGCCGCAACAAGATCATCTTAGATGACGACCTGCTCCTCAAAGGGCTCTCCATCCTCTTTGAAAAAAACAAACCGAAAAACTGAAGACGCCCCGGCGCTTCAAGTCAATACAATACACACAAAAAGCACGCAGATTTTCATGCTCTGCGTGCTTTCTTTATGTCCGTTTATACGCCGAACCCCCGTCTTTCCGCCTCCTTCAAAAGCGCCGGCTGAATTTCCGGGTACGTCTGGTTTTCCGGCAGAGCGTCGCATAATACAATTTTCTCCATCTCGCTGTGTATCTCCCCAAACGATGCGATTTCCGCATAAAACAGCCCGCCGAACGATTCTTCACCCGTCTCGTTCACGCGCGTTTTGCCCGTCACGGAGTACACGCAGATCGGACGAATCTCAAATTTCACCGCACCCGTTTCTTCCATAAGCTCGCGCTTCGCCGTCTCTGCAATCGCCTCGCCCGTCTCTCTGTGCCCGCCCGGAAACTCCAGCGTCTCGCGCGCCTTGTGCTTACAAAACACCCATTTTCCGTCATGCTTCGCAATAACAACCGCAAAACGCAGCAGCTCGTCTTTCACATCTTCGTAAAACTTAACCGCCAACATAAAACGCCCCCGAATTTTCACGCTCTCTCGTCAATCGTTGTCAAAAGTTTTGCTCAACGCAACCTCACTTCTTCCTCCGCTCCGCCTTCCACGCTTCAATCTGCCGCAGTCGCTCCTTCACCCTTGCTTCGCTGCCCTGTTCCGTCGGTCTGTAATACTTCTTTCCGGCAAGCGAATCCGGCAAGCACTGCATCGCGGTCAGCTTTTCCGCCGTATCGTGCGCATATTCGTACCCCTCGCCGTAATGCAGCTCCTTCATAAGCTTTGTTGGCGCGTTGCGGATGACGAGCGGCACCGGCTCGGAGAGCATTTTCTGTGCGTCCTTTTTCGCGCTCTCATACGCCACATACAGCGCGTTTGATTTCGGCGCCATCGACAAATACACCACGGCGTGCGTCAAATTCACCGAGCACTCCGGCATACCGATAAAATGGCTCGCCTGATACGCCGCCACGGCGATCTCCAGCGCGCGGCTGTCCGCCATGCCCACGTCCTCGCTCGCGAACCGAATGAGCCGCCGCGCCACATACAGCGGGTCTTCGCCCGCCTCTAGCATACGCGAAAGCCAGTAGACCGCCGCGTCCGGGTCGCTGTTGCGCATCGATTTGTGCAGCGCCGAGATGATGTTGTAGTGCTCCTCGCCGGTTTTGTCGTACAAAAGCGACTTGCGGCTGATGCACTGCTCCAGCGTCTCCATCGTCACGGTCGTCTTGTCGCCCTCGCGGTGCCCGTTCAAAACGACCATCTCCAGCGTTCCCAGCGCCGTTCGCGCGTCACCGTTTGCAAACGCTGCAAGCATTTTCAACATCTCATCGGTGATCTCCACCGTCTGGTTACCGAAGCCGCGCGGGTCTTTGATTGCGCGCTTCATCAGCTCCACAAGCTCATCCTCGGAAAGTGCCTGCAAAACGAACACCTTGCAGCGCGACAAAAGTGCGGCGTTCACCTCAAACGAGGGGTTCTCTGTCGTCGCACCGATAAGCACGATGCTGCCCTTTTCCACAAACGGCAAAAACGCGTCCTGCTGCGCCTTATTAAAGCGGTGGATTTCGTCGATAAACAGCAGTGTGCGCTCACCCATACGATGGTTCTGCTCCGCCTCGCTCATCACGCCGCGAATTTCCTTGATACCGCTCGTCACGGCGCTGAAATTGATGAAATTCGCCTTCGTCCGCGCCGCAATGATCTGCGCCAGCGTCGTTTTACCCACGCCCGGCGGCCCCCAGAAAATCATGGAAGACACGCGGTCTTCTTCAATCAGCTGCCGCAGCACCTTGCCCTTGCCGAGCAAATGGCGCTGCCCCGCAAATTCCTCCAGCGTCCGCGGCCGCATCCGCGTCGCAAGCGGCATGTCCTGCCCCGCCCGGTTTCCAAATAAGCTCTGCTGTTCCATTTCGCGTCTCCTTCCGTCTGCAACACCTGCATAAGCCCTGACTTTTTATCACGCAAACCTGCGCAAATTACATTCAATCCGCCTTCCGCAAAAACAGCTTCTCCGAAAGTGCCCCGTTTTCACGCACAGTCCACGGTTTTTATCGCTTCAACGTCTCGTCCGGCCGTATATTCACCATGCTTTTTAAGTAATCGATCCATGCAGATAAGCTTTCCCTGTCAAATTCCCGCAGGGCTTTTGCATATAACCCGAACGCCTCTGCATCGCTTTTTTCCATAAGCCGCAGCATCTTTTCGCACCATTCCACTTCCTGCGCGACCTCCGTCACCGTTTTCTTCGGAAGATGTTCGATGTAGTCAAGGACTTTCGCCTTTAACTGCCCGGCAATGCCGTGCTCATCCAGTACGATTTTCCCGTCCCAAACCTGCACAAACTCCTCCGGGTCATAGTCCGCTGAAAATGTTTCCGCCGGATATACGAACACGTCCAGCGCCACGCCATCCACAATGGACGAATCGTGCGTTTTATCTTCCCCCGCGATGATAAGCGCGTCAAAACCGCAGGAAAGCGTCGTATTCTTCACGTATAAAGCTCAAAACACCCGCATTCTGTCTTACTTTTCCACCGTTTTTGCCATCATGGTCAAAAGTCTGCGCACGGCGCGCTGCCAGCGTTTGGTGACGCCCTTGCCGTGCCCGCCTTGATTCCACTCGAAGAATACCTTGCAGCCGTGATTGCTTAAAATCTCCTTCGCCTTTTCCGTGCAGTCGCCCACCGTCCGCATGACGGGCGGGCCGCCGAGCGGTTCGCGGTCGCCGAGGGATAAGTATATTGCGGTGTCCTTTTTAGGCGGACAGTTCTCCAAATATTTCAAAAACTGCGGGTACCACAAAGAGCCGGAAAGGCTTGCACCTGCACCGAATTTTTCCGTTTTCGTCAGCGCCCAAAGCGCAAATAATCCGCCGAGCGAGTACCCAAGCAGCGCACGGTTTTCGGGTTCCGTCGGCGCGCCGAAACGCTCCTCTAAATACGGCAGCGCCGTGTCTGTCAGGAATTTTAAGTAGTCTTCCCCGCCGCCCGAAAACGGCTCACCGGGCCAAATGGGCTCCGCTTCCCATGGGGTGAAATCCCGGCCGCCGTCGATTTCCGTAGAAAAAAATAATACCTCCGGCGCATCTTCGGCGAGTAGCATCATCAGCTTTTCCATCTCCCACCCGCACAGCACATAGAGGCGCTTGGGCTTTCCCTCCGGTAAAAGGCAGGTGCAGCGACGGCCATCGAGCGTGAATACAATCGGATTTTTGGGCATAGTATCCCCCTTAAAAAACGGAAGCCTGTTCGTTCACTGCACGCAAAACGCGATTTTGTGCACGCTCACGCACACCGTTTAATCGAACTATTGTTTCTTTTAGCCAGTATAACACATTTTTTCGCAAAAAGCAAGGACATGAGAGGACATCACAGGACATCTTTTTGCACAAAAATCCCGGCCGAAATTTTACGACCGGGATGTTGCTTAAAGCTTCAATTTCAGTTTACTTGCACAACTCATCTGCGAGGGCGTCAATCTGGGCGCGGGAGGCATCGTTCAAGGCGCACTTTACGGTGACGGTGGTATCCGTGTAGGTGAGGTTCTTGCTCGTTTCCAGCATCTTTTTCATGACCTTTGCCGCCATAGGCGCCCACGCGCCGTTTTCAATCATGCCGACGGTGCGGCCCTGATAATTGCGGGCGGTGAGATGGTCGATAAAGTTCTGCATATGCGGGAAAATCGTCGCATTATAGGTCGTTGTGGCGAGCACGAGCTTGCTGTAACGGAACGCATCGGCAACGGCCTCTGCCATATCGCAGCGGGCGAGGTCTGCGACAACGACGTTCGGGCAGCCGCGCTGATTCAGCTTTTCGGCAAGCTCCTCCACAGCTTCTTTCGTGTGACCGTAGATGGAGGTGTAGGCGATGACAACGCCCTCGTCCTCGACCGCGTAGGACGACCATGTGTTGTATTTATCAAGATAATAGCCGAGGTTTTCGTTTAAAACCGGGCCGTGCAGCGGGCAAATGATGGCGATGTCGAGCGCGGCGGCTTTTTTAAGGAGCGCCTGCACCTGTGCGCCGTACTTGCCGACGATGCCGATGTAGTAACGACGGGCTTCGTCCGCCCAATCTTCCTCCACGTCAAGCGCACCGAACTTGCCGAAGCCGTCTGCGGAAAAGAGGACTTTATCTGTACTGTCGTATGTGACGATAACCTCCGGCCAGTGCACCATGGGCGCAGTGACAAACGTCAAAGTATGACGACCGAGCTTGAGCGTACTGCCCTCGCCGACGACAACCTTGCGCTCCGGGAAATCCGTGCCGAAGAACTGCTGCATCATGACGAACGCCTTGGCAGAGGAGACGATCTGCGCCTCCGGGTATGTCTCCATAAAGACGGCGATATTGGCGGAATGGTCCGGCTCCATGTGCTGCACAACGAGGTAATCCGGGCGACGGCCGTTAAGCTCCGTTTCGAGGTTTTGCAGCCATTCCACGCCGAAGTGGGCGTCTACCGTATCCATGACGGCAACTTTTTCATCGAGGATGACATAGGAATTATAGGACATGCCGTTTTCTACAGTGTACTGTCCCTCAAAAAGGTCTACGTCATGGTCGTTTACGCCGATATAGCGAATATCTTCTGTTACAAACATGTAAAAGCACTCCCTTATGTTCTGAATGTTCTGATTTCAGTATACCACAGTTTTCGCACGATGCAAATGCTTTTTAAAGATAGTGAAATGCCAGACGTAACGCGGACAGATTCAGTGTGAAGCTGCGCGACCTGTGCCGAAAGCTTGTGAGGAAGAATACCGGCACGTGTGATACGCAAAAACGGCGCTCCCGATTGGGAACGCCGTTTGTATGCTGTTTAAAAAACCGATTAGTTGAGGATGGTCTTCTCGGTTTCTTTGTCGAAGAGGTGCATCTTGTTCATGTCGAGAGCGATCGTGATCTTGTCACCGGTCTTAGCGGTGGAAGACGGCTCAACACGAGCGGTAAGAGCATTGCCTTCGCAGTTGAGGTACAGATAGGTCTCTGCGCCCATCAGCTCGGTAACTTCAACGTCAGCCGTAGCTCTGGCCTCCGGGTGCTTCTCGATGAACTCCGGCTCGTCGTGTACGTCTTCCGGACGGATGCCGAAGACGATCTCTTTGCCAACATAGTTAGCGATTTCAGCGTTAGCCTTGTTTGCCGGAACCTTAATCTTAGCTGCGCCGAAGGTGACGTAGTAATCTGCGCCTTCCTTAACGAGGGTAGCATCGATAAAGTTCATCTGCGGGGAGCCCATGAAGCCTGCAACGAATTCGTTGACCGGCAGATCATACAGGTTCTGCGGGGTATCGACCTGCTGGATGAAGCCGTCCTTCATAACAACGATTCTATCACCCATGGTCATAGCCTCGGTCTGGTCATGTGTAACGTAAATAAAGGTGGTGCCGAGTCTCTTATGAAGCTTAGCGATTTCGGTTCTCATCTGCGCACGGAGCTTAGCGTCCAAGTTGGAGAGCGGCTCGTCGAGCAGGAAGACCTTCGGGTCACGGACGATAGCACGGCCGAGAGCAACACGCTGTCTCTGACCACCGGAAAGAGCCTTCGGCTTTCTGTCGAGCAGGTGGGAGATGTCGAGGATACGAGCAGCCTCTTCAACGCGGCGCTTAATCTCATCCTTCGGGGTCTTTCTGAGCTTCAGACCGAATGCCATGTTGTCATAAACGGTCATGTGCGGGTACAGAGCGTAGTTCTGGAACACCATTGCGATATCTCTGTCCTTAGGAGCAACATCGTTTGCGAGCTGATCGCCGATGTAAAGCTCACCCTTGCTGATCTCTTCGAGGCCTGCGATCATTCTAAGCGTGGTGGACTTACCGCAGCCGGAAGGACCAACGAGAATGATGAACTCCTTGTCTTCGATGTCCAAGCAGAAATCTGTAACAGCGGTAACGCCGCCGGAATAGATTTTATAGACATTTTTAAGTGTTACACTTGCCATAAGATTTTTCCTCCTGATGATAGGTTGTTATGCGTCAGAGCCTGACAGCCATATGTGACGAACAACGTCTCTTTTCAATGCACTAAGTATAGCAGAAAATCGGGTCCCTGAACAGTCCTTATTTGCCCAAACTTTTTCCTTTGAGTTTAGTTAAAATAAATAAACGGCAAAAATTCTTGATGCTTTTTGTTCAGATTATTTGTGCAGGTTTTTCAAAAACCAACGCTGCGGCGTTCGGATCGAGAATTTTCGCTTCGCCGGGCGTAAGTGTGGGATCGAGAGTTAAAGCGCCGATGGATTCGCGGTGAAGGGCCGTGACGGTCTTGCCGCACGCTGAAAACATACGCTTGACCTGATGGAACTTCCCCTCCCGAATTTCCGTCCACGCGATGTGAGGATCGTCCTTACTGATTTCGAGCACGGCAGGGGCGAACTCATTTTCGCCGCTTTTGATGCCGGCGGCAAAGCGCGCGATGTCGCTTTCTTCGGCGGGCAGGTCGAGCGTGGCGCGGTAACGCTTCCAGACGTGGCTTTTCGGCGCCAACATGCGGTGGGCGTACTCGCCGTCGTTCGTTAAAACGAGAAGGCCGGTGGTGTCCTTATCGAGACGGCCTGCAGGGAACAGATCACGGCGCTTAAGCTCCGGCGGCAGGAGGTCTAAGACGGTCTCTGCGCGGCTGTCACGCGTGGCGGTGAGCACGCCCGAGGGCTTATAGAGCATGATGTACACAAACGCGCTGTACCGCACGGGCTTCCCGTTGACGGTGATCTCGTCCTTTTCGGGGTCGATCTGGATATCGCTTTTGCGCACGGCTTGTCCGTTGACGGCGACGGCACCGCTGCGCACCAGCGTGCCGACCGCCTTGCGGCTGCCGATATTTTCGTTTGAAAGGAATTTATCGAGTCTCATGTTGTTTCACTTTCCGTTGGATTTTGTGTGGATTCGCCGGTGTCCGGCGCGGGCGGCGCGCTCTCTTTGATGACCGACTTCGGCATCTCATAGCGGGCGCTGTCTGCCGCAAAGCCGTGCATGAAGCCATCCTCTGCGCCGGACGCGACATCGCCGCCGATGATATTGCCCTCAAAGACGAGGAGCGTTGCGAAGACGCCATCGGGCGTATTCGGGTAGTTTGTGATGCGGTAGCGGTACTGCGTGCACTTTTCGCCGGCATAGGGCAAAAGGTCGAAACCCTGCGCCTGCTGCATCGTATTATACGCCGCATAGACATCGTTGAATTTTGCGGGAATGACGACCTCGCGCACATCCTGCGGCTCCGCTTCCGCCTCCCAGCCGAAGGACGTTAAAAACGCGAGACGCTCCTCCCCCGTCATACCGGGGAATGTCTGCCGCTTTTCGCCGCGCGGGATGAGGAAAAACGCGCTGACGGCTATGGCGATGAGCACAAGCACCGCCAAAATTCGTTTTTTGTTCGCGCCGAGCGATACAATCATATTGCTGCCACCTTTCACCGCAGAAAACCGGGTAAGACTTTCTTTTCGGTCATAGGTATGCGGGGCGGCTATGCTTTATGCTTCCTCGGCGGCGGCGAGAAAATGCACGCCGTACTGCTCGAAAAAGAGCGTGTAGCCGTTAAGATGCGGCATGCCGTTTTGAAAGGTGATCTCGTAGTTTTGGAACGATTCCGAAAGGCCGGTGCCGCGGCACTTGGAGATACTCTCTTTGAGCGTCCAGTACGCCAGAAAGCGCGCGGCGGGATTAGGGCTGCTTTGTATGTCCCGAAGCTCTGCGGGCGTACAGACGCGCTCTGCGGCACTCCCCCGCACGCGGCGGGGATATTCGGCATCGATGCCGACATTTTTCCGCGACACGGCGCAGCAGACGATGCCCTTAGTGTGGCTCAGGCTGATATGGGGCATGTTCTCCCCTTTTAAATACGGCTTGCCGAGCGGAGTTTTTTCCACAACAGGCGATGCGATGCCCCACTCGTCCTTTAAGACGCGGTATAAAAGCGCGTAGGCACGGTCATGCAGCTCCTTTTGCGTGAGCGAGGGCGGAACGTTTTCCACATAGCGACGCATCAGTTTTCCTTCTTTTCATCCATCCACGCACGCAAGCGGCGCAGTGCTTCGTCTGCGCGGTCGTTTTTCATGGTCGGGAAGGCGCGCAGCAAACGGCGCTGGGTGTGACGCTGGAGCTTGGAGGTAACGCTGTTCCACTGGGCACGGAGGTCTTCGGCAGACTTCTGTGCTTTCACACGGCGATCTTCCAGCGACGCACGGTATTCTTCGTACTTCTCCGAAAGCTGAGCGCGCTGTGCCTGAAGCTTCTCTTCGAGGACAGGGCGGGCTTTTTCGTTGAACTCCTGCTTCTGCTCGGTGATCTTCTCGTCTGCAAGGAGCGTCAGGCGACCGAGGCCGTTCGAGATGGCGTCGCTCTCTTTGCGCAGACGCGCGGACATATCGTTGATGACGGTGAGCTTTTCGTTGAGCTTGCGGATGGTAAGCACGGTGACGATGGTATCCGTGATAAACAGCGCGATGAAAATACCGACCAGAATTGCGCCGAGCGTGAAGGGAATCCAGTGCACGAGAGACGCGATAGCCGTATGAACAATGCGAATGACGACAACGACACACAGACCCCAGAGGATGCTGAATTTTAAGCAAATATAGCCGCCGAGGTTGAAGGGCTGGTCGGAATAGTCCCACCACGTGGTGTGGAAGAATTTTTTGAGCGCCCAACCGCCGACAAGCTCGATGGCGCTGGTGAGCAGCGCGCCGCCGATAAACAGCAAGGGGATGTTATCCGAAAACGGCAGCAAAACGAGCAACACGAGCGACATGCCAAAGCCGTAGATGGGGCACACGGGGCCGTTTAAAAAGCCACGGTTGACGAACTTGCCGGTGGTGACGGTGGCAAAAATGACCTCCGAGCACCAGCCTAAAAACGAATAAATGGTAAAATACCAAAGCAGATCATAAAATGTCATGGGTCTCCCCCTTATTATGGATAGATTTTGAGCGAAAAGGGGCATACTGCACCGTGCCGTGCGGTATGCCCCGGTTGTTCGGTTTTACGGCGTTCTACGCAAATCAAACGCAGATGTTTTCGCCGACAAGGCCGACGTACTGACCCTCTTCTGCCGCTTCCGGGTGCATGAGCAGCCACTTGTTGCGGGCGAAAAGCATTTTGTCTTCCTCGGTCTTCGGCGCGCGCTTTTCGATGTCGGTGTTCGTACCCTTCGGCAGCGCGACGACGCACTTGAAGCCGCCGTCGTTTGCATTGCACGGCGCGTAGTGCAGCGTGGTGGCGTAAACCTCGATAACGGTGCCGGCGGGCACGAGGAACGCTTCGACCTTAGACGTATCGTACTTGCCGTTTTCGATGTCCTGCTCGGAGCCGATGAGCAGGATGAGGTCAGTAACGGCGATGTTTACTTCACTATCGCGGTGATATTCAAGACCGTTTAACTTATGGTTATTGCCGTTGCAGTAGCCGATCTGCACAGGCATGCCGCCGTAGAACGTGTAGGCGATGTCTTTGGCAGACGCGCAGCTTTCGAGAGACTCTGCACCGGGCACATAGACGACGTTTTCCGGGCAGGGCGTTTCCGCCATGGCGGCGATAATGTCGGAGCAATCGAGCCCCGTGATGACTTTGCCGTACTTTTTAAAAGCGGCATCCGAAACATTCCGAATTTTCATGGTTTTTTCATCCTTGCTTTCTGTTTTGAATCTAACCACATTATACCGAGGTGCAGAGGAAATTGCAAGACGCTAAGAACGCAAAAAGTTTCGCGCAAGCTTTTTCAAAAGCTTGCAGGTTCTTAGGGCAGCGCCCTAAGTCGTTGCCCACAGCCGACAAAACACCTTTTGCCTACACCAAAACTATGAAACCCAGTTGCATGGGTTTCCTAAAAAGGCGAAGCCTTTTGATAAAACCCCAGACAGAGAAAAAGCTCCCCGAACGTGATTTTCGAAGAGCTTTCAATATACTTCTATTTACGCAGTTGTTACATCATCTCGCGCTTGCGCTTTTGTTTTTTCCAGATGATGATGGCGATGTAGACTGCGAGGAAGACTAAGATGATGGCGATGAGAACCGCAGATTGGCCGGGGCCGCCCATTTTGACCTCTGCCCAGAGCGTATCGAGCAGATTGCTCGTCTCACTCGGGAGATTGACGAAGACCTCCGTGCGGTCGAGCACATCCTGATCCGGGTAGTAGATGGGATTTGCGACGGCGTCGGGATCAAGATAGTCTTTTGCGGCGGTCTCCGGGGTGGCGTAGCCGACGAAATCCATGTTCGCACCGGAAATTTCAGGGTCACACATGAAGTTGATGTACAGTTCGGCTTCTTTTTTGTGCTCGGCCGTTGCCGGAATGCACATGGCATCGACAAAGTAGTTCGTGCCCTCTTCCGGGACAATAAACTTGATGTTTTCGTTGTTTTCAACAAGCGTGCCGGCATCGCCGGAATAGTACGGTGCAAGCCACGCTTCGCCGCTTTCCATTTTGTCAAAAATCTGATCCATGACGTACGCCTGTACGAGGGGCTTCTGCTCCTTTAAAAGCATAGCCGCCTGCTCCCACTCGCTTTCGTCGGTGGAATTGAGGGAGAAGCCGAGGCGCTCCTGTGCGATGGCGAACGCGTCGCGCGGGTTATCGAACATCAAAATCTTGCCGCTGTACTGCTCGTCCCACAAAATAGACCAGCTGGTGACGGGCTCGGTGACATAATCGGTATTATAGAACAGGCCGACGGTGCCCCATGTGTACGGCACGGAGAATTTGTTTTCTGGGTCGTAATCGGGGTTTCGGAACTGCTCGTCGATGTACTCGAAATTCGGGATATTGCTGAAATCCAGCTCCGCGAGCATGTTCTCGTTCATGAGCTTTGAGATCATGTAATCGGACGGAACAATGACATCGTAGCTTGCGCCGCCGCCTGCGAGTTTGGAGTACAGCGACTCGTTGCTGTCGAACGTGGTATAGTTGACCTCGATGCCGGTGCGACGGGTGAACTCGGCATTGACATCCAGCGAGCCCTCAGTGCCGTTTGAAATATACTCGCCCCAGTTGTAGACATTGATGGTCACACCGGTGGGCTCTGCGGTGGGGTATTCTTCGGAAAAATCCCAGTCGTCGGCTTCATCGGCAAAGACGGGCACGACTGCGGTGCAGAGCACCAGAAGCGCAAAAAAGACGGCAAAAAATTTCTTTTTCATCAGGCACGCTTCCTTTCTGCCTTTTTGGCACGGCGCTCTTCACGTCCCTGGCGGACATTGATGATGATGAGCAAGAGCATGATGCACACAAAGAGCACGGTGGAAAGCGCGTTGATCTCCGGGGAGATGCGCTTTCTCGTCATGGAATAAATGTAGATGGGCAGCGTCTGCGTGGTGCCGCTTGTGAAGTAGCTGATGACGAAATCATCGATGGAGAGCGTGAACGCCATGATCATGCCGGTGACGATGCCGGGCATGATCTCCGGCAGCTCAACTTTGAAGAAAGCGCGCACCGGCGTGCAGCCGAGGTCGAGCGCCGCTTCCGGCAGAGAGCGATCCATCTGGCGCAGCTTTGGCAGGACCTGAAGAATGACGTACGGCAGGCAGAAGGTGACGTGCGAGATGAGCATCGTCCAGAAGCTGAGGCTTGTCGCCGCGCCGAACAGCCGCCCCACGAATACAAACATCAGCATCAGCGAGATACCGGTGATGATATCGGGGTTTATCATGGGGATGTTCGTCACGGTGTCCATCGTTGCGCGCAGGTACTTGTTGCGCATGCGGTTGATGCCGACAGCGGCGGCAGTGCCCATGACGGTGGAGACAATGGATGCGCTGAGCGCGAGGATAAGCGTATTCCGGACGGCACCGAGCGTCTCCGCGTCCTTCATAAGCTCACGGTACCAATTGAGGGAGATGCCGGAGAAAACGGAAAGGCTCTTGGCCTCGTTGAACGAGAAGAACAGCAGTATCGCGATCGGTGCGAACAGGAAGATCATAATGAGGGCGGTGTACACCTTGGACATTTTTTTCATGCTTCACACCTCCTCAGTCAATGTGCGAGCGCTTGTCGGCAAAGCGCTGCATCAGCGCCATGCCCGCAAGCAGGATTATCATAAGAATGAAGGCAATGGCGGCGGCAAAGTGCAGATTGTTTGCCACATACTGCCCCTCGATAGCGTCGCCTATGAGGAAGAACTTGCCGTTGCCAAGCTTCTGGGAAATGTAGAAGGTGCTTATTGACGGGATGAGCACCATCGTCACGCCGGAGATGACGCCCGGCAGACTCAGCGGCCAGATGACGCGGCGCAGGACTCCGCTGCCGCTGCATCCGAGGTCGTACGCCGCCTCGATGAGACGGTTATCCATCTTCGCCATGATGGAGTATATCGGCAGCACCATGTACGGGAAGTAGTCGTACACCATACCGATGACGACTGCGGCCTCGGTGCCGATGATGTGGATGCGACCAAGGCCGAGCGAGGAGAGAAAGCCGTTTATAATGCCGGTGTCCTGAAGAATGGTCATCCACGCGTAGGTGCGGATAAGGAAGTTCATCCACATGGGGATCATTATGAGCGTGATTATTATCTTCTGCGCCCTGGCATTTGCGCGAGCGATTATGTACGCCATCGGGTAGCCCAGCAGCAGGCATATAGCGGTGGATATCACGGCCAGCTTCAGCGAGCGGCCGAAGATGACGAGATAGGTGTGCACCTCGCGGGTCGCCGCGCCGTCGTCAACGGTCGAGGTGGCGGTGAAGAAGCGGGCGATGTTATCAAAGGTGAAGTTGAAATTCGTGTCCGTGAACGCATAGTACGCCACGAAGATGAGCGGGACGACGATGAACAGCACCGCCCACACCGAATACGGCGTCAGCAGCAGGCGCTGAGTCAGCCGCGATGATTTCTGGACGTTCTGCTTCATTCTTCTATCTCGCTTTCCGCGTCGCTCAGCTCGTCAAACTCGTTGGAGAAGGAGGAGTAGTCGCCGTACATGCCGGAGTATTCGGACTTCTTCATGATGTGTATCGCGTCAGGCTCGATATAAAGGCCGATGTGCTCGTCCACATCGACGAAATCTGTGGTCTGTATCATCCACTTGATGCCGCCGATATCGACGATTATCTCATAGTGTACGCCGAGGAATGTGACGGAGGTCACGACGCCCTTGAGCATTCCCTTTTCCTCGGAAACAATGTCCACGTCCTCGGGGCGGATAACGACGTCCACCGGCGTATTTTTTCCAAAGCCCTTGTCGACGCATTTGAAGCGCCGGCCGCAGAATTCGACGAGGTAGTCGTCGAGCATAACGCCGTCGATGATGTTCGATTCGCCGATAAAGTCGGCGACA
>OLQA01001645.1_pt1 | contig 19159 bp, 20 predicted proteins | sample 1673151 | NCBI WGS metagenome assembly OLQA01 (sample SAMEA3136760, study PRJEB25190) | human gut metagenome | biome: human gut; feature: human-associated habitat; material: faeces | place: Austria | collected 2013 | reverse complement strand
ACGCCCGCGATGGCGTTGAGCATCGTGGACTTGCCCGCGCCGTTGCCGCCGATGACGGTGACGAAATCGCCGTCGGCGAGCGTCAGGCTCAGGTCGTTGAGCGCCGTTTTGGCGTTGATGGTGCCGGGGTTGAAGGTCTTGCAGATGTTCTTGAGCTCAAGCATGGTGCGCGCCTCCCTTCTGTGCCTTGCCGTGGAACGCCTTGCCCTTCCAGTACGGAATGGCGAGGAACACCGCCACGATCAGCGCCGTGACGAGCTTGAGGTCGTTGGTGTTCAGACCAAGCTGGAGCGCGGCCTGCAGCACGATGTAGTAAAGGATCGCGCCGATGGAAACGGCAAAGAGCCGAAGGCCGAAGTTGATGAAGATCTTGCCGAACACGACCTCGCCGATGATGACGGCGGCAAGACCGATGACGATGGCGCCGCGGCCCATCTGCACGTCGCTCGAGCCCTGATACTGGGCGAGCAGCGCGCCGGAGAGCGCGACCAGTCCGTTGGAGAGCATCAGCCCGAGCACCACATTGGCGCTGGTGTCGATGCCCTGCGCGCGGGCCATGTTCTGGTTCGCGCCGGTGGCGCGGATGGAGCAGCCCTTCTCCGTGCCGAAGAACCAGTAGAGCAGCGCGATCACCGCGGCGGTGAAGAGCAGCAGCAGCGGCAGCGGATTTTTCGTCAGCAGCTCACCCACGGGCGAGAACGTGCGCACATAGCGCTGGGAAACGAGCAGGTGGTACTTATCCACGCTGACCGCCTGATTCGCCTTGCTCTCCATGATGCGCAGGTTGACCGAGTAGAGCGAGAGCTGCGTGAGGATACCGGCAAGGATGGCGGGAATGCCGCACTTCGTGTGAAAAAGGCCCGTGACAAGACCCGCCAGCATACCGGCGAGCATCGCGCACAAAAGCGCCAGCCACGGGCTCACGCCCGCGCGAATGAGCATCACGCAGACCGCGCCGCCGGTGGCGAGCGAGCCGTCCACCGTCAGATCCGCCACGTCAAGGATGCGGTAGGTGATGTATACGCCGATCGCCATGATGCCCCAGATCAGGCCCTGGGCGACTGCGCCGGGCAGCGCGTTGAGCAGAGACGTCAGGAAACTCATCGTTCTTTTCCTCCAAACACTTCGTTATGGGAGAGGGGCGGCGCCCCTCTCCCATCGGGGATATTCCGCTTACTCCGCGATGGCGGTGTAGCCCTCCCGCGGAGTGATGCCGAGCGTCTCGCACATGGAGGCGTTGTACTTCGGCGTTGCGGTGGTGAATTCGATGGGCATGGTGGAGATATCCGCCTCGCCGGTCAGGATTTTGGCGGCCATCTTGCCGGTGGTCACGCCGAGATCGTAGTAGCTGATGGACAGGGTTGCCACACCGCAGCCCTTGCAGATGCCCTCCTCACCGGCGATGACCGGGGTCTTGGCGGGAACGGTGACGTTGGCGATCGCCTCGGTGTTGGAGGCGGCGATGTTATCGGTGGGAACGTAGATCACATCGGCCCAGTCGCAGGCAGCCTGCGTGACGGAGGAAACGTCGTTGGTGTCGGTGAAGGCAAATTCCTTGGTCTCAATGCCCTTGGCGGACAGGTTCTTGGCGACCTCCTCGATCTGATAGCGGGAGTTCGGCTCGGCGGAGCAGAACAGCAGACCGACCTTCTGCGTCTCGGGGAACCACTCGGTGATCATGTCCGCCTGCTTGCTCAGGTCGGCCAGATCGCTCGTGCCGGAGACGTTGCCGCCGACGGTGCCGGAGAAATCGTCAATGTCCAGCGCCACGCCGTAGGCGGTGATGGAGGTGCCGAGAACGGGGATGTCACTCGTCGCGGAGGCCGCCGCCTGCAGCGCGGCGGTCGCGTTCGCCATGATGAGGTCCACGCCCTCGGAGACAAAGCCGTTGACGATGGTGGCGCAGCTGTTGGAATCGCCGGAGGCGTTCTTCTCCTCAAACTTGACCTGACCGGGCAGCGCCTCGTTCAGCGCGTCAATAAAGCCCTGCGTCGCGGCGTCAAGCGCCTCGTGCTGCACGAGCTGGCAGATGCCGACGGTGTAGGTCGCGGCATCGCCGCTCGGCTCGGCGGGATCGGTGGTATCGGGGGTGTCAGCCTTCTGGCCGCAGGCGGCGAGGCTGAGACACATCGCTGCGGAAAGCAGCATGGCGATCAGTTTCTTTTTCATGGTACTTCTCCTTTTCATTTGAACAAATTAAAGAGCGGTCCCGCCCGTCGGACGAAACCGCTTTGCTCACATTCCTGTGCAAATGCGTTTTCTTCTCATCGACGGCTCCGGGAGGGCGTGCCGAAATAGCGGCCCGCAAAGCGGAACGCGAAAATGAAAAAGGAATAGCGGCTCAGCATTGCGGATCTCCCTTCCGTCCGCCCCGTGGGGCAAACTCATTTGATGTTCGGAGTATATTCCTTTAGAGCTTTAAAGTCAAGAGGTAAATATCTGCAAATCCGCACAATTTCATCGCTATATTTTGTGCAATATGGCAAGACGCAGTTTTCTTCCTCCTACCGTTGCGGCGCAAAGGACTTGCATCCTGCGCGCGGCTTGCATATACTATAGGAGAAACACCCGCACGGGAGGCAAAGGGCATGAAAAAGTGCATTGTGATCTCCGATTCCTTCAAGGGCTCGCTGCCGAGCCGCGACATCTGCGCCATCGCGCGCGAGCGTATCCCGCTCTTCTTCCCCGCCTGCGAGGTCCGCGCGCTGAACGTGGCGGACGGCGGCGAGGGGACGGTGGATTGCTTCCTCGATTCCTGCGGCGGCGAGCGCGTGCTCGTCTCCGGCGTGCAAAATCCCTACGGCGAGCCGATCGACGCAGCCTACGGTCTGCTGCCGGACGGCACGGCAGTCGTCGAGATGGCTGCGGCAGCGGGACTCCCGCTCGTTGCCGGACGCAAAAATCCCTGTATCACCACGACCTACGGCGTCGGACAGCTCATCACCGACGCGCTCGCGCGCGGCGCGCGGCGCATCGTGCTCGGCCTCGGCGGCAGCGCCACGAACGACGGCGGCTGCGGCTGCGCCGCGGCATTGGGCGTCCGCTTCACGGACGCGGGAGGCACGTCCTTCGTTCCCGTCGGCGCGACGCTCGACCGCATCGCGCACATCGACGCCTCTGCCGCGCGCGAAAGGCTTCACGGTGTGCGCGTGATCGCCATGTGCGACATCACCAATCCCATGCACGGCCATAGTGGCGCGGCGCACATTTTCGCGCCGCAGAAGGGCGCGGACGAGGCCGCCGTGCGCGAGCTGGACCGTCAGCTCCGCACGCTGGACAAGATCTTCCGCCGCGAGCTGAACGCCTCGGTCGCCATGCTCCCCGGAGCCGGCGCGGCGGGCGCGTTCGGCGCGGGCTGCGTCGCTCTGCTGGGCGCGGAACTGCGCCGCGGCATCGAGGTCGTGCTCGACGTGGTCGGCTTCGACGCCCTGCTCGCGGACGCCGACCTCGTCATCACCGGCGAGGGCCGCATCGACGCGCAGAGCACCCACGGCAAGGTCGTGGGCGGCGTGGCGCGCCGCGCTCACGCGCGGGGCGTGCCCGTTTTTGCCATCGTCGGCGATGTGGGCGACGACGCCTACGGAGCCTACAACGCCGGCGTCAGCGCCATTTTCAGCATCAACCGCCTGGCTGTCCCGCGCGACGAGGCCAAGGCCCGCAGCCACATCGACTACACCCACACGCTCGACGATCTTCTGCGCTGCATCCGCGCCGCCGAGCAGTTCAAACGATAAAGGAGGACTCCCGCCATGCGCATCGCCGTTCCCGTATCCAACGACCGGACCGCCGAGACCCTGTCCGGCATCGAGGGCTTCCAGTTTTTTGAGGACGATCACGGCCGCATCGTCCGCCGCTTCTTCGTCCCCCGCGCGGGCGAGGGCGCCGCTGCCGCGGTCGCCCAGCTCGAGCCGTACGGCGTGGACGCACTCGTCTGCGGCGCGCTGCCTGGAGACGAGCGGCTCGAGACCGCCGCCGCGGGCATCCTGCTCTTCCCCACCTTCTCCGGCACGCCGGAGGAAGCGGCGCTCGCCTTTTTGGGCGGCACGGTCGCCCGTGACCCGAACAACAAATGCAACGCCTGCGGCTTTCAGTCCTCCTGCTCGCTGAGCGGCAAGGGCGGCTGCGGCAAGACCTGACGCAAAAAAGCGTTCCGCATCGCGGAACGCTTTTTTTCCTATTCTCCTCAGGTGCGGCTCAGGCTGCCGGAGGTCACCTCGACCGGCGGCTTGGTGGAAAGATAGTCCGAGCTGATCCAGCCGAACTTGCTGCCGACGGAAACGAAGGTCCAGTTGCCCTCCTTCGCCGCGGCCTTGACCTTTGTGCCCCGGTCGACGAGCTGGACCTTGCCGTAGCTCGTGCTCGGGCCGCTGCGCAGGTTCACACCGGCGGTGGTGTAGTAGGACGCATACTCGTTGAACACCTTCTTGGGCAGCACCGTGACCTCGCTGTGACCCGTGAGGTCCAGCCAGCCGACCTTCCTCTTGCTGTCGCTCACGCTCGTATCCGGCTCCTTCGTCTCGTTCGGATCGACCGCGGGCGTATCCTCGCCGGGGAGCTTTTCGTCCGGCTCATTCGCGGCATCCTCCGCGGCCTTCTTTTCTTCCTCCAGCTTCTTGACCTGCTCCTGCAGCTCCTCGATCTGCGTCTCGGCGCCCTTCGCCGCCTTCTGCGCCGCGCCGAGCTTCGCGCCCAGCACGATCACCACGATCAGCAGCACGAACACCGCCGCGACCAGGCACAAAAACATCACATACAGCGGATTGCGCTTCGGCGCACTGTGATTCACACGACGACCTTCCATGGAAAAGCCCTCCTTATCTTCTCTTTATTATCTTATTGTACCGAACCGGGACGTATTATGTCAAGCGTTTGATAGCTTAGACGCAAAAAATTGACAAAAAGTTCCCAAAATTTTATACTGAAGAAAACGTTTTGGAAGGAGGGCAACCATCATGGCGCTGTGCAGACGCATTTCCTATCTCTATGCCCTTGCCCTGCTCACGGTCTACGCGCTCTTTCTTCCCCTCGGCGGCTACGAGCGCATGATGGAGGGCAAGTACCGCGCCTTTCTGCTGCTCTCGCTGGGCTACGTCCTCGCGATGACGGCGCTCGGCGCGTGGAAAGCCGTCCGCTGGCGCGAGCCGATGTGCCTTGCCGCGCTCGCCTATCTCGCGCTCACCGCGCTCAGCGCAGCACTCTCGCCCTACGGCACGGCGGTGCTGCTCGGCGGCACGCGCCGGGACGGACTTCTGACCGCCGCGCTCTACGCTGCCGTCTTTCTGCTCCTCGCGCGGCACCTGCGGCCCGACCGCCGGCTGCTCTATGCCGCGGCGGCCTCCGCCGCGCTGTGCGATCTTCTCGTGCTCGTCCAGCTCACGGGGCGGAATCCCCTTTGGCTCTACCCCGCGGGGCTGAACTACTTTGACGGTGACGTCGCCTACTCCGGCTTCTACGCCGGCGCCGCCGGCAACATCGACTTCACCGCCTTCCTCCTCGCGCTCTGCGCCGCGGCGATGGCGGCGGCGCTCGTGCGCGGCTGGTCCGGATGGCTGCTCGCGCCGCTCGCGCTGACGGTGTGGACGCTCTGGCAGCTGCGCGTCGCCGCCGCGCTGCTCGGACTCGCGGTCACGGCGGTGCTCGGGCTGCCGCTGCTGTTCCCGCGACGGCGGCGGGCGATGTGGGCGCTGACGCTCCTGCTCACCGCGGCGGCGTTTTCCCTTATCTGGTTCTTTCCCGGCGACGGCGGCACGCTCTCCGAACTGCACCGGCTGCTGCACGGTGACGTCGATCTGACCTTCGGCTCGTCGCGGCTCCTGATCTGGCGCTCCCTCCTGCCGCTCATCGCGGAGCGCCCGCTGCTCGGCGGCGGCTGCGGGACGCTGTACCTGCGCGACGTCCCGCCGTTCTACTGGCAGCGCGGCGGCGAGACCACCTACTTCGCCGTCACGAGTGCGCACAACGAATACCTCGGCGTCCTCGTCGATCAGGGCGCGTTGGCGCTGCTTGCGTTCCTCGCGCTGCTTGCGCTCGCGCTTTGGCGCGCGTACCGCCATGCGGAAAGCGACCGCTGCGCGGTCGCGGGCGCGGCGCTGCTCTGCTACGCGGTGACGGCGTTTTTCTCCGTCGCCTGCTGCATCACGGGCGTCTACCTCTGGCTGCTGCTCGCGGTGCTCGCACCGAAGGAACGATAGAAAACGAGAGGAAAGTCCCACGACTCTCCTCTCGTTTTTTCACTTCTTGAGCGTCAGGCGGAAGTCCCCGCCCTCACTCGCGCAGGACACGGTGTAGCCCTGCTTCTCGCCGAAGCGGGTCACGTTCTCCACGCAGGTCTGGCTGTCCACCAGCACCTCGAGCGTGTCGGGCGCGTTCTTCTTGACCTCGTTCTGCACCATCACCACAGGCATGGGGCAGGAGTAGCCTCTTGCGTCGATCATTTCGTTGCCTCCTTTTTGGGCATATTCCATAGGGCGATCACCAGCAGCACGACCAGGCCGACGATCACGGCGACCTTGCCCGCAGTGGAGATGCCGCCGACCACGAGCTGACCGGCGTCGTTCTTGCTGTCGGGGTTGCCGGCGAGGCCGAAGTTGTGCGCGAGAGCCGCGCCGACGATCATACCGAACACGGTCACGGCGCTGTCGCCGTTGCCCTGCGCCGCCAGGATGAGCTGACGCAGCGGGCAGCCGCCGAGCAGCACGCTGCCCCAGCCGACGAGCACCATGCCCAGCAGGTTCCAGACGTGGGCGCTGTGGGCGATGGGCTGAAGCGCGAAGCCAAGGTTGAACTTATTCATGGCAAGATTGCCGACGAGCGTGACGACAAAAATCGCCGCGAAGCCATAGAGCAGGTGGAAGTCCCCCAGCATCACGGCGTCGCGCAGACCGCCGACCATGCAAAGGCGGCTCTTCTGCGCCAGCGCGCCGACCACGAGCGCGACGATCAGCGCGATCCAGAACGGCGCGTGCATGGAGCCGGGGCCGGCCTCGGATGCCTTGAACAGCGCGGGTACGGTCAGCACGAGGATCAAAAGCGCCGCCATCACGGTCGGCAGCACGCTGCCCTCGGAGACGCTGACCTCGTAGGAGCGCTTGAGCGTGAAGCCGCGCTTGAGGCAGGCGATGCCGATGAGGATACCGATAAAGAAGCCGATGAGACCGACGAGCGCGTTCAGGTCGCCGCCGCCGAGACGGAGCACCATACGCAGCGGGCAGCCGAGGAAGGCGAGCGCGCCGATGACGACGAACGCGCCGATGACAAAGCGCAGCGCGGGCGACGAGCCGGCGCGGGCCTTGAACTCCTTGCCCGCCACGCTCATGAGGAACGCGCCGAGCACGAGGCCGATGATCTCCGGACGGACGTACTGCACCTTGGCAGCGCTGTGCAGGCCGCAGGCGCCCGCGGTGTCGCGCAGGAAGCAGGCGATGCAGAAGCCCATGTTGGCGGGGTTGCCCATCGCCGTGAGAATGAGGGCGGCAAGGCCGACGGCCACGCCCGCGAGGACGACGCCCCAATGGATCTTTTTCATTTTCTCTCCACTCCTTGTTCTTTCTCTCTCGTTATTCTTTGAGAAAGATATTGATGAACACAGTATAAAGTCTCCGTCAAAAAATGGCAAATGGATTTATCCGAAGAAAACGGTAATATCATCGGTTTTTCCGATGATATTACCGTCCTGTTTCCTATGGGTCTGTTTTTTCACAGCGTCAGCTCGTAAAAGCCCTCGACCTCCAGCCCCTCGCCGGCGGCAAGCGCCTCGAGCGCGGTGCGCTTGTCGATCTCGGCGCGCCATGCCATGCCGCAGTCCGCGGTCAGCGCGCGCGGCACCGGAATGAGCCGCCCCGCAAGGCCGCGCGCCGCGCAGAGCTTCTCCATGCCGATGGCGGCGGCGGTGGTGTGAAAGGTCACGACCAGCCACGTCTTTCTCTCTCTCATCGCGCCAGCTCCTCCACCGCGCGGATGGCCGCGTCGATCTCCTCCTCGGTGTTGTACCAGCCGAAGCTGAAGCGCACCGCGCCCTGTCCCTCCGTGCCGAGCGCACGGTGCAGCCGCGGCGCGCAGTGCGCGCCCGAGCGCGTGGCGATGCCGTAGTCCTCCGCGAGCACGTCGGCGACCTCGCCGGAGTCCAGGTCCGCGATGTTCAGCGCGACGACCGCCGTGCGCTCGTGCGTGAAGTCGCCGTAGACGGTCACGCCGGGGATGTCCCGCACGCCCTCATAGAAGCGGCGCATGAGCGCCGTCTCGTGCGCGCGGATGGCCTCCATGCCGGTCGCCGCGATGAAGTCCAGCGCCGCGTCCAGTCCGGCGATGCCGTGGCCGTTGAGCGTTCCCGCCTCGAGCCGCACGGGCAGCTGCTCGGGCTGGTGCTCGGAGAAGGTCTGCACGCCCGTCCCGCCGACCTTCCACGGCAGGATGTCCGGGTCGCCGCGCAGGCACAGCCCGCCCGTTCCCTGCGGCCCCATGAGGGATTTATGGCCCGTGAAGCAGAGCACGTCGATGTGCATCCGCTCCATGTCGATGGGCAGCACGCCCGCGCTCTGCGAGGCGTCCACCACAAGCAGCACGCCGTGCGCGTGCGCAAGCGCGCCCACGCGGGCAAGGTCCACCGCGTCGCCCGTCAGGTTCGAGGCGTGGGTGCAGACGATGGCGCGGGTCTCGGGACGGAGCAGGCGCTCAAGGTCCGCGTAGTCGATGCGCCCCTGCCGGTCTGCGGGCACGAAGTCCAGCGCCACGCCGCGCTCATCGCGCAGGCGGTAGAGCGGACGGAGCACGGAGTTGTGCTCCAGATCGGTGGAGAGCACATGGTCGCCCGGGCGGACAAGACCGTGAATGGCGATGTTCAGCGCCTCGGTCGAGTTGGCGGTGAAGACCACATGGTCGGGCCGCGGGCAGCCGAAGAGCGCCGCAAGCTTGCAGCGCGTGTCGTAGATCGTGCGCGAGGCGGTCAGCGCGCCCTCGTGCGTGCCGCGGGCGCTGTTGCCGAAGCTCCCCATCGCGCGCGCCACCGCGTCGATGACCTGCGGCGGCTTGCGAAGCGTGGTCGCGGCGTTGTCAAGATAGATCATGCGCACTCCTCCCGTCCGTTGTTTCCCGACCATCATAGCACACCGCGCACGGTTTGAAAACGGCTTTTTCCGGCCGTCCGGCATTTTTCATCGTTTTTTCCGATGGAAACCGCCGAATTTCCCGTGAAAGCATTTGACAAACCACGCCGCGCTCTCTACAATAACATTTAGAAAGCCACAGAAGGAGGCCGTGCGATGGAACGTCTGAATCTCCGTCAGCTTGAGATCTTTTCCGCCGTCGTGGACGCCGGCAGCTTCACCGCCGCCGCGGAAAAGCTCTATCTTGCCCAGTCCACGGTGAGCGACAACGTCCGCGCGCTGGAGGAGCTGCTGCATCTCAAGCTCTTCCACCGCGAGTCCAAGCGGCGGCTGACGCTCACGCTTGAGGGCAAGCGCGTCTACCGCTACGCGCAGGACATCCTCGGCCGATGCAGCGCCCTGCTGCTCGACGTCGCGGTCGACAGCGCGCTCGAGCTGACGCTCGGCGCCTCCACCGTGCCGGCGCAGAGCCTTCTGCCGGGCTACATGGCGTGCTTCGCCCGGGAGAATCCCGCCTGCCGCTGCACGCTTCTCTGCGGCGACAGCGCCGCGGTGCAGCAGATGCTGCTCAACGGCGACATCCACCTCGGCTTCGTCGGCAGCGCCGACGACCGGCAGGACCTCATCTACGAGCCGATCGCCGAGGACCGTCTGGTGCTCATCACGCCGAACACGCCGCGCTTCGCGGCGCTGAAAACGCAGGGCGTGCTCGGGCGCGAGCTGTTCCGCGAGCCGTTCCTCTTCCGCGAACGCGGGAGCGGCACGCAGAAGGTCATCGACAACTATCTCAGCGAGATCCGCCTTGACCCGCAGGTCATCCACACCGTGGCCTACGTCTCCGACCCCACCGTGCTGCAGCGGCTGGTCGCGGAGGGCACGGGCGTATCCATCCTCTCCGCACTCGCGGTGCAGGAGGCCGTCGCGGCGGGACAGCTCTTACAATTCGAGCTGGACGAAACGCCCGTGCGGCGCAGCATCTACATGGCCCGACGCCGGAAAAGCTCCATGAGCTCCCCCGCCCGCACCTTTGCCGAGCTGGTGCGCAAGCAGGCCAAGGCGTCCGTGTAACTTTACCATTTCACCACAGAAAGGAGGCAGACGGCAATGGATCAGAACCGCGAGCTTCGGCTCACGCAAATGACCTCCGCCGCCGGTTGAGCGGCAAAGCTGGGGCCGGGCGCCCTGTCGAAAATTTTAGAGGGTCTGCCTAATGTGTTTGACCCGCGGCTGCTGGTGGGCTACGACAGCAGCGACGACGCCTGTGTTTACAGCGTGTCGGACGACGTGGCCGTGATCGAAACGGTGGACTTCTTCACGCCCATCGTGGACGATCCCTACCTCTTCGGTCAGATCGCCGCAGCGAACGCGCTCTCCGACGTGTACGCCATGGGCGGCGTGCCGAAGCTGGCGATGAATCTGCTCTGCGTGCCGAGCTGCCTTCCGCTCGATACCGTCCGCGCCATTTTGGAGGGCGGGCACGACAAGGCCGTGGAGGCCGGCTGCGTCATCGCCGGCGGACACACCATTCAGGACGACGAGCCGAAATACGGTCTGTGCGTCACCGGCTTCGTTCACCCGCAGCACATCCTCAAGAACATCGGCGCGCAGCCGGGCGACGTGCTCGTGCTGACCAAGGCGCTCGGCGTCGGCGTCATCACCACCGCGCTCAAGGCCGCTCTTGCGGACGACAGCGCCCGCGACGCGGCGTATGCGAGCATGGCGGCGCTTAACGCGAAGGCCGCGCAGGCCGTGCGCGAGGTCAAAAACGTCCACGCCTGCACCGACGTGACCGGCTTCGGTCTGCTCGGGCACAGCTACGAGATGGCAAGCGGCTCGGGCGTCACCGTCCGGCTGCACGGCGCGGCGCTGCCGCTGCTGCCGCAGGCGGAGGAGCTGGCGGACATGGGCATCGTGCCGGGCGGCGCGTACCGCAACCGCGACTATGTGAAGCCGCACCTGCGCGTGCTCGACGGCGCACAGCGCGCGAGGCTCGACCTGGCCGCCGACCCGCAGACCTCGGGCGGACTGCTCGTGTCGCTTCCCCGCGCGGACGCGGAGGAGCTGCTCGAAAAGCTCCACGCCTTCGCGCCGTGGAGCGCCATCGTCGGCGAGGTGCTGCCGCAGGGCGAGAGCGCTTTGGAATTTGACTGAACGGAAAAAGAGACGAAAGCCACGGCTTTCGTCTCTTTTTTCTCATAAATCCTGTTTTTTATGCTTCTTTGCCTCGCGCTCCTCGAGGAACTCCTTCGGCTCCGCTTCGGCGAGCGCTTTGGCGCGGCGCTCGAGCACCTCCCTGGGCTTGGCGGTGATCTCGCCCGCGGCGGTCAGCGCCTCCTTGGTCAGCAGCGGGCCGACCAGCTCATAGATCAGCACGGAGAACAGCACGATGTTTCGCACGAGCAGTCCGTCCGCCGCGCCCAGCGCCTGTGCGCTCACGCACATACCCAGCGCCACGCCCGCCTGCGGCAGCAGCGTGATGCCGAGGTATTTGACCGTCTTTTCATCGCAGCCGACCGCCTTGGCGGAGAAGTGCGCGCCAAAGTATTTGCCCGCGCTGCGGAAGATGATATAAATGACGCCGATGAGCACCATCGTCAGCTCGCCGAACACCTCCAGCCGCAGCTCTGCGCCGCTGATGACGAAGAACACCGCCAGCAGCGGGGCCGACCAGTCGTCCGCGCGGTCCATCAGATCCTCGGAGAGCGGGCAGATGTTGCAGAACACCGTGCCGAGCATCATGCACACGAGCAGCGGCGAGAAGCCGATGACGACCTCGCCGACGCGCCACTCCAGCGCCGCGAGCGCGACCGTGAGGAACACGAACGCGATGGTCATGGACATTCGGTTGCGGTTGGAGTGGAACATGGCCTCGAGCCGCGTGAGGGCCGCTCCCGCGAGCATTCCGAGCAGCAGGGAGAGCACGATCTCGATGAGCGGGTTGACGAGCACGGAAACGATGCTCAGCGCGCCGCTGATCATCGCCTTGGCGATGCCGAAGCTGACCGCGAACACCACCAGGCCCACCGCGTCGTCCAGCGCGACGATGGGCAGCAGCAGGCTCGTGAGCGGGCCCTTGGCCTTGTACTGGCGCACGACCATCAGCGTGGCGGCGGGAGCCGTCGCCGCGGCGATCGCGCCGAGCGTGATGGCGGCCGGCGCGGAGAGGATGTCGGGGCGCAGGAAATGGAAGCCGAGCATGGCGAGATCCACCAGCGCGGTGGCGACGAGCGCCTGCACGATGCCGATGATGAAGGCCTGACGGCCCGTCTTGCGCAGATCCTCCAGCCGGAACTCGTTGCCGATGGCGAAGGCGATGAAGCCCATCGCCACGTCGGAAATGGTGCCGAGCGCGGCAACGTCCTCATAGGCGGCGAAGCCGACGCCCGTGATGCCAAGCCTGCCGAGGCAGAACGGTCCGATCAGCACGCCCGCGACCAGAAAGGCGGTCACGTCGGGCAGACGCCAGCGGGAGAAGATGCGGGTCATCAGCAGTCCCGCGAGCAGGGCAAAGGCAACATTGAGCAAAGCGTACATGGGCGCGGCGTCCTTTCTTTTATGCAGAATGCACTACACTCGTAGCGCACCGATAGTCTATTATAGTCTTTCCCCCCGAAAAGGCAACCCGTTTTTGCCGTTCGCGCCCCGACATTCTCTCATGCTTATCCTGTAAAAATCGCATAAAGAAACGCGGCTCGCGGGAGCCGCGCACATAGTCGTCCCTCTGCCCGTCGCGGGACTCGTAGAGGTACTGCACACGGTAGCGGTACTCATTCGGCGCTCCACGGCGATAGCGGAAGGAAAGCCAGCCCGTGCCCTCGAGCTGCCAGCCCTCGGCGGAGAGGCGGTTGAACTGCCGCTCCATTTTTTCCGGATCGAGCGTATAGACCGGTCCGCACCAGGTCTTTTTTACATCGTCCATCGTCGTCTCCTTTCCCGGCAGGTCTATTCGTGAACGAGCTGTTCGTCTTTGAGCCCGCGCCATTTCCGGTGCGTGCGCACAGCCGCGCGCACACCCCACACGGTAAGTCCGAGCCACAAAAGGCCAAACGCGGCGTACATCGCGATCCTCGGCGCACCTGCGGCGATCAGGTCGGCATAGAGCTCGTCGAAGCCCCTCGCCGCGTCGAGATCAAGCCACGCCCGGAAAAACAGCAGCGCGGCATTGACCGCACACCACACCGCCGCGGCCAGCTGCGCGCTGCGCACGCACTTCGCCTCCAACGCCTGCGACGCGAGGTCGGAAAACATTTCCACCGGTCTGCCGTCGTCCTCCCAGCGGAAGAACGCACGATGCCAAAAGCATCCCAGGCAGGTCACACCCAGCTCTTCCACACCCGCGAGATAGGTCCGTCCCCGCTCCGTATCCGGGTCGTCCCTCATCATCTGCATATAATAGCGGTAGCGCGTGCCGTCGCTGCGCTCAAAGCGGAAAAAGAGGAAGCCAACATGCGCGAGCTCCCACCCGTGCCGGCGCTGCCGCGCGAGCCAGCGCTGAAACCGCACATTGTCAAACAGCAGGTACCATATCCATATAACGCAAAGCTTCTGTTTTCGCATTCTTCTCTCCTTTCCGTCACGTCCAGTCCCTTGTCAGCGCCTCGCCGTTGGCGGTCAGCTCCTGCAATCGGGCAAGCTCCGCGCGCACGGCGGCGCGTCCCTCGGGGGTGATGCGGTATTCCTTCCTGCGGCCCTCGTCCTCGCCCACGGCCTCGATCCAGCCACGCTCGGTGAGCGTGGTGAGCGCGCCGTAGAGCGTTCCGGCGGCAAGGCGCACGCGCCCGCTGCTCAGGCGCTCGACGTTCTGCATGATGCCGTAGCCGTGCAGCGGCGCGTCGAGCGAGAGCAGGATATAAAAGACCGCTTCGGTCAGCGCGGCGGTGCTCATACGCTTCCCCTCCCCGTTTTTATCGGCTGCCGATATATCGGCTACCGATATAGTAGCATGGAGCGGTCCGGTTGTCAAGCAGAAAAATGCCTCGCAGAGTTTCGCGTCCGCAGACGCGTAAGCAGGACGATTCGTTTTCTGCCGCGACCCGTGCGTGGCAGAAAACACCTTGCGCGGAGCGAGCGTCGAATTGTCCGCTGACAGCAGACAACCGAGGCGCAGAACGCAGCGAAGCCTTCTCGAAAAAGTGGTTTTGCCGCTTTTTCGGCAGTACAAAAAGGGCGGGACGCCCAAAGCGTCCCGCCAAGGAGGAGACCGGTCTTCCTCAGACCAGCGCAGTCAAAAGCCAGACCAGTGCAATGCCGAGCGCGCCTGCCGCGCTCCAGAACACGGGCGAGCCGCACCGCAGCAGCGGCCGGCGCGTGCTGTGCGAGCGCGTATAGCTCCTGGCGACGCGGCACGCCTCGTCCACGAGCTGCTGCGCCGTCACGCCGTCCTTACTCAGCGCATCGTTGCGCACGATGAAAATTGCCTGCTCAAACAAATTGGTATCCGGTGATTCCACAACGATCACCCGTCGGGACGTACCCCTGACCATGGCGCATCACTCCTTGCCCACATAATTTTGACAAGGAAAGTATTCCCCCGCGCGGCCCCGCTTATACCTCCACCGCGCCGCCGTCCTTATCCCGATAAAGCGCCAGCACCGCGCAATCATCATCGCCGCCGCGGCGCTCACGGCCCGCGGCAAGAATCGCCGAGGCAAGCGCCTGCGGATCGTCGCCCTGAAATTTTTCCAGCAGCGCCATGAGCCAGCCGTCGTCGTTCACGTCGGCCACGCCGTCGCTGAGCATGACGAAAAAGGAGCCCTTCTCCAGCGTGAAGCCGGTCGTCTCCGGCCGGGTATCCGCGCTTTGCAGGCCCGCCGGCAGACAGGAGCCGGTGATGCGTCGCACCCGTGCGCCGCGCTTGACGTAGGACGGCGCCGCGCCGTACTTATAGACCTCCGCCGCGCCGTCGCGCAGCGAAAGCGTCAGAAGGTCGATGGTCGTAAAGCTCTCGGACACCTCGGCACGCAGCGTCAGGGCGCTGTTGAGCGTTTTGAGCGCGCCGGAGGTCTCCACGCCCGCCCGCAGAAAGCGCTCTAAGAGACGCACCGCCAGCGCCGACTCGCGCCGCGCCTCCTCCCCGCAGCCCATGCCGTCGGAGAGCAGCAGGCAGAGCCGTCCGTCCTCGGTCTCGAAATGCGTCACGCTGTCGCCGCTGACGTTCTCGCCCTCCTTGGGCCGCAGCGCCGCGCCCACGCGATAGGTCAGCAGCGTCTCCGCCGCCGTCGGCTGTGCCTCCAGCGTTTCCGCCGCGCCGCTGAGCAGCTCGGAGAGCTGGGCGTACTGCCCCGCCGCCTGCGCGCGCGTGTCGGCGAGCCGCCCGCGGTACTGCCGCCGCAGCAGGAAAGCGCTCAGCTCGCTGTTGACCGCCGACAGAAAGCTCGGAAAGCGGATGCAGCGGTCCGTAAAATACGAGGGAAAGTCGCCGCCGCGCCCGCGCCCCTGCGCGAGCAGCGCGGGCGTCGCGTCGTTGAGCGCGTTGTAGGTCTTGGCATAGTCGCGCTCCCAGCAGATCGTGCGCAGCGAGCAGCCGCGGCACACGCGCTCCGCCGCGCGGTCGAAGATCATCGCAGGGTTTTCGTCCTCCGCCTTCGGCGTGCGCATCAGGCTGTCGTACAGCTCGCGCAGCGCAAGCGCGGTCGCGCTCAAGCGGCGGCGCGCCGTAGAGCGCTCGGCCTCCTCCGTCTCCGCGGCATCCGCTTCCGGCTTCTCCGCCGCAAGCCGCTTGCCGCCGAACAGCCGGTTTGGCAGCACGAGGAAGAGGAGCGTCGCGCAAAGACCCTCGTAGAGCAGGATCAGGCCCTGCTCCGCGTCCAGCGGCAGAGAGAGCAGGAGGAGCGACACGCACCACAGCAGCGCCGCGCCCACGCGCCGTCCCCGGCGCTCCCTTCCCATCGAAAGCGCGCCGAAGCCGTAGACCGCTGCATGGAGGAAGCTCCCCGGCTGCGCCGTCAGATCCATGGCAAGCCCGATGCCGAGCGCCGCCGCCAGCGCCGTTCCGGCGCTGCGGTCGTAGGCGAGCAGCATCACGAGCAGCATCGCAAGGATACGCCCCGGCGCAAAGCCGTTTTCAAGCCGCAGCGCAGACGCCGCCATCAACACACCGGTGACGACCACCAGCAGCGCCGCCTGCCGCTGCTCCTCATTCATCGTTTTCCTCTCAAGCACCGCGCGGGCGCACACCGCCGCCAGCACGGCAAGCGCAATGCTCAAAAGGCACAGCGCCGCCCGGTCCGCCCCCGCCTGCAGCAGATACACAAGCTCCACCGCAAGGTACATCAGCGCCGTCATCGCCGGCAGGAAGCGCCGCGAGCGATACCACCTCGTTTCGCAGAAGGCGTTGTTCGCCGTGTAGAGCAGCACCGCGACCGCCAGCGTGCGCAGCGCGTGGGAAAAGTCGAGGAACACCAGCGCTCCGGCCACACCGCCGAGCAGCGCGGCAAGGCCGCGCTTTCCGCTTCCCGCCGCGGCGACAAGCCCGAGGGCAAAGGGCGCATAGCCGCCGAAAAGCTGCGCGCCGCAGAGCACTGCGGTCAGCAGGAAGCAGGCGGCGCAGGGAGCCAGCGGCTCCCATCGTTCCAATTTTACGGCAAGCTCTCCACGCTTCAAGGCTTGTCCACCTCCCGGTCGTTTTTCCTCATTGTAGCGGAGAGGCGGCAAAAAGCGCGTCGGAAAAGCGCCGCGGAATAAGAAAAAAGAACGGAGAGACTCCGTTCTTTTTTCTTATGGCAGCACCGCACAATTGCGTCTTCGCGCTTCGTCGGATCTTTTCCGCCAATTCTGTGGTTTAAAAGCTTGAAATACATACAGTATTCCTGCGCTTTTCAAGTCCTGCCTTGACGAAAAATCTCTCGCCGAATCTGCTTGCCAAATTGCGCGGTGCCGCCTTATCATTTTTTCCGATGCTATTTATCGGTTTTTCCGTGCTGTTCCGTCAAGGAAACGAGCGACGCCGCCTCGCGGATATTTTCGGCGATCTGGTCGTGCAGCTCCCGTGCGGAGGGAAATTTTTTCTCAGGCCGCAGGTAGGCGCAGAAATCGAGCCGCAGCTCCTGCCCGTAGAGGTCGCCGTCAAAGCCCGCCAGGTAGGTCTCCACCGTCACGCGGTTTGCCTCGCTGACCGTCGGGCGCACGCCGACATTCGTCACGCCGACGCGCTGCGTGCCATCGGTAAGGTAAGCCCGCGTGGCGTATACGCCGCGCTTCGGGACGATGATGTGCGCGTCGGGTACAAGGTTCGCCGTGGGAAACAGTCGCTTTCTGCCGATGCCCTCGCCGTGGCAGACCGTGCCGCTCATGCGGTGCGGATGCCCGAGAAAGCGCGCGGCACGCTCCACCTCGCCCGCTTCGACGAGCGAGCGGATATAGGTCGAGCTGATAGTCACGCCGTCCAGCTCCACCTTGGGAATGATGTCGCAGCCAAGGCCGAGCGCACGGCATTTTTCGCGCAGCTTCTCCGGATCGCCCTGATTCTTGTAGCCGAAACGGAAATCGTGCCCCGCGACGAGGTGTACGGCGCGGTACTTTTTCACCAGCAGCTCGGTGATGAAGTCCTCCCACGGCATGGTCATCATCGCGCGGTCAAACGGCTCGACAAACACTGTGCCGATGCCGTAATACTCACGGATGATCTCCGCGCGCTCCGCCGCGCTTGTGAGCAGCGGCACGGGAACGCCGGTGACAAACTCCTTCGGCGAGCGGTCGAAGGTAAAGGCCGCGGGCGTGACGCCCAGCTCGCGGGCGCGTTCCGCCGTTTTTCGCAGCAGCGCGCCGTGGCCCAGATGCACCCCGTCAAAAAAGCCGAGGGCGATAACAGTTGCTTCACTCATGGTCGGTTTTCCTCAAAAGAAATTCTTGATGGCGTGCAGCTCGCCGCCCTCCGCGCGGGAGAGCGAGAGGAAGTTCCCCGCGCGGTCGTAAACGCGGTATTCCCCATCCGCAACGCCGCGCGCGGTGAAGGCGTTGCCGTTGTAGGCGCGCTTTTCCTGCGTCTCATTCTGCACGGTAAAGCGCGGGTAGGCACGGAAATATTCGTCCAGCGGCAGGAGCAGGGCTTCGCGCTCCTCCTGCGCCCGCTCGAGCGTCACGGCCTCCTCAATGCGGAAGCCCGCCGCCATCGTGCGCCGCAGCGCCGCCATGCAGCCGCCGCAGCCGAGCGCCTGTCCGAGATCGTGGCAGAGCGTGCGGATGTAGGTCCCCTTGGAGCACACCACGCGCAGGGTAAATTCGTCCGGTGCGGACTGCTCCAGCAGCTCCAGCTCGTAAACGGTGATGGCGCGCGGCTTGCGCTCCACGGTCTTGCCCTGCCGCGCGAGATCATAGAGCTTCTGCCCGTTGACCTTGAGCGCGGAGTACATCGGCGGGAGCTGCAAAAGCTCGCCGGTAAAGTGCTCCAGTGCCGCGCGCACCTCGTCCGCGCCGACGGTGACCGGATGCGTTTCCAGCACTGTGCCGGTCGTGTCCTGCGTGTCGGTGACCGTGCCGAGCTTCAAAACGGCGTGATATTCCTTTCGCCCGTTTTCGGCAAACTGCACCGCTTTGGTCGCGCGGCCCACGAACACGGGCAGGACGCCGGTCGCCATGGGGTCGAGCGTTCCCGCGTGGCCGATGCGCTTTTCGCGCAGGATGCCGCGCAGCTTGGCGCACACGTCCATGCTCGTCCAGCCTGTCGGCTTGTCGATAATGATGATGCCGTCCGGCATAGATCGCGCCTCCTTTGCGCCAGGCATTCGGCGCGTTTGCGCCGTTCAAGCGTTTCGCCGCAAGGCGGAACCTTGCCGCAGGCGGAATTCATTTCCGCCGAGGATAAAAAATCAGAGGGGTCCCCGCGCGGTCGTTGCGCGGTCAGCGACCGCGTGGGGAGGCACACATCCATGCTCGTCCAGCCGGCGGGCTTGTCGATGATAAGAATGCCGTCTGGCATAGATCACGCCTCCCTTGCGCCAGGCATTCGGCGCGTCTGCGCCGTTCAAGCGTTTCGCCGCAAGGCGGAACCTTGCCGCAGGCGGAATTCACTTCCGCCGAGGATTTGAAAATCAGAGGGGCCCCCGCGCGGTCAGCGACCG
>OLQA01001643.1_pt1 | contig 19198 bp, 18 predicted proteins | sample 1673151 | NCBI WGS metagenome assembly OLQA01 (sample SAMEA3136760, study PRJEB25190) | human gut metagenome | biome: human gut; feature: human-associated habitat; material: faeces | place: Austria | collected 2013 | reverse complement strand
CTTAAAAGCGTTGATTTTACTGGGTTTCTGCTTGTTTTCCTATGTCAACGCTCTTAAGACAGATTTCTTTTTCATGAAATCCCCTCCCGCCAAGAGTATACCGCATTTCGACGCATAATAAAAACATTATTTGCAATCCATAGAAAGAACGCGTTCAAAAGCACCTGGCATGGCACCGAATCACCTGCGTGCGGCCAAATCCCCGCGGACTTCCTGCGGCTCTCATTTTCATGCAAAACAAAAAAGCCATTCCTTTCGGAATGACTTTTTGTTTTGTCGGAGATATGACTGTCGGCTATTATCGGTTCGTGATATCGCACGTTTTTACCTGGTCATTTCTGTATGTGGAAAAGAAGCGTCTGTTACGCGTATCGGACAACAGCATGATCGCTTTTATTGTCTCATCTTCTTTTTAATCCGATTAGCCCGAACTGCTTATTCTTCTTTCGGGAAAACAACGGCAACCTTGCCGCACTTGCCGCTGGCCATCAGTGCGTAAGCCTCGTCTGCGCGCTCAAGCGGGAACTCATCGGTGATGAGGTCTCTCGGATGGATACCCCAGCGAACCAGATGCTCAACCAGTTCCATCATCCTCCAGGTTGAGGTGACCCATGAGCCGTAGACGGTTTTCTGTGCGTGCATCATGTCCGGGCTGGGATTGATGGTCAGAGAGTTCCCCTCGCTGACAAGAACGACTCTCCCCCAGTCCCTGGTGGCACGAATTGCGGTCTGACGGCCTGCATCAGATGCAGAGCAGTCGATGGCACGTTCGACACCGTGTCCGCCGGTCAGTGCGCGGATTTCTTCCACCGCGTTATCGGACGGGCGGACGATATGATCAACAAGACCCATGTCCTGCACCATTTTAATGCGGTATTCGTTCATTTCTACACCAATCAGTTTCTCCGCGCCCATTGCCCTGCAGAGCATCAATGCGGCCATACCAACTGGACCGAGACCGACAACCAGCACCGCATCATCACCGCTGACGCCGATTTTTTCGATGGCCTCATAGACAGTGCCGAAACCGCAGGAGACAGAGGCTCCATCTTTATAAGTCAACTCGTCTGGAAGCGCAATTAAGTCCTTTTCGTCACAGAGTATATAGGGGGCCATACCGCCGTTTCTTTGCCAACCATATGCCTGACGGTTTTTGCTGGTGCAAGCGATGGCGTAACCCATTGCGCCAGCGTTAACCTTTATGGCGATGTTCTCTGTACACAGCGTATTTCCTGTGCGCTTAATCTACAGGACACCGCATATATGAATCGTATGGTGGATTTGATTTCCGCGGTCAAACGTGAGACCGCGCTTCCAGATGACCGCTTTTTGGGTGTCGGTATCGCAATTCCGAGTTTGGTCAGCCCTGATGGAGAGACGACCGTTTATGGTATGTCTTCCAATTTTACAGGCGTTACACGTCGCTTTTTTTCGGAATACATCCCTTATCCTGTGAAAATGTACCACGACTCAGAAACGGCCGGTTTCGCAGAAATTTGGCGTACAACCGACCGCGGCAATATGATCTATTTGAATTTGAACAGCACAATCGGCAGTTCCTTTTTTTAGACGGAAAGCTTTATACAGGAGGCAATATTCGTGCCGGTGAACTTGGGCACGTTATTATCGATCCGCATAGCCGCCGCAGATGTTATTGTGGGCAATGCGGCTGCTTTGACGCGATCTGCAATGTCGCGGTTCTTGAGTCCTGTGCAGGTGGAAGCTTAAGCCGTTTTTTTGAACAACTCGCCGCTGAAGAAAAAGATATAAAAAAGGTTTGGAATACCTACACAAATCATTTGGCGCTGGCCATCCATAATCTAAAGATGATGTTGGATTGTACCATTATCATTGGTGGCTACCTTGGCGCAGAAATCGGCCCATTTATTGACGATTTATATCGTAAGATTGATAAACTCAGTGTTTTCACACCGTATTCCAAAGCTTACGTCTATCCATGCAAATATAAACGTGAGGCTAAGACGATTCAGCACACCATCGACGGAAGCTGCGCAGCGGGGCTGTTCCCGCTGGTCAGCATTCCCACTATCGTCGGCTGCGTTGGCGCGCTGCTGATCATCATTGCCGCCATTGCCACGCCGATTACCAAAACGCAGCATGCGCGTGAAATATGGTTCTATGTCATGTCCGGCGGCGCGGTGCTGAAGATCGTGACAATGGAGATTGCACGAAGTATTCTCTGAAACGGAAGGGTTGTTTTTTATGCCGCAGATGAACAAGGGCGGAAAATTTATTTTTGGAGAATCGGTGATCCGTCCCGATGGACGGGTGCAGCTTCCACCGCAGGCCGTGGACGAATACCGCATTGCTTCGGAAGGAAAGGCTTATCTGTTTACCGGGAGCAAAATTACGGGCGGCTTCTGCGTGACACGGCAGGGACTGCTCCTGCCGTCGAAGCTGGGACATATTCTGACCGACACACCGTCACTTTTATATTATGAAGTTCCTGACGGTACTTTTGTTCCCTACAAGGGGCATGCGTACTGCTGGACAGCCATTTCAGCGTCCGGCGAGATCACGCTGACGGAAGAAATGATGGTGTTTCTGCATCTAAAACCGGAAATGCGGCTTATTTTGCAGGATGGCTTTATTAGGCAGATGCAATGTGTAATCTGCTACCATTGTCGGAGACATAGACCTGCTGAGCGTATATTCGACTAGTCTGCAACGAGGAAGGCAAGCTGGAAGGTCTGCCCCTGAACCGCGCTCTGCGGGATGAGGACGGTGACATCTACCGCTTCTTAAAACTCCGAAATGCTGCAGCGGCAATTTCTGAAGGGGGCTGTGTCTTGAGCGGCAGCTTGCATTGATACTGTGAACCGAACAGATTATTGTCATGGACACAGACCTGAACGGTAGATTGCTACCAAACAGAATTTGTAAATGCAAACCTCAAAGCAGTTGGCTCCCTGCACGCCTTCTATCCTACGGCCTGCGTCAGCACACATGCCGTTGTGCTTTGCGACATGAACGGCAGGCAAATGCCGCTCTCACCCGCGCCGACCAGCAGCTCTGTGCCGCTTGGGCTGATCAGGAGGGGATACGTCTCGCACAGATACATCGGGCCGTCCGTGACGCCGTAGTTATTGCCGCCCACAAGCGACAAGCTGAGCGTCACATAGCTCGGCCCGTCCGGAATGGTCTGAATCGTCCAGAAACCGCTCCACATCTCCTCAATGTCGTCACTGTCTTCATATACCCACTCCAGATCGACCGTACCGCCCGTCTCATCCTCAAGATAAAAGCGCAGCGAGAAATAGGCATAGCGGCTGGTTTCCCCCACCATGGTTTCTGTGATCCAGCCCATGCCGTCACGCTGCGATCCGGCAAGACCGAGCGCGGTCATGCCGCTCCAGCCGTCGGCAAGCCACGCGGAAAACTCGGCCGGGGCGTTGTACCAGGCATATTCCGTAAAGTCAAACGAAAGATAGTCTCCAGCTTCCGATATACACGGCGCAAGATAGCTCATCGCATCAAGCGAGGGGTACCATTCGCAGGAGTTCCCGTTGTTGTCGGTGATAAAGACCTGCGTGTCGGCCTCATATGCAACGCCGTCGAGATTTGCAAAGAGCAGCACCGGCTCGCCGCTCTCTGACCGGTAGAGCACCTCCGTGACCTCGTCGGTCTGTGTTTTTTTGTTCCACTGCACACGGTTGATCGCAACCGTCGCGTTCTCATCGACCGGCACGATGCAGTACAGATGCCCCGCACCGCCGATAATATGCTCCTCGTCGATCTCGGCGATGAAGGGGTATTCGAGGAGCATGGCCTCATTGGTTTCCCACAGCCATGCGGGGAAGCCTACCTCGAAGCCCTCGTCAAACAGCCCGCCGACATAACCGAGATACGCCGCGCCAAACATGGTCATTGGAAAGTCGATCCTATCCCGCAGCCATCCAAGCGAGGTTTCTGCCTCCTGTGAAAACCCGTATTGTACCGGCTGTGTGTCTGACGCCTCGTCGCGTGACGTGCGATCACGCATATCATTTTGCAATGGAGCTTCCTCCGGCTGCTTTTCAGGCGTTTTTTTGTCGGGTTTTGTAGGCATTTTTACCTTATCTGTACTTGTTCTCGATTCGTTAGGCTCTGTTTGCGTCTTCTGTACACAGGCGCAAAGCGACAGCAGCAGAACCAGTGCCAGCAACAGCGCGAGTATTTGTTTGTGTGTTGTTTTCATAGCCGCTCCTTTCAGAATTTTCCGCTTCGGCCGGAACCGCCGCCGCCGGATTCGCTGTGACTGCTTCCGCCGCTGGAAGAGCTGCGCTCGATCTTCCGACTGGAGGTCGTCTTATGGGTGAAACGATCTGTTTGCTCCGTAAGCCGGAGTCCCGCGGAGACGTAGTCGTTCGCGGTTGCTTTTTTTGATACAGTGTCCATTTTCTGCCATATCACAGCGACGACCGCGGCTGCCGCCAGCAGGGAAAGACCGATCACGATAAGGAGCGGATAGAACAAGCTCGCCCGGACGGGCTTTCCTGCAGAAGCCTTTTCCAGATAGACGCTGCATTCTTTGACGTAATCCTCAAAGCCGCCGTACCAGTCGTTCTCACCGAAATTGTCGAGGAAGACCTTTTCCAGTTTTTGCTGACCATAGCTGTTGAACGCATACTCACAGCGTGAGCCGTAGCAGAACATTGCCCAGTCGCGATCATCTATGCTGAGCAGGAGCATGATCCCGTCGCGGTTCGGTCCTTCGCCCATGGTGCATTCATGGTAAATGGTGTAGGTCGCCTTATAGACGCCTTCAGAATGGAAGTCCCGATAGTCCTCCACGGTTACGATGTAGACGCCGACACCATACTTTTTGGAGACGCTTTCCGCCATCTTTTCCAGCAGCATATTTTCGTTTTCGCTGAGAAGTCCGGCCGCGTCCGTCACATAAGAAAGCTGTGCGCCTGTCTGCTCAGCCGCGGCTGCGTTCACGCAGAGCACAAGGCAGAACAGAAACACCAGCAGGAGACAACGTATTCTTTTTTTCATGTCTCAGCCCTCCCTATCGCGCCAAAAGCAGCAGCGCGGTCACACTGATGGCGATAAGAGGTGCCGCGATTGCCGCAAACAGGCCAATTACCCGTTTCGTGCTGACCGGAAGGTTGCCGACAAGCTTGCCGGTCTGACCGTTCATGGCAAAGAGGAAATCTTTTCCCTCCCACCTTGTGTTCAGGATCCAGACGGGAAGCAGTGCGTAATGCACCTTGCCGCGCTTCAAGTGGATATCCCGGCTCGTTTCATTGCAGGTGGTGTAGCCCGAAACCGTGCGTTCCAGTGCGCTCAGCAGCGAGCCCTCGCAGCGCGTGTCCGCCCGCTCCCGGCTGTCTTCGACGCTGACATCATATTTGTCCGCCAGAAATCCGGGCAGATACGCTGTGGAAAATGGCTTGAGCTCCGCGTAATCGTACGGTTCGATGGAGTCCATATAATCGTCCGGCATTTTACTGGATGCATCCACCGGGATCTTTTCAAAGCAAAGCGAACCGGAGCGGCTTACATCATAGTGTCTTGTCTCCGTGATCTCATAGTCTCCTGAGGTGTAGGTATGTACCTGCGTAGCATGGAATTGCGCACTTCCGCTGGCCTCGCCGTCGTACATCCAGAAAGGTACATACACACCCTTGATCTCCTCCAGATGGTTGGCTTTGGAGAAGGTCGATGGCAGCAGAGGCTTTTTGAGATAGTGCTTCTTCAATGCCTTGATGGCATCCTCCTTGCTCAGCTTGAAGGGCAGCACAAAATCGGGCTTCAAAATGCCGCTGAACTGTCCCGGAAGCACCGACGGGTTTCCACAGTATGGGCATGATGTGGCTGCAGTCGTTGCGTCGCAGAGCAGTTCCGCACCGCACGATGGGCAGCAGTAGGCTTTCATGCCGGCCGCGTCCGCGCCCCAGTCCTCGCTCAGGCCGGAAGAATCCCAGTCAGAGCCGTCTGCGGCAGTCTGCTGTTCTTCCGCTTCGGCAGATTTTTGAGCCGCTTCCGTTTCTTCCTGCTTCTGTGTCGCTTCCGCCGCTTTTGCTTCTTTTTCCGCGTAGAACGCTTCAATTTCTGCGATATCGAAGCTCGAGCCACAGTAATCGCACTCCAGCCTGCCGGATTCTCCTACAAAATGGAGCGGTCCCGTACAGGCGGGACATTGATAATTTGTGATTTGTGTTGCCATGTTCTTTCCTCGTTTCCTGTGTCGGCGCCTGGCGGCACTGTAGTCCTACTCTCTGTGGTAAGTCAGCCCACTGCCCAATATGACCTCGTTTTGCGTATCGTACAGGACGTGCAGATCCGCCGCCGCATGATCGCTGTTTCCCAGCACGATCTGTTGCAGGTGTTCCGCCACGTCCTCACTGTATTCTCCGCCGAAATACGGCGTCTGAAACGCGGACTCGACGCACAGCTCCCAGCCATTCCACTTCTGCTCCGTTTCGTCGAACCACAGCTCCGCCGCACGCAACTCGCTCCCGTCTGCATCCGTGGAAAACACATATTTTTGCAGACCATCCTCGGAGATCCACATGCCCTCGAGCAGCGCAAAAACATCGCGTGTCTGCCCATGCTCGGCGCTCTCCCGCTCTGCCTGTGCCTGCCGCTCCGCGTCGCTGTAATACCGCGCCTCGTCGCCCATCGTCATCATACCGTAGTCCAGCCAGAACGTATCCGCCAGCCACGCAAACTGCGGAGAGTCCAGATAGCGCAGATGATAGATAACGTCGTGTTCTCTGTCCTCAATCGTCAGCCCGCTGATCTTTTCGGCAAAATCCGCCTGAATTGTCAGAACGCCGTTTTGAAAGGAATATTCAAACTGATCTCCCAAATCTTCAAAATTCGCGTCGTAGCAGCGGATGGGCGTGTCCTTGAACTGCCCGCTGCGGTAATAGAGCTTCATGACCCCCGGGCTGTAAACGGTTTTTTTAATGTGGAAGTCGTCAAAAAGGACCGCTGTCTCAGGGTACTGATAAGTGCGCACGTCAGCACCGCCGCAGGCGGTCAGACCGAACAGCCCCATCCATAGACCTGCCATGATGAGGAACGCCTTGAGTTTCACAGCATTACCTCCGTTTCTCCGCAAATAGCCGGATTCTCCCGCTCCAAATTGGAGCGGGAGCCGGTTTTCGTGCAAATTTTCAGAAGGACGCTGCCCTTACTGGAACGTCATGTTGTTGAGAATGATGTCGGGCATCGTTCCCGGGACGCAGTCCAATTTCGTCAGTCCGATGGACAGTGCGCGGCCGTCGTCGATCTGCGCGACATACTGGATCCAATTGTAGCCGATGTGCTTGTAGGTGCGGCCTTTGAAGGTGATGCCGCCGATCACGCGATCATCGATGTCCTGATAGTTTTCAAAGTCGTCCTTGTAGTAGTCGAAGTCCTCCACATTGGTTCTTACCTCGAATCTGATGGCGCCTGCACCGAACGCGGTGGGATCGTCGTTTTCCACCAGGCAGCGCCCCCCATCATCGAACGACCAACCGGATACCGGGATCTTCGTCATGATCTTGACCTTCACATCGTCTTTTGCAAACTGGGCGATTTCCACGGAGAAGTCCTTCATCTCGGCGTTTGCAGACGCTGCCTTGTTCGCCTCGGCGGCCTCGGCCTTCACGATGTCCAGATACTTTTCTATGGCTTCTGTGCCGGAGAAGCCGCTGGTGTTGTACGCACTCACCGTATAAACGCCCGACTCGTTCTCCTTGAAATTGACGTAGATGAAATGGGAGTCGTCGTCCTCAGAGATCCATTTGTAGTAGCGGTAGTTTGCCTTCATGTGGTCGCTGTACTCTTCCTTGACGAACTGACCTTCCACGCCGAAGTAGGCAACGATATCATCGTAAGTAGCGTCAAAAATATTATTATTGACCTCGTTCATCCAGACGTAGCCCTTCTGCACCTGCTCCTCCGTCACGATGCCGTCTCCGCCGGAGGCCATCGCGTCCGTCGGAGTGAGCGGAGCGCCTTCCGTCGGAACAACTCCTTCCGGAGCGTCTTCTCCGATGGCATCCGGCATGGACTTGCCTGCGTCAATCAGAGGCAGATACCAGTCGGTATAGCGGTAGGGATATGTATCTTCCTCCATGTCATCCCAGTAGAGTCCCCACGGGCGCAGATAGATGTCGTAGTGGAACTCGTCATCGCCATCTTCATAGTCGCCGCTGATCCAGATCATGTCGTCATAGTCCAACAGCGCGGGATCAACGATCCAGTCCGCATGCTCCAGGGCCACGTTTGTGAACCAGCCGCCCTCGGACATCACCGTGCCGTGCTCGCCGGTTCCGGCTTCGCTCAGACTGACCTGCGCGGAAGCCATGGGTTCGGACCTCGTGTAGTCCTCGTCCCAAAGCGTGATCGTACCAGTGTAGTCCGTGCCGATGTCAATGACGCCGCAGACATCCCACCATTTTCCCTCCATGCTCTCGTAGTAGCCATAACAGCCGCTCATCTTCCACCAGCCGTACCATTCGCCGTTCCACCAGTCGAGCAGCGCGTCGCCAGTCTCGGCTGGATCGGAGGTCAGCGTGCTGTCAACGGGCGGTTCACCGCCGGTCGTATCAGCTGCGGGAGTCTCACGATTCAGTGAGGATGGGTCAATGGTGATCTTGCCGCTTTTCTTGCCGAGGAACTGCTCGAAGGTTGCCTCGACTGGACTGGTCGTGTCCTGAAGCAGATATGCTGTCCGGACTTCCACCGTTGCGCCCGGAGCGACGTCTGTAAACTGGCCTTCTATCACGGTTTCAAAGGTGTCGTAGTCGGCAAAGACGGTTGCAGCTTCCAGTTCTACGCCGTTTTGCATGAGCGTTTCATCGACGCTCCAAAGATACGACGCATTCTCCTTGCCGTTGTTTGTGAAGTCCAGTGTCAGAACGATCGCGTCATTTCCGTCCGAATCTTCCATGATGCATGCGCCCTTGTAGAGCAGCTCATAGTCACCGAGCTTGATCAGATTGGAGTCTGCTGCCTTTTCCTTACCGCAGGCGGTGAGGCTGAACAGCATCAGCACTGCAAGAAGCAGGCATAGAAGCTTGGTCTTCGTCTGTTTCATAATTCCCTCCCAATATCCTTCAGGGATGCACAAATCTGCCGATCAACAGAAAATAACATATCATTCCGGCAAAAACAGCGGTGCATCCCTGAGACATTTTGCTTTCCTTATTTCTTTTCGCGCTGGATAAGATTTCCATCCTTGTCGGTGAACTTGCCGCAAAGAATCTTGATAAAGTCAACAAGGTACCCGATTCCGAACAGACCTGCCGTCAGCGTATAAAGAATACCCGTGCCGATCTTGCCGACATAGTAGCGGTGGACACCAAGCCCGCCAAGGAAGAGGCAGAGCAGGAATGTTGTCATCCAGTCCTTCGTTTCGACCGGAACCTCCGGCGCGACATAGTCCTCTACTTCCTCACCGTTCAAAATCTTCTTCACGGTTTCAGTCACGGTGTCGATATAGGCGCCACGCTCCGTTGCAAGGCCGACTGTCGCACCCTTGAGGCCCTTGCGCAATGCACTGTTCTTATCAACGCGCATACCACCAACCGACATCTTGGCCTCCGTAATGACTGGCTGGATCCGGATGTGTGTGCCGTCCTTGAGGAAAAGCCAGAGACCAACGTCCACATTCGGTTCTTTCTCGAACGAGATGCGTTGACCGGGAATGCCGCCCTTGATCTGGAACGGCATCTGGAACGCTGCCCTGCGGGCATTGAGCTTCTCCATGATCTCCTCGAGTGTGGTGGAATAGGAAAGATCAAATTCACGGGGACTGGTCGCAAATGCGACGTCTTTCATGCTGCCGGTAAGGTTATCCATAGTTTTTCTCCTTTCTTAAAGTCCGGTGGGTGGTTGATACATATTGTGCTTCTATGTGGTTTATTTTTTCGTAAAAGTGCCGCTGATGCCGTAGCCGGAGTTCTCATTCATGGTAAGGCTGCTGCTGTCCACAGAGAACGTGTAAGTAGACGGTTCGCTCCATGCCTCCAGCGTCACCGTGAGCTGGTCGCCGTCAATGGTATAGGTGCCGTTCTGCTTCATGTACGCATTCTCCATGGTGCATTTACCTTTTCCGTTGAACGTCCATGTGATCACACCGTCTTCTCCGAGATCAGCAGACCATGTTCCGGCCAGCGCATCCTTACTGCCGCAGGCGGCAAGCGTCAGGAGCGCAGCTGCAATCAGGAGTAATGCTACATACTTTCTCATTTTTAAGTCCTTCTTTCTAAATCGTCGTTTGATGGATGGTTCAGCCGTTCACCGCGCCGCCGCAGTATTCACAGCAGCCGCTTGCATCCGGCGTGGTGGTTGCGCCGCAGTAGGGGCAGGTAACTGCCGCTTTGGGTGCGGCTGCCTGCTCGATCTTCTCACGCACATCTTTGCGTACCTGCGTCAGTGCCTGACGGATCTCCTCGCCGAGCTTTTTGCAGTTGCGGTACTCGACGTTGGTTTCAGGGTTGCATCTTGCCGGCATGCCCGGGCGTGCCGAGGGCGGCGTAATGTCTATAGAGCTGGAGTTGACCTGAAAGCGCATTTCGTTGAAGTAGGGGTTGTTGACAAAAATAGTGATATAAAAATCATAGGAATATTCATAGCGCGGCGGATTGTAGCTGACCTCTTTGCCGTCTTTGTCCTCGCGCTTGAGTTCCGAACGGCTCTCGTCGATGTCGAGATTACAGCCGGTCACGTCTGCAAAGTCCAGAACATCCGGGTTGGCTTCCACGAGATTTCTGGCCCGTGTCACCATGAATTTCCCCGCATCCTCGTCCAGAAGCACTTTGGTGTCCGTGCCAAGCGTTCTGGTCGTATGGAATGCCGCGACCTTTTCCTGATTCTCCTCCCGGTAGGTAAGCTGTGCCCTGATTTCTTCGACGGTGCTGTTGCGCCGGTCGGAGAACCACGGCGAGAGCTTTTTGGCACAGTTTTTGCAGAGATTCCCGTTTTCCAGCTTGCGGTTGCCAAGTAAGCCGATCTTTTCTCCGCAAATATCGCAATATTTCTTATCGAACAGTCCCATATATGTACCAATCTCCTTTGTATCTGTTTCTCAAACTATGCGGCGTACTGTGCATCTGCCTTGGAATTGAGCACCGCGCCGTAGATGTACAAGGCCGGGACGGCCACGCCTGTCAGAACACTTGTGACGTTAAACTCGCCGCCGTTGACCAGATTCATCACGATGCTCAAGACGCTGAATACAGCCACGATTGCGCCCCATACGATGAGCCCGCCTGCTTTTTCGCTGCGCTTGCTGTGCTTGACGCCTTTGATTCCGGCGATCAGCTGGCAAATCCCTCCGATCAGTGTCAGAAACAGCGCTGCCCAGTAGGCAAATGTCAGACCAGATGCTGCGCCGAGTCCTGCCGCCAGCGCACCCAGTCCGCCGACAAACACACCCGCTATGATGGAAAATACAGCGGCAATGATCATCAGAATGCCAGTGACCTTCAAAAACTTGTGTCCATTCATAATAAATCCTCCTCGCTTCCTTGTTGTTTGCTTTTTTATTCCGCAGGGCGTCTGGCTCCGCACTCTGCGCAAAATACGCTACTGCCATTCGGCATCCCGCACTCCGGACATTTCCATCCGCCGTCCGGCGCAGGTCTTGAGAAAATCCCGGCCTCTGTTTCCTCGGCAAACGCTACCAGGAGGGTAAAGATGCTCTGTGCGCTCTCACCGCAGTAGTTGTTTGTGAAACCCTCGCTGCCGTCTTGCCATGTCGCGGAAATGCAGCTATTCTCCGCGCCGTCCGGGCTGGCGCTGGGGTGGTAAACCGGAAGCTCCAGTGCGCGAAGCTCCCGTCCGATGCTGCTGAAATACGCCTGCGCCTTCTCCGGCTCGACGGCGATGTTCTGCCTGAAAATAGGCTTACCGTCGCCATCCTGATACCGGTAGGAGAAAAGCATCTGCTTCTCCGCTCGGGATGGCAGCGTCCGCTCATCGAGAAGGAAGCTGAAGCAGTCACGCGCAGACGAGGCGTTTTGCTCCCAGTAAATTCCGACCAACTCTGCTGTTTCGCGCACCTCACGCTGCTCTGTTTCAAGCTTGGATGCAGCATACGCTTCCTCGGCAATACCCAGAACCACGGCCTCCAGCGCCTCCGCTTGACTGCCGCTGAGCGTTTGGGTCTTTTCCCCATCGTCGGTGCGCCAGACGATCCAGATTTTGCTGTCGGTCTCATCATAACTCTCGTCAGACGGTTTTCTGTACTCTGGAAGCTCCGACTCTGCCAGCACATTCTGAAGCTCAAACCACTGTACCCATGTGAGCTGCCAGGGAATCTGGTTAGAAAATGCATCCATCTGACTTTCTCTTATCTCGCCGTCGCCGGATTGGCTTGGGAACCAGCCGATCAGCAGCGGCATATCGTTCTCCTGATAAAATTTCAGTGAAAAGCTGCGATAGAAATTCCTGTGGTTCTGCCGCCACTCAAATTCCACCAGATCCTTGCCCGCGCTGTATGCATCCGGGTTTTCCATCCTGCCTCCGTCTTTGATCTGTGACGTTACAACAAGCCGATACAGTGAGCATCCTGTCAGCGCAAGCAGGGCAATTACCGAAACGGTAATCAGCGCAGCTTTCACTGCCGATTTCACGTCAGATCCCCGTCGTCAAACGGGTCTCCGCATTCGGGGCAGAACTTCGGCGGATGCGCGGGATCAGCCGGCTCCCAGCCGCACTTGTCGCACTTATACTGCGGGACACCGGCCGGCTTGGGTTTGCCGCATTCGGCGCAGAACTTGCCCTTATTCACCGCACCGCAGCTGCACGTCCAGCCGTCTGCCTGCGCTTCTGGCTTTTTTGTGCCGCATTCGGGGCAGAACTTTCCGGTTGCCGTCGCGCCGCACTGCGGGCATTTCCAGCTTCCTGCCGCTGGCTTCGGCTCCGGCTTTTTGCTGCCGCAGTTCGGGCAGAAATTGCCGGTGATACCGCTTTGTCCGCAGATGCACGTCCAACCGTTCGCGGGCGCTGCCGGTGCTGCGGGAGCGGGCTGCTGTGCTTGCTGCTGCGCACCCATCTGATAGAGGTTCTGTGCGTTCATACCGCCCATCTGGCCCGCCATATTCATGCCCATGAACGCCATCGCGGGGCCTGCGCCCTGATTGGACGCGGCCGACTGCATCGCTGCTGCCTGCGCGCCGACCAGATGTGCCGCCGCTCTCGTCGGATCCATAAATGCCGCGTTGCGCTGCATTTCTTTCAGCATCTGCTCGTCTTCTTCGCTCGCCTTCACGCTGGATACGCCGAACGATACGATTTCAAGGCCGCGCAAGTTGCGCCACTTGCCAGACAGCACTTCATTCAGCGCGTCCGCCAGCTCCATCGTATGTCCGGGGAGCGCAGAATAGCGGATGCCCATGTCGGAAATCTTCGCAAACGCGGGCTGAAGCGCGGTAAGTAACTCGGTCTTGAGCTGCCCGTCGAGCCGGTCGCGGGTATAATCCTCACCCACATTGCCGCAGACGTTCGTGTAGAACAAAATCGGGTCGCAGATGCGGTAGCTGTACTCGCCGAAGCAGCGAATGGCAATGTCGATGTCAATGCCTGCCCGCTGGTCAACAACACGGAAGGGAACCGGCGATGGCGTGCCGTACTTGTTGCCGATGAGCTCCTTGGTGTTAAAATAGTACACGCGCTGATCCTTGGGCGGCTCGCCGCCGAAGGTGAAGCGCTTTCCGATGTTCTTGAATGTGTCGAGGATACTGGTTCCCAACTCACCGGAGAAGATCGACGGCTCGGTCGAAGCATCATAGACAAACTCGCCCGGCTCGGCGCAGAGCTCCGTCACCTTGCCCTGATCGACGATGATCATACACTGTCCGTCGGCGATTGCCACGATGGAGCCGTTGGAGATGATGTTCTCGCTGCCCTTGTAGTTGCTGCTGCGCCCGGAAACGCGGTGCAGGCCCTTGACCGCCATCACGTTCTCCGGAATGGATTCACAGTAAAAATACTCCTTCCACTGGTCGGCCATCACGCCGCCAGCCGCGCCCAATGCTGCTTTAATGAGTCCCATTGTCTGTTCTCCCTTTCTCTGTTTACTATGCCCACGGATCTTCCGCCGCAGGAATACGGATGCCGCTGAGAATACTGGAATATTCCCAGAGGAACCACTCGCCGGTCGAGGCTTTCTGCCGCAGCTTCATGGGCCGCGGCGAATCTGCACCCGCCGTTTTCAGGAACACGCGCAGATACCCCGGCTCGATATCCTGCGGCCTGGGGTCTGCCAGCACGTTAAGCCGGTATGGTGCGCGCGGCTGATAGCCGTTTTCCGGCGTCGCGCCTTCAAAATACGCAAGCGGCAGATAGGCTTTTCCGCGCAGACGGTCACGCAGGAACTGACAGTCATACGGCGTCATGGGCCGCGGGCCGCGCAGGAGATTCATTGCGGCAGTTCCGGCGTCCTTGTCTCTGTTGAACAGCGCAAGCGCACACAAAAACAGGGCACAGATGCGTTCCGGCTGTCTTCCGCTTGCTGCAAGCGTCTCGAATTCCTGCAGGCTTGCAGGGATGCTTTGTATTGTGACCTGCATATAAAACCCTCCTGTTTATGGATATGTCCGGAGCCATGTTTCCGTATTTCCGGATTTGGTATAGTCATGGCCGTTGGCAGCTTCCATCGCATACCAGTATGCCCAGTGCTGCTCGTTCATGTCAGCAAAGACTCTTGGCAGCTCTTTCAGATGGGCACGGATATACTCCTTGTCGGCATTGCGTTCGAGCAGGCGGCAGGTGACAGCGGCGACCTCTGCTCTGGTAATGTTGTTGCCCGGCTTGAATGTTCCATCCGCATAGCCTGTGACCCAACCGCGAGTCGCCGCATAGGCGATGGACTTTGCCGCCCAATGAGAAGCAGGAACATCCGTGAAGGCCGCAGTTCCGTCCGTCAGCTGCTCAAACCGGCAGCAGATCGCGGCAAATTCCGCACGCGTGATCGGCGCGTTTGGCCGGAACGTTCCGTTGCTGTAGCCGCGGACGATCCCGAACTGCTCCATGTAGCCGATATAGTTGGCCGCCCAGTGCGCCGAGGTCACATCGGAGAAGGAGGCTGGATAGGATTTGTTTGCCTCCATCTGCTCGGTCAGCAGGCGGGCGAACATGGTGGTCACCTCTGCGCGGCTCATATTTTTGCCCGGGGCAAATCCGCCGCCCGGATAGCCCTTTAGGAACGCGAAATGGTCAGTCTTGTTGAGCGTCGCAGGCTTATATGCAGGCTCTGCCGCTGCGGCGTTCTCGGTGTAAAGGTTGATAAAGCCAAGCCCGCCCTGCGCATTGTCCGGGTTGAAGCTGACGCTCCCGTTTCTGACCGTGAATTTGTTGTAGCAGTCCCAGCCGCCCGTCCACCGATATTCTCCTGCGGCCTCGTCCCATTCAAAATGCGGCTGGAGGAACCAGCGGGTCGTATCGTATGTCCAGCCGCTCTGCTCACCGTCTGATTCCCCGATATAGATGCCCTGATTGTCGGTCAGAAAGACAAAGTCCCGCATATCGATCTGAATGGTCATCACGCAGCTGAACGTTCCGGCTCCGTTCACGGTCACCGTGCAGTTCTGCACATCCCAGAGGCCGCTGCCGCCGGACTCGTGATAGCCGTATGCCTGATCGCTGGGGAGCGCATAGAAGCTGAAGGCCGTCTGCTTCGGCGCGGTATTGCCGCCCAGCTCAACGATCTTAATGATCGGGATCTGAAGCGTCACGGTTCTGTCATCGTCGTCCGGCTCAGGCTGCTCGGGCCGATTCGGCGGAAGAAAGTTGCTTCCCGGCGGCAGAGTCCCGGTGAAATCCTCTGCGGCTACCGCTGCGGCAAGGGACAGTGTAAGGATCAGGCAAAGGAAAATCACAAGAATTCGTTTTCTCATGTGGAACCTCCTTCTGTTATTTCTTTGTCGAATATGTACATGATGCGGCTTTCCGCGCAGGCAGCGAAAACCAGAGGGCTACAGTGTGTCGATCACGCCCGCGAGGTAGGCCGGCGATACCGACGCATAGATAAAATTGTCGACCAACCGATCCTTCACCGCCTGACGCACATCGGCGGCAAGCAGTTCGTCCGCATTCTCATCCACCAGAAGCAGAACCTTGCAGACCCAACCAAGCTGCTTTACAGCACTGCAAAGCTTGAGCCGTTCGCTCAGCTTCCAGATGCCCTGCCGGATGACCTCCATCACCAACACATTGGCACGGCAGGTCCGGCACAGGGCAAGCGTTTCCTCCGGCTTTGAAGAACGGTAGACAAGAAAATCCGGGTCGCATCCCGAAAGTGATTGCATGACCGCTTCCGCCAGAAGTCCGCCTTTCATATCCAGCACAATCCTTCGCATCTGTGCTTTTCCACCGCCTTTCTCTTCTTTTGCATGTTCCATTTGTATTTTAGCCGTTATCACTCCCTTCTGCCCCCGCCGATTGGATAGGGTTTGCAATTATTTTTTGTTCAAAGGCCATAGTCTGGCTCGATTCTCTCGGCAAAGTGGGCAAAACTGTGTTGCCTTTTTCTGTCCGCATGATATACTATCCATACGAATGTGCAGAATTGGGAGGCATGCGGCATGAGCAAAGCGACAAAAAAGAGCCTTTTGTGTGCCTTGGCCGCGCTGGCACTCATTGCGCTTGCCATGTGGCTCCGATATGCAAGCCGGCATATTTTTCATTCTCCGGCTGTCAGCCACCTGCGAAGCGGGCTCTATGTGTTTTTGTTCAGCGTGTGGTGCTACTCCCTATGGATCCGCATCGTGCAGGCGCAGGCACGGCGCTATCTGCTGGCGATTTCGGTACTGATGGTGCTGTGGATTCTTCTTCGCTCAATCAAATATTCCATTGAAAACACGGATGCAGAGCGCTGGCTGTGGTATTTCTACTATTTCCCGATGCTGTTCATCCCCATGCTGTCGGTCTTTGTTTCCCGGTCGCTGGGCAAGGGAGAGGATTTTCGGTTGCCGCGATGGACCAAGATTCTGTATCTTCCGACACTGCTGCTGCTCCTGCTCGTTCTGACCAATGATCTGCACCAGCAGGTGTTTTCCTTCCCGTCCGGCGTTTTATCGGACCGGGCGTATCGGTATGAGGGCGGCTATTTCTTCGTGCTGGGCTGGGAGGCCCTGTGCGCGGGGTTCGCGTTGCTTTCGATGGTGAAAAACTGCCGCATCCCGCGCAGCAGGAGAATTCGCTGGCTGCCGCTGGTTCCGCTTGCGCTTTCGCTGGCCTATGCTTATGCGTATGTCAAAAAGGTCCATTGGGTCTGGGTGCTTGCGGGCGATATGACGGTGTCGCAGTGCCTGATCTTTGCGAGCATCCTTGAATGCTGCATTCAATGCGGGCTGATTCAGTCCAACCTCGGATACGACGAACTTTTTGAGGCAACGAGTTTGCCCGTCCAGATTACGGATCCTGCATTTTGCTCCCAATATGTGTCTGCCGCCATGCAGGAGGCTTTGCCGCAAAGCGAGCTGCGGCAGATGCAGCAGGATACCGTCCATCTGAGCGACGATACGCTTTTGAAGCGGCACAAGCTGCGCCGCGGCTGGGTGTTCTGGAAGGAGGACATTTCCGCGCTGAATCAGATCCGAACGGAGCTGGAGCTGACAAGGGATGAGCTGCGCGATATCGGCGACGTTCTGGCGGCGGAGAATGCGCAGCACGCAAGATGGCTGCGGCTGACGGAGGAAAACCGCCTGTACGACATGATGGAGACGCAGACCGCCCGGCAGATTGCGATGCTGCGGGATCTGCTGGCTGAATTGCAGAAGACGGAAGATTCAGACAGAGTCAGACACCTGCTCGGACAGGCCATCATCATCGGGACCTACATCAAGCGGAGAAGCAACCTGATTTTTGTCGGCGTGCAGCGCGACGCAATCAGCGTGCAGGAACTTCTGCTGTGCCTCAATGAATCTTCCGAGAATATCAGTGTCTATGGTGCCGACTGCAAGGCGATTGTCAAGGGGGAAGGCCAGCTTACCGTCGAGCAGGCAACGCAGGTCTACGACCTGTTTGAGGCGGTCGTGGAGACGGAACTGGAATCGCTGCGTGCGTTGCTGATCTCTATAGAGGTTGGTAAGTGGGTAGAGGTCGCTCTCTGTGTTTCAGCGGCGGAGCCGCTCTGCGGGCTGCGTGCGCGGTTTCCAGATCTGGAATGGGAGCAGGATGAGGACGGACTGCAATATGTGACGCGGAAGCTGGAAAGATCGAGGGGGTAAAGGCGTATGGACAGGATTAAGGAAAGCTTCGACAGTCTGCCCATCGCGGCCTGCTTCTTCGATAAAAACGGCGTGGTGCGGCTCATCAACCGCCGGATGCTTGCCATTGCAAACTGGCTGCGAAAAGGCGGCATACAGTCGCTTGCAGAGATGCAGAGCGCCCTGCACTCGCCGCCCGCAAACGTGTGCTGTTTGGATCTGCACCTTCGGATCTACCGCTTTCCGGACGGGAAGGCGCTGCGCTTTGCGCAGGAGCAGATCACAACAAAAGCGGGCGTCCGCTATACGCAGATCACTGCCGCAGACGTTACGGAGCTGATCCGGAAGCAGAACCAGCTGAAAGCGGAAAACGCGAAGCTGGCGGAGGCGAATGAGCGGCTTCGGCGGCTGCTTGTGCAGATGCCGGAGATCATTCGGGAAGAAGAAACGCTGGCAATGAAGCTGCGTGTGCATGATGACATCGGACACAGCATCCTCGCGGCGCGCCGTGTGCTGCTCCAGAACACGGACCAGAAGGAACTTCGTGCAAACGCGGCGCTGTGGGAACAGTCAATTTCAGTGCTTTATCGCTCCAGCCAGATAACGGCGCAATCCGAACCGCTGGAGGCGGCGAAAAAGCGAGCGGAAGAATTGGGCGTTAGCGTTCTGCTGACAGGGAATGAGCCGCAAAGGCAGTGGATATGCGCACTGAGCGCACTGGCGATCTGCGAATGTGCGGCGAACTGTGTCCGCCACGCAGATGGCACAGAATTGTATGTGTGTTTTTGGCAGAAGCCGGACTGCATGGAGGTCTCCCTGACCAACAACGGTGCGGTGCCGAAGGAAAAGATCACAGAGGGCGGAGGCCTTTCCATGCTGCGTCAACGTATAGAAGAAGCAGGCGGCAAAATGGAGGTTTGGAGCAGCCCTCGCTTTAAGCTGATGCTCAGTCTGCCGGAACAGGAGGAAGCAGCACATGAGAGTGATGATCGTTGAAGACCAGACCATGATCCGCAGTCTGTTGGAAAGCTATTTTC
>OLQA01001632.1_pt1 | contig 19272 bp, 16 predicted proteins | sample 1673151 | NCBI WGS metagenome assembly OLQA01 (sample SAMEA3136760, study PRJEB25190) | human gut metagenome | biome: human gut; feature: human-associated habitat; material: faeces | place: Austria | collected 2013 | reverse complement strand
TTGCCACGTCGCTTCGCTCCTCGCAATGACAATTCGGGGACTATTACCATTTTAATGTCAGCCTGTTCCGTACGCAGGTGCAGCGCCGGGCCCGGCTGCCCTGTCCCCACAAATAATACGCGTCATACGCGCTTTTCTTTTCCCCCGAAATATGGTATCATGGGCGCAGGAGGTGCTCTGCATGGCGAATGTGTTTGACTATCTTGACTGGCGCGGCGATCTGACGCTCGGGCTTGTGCCGCTGTGCGACGTAGACGCGCTCGTGCTGTCCCGGCTTTCCTATCTGCCGCTCGACGGGCTTGTTCCGCCGGAGGGAGCGACGGTCGGCGCGCTCATGCGGCAGCTCCTCGCTTCGAAGCCGCCGCTGCTCCTGCTGGAGGACGGGCGGTTCATTCCTGCCCTTGCGGCAAGCCAGCGCTTCTGCGAGATGCGGATCATGGATTATGTAAACCAAATCGACCTCGAGAGCCAGACGCAGTTTGCGGCCATTACCGTCGCCCTCGGCGACGGGCGGCATTTTGTCGCCTTCCGCGGGACGGATGGCACGCTCGTCGGCTGGAAGGAAGATTTCAATATGGCCTTCACCTGCCCCGTTCCGGCCCAGCGCCTCGCGGCGCATTATGCCGCCTCGGCCATGCTGCGCTTTCCGGGGGAGTTCCTGCTCGGCGGTCACTCCAAGGGCGGCAACCTCGCGGTCTATGCCGCAGCGTTCTGCCCCGCAGCCCTGCAGGAGCGCATCGCGGCGGTGTATAACAACGACGGCCCCTGCTTCGATGCCGAGGTGATCGCCCTGCCGGGCTACCAGCGTATCTGCGCGCGGGTGCAGACGTTCGTGCCGCAGTCATCCATCGTCGGTATGCTGCTCGAGCACGAGGAGGCATATACCATCATCCACAGCACGGGTGACGGCTTCGGCCAGCACAATCTCTATACCTGGGAGGTGCTGCGCGACCGCTTCGTTACGCTCGAGACCGTCACGAACGGCAGCCGCTTCCTCGACCGGACGCTCAAGCAGTGGCTGGCCGGGCTGGAGCCGGAGCAGCGTGAGCGGACGATCGACACGGTCTACCACATGCTGTGCGAAACGAACGCCGAGACGCTGCATGAATTGAAGGAGAATCGCTTTTCCCGCGCGCTGGCGCTGCTGCGCTCGGCCAAGGGGCTGGACGAGGATACGCGCAAGCTGCTCGTCCATGCCGCAGGGGTGTTTTTCCGCAGCGCGGGCCGTTCCCTGAAGCAGGCGCGCGTCCCAGACGAACAGGAATCCTGAAAAAACGACCGGGACGGGATGAACATCATCCCGTCCCGGTTTCTGTATGAGTTTCGTTGGCACGTTGCAGCGGCGCCCGGCCAATTGCACACGCCATTGTAGGGGAGGGGCATGCCCCTCCCGACGGTGCACCTGCAGTCCGCATCGGCCGCCGTTAAAATGGAACCGGCCTCAGGCTTGTCATTGCGAGGAGCGAAGCGACGTGGCAATCTCGTGCAGGCACTTGCAGCCCGTACAGGGTAACGATAAAACGTACCAACCGGTTGCGTCTGTAGCGGCGCTCATTGAGCGCCTTGTAGGGGACAATTCAACCGCAGAAGGGCACTGGTGCACCACGGCACCTGCCTGATGTGTCATTCCGAGGAGCGAAGCGACGTGGGAATCTCGCAGTACCCAGCCGGATAACAGGGTACTCCCGGCGAAAATGCAACTGCCTTCCCGAGATTGCCACGGCCCCGTTGGGGCCTCGCAATGACAAATCGGGGGCCATCACTATTTTATCGGCGGCTTGTACGTGCCGCAGGTGTGCCGCCGGGAGGGGACAGCCCGGCCCCTACAATTTCACTGCCTTACTTCAAAATTCTTGCGGCGCTTTCCTCGGCAAACTGGCGGGTATAGAGGTCGTGGTAATAGCCGCCCTTCTGCAGCAGCTCCAGGTGCCTGCCCTGCTCGACGATGCGGCCGTCGCGCACGACGAGGATGAGGTCCGCCTTGCGGATGGTGGACAGGCGGTGGGCGATCAGGAACGACGTGCGGTCGCGCAGCAGGTGGTCGATGGCGTTCTGGATAAGCTGCTCCGTCTGCGTGTCGATGGAGGACGTCGCCTCGTCGAGCACGAAGATGCGCGGATCGGCCAGCACGGCGCGCGCAAAGGAGATCAGCTGCTTTTCGCCCGTGGACAGGCGGTCGCCGCCCTCGCCGACGTCGCTGTCCCAGCCCTTTTCGAGCTTGGCTGCGACCTGATCGGCCGAAACGGTCCGCGCCGCTGCCTCGACCTCGGCGTCCGTGGCGTCCAGACGGCCGTAGCGGATGTTCTCGCGGATCGTGCCGGAGAACAGGTGCGGATTCTGCAGCACATAGCCGATGTTCGAGTGCAGCCACAGCTGGCTGCGCTCACGGTAGTCCCGGCCGTCGATGAGGATCTGGCCGGCCGTCGGCTCAAAAAAGCGGCAGGCGAGGTTCACAAGCGTGCTCTTGCCCGCACCGGTCTCCCCGACGATGGCGACGGTCGTTCCGGCGGGGATTTTCAGCGAGAAGTGCGACAGCACGTCCTCACCGCCGTCCGGGTAGCGGAACGTGACGTCGCGGAACTCGATGTCGCCGCGCAGCGGCTCCCAGTTTTCGCGCTTGGGGTGGAAGGCATCGCCGTAGCGGGCGATGACCTCCGGTGTGTCGGCGATCTGCGGCTTTTCGTCCAGTAGGCCTGTCACGCGCTCAATGGAGGCCTGCAGCGAGATGAATTCCGCGATGTTCGCGGCCGTCATCTGGATCGGCTCGAAAATGCCGACGGCGTAGGTCGTGAAGGCCGAGAGCGTGGCGATCTGCAGCACCTGCTCCTGCACCATATAGCCGCCGCGCAGCAGCACGATGGCCACGGCCGCCGTGGAGCAGAACAGCACGAGGGGGATATACACGGCGTTCAGACGCGCGGCACGGATGCCGCAGTCGTGCATCTCCTTTGTCAGCGCGCGGAACGAGGCCGTGTTCTGCTCCTCGATGCCGAGGGTCTTCGACGTCTTCGCGCCGGTGATGCCCTCGTTGAACGCGCCGGTGATGCGGGAATTCAGCTTGCGGACGCGGCGGTTCCAGTGCAGGATGCGATTCTGAAAATAGCCCGTGAGCACGGCGATGACCGGCACGATGACGATAACGACAAGGGCGAGCTTCCAGTTGAGCAGCAGCATCGCGGCGAACGTGCCGAGCACATAGAACATGGCCCAGAGGATATCCGTCAGGTTCCACGCGACCATGGAGGCGATGCGCGAGGTGTCGCTCATGATGCGGCTGAGCAGATAGCCCACCGGCGTGACGTTATAGAACGAGAACGACAACGTCTGCAGGTGTGTGAAGAGGTTCGCACGCATGTCGCGCCCGGCGCACATCTCGATCTTCATGGAGTTGCGCGCAAAGGCCACAACGGACAGGGCCTGCAGCAGGATGACGCCGAAATAGCACAGCGTGTAGGGCAGCAGGCCAGACAGCGTCCCGGCCTCGATATAATTTGAGATGGCATAGCGCTGGAACAGCGGCAGCACGACGTCGATGGCGGCCGTGATCAGGTTGAAGGCGAACATGCCCGCAAAATCGCGGCGGTATGGCCGCATGACGGGCATCAGGCGCTTCCAGATGCCCCATTGGAACGACTTGGTATAGTCCTGTTCATCAAAGGCAGGCATCAGACTCCCTCCTTTCCGAGCAGGCGGCGGTCGTCGCTGCTCATCTGGATGTCATAGATATCGCGGTAAATGCCGGGCTTGGCGATGAGCTCGGCGTGCGTACCCAGCTCCGAGACGCGGCCGCCGTCGAGCACGAGGATGCAGTCGGCCTGCATGAGCGTCGTTACGCGGTGGGAGATGAGCAGCACCGTCGCCTTGCCGAGCGATTCGTGCAGGGCGGCGCGGATCTTTGCGTCCGTCTCGGCGTCCACGGCCGAGAGCGAATCGTCAAACACCATGATGGGCGCCCTCTGCATCAGCATGCGCGCAATGGCCACGCGCTGCTTCTGCCCGCCGGACAGCGTCACGCCGCGCTCGCCCACGAGCGTCTCATAGCCCTCCGGGAATTCGCAGATGGCCTCGTCCACGCAGGCGATGGCCGCGGCGCTGCGCAGCTCCTCCTGCGGCGCGCCGGGGCGTGTGGCGGCGATGTTCTCGCGGATGGTCTGCGAGAACAGGAACGGCTCCTGCAGCACAAGGCCGATCTGGCTGCGCAGGCTCTCGCGCGTAAAGCTGCGGATGTCCACGCCGCCGATGGTGATGCGGCCCTCCTGCAGGTCGTACAGCCGGTCGAGCAGATGCACGAGCGTGCTTTTGCCCGAGCCGGTGCCGCCGAGGATGGCAAACGTGCTCCCCTGCGGGATCGTGAACGAGACGTCCTGCAGCACGGGCGTCTCGCCGTAGCCGAACGTCACATGGTCGAAGACGATGTCACCCGCCGCGCTGTGCGGCGCGGCCTCGGGCGCGTCCTTCTCCTCCGGCGCGCGCAGAATATAGCCCACGCGGTCAAGCGACACGCCCGCCTTGCTCATGTCCGAAAGCACGCGGCCGAGCGAACGGACCGGCCACGACAGGGCCTCGTTATAGCTGATGAAGGCGAGAAATTCGCCGAGCGTCATATTGCCGTGCACGCTTTCGACGATGCCGCAGACGATGATGACCATGACCTGCAGGCACGTCAGCAGCGTGCCGGAGGCCCAGTAGACCGAGAGCAGGCGGCCGAGGCGGATCCACAGGCTGGCAAATTTCTCGTTCTTTTCGCAGAAGCGGTCCGTTTCGAAGCGCTCGCGGCCGAAGGCACGCACAACGCGCACGCCGGTCAGGTTCTCCTGCGCGCAGGTCGTCAGGTCGCCCTCGGCCTCGTCCGCCGCCTGAAAGCGGCCGGAGATGCGCCGGTAGAACACACCGGACGACAGGCCGACGATCGGGATGAACGCCAGCGCCACGAACGACAGCCGCACGTTCATCCGGAACATGATGACGAGATATAAAATGATGAGGAAGACCGTGCGCACGACCTCCACGAGCTGGTTGCACACGAACGTGCGGATGACGTCGACGTCCGAGGTGCAGCGCTGGATGATCTCGCCCGTGGAGTGGGCCGTGTGCCACGAAAAGCTCAGGTGCTGGATGTGGTCATACAGCCCGTCGCGGATGCGCTTGACGAACGACTCCGACCCGCGCGAAAGCTGCGTGCGCTGGCCGTAGTTGCAGAAGCCGCGCAGCAGGGCCAGCAGCAGCACGGCCGCGGCCGCGAGCCACAGCGCGTGAAGCTTCTGCGCCTGCAGCAGCGGCAGAAGCGGCTGCAGAAACGCCGGGAGCGACGGCTGCTCCGCGCCGAGGATGGAGTCCACCGTCAGGCGGATGACCTGCGGCGTGAGGGCATTGAATACCATCCCGAGGCAGGCGCACAGCAGGGCCACGACAAAATAGTGGATGCTGCCGCGCAGAAAGCGCACGATGAGCTGCACCTTCTCCCGCCACGGGATCGATTGCGTTTCCATAGAAGATCTCTCCTTTTTTCTGATTGCCGGGGGATGTTGATATGCTGACTGTAACGGCCTTCTCTCTCAAAGGCAGGACCGCATGATTCAGCGAGAGTATTCGGCGAAAAAGGTCCGACGAAGGCCGAAGCTGCGATCATGCGGCACTGCCGCAATAAATAAAAAACGCCTCTCCTGCCGGAGAAGCGCACAACAAGGAACAAAACAGGGCCTTTTATCCCCGCTTCCGGGCGCGCAAAACCGACAGACCGGTCCCCTGGACCCCAATAGAACCCGATGCAAAGAGCAGATAGGACATTCTGCGCGCCTCCTTTCGTAAAATCTGATATCCAGTATAGGGGAAAACTGCGACTTTGTCAACCCTGCCGCCCGAAATATTTCGGGAAGCACCGCATTATTTCTCGAGAGCGTTCGGCGAGAGCTTTTTTGCCGAGACAAGGCTTGAAACGTGCAGAGTGCTTTGTGTACCCGCAGGGGGCAAAGCCGCCAACGGCTGCGCAATACCTCAAACTTTTCGAACCGATGGATTGGCGAAAAAGATCCGTCAAAGGCCGAAGCTGCAATTGTGCGCTGTTGCCCCAGAGGTTTTTCCTTGCCGTTTTGCCGCATTTGTGGTATGATCGGGGGAGAATTGCAACGGAAAGGAACGAAGAAACCATGAAATGGATCATTGCCTCGGACCTGCACGGCTCTGCCCACTACTGCCGCCGGCTCCTCGAGGCCTGGAAGCGGGAGGAAGCGCCGCGCATGCTCTTCCTCGGCGATCTGCTGTATCACGGCCCGCGCAACGACCTGCCCGAGGGCTATGCGCCGAAAGAGGTCATCGCCCTGCTGCAGGAGCGGCAGGCCGACATTTTCTGCGTGCGCGGCAACTGCGAGGCCGAGGTCGACCAGATGGTGCTGCCCTTCCCCGTTCTTGCGGACTACTGCCTGCTCGAGTCGGCGGGCCATCTTATCTATGCCACGCACGGCCACCATTTTAACGAGGACCATCTGCCGCCCCTGCATCCGGGCGACGTCCTGCTCCACGGCCACACGCACATCCCCTGCCGCACCCTGCGCGACGGCGTCTATGTCCTGAATCCCGGCTCCGTCTCCATCCCGAAGGCCGGGAGCTGGCATGGCTATATGACGCTGGAGGACGGCGTGTTCACCTGGAAGACGCTCTCCGGCGACGTGCGCGACACGCTGCGGCTCTGAGGGGGCTTATTATGGAATTCACAGCAGCGCAGGATGGCCTGCGCGTGGATGTCTTTCTGGCGGGCTGCCTGCCGGAGCTGACCCGCAGCGCCGTGCAGCGCCTGCTCGCTGAGGGCGGCGTGACCTGCGGCGGCGCGCCCGTGCGGAAAAACGCGCGCACGGAGGCCGGAGCCGTCTACGCCGTCACCCTGCCGGAGGCGCGGCCCGTCGAGACCGCCGCGCAGGATATCCCGCTCGACATTGTCTATGAGGACGGGGACGTGCTCGTCATCAATAAGCCGAAGGGCCTCGTCGTCCACCCGGCCGCCGGGCACGAGGACGGCACGCTCGTCAACGCCCTGCTCGCCCACTGCGGCGACAGTCTCTCCGGCGTCGGCGGAGAGCGGCGGCCCGGCATCGTGCACCGCATCGACAAGGACACGTCCGGTCTGCTCGTCGCGGCGAAAAACGACTTTGCGCACCTCGCCCTCTCGGCGCAGCTGGCCGACCACACCATGGCCCGCACGTATGAGGCCGTCGTCTGCGGCAATCTGCGCGAGGACGCCGGCACGGTCGATGCGCCCATCGGCCGCCACCCGACCGACCGCAAGCGCATGGCCGTGACACAGAAAAATGCCCGCCGCGCCGTCACGCACTGGTCGGTCATCGCACGCTACAACGGCTACACGCACATCCGCTGCGAGCTTGAGACCGGCCGCACGCACCAGATCCGCGTGCACATGGCGCACATCGGTCACCCTCTGCTCGGCGACCTGGTCTACGGCCACAAGCGGCCGGAAAAGGGCCTGAGCGGGCAGTGCCTGCACGCGCGGGCGCTGCGCTTTCTCCACCCGCGCACCGGCGAGCTCGTGACGTTCACCTGCCCCCTGCCGGACTATTTTCAGGACGTGCTGGCGCGCCTCGGCCCGCCGGTCGGCTAATCAGAAAGGAGCATTCCCATGCGCAGATCCGATCGAGAGATCACCGATTTTCAGGAGCTCATCACCGTCATGCGCGGGTGCGACGTCTGCCGCCTCGCCCTGCACGACGAGCCGTATCCCTACATCCTGCCGCTGAACTTCGGCCTGGAGGTGGACGGCGAGACTGTCCGCCTGTACTTCCACGGCGCAAACACCGGCACGAAGTACGACCTCATTGCCAAAAATCCGAATGTCGCGTTCGAGATGGACCGCGGGCACGCGCTCATCCTCGACGATGAGCACGGCAACTGCACCATGACGTACGAGAGCGTCATCGGTCAGGGCCGCATCTCGGTCGTGCCGGACGCGGACAAGGAGCGCGCGCTGCGCGTGCTCATGGCGCAGTATCGTGCGCCGGACTTTCCGTATTCGAAGGCCGTCATTCCCGCAACGACCGTCCTGTGCCTGACTGTCGAGCACATGACCGGCAAGCGCCGCGCGAAAAAGCACGGCTGAATGCACCGCACATAACGAGCAAAAGAGCCCCCGCAGGCAGTGCCTGCGGGGGCTGTTTTTGTGATCCTGCTGCAGATCAGCGGATGAAATTGGTGAACTTGCGCGCTTCCGTCTCCGGGCGCGGGACACCGGCGGCATCGCCGGCTGCAATGCACTGCAGCAGCCAGAGCAAATTGCGCGCAAGCTGGCGCATGGTCTGCAGGCCCTCCTCGTCCTGCGCGACGTCCTCCGGGCGCGCGCCGTGCACCATCGGCCAGTACTGCGAGGACACGACCGGCATATTCGAGATCATCGGGTATTTGACCAGCTGATCGAGCGCGGCCGTCGTGCCCGCGCGGCGCGCCGAGACGACACAGGCGCACGGCTTATTCGCCCAACTGCCGCCGGCATAGAACAGCCGGTCACAAAAAGCAGACATCGCGCCGGAAATCCCGGCATAGTGTACCGGGGAAGCGAGCACGAGCGCGTCCGCCGTCTCCATCGCGTCGATGGCATCGTTCACCAGCCCGCCGCGCACGCAGCGGCCGGTCGCATTGCATCCACCACAGGCGGTGCAGCCGCCCACCTGCTCGGCGCCAACGGTCAGGATCTGCACCTCGGCACCGGCTGCGCGCAGCACCCGCTCCATTTCGTGCAGGGCGGTGTATGTGCAGCCGCGCGGATGCGGGCTGCCGTTGATCATGAGAATTTTCATCGTATCACCTCACGCGCAGGATAGCACAAATCGCCGCGCAGCGCAAGCGCGCACGCAATGCCCCAAAACGCCTTGCGCGGCAGCAAAACCTGCTGCCGCGCAAAGGAAAAGAAGGGACGTATGCCATGGAGTGGGGGGGGGAAATGAAAGGAAGAAATGCGCATGGTGATACGGGAAACATGACGCGTCGGGCAGCCGGGCGGAGAGGAACGGCTTCGCCGCTATGCGCCGCGGCGAAAGCCGGATCAGGCAGAGATCAGATGGCGCTCCAGCCGCCGTCCACGCACACGATCTGGCCGGTGGTGTAGCTGCAGGCCGGGGAGGCAAAGTAGGTGCACAGGCCGTCCATTTCGCCGGTCTCGCCGTGGCGCTCCATGGGGCAGCACTCGAGGTGCGCCTGATGGAAGAAGGGCGCGTCGATGTAGGCCGCGGTCATTTCCGTCGGGAAGTAGCCCGGGCAGATGCAGTTGACGGTGATGCCGTCGCGCGCCCAGGAGTTGCCGAGCGAGCGCGTCAGGTTGACGATGCCGCCCTTGGCCGCCGCATACGGTGCCGTGTCCACGCCCTTACGGCCGCAGACGCCGTGGATGGACGAGACCATGATGATGCGGCCGTACTGATTGGGCTTCATGGACTGGCGCACGACCTCGCGGCAGGTGAAGAACTGCCCGTTGAGGTCGGTGTTGATGACGTTGAGCCAGTACTCGTCCGTGAGCGTGGCCGGGTCGCCGCCGCCCGGAATACCAGCGGCATTGACCAGAATGTCGATCTTGCCAAAATGCGCGACGACGTCGCTGACGCAGTCCGTGATGCTCTTGGAATCCTGCAGATCCATGTAATGCGGATAGACCTTGACGCCGTATTCCGCCTCGATCTCCCTGGCGTTTTCATCCAGACGATCGGTGCGGCGGGCGACGAGCGCGATGTCTGCGCCCGCGTTGGCCATTGCCTTGGCGAACTGAAGGCCGAGACCGGAGGAACCGCCGCAGCAGAACGCGACCTGGCCGGAAAGATCAAACAGATTGTTTTTCATAATAAAGCCTTCCTTTTATAAAAAATTCAGTATGGTTTAGAAGAACCAGCAGTTTTCGTAGGCGCTGAGCGTGGCATCGGCCATCGTGCCGCCCTTGTTGGCGTCGCCGACAAAGACGACCTTGTCGAACGCATCCTTGAGCTGCTGCTCGTAGCTCTTGTCGGGGCGATTACCGAGCGCCATGATGACGATATCGGCCGGGCGGGTGACGACCTCGCCGGTGTCGGTCTTTTTGAGCTCGACCGCGCCGTCGGTCACGCCGGCAATGGCGTGCTCGGTCAGGACCTCCACGCCGCTCTCGGCGAGCAGGGACAGCAGCTTGTAGCGCGCGGTGCGGTAGATCGTGACACCGACCTCCTTCTGCATCTCGACGACCGTGACCTTGTTGCTGTCGCACAGGAAGTGCGCGACCTCAAGGCCGACATGGCCGCCGCCGATGACGGCAATGTTCTTGCCCTCGAAGGAGACGCGGCCCATGAGCACGTCCTCAATATAGTAGACATTGCTGCGGTCCACACCGGGAATGTTCGGCACGATCTGATCGCCGCCGCAGGCGACGACGACGCCGTAGGGATCGAGCGCGCGCAGCGTCTCGACCGTGGCGGGTGTGTTCAGGCGCACCTCGATGTGGTACTCCTTCATCTCGGCCTTCATGGTCTCGATGAGCTCGGCCACCATACCCTTGCACGGCGCTTTCGAGGCCAGCACGGCGCTGCCGCCGAGATGGTCACGGCTCTCGAAAATGACCGGGTAATAACCGCGCTTTTTCAGCAGGAGCGCAGCCTGCATGCCGCCGGGGCCGCCGCCCACGACCGCGACCGTGCGGCCGGCGCCGGTCTTGACCAGGTTCTCGTCGCCGTAGACCGTGGCGCGGCCGGTGACGGGGTTGATGGCGCAGTGCAGGTTCTTGCCCGCGACGACGGACTTGTTGCAGTTCATGCAGCCAAGGCACTTGCGGATGAGATCCTCACGGCCGGCCATGGCCTTTTTGACCACGTCGGGATCAGCCAGCTGCATGCGGGACATGCCGACAAAGTCACTCACGCCCTCCTGCAGGAAGCGCTCGGCCGTCTCGGGGTGCTTGATGGTGTTGACGGCGATGACAGGCACATTCACGGCAGCCTTGATGGTCTTGGCCAGATTCTTTCTCCAACCCTCGGGGCTGTAGCACGGCTCGATCATGGTCGGTGCGCTGGCATACACGCCGCAGGACACATTGAAGTAATCCACATACGGCTCTAGGTATTTGGCGATCTCGGTGCAGGCAGCGAGATCGTTGCCGCCCTCGACGAAGTCATTGCCGTTGATGCGCGCGCCGACAACGAAATCACGGCTGACGGCGGCGCGGATGCCGGTGAGGATACGCACGAGGAAGCGGCAGCGGTTTTCCATGCTTCCGCCGTATTCGTCGGTGCGCTTGTTGGTGTAAGGGCTCAAAAACTGTTGCACGAGATAGCCGTGCGCCGCGTGGACCTCGACACCGTCGGCACCGGCCAGCTCGGAGTTGACCGCCGCCTGCACGTACTTCTCGACCAGGTTGTCAATGTCCTCAATGGTCATCTCGCGCGGCAGAATGGTCGCGCGGCCGACGACGGAGTTGAGCTCCACACTCGGAGCCATGGCCTGACGGCCGCCGTTGCAGGCCGGGGGCGCCTCGCGGCCGCCGTGATGCAGCTGGATGAAGATCTTTGCGCCGTGGCGATGCACCGCCTCGCAGATGAGCTGGAAGCTCTTGATCTGCCGGCTGTCATAGATGCCGAGCTGGATGGGGTTGCAATGGCCGCTGTCGGCGTCCACGGAGGTGAATTCCGGAATGATGAGGCCGCAGCCGCCCTTGGCGCGATCCTCATAGAAACGGATCTGCTCCGGCGTGGTGCAGCCGTTCCAGTCGCCCATGAGCGCGCCCATGGCCGTCATCACGACGCGGTTGCGCAGCTCGAGGTTGCCGATCTTTCCGGGCTGAAACAGTTTTTCGTACTTCATGAGGTGTTTCTTCTCTTTCTTTGGAGGATTCCGAAACCGATGCTGTCTGCTTGTGCAGGAACGACATGGGATGCGGATTCTGCCGCCGCATCCGTGCCTTTGCAAATATTTTAACCATCTGTTTTGCGAATTTCCATATGCACGAAACACCAAAAAAAGCTTGATTTTGTGCGGGACAGACAATCCCGCCGCCGTGCACAACGATCCTGCCCGACGTGGAAACGACCGCCGTTGTGTGCCGTGCACAACGACCCGCCGCCTTTTTGTCGCACAGCACAACGGCAGCGGTTGCGCCCGCACCCCTCCGTGTAGTATAATTGAGTTAAATATTTTTTTAACAATTTTAGTATATCCGAGGAGGCACGACCGTGAAATTTTCCGAACTGATCACAAAGCTGCATTCGGCCAGTCAGCCGCATATGCTCATGTACATCGACATTCGTTCCGACTGCGAACTGGCGGACGTCAACATCCTTGCCTCCGGTCAGAGCGATGTGCAGGCCGGAACGCTCTATTTTGCCGACGCGGGGCAGCTGACACCGGACACCGTACTGCCGACCAACCTGCTGTACTACGGCACGCTGCCGCCGGAGCTAGCGGACAGACTGACGAACAGCGCCATGATCGATCGCGGTGAATTTGCCGTGCTGTTTCAGACCGTAAAGGAACTGCTGAGCTACCAGCAGTCCGACCAGCAGCTCTATACACAGGTGCTGTATATGCTCTGCAACGGTGCGGAGCTGGACCGGGTGCTGACCAAAATGACCGACGTCACCGGCGACCTGTTCGTCGTGATCGACAGCACGGGAAAGCTCGTGGCCAAGACGAAAAACTTCTATGTGGACTACCCGCTGTGGATGCGGAGCATCGAGCAGGGATACTGCAGCGATATTCTAATGGAGTACATCGAGGACCGGCGGCGCAAAAACGAGTATTCCCTCTCGGACAAGCCCTTCACGCTCTTTTGCGAGCACATGCAGCGCTATCTGCTGTGCACGCGCATCGTCTACGACAATTTCATGATGGGCTACGTCATCATCGTGAGCAAGACCGGCATCTTCAGCGCGGCCGAGCAGCAGATCATCCCGCTGCTGTCCAGCTCGGCAAAGGAGCGCATCGTCAAAAGCAACAACGGCAACTGGATCGATTACCGCGCCTCCCAGCTCAACAACATCTTTGCCGATATGCTCGCCGGCGCGCAGAACGTGGACATGGAGCGCCGCATGAAGCTGGCCAAGCTGAGCTTTCCGGAGCAGAAATGTCTGGCGATCATCCGGCCGGTCTATTATAAGGAGCCGGCCTACTACAAATCCCGCCTCATTCCGGATATGCAGGCCATCTTCGGCAAGACGGCCTTTTCGGTGGTCAAGAACGATCTGGTGCTGCTGCTGACAGCGGCGGACGGCGGCACCATCACGCCCGAACAGCGCGCAGCACTGGAGCAGTACACGCAGGGGCACCGGCTGATCGTCGGCATCAGCAACTGTTTTCAGGCCAACAACCAGCTTTCACTCCACTATAACATGCTGCTGCAGACCTTGCAATTGGCCAAGCAGATGCGCTCGGACCAGAAGCTCTTCTTTTTCTCGGACTACGTGTATTACGCGCTGCTCGATCAGGTCGAGGACAAAAGCCTGCTGTCCTTCATCCGGCATCCCGCGCTCGACACGCTCATCCACTACGACCGCGAAAAAAGCGCCGAGCTCTACCAGACGCTGCGCGTATTCACCAAATGCGGCTTTAACAAGGCGCACACCTCCGAGCGGCTCTTTCTGCACCGCAACACCGTCAACTACCGCATCGCACAGATCGAATCCATCTGCGGGATCGACCTTTCGACGACAGAGCTGCTGTTTTCGCTCCAGCTGTCTTTTCTGATCGACGGCTACCTCAACAACGTCGCCTTCTGACGGCGGCCGCAGCCTGAAAACCGGACCGGCAAAGCTTGCCGGTCCGGTTTTTTGCGTCAAAAACGGTTTCCGGAGCAAAATGCGGATTGGTCTCTATGACAAAATTTTGACCGGATACTGTGCACGGCAAACATTGTCGATTTCCTGTCAAGCAAATATAATGGGCACAACCGAACAAAACCGATGTGTATCCCGCAGGGACACACGAACGCAGCTCCGCAGCCGTCCGTCGCGGCGGTGCGGAGCGCTCCGGACGGCTGTCTGCCCGGCTGCCGGAGCGCAGGACCATGTCAATGATAGAAAGGAGAATCTCGATGGAAAAGACGATCGAGAATATGGATCGCAACCGCCTTGGAATCCTGATCCGCTGCCTGGTGATTTTGCTCATCACCGGCGTGACCAACTCTGCAGCCGTATTTGTTTCCCCGCTGGCAGCACACTTTAACTGGACCGCAGACGCCATCGCAAACGTCAGCACGACCATGCTGCTGTGCTGGACGCCCGGCGCTCTGATCGGCGGCACGCTCATGTCGAAGATCGGCGCAAGAAACGCCATGCTGCTCGGCGCCGTGCTGTTCCCGCTCGGCACGCTGACCAGCAGCTTCGTGCCGCAGTCGTCCCCGTGGCTGCTGTATGTGACCTTCAGCTTCCTGCAGGGTCTCGGCAACGGCCTCGCCTACACCGTGGCCACCTATGTCTCCACCGGCTGGTATCCGGACAAGCGCGGCCTCGTTTCCGGCCTGTGCATGGCCTTCACCGGTGGCTCGTCCGCCTTCCTCGCGCCGATCTGCTCGAAGCTCGTGCAGTCCACCGGCATCATCTCCACGCTGCGCATCGTCGGCCTCGTGTCCCTGGTCGTGTGCGTCGTGTGCGCGCTCGGCGTCCGTCAGGCGCCTGTCGGCTACACGCCCGCCGGCTTTGCCGGCTCCGCCTCGAGTGCGGAGACCCAGCTCGAGAGCTATAACGTGCGCCGCGCGCTCAAGACCCGTCCCATCTGGCACCTGATCGTGTGCACCGCCTTCTTCCCGACGATGTATATGATCATGTTCCCGCGCTTCTCCGTGTACATGACCGACGCCGGCTTCACGCTGAGCGCGGCCACGCTGGGCGTGTCGATCTACTTCATCGCCAATACCCTCAGCCGCCTGTTCCTCGGCGCGCTGTGCGACAAGATCAGCTACAAGCACGTCTACGGCATCTGCGGCGTACTGTGCATCCTGTCCGCCATCTGCCTGATCGCCGCGCACTCGCTGTTCATGTTCTACCTCGGCTATGCGCTGCTCGGCCTCGGCTTCGGCGCCACCAACAGCGTCTACCCCGTCACGATCAACAAGTCCTACGGCCCGGTCTACGCCGGCGGCATCTACGGCGTGGCCCTGTTCGGCTACATGATCTTCTGCACGCTCATCACGCCGCGCATCAGCGCCGCGCTCGTTGCCTCCACCGGCGGCTACACCGCCTCGTTCATCTATGGCATCGTGCTCTCGTGCGTCGCCGTTGTGTCCATGTACCTGATCCCGAAGGTGGATCGCAAGCCCCTCGATGCGGCCGAGAAGCAGGCCGAATCTGTGTAATCCCGATCGGAAGAGGTGTCAACATTGGGCGTCATCGGCTGTATCCTTGGTTTTCTGATCGTTATCTATCTCTGCTATAAAGACTGGTCGGTCTATCTGGCCACATTTGCCGGCGCGTGCGTCGTCATCGCCTGCAACACGCTGCCGTTTATCGACAGCCTCGTCGGCGACTATGTCAGCGGTATGTTCACCGCCGTCAAGAGCTTCTTCTTCATGATCCTCTTCGGCTGCCTGCAGTCGAAGATCTACACGGAGAGCGGCGCCGCCTACACCATCGCCGACACCGTCATGAACCGCCTGCTCAAGGAGAACATGAGCAATACCGGCAAAAACCTCATCGGCATGTCTGTGATCCTGGTCATCGGCACCATCCTCAACCTCGGCGGCATCATCGCCGGCGTCGTCATCGTGCTCATGTACCCGATCGCGCTGGTCATTTTCGAGCGCTGCGATATCCCGAAGAAGTTCATCCTCGGCATTCTGGGCGCGGGCTCGTTCACCTTCACGCTGACCGTGCCCGGCAGCCCGCAGGTCACGAACGTAGCCGCCATGACCGTGCTCGGCACGGCGGCCGATGTGGCACTGGTGCCCGGTCTCGTGGGCGCGGCGGCGGAGATCGCCGCGATCCTCGTCATCATGAACCTGCTCATCAACCGCGCCCGCAAACGCGGCGAGCACTTCGAGCTCCACCCGCTCGACCCGCGTTATGACAGCACAGGCAGCAAGCCGAAGCTGATCGTCGCCCTCATTCCGATGGCCGTCCTCTTCCTGCTGTTCAACATCTGGAAGCTCAACATCAACATCTGCCTGTTGTGCTCCATCGCGCTGTCTCTCGTGCTGTTCTGGCCGCAGCTGCGCCGCAGGGATCTCAAGGCCATGCTCAACAGCGGCGCCGTCGACTCCGTGCCCATGACGATGACCGTCGCCGCAATCTGCGGCTTCGCCGGCGTCATCACCAACACGGACGCGTTCCAGTCCATGATCACCGCCATCACAAGCATCAGCATCGCGCCGATCCTCATCTGCTGGGTCGTTGTGGCGCTCATGTGCATGCTCACCGGCGGCTCGTCCACCGGCCAGCTCGTCGCGCTGCCGATCATCGCGCCGAAGCTGCAGGCGCTCGGTCTGACGGCCAGCACCATCCACCGCGTGTCCGCGTTTGCGGCCACCACGCTCGACTCCATGCCCTATTCGGGCAGCATCCTCATGCTGCTGCCCATGTGCCACATGAAGCTCAAGGAGGTCTACCCCGCCCTGTTCGTGACGACCGTCATCGCCACGACCGTCGGTACCGCCGCCGTCACGCTCATGTGCGTCCTGTTCCCGGGTCTCGCCTGAGCCCCGTCAACCCACACCATATCACAACAGAAAGGAAGTCAAGACATGAAAGAATTCAAGAACAAAGTTGCCGCCATCACCGGCTCCGCCACCGGCATCGGCCGCGCCTTCGCTGAAGAGGCTGCCAAGCGCGGCATGCGCCTCGCCCTCATCGACATCAACACCGAGGGTCTCGAGGAGACCAAGGCCATCTGCGAGAAGGCCGGCGCGCCGAAGGTCGTCACCATCAAGACCGACGTCACAAAGTATGAAGAGGTCCGCTTCAGCATCCTGCGCGTCATGCAGGAGTACGGCCAGCTCGACCTGATGTTCGCCAACGCCGGCATCGCCACCGCCGGCTGGGTCTACAACCATCCGCCTCAGGACTGGGCCTGGGCCATGAACACGAACGTGCTCGGCCTGACCTATTACGTGCACGAGGTGCTGCCCATCTTCAAGCAGCAGGGCACGCCCTGCCACTTCCTGTTCACCGCATCCATCGCCGGCCTGATCACCGGCCTGCGCTACAATACGGCCTACCTTGCGAGCAAGCATGCCGCCGTCTGCATCGCTGAGGCCGTGCGCGACCTCGCCGAGAACGACCCCGACTACAGCATGATGGGTGTGAGCGTGTTCTGTCCCGAATATGTGCACACGAACATCCACAACAGCGAGGATCACCGCCCGGCCGACTACAGCGTCCCGTGCGACCCGTTCTACGCCACCGACAGCTACTGGGATTACCGCCGCCTGTTCGACAGCAACATCACCGTCAAGGGCATGAACCCCGCCTTCGTCGGCCCGTACCTGTTCGAGGCTGTCGAGGAGAACCACATGTACAAGGTGCCGCATATGCACACCCACGAGCAGATCCGCGCACGCCACAGACGCATCGAGTCCGACCTCGAGCGCGAGGAAGCGCTGCACGAGAAATACGCCCCGCTGCAGAAATACTGATCCGATTCCTTTCTTTTCGCAGCACCCCAAAAGCCCCGCCGGTTTTCCGGCGGGGCTTTCGCGATTTCTGTCCGGTTTCTATCCCCGCTCACAGCTCCTGCAGCATGAGGGAAAACGCCTCCCGGAACGTGAGCCGGCTGCGCACGGTGAGCTGCACATCCGGCGCGCCGTCCACCGTGACGGCGTAGAGCGTCTGCGGCGGCAGATTCGTAAAGATGCACGACCGGTGCCTTGCGTCGAGCGTTGCGACCATGGTATTTTCGCGCGTCTCGCGCACCTGCCAGAGCCGCACCGTCACGGGCGCATCCGGCAGCGCATCCGCCGAGACGACGAGCCGCGCCGTTCCGGTCGCAAACACATGCTCGCCGACCTCCTCCGCCGTGCCGCTGACCTCACGCGCGACAAGATCGGTCGCACCGGCCGGGAGCGCGGCGGACACAGCGCCGCCCGGCTGGCCGAGGATCACGAAGGTCTTGCCGATGAACACAAGAAGCACGGCCAGCAGCACGCCCAGCACCGCGCAGAGCGCGCGCAGGCAGCGCTTGCGGCGGCGCATTTTTCGCGCCAGAGCGCGTGCGATCCCGTCCGTACCGGGATCCTCCGCCGCGGGCGCAGCGGGCGTCAGGTCGCGCCGCAGCTGCGCATATTGCGCCCGGCAGGCCGGGCAGGCGTCCATGTGCGCCTCGAGCGCCGCACGGCTGTCGGCGCTGCAGCAGCCGTCCAGATAGAGCGGCAGCAGATCCGCCGCCATGCCGCAGGTAATCGGGTTCATGTCGATCCCTCCATTCGTTCGATGATTTTGTTTTTGGCGCGAAAGTACGTGACCTTCGCCCACGATTCGGACTTGCCGAAGATGTCCGCAATGTCGCGGAAGCTCAGCTCGCCGAGCGTGCGCAGCAAAAACACTTCCTTATACTGCGCGCCCAGCTCGTGCACGTAGCAGTAGATCTGCCGCGCCTGCTCGCGGTCAAGAAAGCGCTCGACGAAGTCAGTCTCCGCCGGCAGGGGCTCAAGCGCGTCCGCGCCGACCGTGCGCGCGCTGCGCCGGCAGTCCTTGAGGTATGCGTTCTTCGCAATGGCGCACAGCCACGTCTCAAGCTTGCTGTCGCCGCGAAACGAATCAAAATGGGTGTAGGCGCGGTAAAAGGTCTCCGCCGTGAGCTCTTCGGCGACGGCCGCATCTCCGCACAGGGAGCGCAGGTAACGGAACACGAACGGACTGTAGGTTGTAAATATGACGTCGAACGTGTCCATCCTTGCCCCTCCCATCTTGATGCTTTGTCTATAAGAGTCCACTGTGTGCAAAAGGTTACAGCGGATCTGCATTTTTCTTCTGCCGTGTCTGAAATCCCACGGCAGGGCCATTGTATCACAGCGGCGCGGAAAACGGCGCAGATATAGCAAAAGACCGCAGTCAAATGACTGCGGTCTTCTGTGTTGGCATTGACCTATCTTCCCGGTCCGTCTCCAGACAAGTATTGTCGGCACTGGTGAGCTTAACTTCCGTGTTCGGAATGGGAACGGGTGGACCCTCACCGTTAAAAACACCAACTATGGTAAATGACTTACGTCAAATACTACTATAAAATTGACCTCGTGTCAAGAGGAAATTCCCCGTTGGATGTGTACCACACATCCAACGGAGTGGTACACCATCAGGGACTCGAACCCTGGACACCCTGATTAAGAGTCAGGTGCTC
>OLQA01001625.1_pt1 | contig 19292 bp, 8 predicted proteins | sample 1673151 | NCBI WGS metagenome assembly OLQA01 (sample SAMEA3136760, study PRJEB25190) | human gut metagenome | biome: human gut; feature: human-associated habitat; material: faeces | place: Austria | collected 2013 | reverse complement strand
AGTTCATGACCATGGAAGGCAAGAAGTTCTCGTCCTCCCGCGGCATCGTCATCTACGTGAAGGACATCCTCGCCCGTTACCCCGTGGACGCCGTGCGTTACTACATCTCCGTGGCCGGACCGGAAAGCTCCGATTCCGACTTCACTTGGGCCGAGTTCGTGCGCCACAACAATGAGGAGCTCGCCGCATCCTGGGGCAACCTGGTGAACCGCGTGGCCAACCTCATCAACAAGAACTTCGGCGAGATTCCGCCGCTGGACGAGGATTCGATGACCAACGAAGACCGTGGCCTTCTGGAAGAGGCTTCCGCCGCGTTCGACGTGGTCGGCTCCTCCATCGAAACCCACCACCAGAAGCACGCCCTGTCCGAGGCGATGCGTGTGGTCGGCGACATCAACAAGTACATTTCCGCCACCGAACCGTGGAAGATTAAGGACGACCAGGCTCGTCTCGGCACCGTGCTGCACGTGGCCGCTCAGGCCGTGTCTGACGCGAACCACCTGCTCGCGCCGTTCCTGCCGCACTCCGCACAGAAGGTGTGGGAGGCGCTCGGCGGCACCGGCACCTTCTCGCCGCTGCCTGAGCTCAAGGAAGTCGAGGATCTCGACAAGCCCGGCTTCACGTACCCGATCATCACCGGCGATTACGAGCTCGGTGTGAACGTGCACCCGTGGAAGAGCGAGGCAATCGAGGTCGGCGCCATGGTGCCTAAGCCCGCACCGATCTTCGCCAAGATTCCGACCGAGGCCGTGGAAGAGGAGCTGGCTCGCTTCGATGAAGCGTTGGCTGCTCGCCGTGCCGCCGAAGCCGAACGTCTGGCCGCCGAGAAGGCCAAGCTCGCCGCCGAGTGATTCGGCATTGCTAGCTCGTAGCTGACGGGCCACCTCGCACATGAAGTGTTGCGGGGTGGCCCGTTGCCGTATGTGCGGCCTAGCCCCGACAATGCGAGGCCGGTTGTCGGGCGGCGTTACAAACCCGTCACAGTTTGCCAAGACTTTTCTCAGACAAGCACATCGAATCCCCAAGAAAGAGACGGTTATATAGAAGATGTCAACGGAATGAAGTTCATACCGGTGGCGAGGTTCTTCCGAACCCCATAACTGAACCCTTCTTCTCTCTTCTCTCTCACCCGGCGGCCCCCTCCGCCGGGTTTCTTCGTTTTGGTCCGCATCATGCAACGCAAGTTACGCTGCTGTCCAGCTACATCCACGCCGCTCGAAGCCGTGATCCGCCACACCAAGCACGGGGCGCGGTGATTCGGAGCATTGCAGGATTCCCTCCATGCTTCCGGTTTGGGGGGTGCTGCTTGATTCCTCTACTTCCAGCGAAACGTTGCTATCGCGGTATGGTCGCATGCCTGTTAAGCATTGAAGCATCTTATCTATGCGCAGTCGGTGTCCCGGTGGTGACGGCAACCGATTGACGTGCGAACCGGGCCAGATTTCGTTGTCCCGGTTCGTGATTTTGGCCTCTTTTGGGGAACCGGGACAGACCATCCCGTGAGCGCTCAATGTATGCAAATCCAGAAGCCCGGAATTCCGCCGATGTGTGATGGCGGATATTGTGCGGTAGGGCCGAATTGGCGATTTTTCGAGGGTGTTTCTGTCCCGGTTGCTCAAAAAGAGGCGAAATGGAGAACCGGGACAACGAAATCTGGCCCGGTACACACATAAATCGATTGACGTCGTTACCAGGACATCGGACACCGTGACGTATATCGCGAACCGCATAATATGGCAGTACGCAACGCAGATGATGTGCGGATTCGCCGGACGTAACATGGCGTGTGACACACAACAGTGCCATGCGGTCGGGGCCACGCGACCAAATGGGGTGCGATGAATGGCATATGCGTTGCAGCAAGCGCGCGCAATCGTATCGATGTCAGCTCAGTGCGCCCCGGTGGATTTCCGTCGTTTCCGCCGGGCAAGTTCATTGAGCGGCGTCGCTGTCAAGGTGAAATCGAATATGGCGCCTCGCAACGCCAGCTGTCGCCCGGCTCGGTAGGCGAGTTCGGCTTGAGACGGTTCATCAGCCATATTCGCGGCGGTGGCGATGAGGACGATCCAATGATGATGCCGTAACAGTTCGCGCTTGTCGTTGTCTCGCCGCCACTGGGCCTTGTCTGTGCGATGATGATCGCCGTCATATTCGATGGCGACGCGGAATTCGGGCCAAGCGAGATCGAGTGTTATCGGCTCACCATTGCTGAACGTCGCGCCGGGCACTGTGTAATTTGTCACGGCTTGTGGAAGCCCGTATTGCGTGGTTGTGATACGGGTCTCTGATTCCATCGGAGAATCCACGCGCGGTGCAATAAATTCAAGTGCGATCATGCATGTGGCTTTCGCGTTGAATTTCGGAAGTTCGCTGACCTGCCGCACAAAGTCCTGATAAATTTCGTCGGCGGTGCGGCCGCCCGATAGGCTCGGCTTGCGCGCTATTGCCGTAAGGGTTGCGTCGCCAAGTATGACCAATGATTCCAATGACATGTGAGCGGCGAGCTGCGCCCAAGTATGTACCAGATTCAGCGCGTGCACATGCTTGTTGATACGTGCATTGTGCGCGGCGCTTAGCGGTTTCCAGATGTGCGGTGTTGTTGGCGGAACGACGGCGCGTATCCGGGTGCGATGCGAGTCGGAGACGGTATGGAGCTCGGTGGCATTGAGATCGCAATCCTTGGGAAGCGGCACGGATTGCAGTATCAGCGATGTGGTCATGCCGAAGAGCACCGGCTTTCCGAGCTGTTGCGCGGCGTCCGTGCATCGTTTAAGCATTTCCCGCTTACGTTGGGTGAGGGTTTCGCTCATAGCGGGCGCAGTGGGGGTTGCCATACGCGGTGGTGAGTATGGCTCGGGCTTGACGGCGTGCGTGGACGCAGCACTCGGTGCCGCGGCATTGTTGGTCCAGCCGGGTGGTTCATCGTCGAATACGCCGGGTGGCGGGGTGGGAAATCCGCTGTTCATAACGCCACCGTAGCGTAGCGGTCGCTTGTTCGCCATGAAAAACGGGGTATGTGGTTCTAGCTTGCTGAGGATGTGGATAACTCTGTGGATAACTAAAGTGCTCCTATGTTTTGCTCACTCTGTGAGGAGTCGGCAAAACATAGGAGCACTTCAGCCGCGGCCAATAGGCGGAATATATCAGCGGCAGCGACGGGTGAGGGGCTGCCAGGGATCGAGCTCGACTGGTTCGGTGGTGAGCAGGGCGCGGGTGGCGTCGTCGAGGTATTCCTTGCGGATGATGAGCTCGGTAACGTAGCGGTCGAACCAGGCGTCGGACATGACGTAGTAGCCGTCCTTGCCGGCGTCCTTGCCCCAGCTGTTCTCCACCTTCCAGCGGTTCGGCTTGCCGTCCTCGCCGAGGTTCACGCCGGTGAAGGTCATAGCGTGGTTGCTCGGGCTGTCGCCGTATTCGAGGCCGTGGGCCTTGTCGCCGGTGAATTCGGTGCCGAACAGCTGGTCGACGCGCACCACGGACTGGTCGAAGAAACCGTCCTTGCGCAGGGCGAACTGCGTGCAGTCGCAGGCGAACCAGATCGGGTGGCCGGCGGTGAGCTGGTCAAGCGCGGCCTTCTTGAACACGTCCAGCGGCACGTTGACGAATTCCATATCGCCAGCCTCGGCCACGTTCGCGCTGAAGCGGATGCGGTAGCGCTGGTTGAACGGGCGGTTCTTGAGCGGGGCGTTGGCCAGCGTCACGAAATCGTTGACGTCCACCGGCACGTACTTCTTGTAGAACTCAAGCGGGGTGATGCCGATCTCGCGAATCTGCGGGCGCTCGTCCTTGCCGGTTTTCGGCTTGTCGGACTTGTCCTTATCGCACTTGCAGGCCTTGGCGTCGGATTTGCCCTCGCACTTGCAGGATTCGCCGCACTTGCAGGATTCGGCCTTGCCGTCTGCGTCGGCCTCGGCCTTGCACTTGCGAGCCTCGCCCTTCTTATCCTCATCATCATCCTTGGGGCGCGCGAAGAAGTCGAACTTCTCCGGCGGTTCGCCGAGCGCCACGGCGCAGATGCGGTACACGGTGCCCATGTACTCGTCCTTCAACGCACGCAGCTCGTCCTCAGACGCCCCGGCAGCCGAACGGCGGCGCAGCTCGGCCGCGAACTCGCGCAGCTTGGAGTTGAGGTACTGCTTGAAATCGTCGGAATTGCGGGAGTTCTCGGACTCCGGATAGGCGCTCTTGGGCACTAGGCCGTACTTGTTCACCAGTGCGGCGAACATCTGCCACCAGCCACCATCGTCTGCAGGCGACTCATTGATGGCCTCGAACAGACGCGAATCGGTCGCCTCGTCGAGCGTGCGCAGCACGTTCTCCAGATAAGTGTTCGACTTCTCCATCGCGTCCCAGAAGAACAGGTAGGTCTCGGAGAACTCGAAATCCTCAAGATTCCAGCGATGCATGAGTTCGTAACGCAGCGTGTTCAGGGAGGCGAACATCCAGCAACGGCCGGAACGCTCCTGATTGGTGATCGAACCCTGCTTGAGTTCGATGGAGAAGTCGCGCGGCAGCGCACGTACGCCGCGATAGTCGGTGGCCGCCTTGAGCACGCCGGCCGAAACCGCCGCGTCCGCCGCGATCAGGTTGGCGCGGTCTTTGTTGAAGTCTTCGGTGTACGTACGCAGAAGTTCGGGTTTGATGGCCCGTGCGCTGGCGTTTGCTGTCATGATGATTGATCTTCCATTCATGTAGGCGACGTTTGTGGTCCGTCGGTAGTATAAGTCGCCGTGTATTCGTCGGGCGATTCACCGGGCGAAATCGTACGGGCGGATATGCGCCGGCGATTCCACCCCGCCAACGATTTGTCCACCTTGCTGCTCGCGCGGGCGCACGTATCATATGTACCGATACATATTGTTGACGAATGTCGCATAGTCCAAAGGAGTACGTCATGACTTCGCTGCATAGCAAGCCGCTGGCCCTGAAAAACGTCACCGTCACCGATTCGTTCTGGCGCACCGAGCAGGAACTCGTGCGCACGGCTGTGATTCCCTATCAGTGGAACGCCCTGAACGATAACGTCCCCGGCGCGGCCCCCAGCTACTGCATGCACAACTTCAAGGCCGCTGCCGCGCAAAACAAGCGTAAGGATACCCAGGGCAAGGCGTTCGTGCCGCCGAAGTACACGTTTCGCGGATTTGAGGCGCTCCCCGAAGACCCGGCCAATCCCGACCCAGACAAGTTCTACGGCTTCGTGTTCCAAGACACCGACTTCTCCAAGTGGGTGGAGGCAGTCGGCTATTCCCTCGCCCATTACCCGGACCCCGCACTGGAACAGACCGCCGACCAAGCCATCGACGTCGTGTGTGCCGCCCAACTCGACAACGGCTATCTGGACACCTGCTACATTCTGAACGACATGGATCGCGCGTTCACCAATCTGCGTGACCATCACGAACTGTACTGCCTCGGCCACCTCGTTGAAGGTGCGGTGGCCTACTACCAGGGCACCGGCAAAGACAAGTTGCTCAAGGCCGCCTGCCGTTTCGCCGATTACGTAGACGAGCGCTTCGGTCGCAAGCCGGGCCAGCTGCGTGGTTACCCCGGTCACGAGATTGCCGAGATGGCTTTGGTGAGGCTGTACGAGGTCACCGGCGAACAGCGGTACCTTGATCTGGCCGAATATTTCGTGACCGAGCGAGGCCGGCAGCCGTACATCTTCGATATTCAGGCAGACGAGAACGCAAAGCGCGACGCCGACGCCAACTACAAACCCAACACGGACCCCAACCGGTACGCCTACCACCAGGCGAACAAGCCGGCCACCGAACAAGACGAAGCCGTAGGCCATGCCGTGCGCGCCGGCTACTTCTACTCCGGTCTGGCGGACGTGGCCCGACTGACCGACGATCAGGACCTCGCCGATGCGGCCGAGCGGCTCTGGCGCAATATCGTCGATAAGAAACTGTACGTTACCGGCGGCATCGGCGGCACGGTGGACGGCGAGGCATTCTCCTACAACTACGACCTGCCCAACGACTCCGCCTACTCCGAGACCTGCGCCGCGATTTCGCTGGCGTTCTTCGCCCGTCGCATGCTCGAGCTCGCGCCAAAGGCCGAGTACGCGGACGTTATGGAGTCGGCGCTGTACAACACCACGCTGGCCGGCATGGCGCTGGACGGCAAGAGCTTCTTCTACGTGAACCCGCTGGAAGTCAATCCGTATGCCTGCCATAAAGACAGCCGCCTGCGCCACGTCAAGCCGGTGCGTCAGAAGTGGTTCGGCTGCGCATGCTGCCCGCCGAACATCGCCCGCATCGTTGAGTCGGTGCAGGAATATGCCTACACGGTTGCCGAGGATGGCGGTACGCTGTTCACGCACTTGTATATGGGCGGCGTGGCCAAAGCTGAGTTGAATGGTACGGCTGTGGAGCTGGATGTTACGGCGAACCTGCCGTGGCAAGGCGATGGCAAGGCGGTCGTGCGCTTGGGCGGTGACGCTGCTGGCACCTCGGCTCAGGCTCCTGCTCGCTTTACGCTGGCCTTCCGTCTGCCCGGTTGGGTGGGCGATGAGTCCGCTGCTGCCGCCGCGATTACGGCCACGGGCGAGTCTGAGTCTGGGGCCGATAGTTCCCGCGTGACCCGCGAAATTCGCGACGGCTACCTGTATCTGACCGGTGAGTGGCGCGACGGCGACACCGTGACGTTCGACTTCCCGATGCCGGTGCGTATGCTGGCCGCCAACCCGCTGGTGCGCGAGGACGCCGGCAAGGTGGCGTTCGTGCGCGGCCCGATCACCTTCTGCGCCGAGGAAAAAGACAACGGCGCCAACCTGCACCTGCTGCACGCGGATGTGGAGGCACTGCTGGCCGACCCGAGCGCGGCCAAGGTCGAGGAGTTCGACTTCCACGCCGGCGCCAAGGGCATCGACGACAAGGGCCAGGGCGAGGTGGAAGACGTGACCCGCCGCATGGTGAAGCTTGAGGTGCCGGCTTGGCGCGAGCCGTTGCCGGCTGCTGTGGCCGCCGCGGGTGAGGGCGCGGCCGAGGTTCCGGCGTTCGCACCGCTCTACGCCGTGTACGCGCCGGTCAAGCGCGAGCCCGCCACCGCCACGCTCATCCCGTACTTCGCCTGGGCCAACCGCGGCGAAAACGAAATGACCGTCTGGCTGCGCGGCTGATATTTGCTCTCGGCTACTCTGGTAGCCATGGGCATCACGACATGTCGGCTCGAAGGGCCGGTGGACTTTTACTCGGTCGGGCAGTTTGTGTCCGGACCGGGCTGGCGCCATCTGCGGCGCACCATCGACACCTTCGAGCTGATGTTCGTGCGTCGGGGCGTCCTGCCGATGCGGGTGGGGGAGCAGACCCTGCATATCGAGGCCGGCCAAATCGCACTCTTGCCGCCGAATGTGGAGCATGCGGGCGCCGACATCATCACGTCTGACGTGGACTTCTACTGGATGCATTTCAAATTGCCGGATGCGCGCATGCTCCCCGATGACGCGGGTCTGCCGCAGGACGACCATTGCCTGTTGCTGCCCGATGAACGCACCCTGCCCGACCCCGACCGGCTGGCGGTGATGTGTGGGCAGCTCATCGACATCTATGCGCGATTCGGCCCGTATTCCAACGCTTACTGCGATTACTTCGCCACCGGCCTGCTGCTGGAGGTCAGCGCGCAGGAGCGGCTGAAGGCGGACTTTGCCGCCCATCGTACGCTTGCCGGCTACCGGGGCGACGGCAAGCCCATCACCAGTGCCGACCGCGTCCGGCAGCAACAGGAATGGGCCATGCATGTCGATTCGGCCGGTGCCGCTGGCGATTCGTCCGGCCTGGCGCCGATGCTGGCCATCCGCTCGTGGATTATGGCCAATGCCTTCGACGACATCACCGTGGCCAAAGTGGCCGCGCGCTTCCACTATTCACCCAGCTATCTGACCGCGATGTACCGGCGCGTGTTCGGCGTGGGTGTGGCCGAGCAGATCATCGAATATCGCATCGACCGTGCGCGCGAACTGCTGAGTTCTACCGCTTCCAGCGTGGCGGATATTGCGCGAGAAGTGGGCTACGCCGATCCCAAGTACTTCATGCGCGTCTTCAAGCGCCGCACTGGCCTGACCCCCGGCCAATACCGCGACGCTTTCCCCGCCCGCCTCTACAACACCGTGTGATTAGGGAAGGTCATGGTCCTAACCCTAGGAAAAGTGCGCATGGGCGCCACTACCACGTGGGAGCGCTGGGAACGGTTTGACGCATGCCGAAACCTCGCACGTCACGCTGCACGGCACTTGGGCAGTGGGCGCGGCAGTCGGGAATCGCCGCCCTATTTCGGCGTTTCAGCGTTACCTGTTTGCCGAACCGACAGTGGACTCGCGCGGAACCAGTGTGTATCCAATGGTGGCGCGCGTGGCCGGCATGCCAGCGGATTCGTCGGACCTGCCGTCGCCCTGGTCGCGCTGCTCCACGCGGCGGGTGATCATATCAAGCGCGAATTGGGCGAGCTGATCGAGATCCACTTGGACGGTGCTCAGCGTCGGTGTGGTGTACGAGCCGGCCGTGGCGCCGTCGAAGCCGATGACTCTCACATCGTCGGGCACGCGGATGCCGTAGTCGGCAAGGCCTCGGATTACTCCGAATGCGGCATAGTCGTTAATGCAGAAGATGCCATCGATGGCCGGGGTGCTTCCCGTTGCCCGCGTGGTGCCCGGGGAACGGGACTCAGCAGTGTCATCAGCCGATTGCGCACGAGCCTCGAGCATCGCCTCGGCGATGGCATGACCGGCTTCGATGCCGCTGTCGCTACCGTAACCAATGAAGTTCGTCGATTCGTCATACGGCAGCCCGGCGTCAAGCAGTGCGCCGCTGGCCCCGCGTAGACGCAAACCGCTGGAACTTTCCACGTGCGCCAGTTCGGTTCGTGGCGAATACCCGTCGCCGACAATGGCGATGCGGTGGCATCCGCATTCGATGAGATGCTGCACTGCCGCCCGCGCGCCGTCTTCGTTCGGGAAATTCACTGTATCGAACGTGGGCGTTTCCTCGCAGGCGTCAATCAGAACCAGCGGTCGGCCGTGGTTGATCGCGGAAAGCGGCACACCGGCATTCAGGCCCGAAGCGTGGATAATCTCGCCGTCGAACAACTGCCCGGAGAACGGGTTGTTGGCCAGCGCGTGTTTGGCGGCATCCGGAGAGTACCGGGTTTGCTCCACGAACGGCGTCAGCCCGCGCGCGGTGGTTTCGGTGACGAGCGATTCGACGAGTTTGGAGTAGAACGGCGAATCGAATTCGTTGACGATGATGTGGATGATGTTGCTGCGGCCGGACTTCAGCATGCTGGCCGTCAGATTGATGCGGTAATCAAGCTTTTCGGCCACTGCCAGCACTTTGGCGCGCGTGGAATCCTTAACACCCGGCTTGCCGTGCAGCGCATTCGAGGCGGTCATGGGGGAGACCCCGGCGGCTTTCGCTACGTCGCGCAATGTTGGTTTGCCGCTCGGCATAACGTCACCTCATGTTTCGCCTGTGATGGGCATTGGATCATGCCCGTAATGCTTCCAATGGTTGTAACGGTATTCACAACATCGTGTTTTGGCAAATGGTGGCTGTGTGCCGGAATCGCTGAAAATGCTGCGCTTAGGCGATGACGCGCCGAGCGTAACATGCGCTTGCTTGATATCGTTCCGGTGGAAGAATATGTAACGGTACATACGTCGGTGTGCCAAGAGGCCATGAAGTTCGTCGTACGTTGGGATGGGACTCTCCGGGGGAGTGGCGTCACTCTTCACCTATCCGTACGTGCGCGATGCCGATTGGTTTGCGGCTGGCATACCGCCGTAGGGCAACTTATGCGAATATCAACGAAAGCAGGATACGATGACGGATCTTCCGCAGAGCCTTCCTCAGGCATGGCGTCCGCCGATGGGCTGGAACAGCTGGGATTCCTATGGCACGACCCTCACCGAAGACGAGCTGCTGGCCAACGCGCGGTTCATGGCTGAACACCTGAAAAACGCCGGCTGGGATACGCTGGTCATCGACATCGACTGGTACGACCCGACCGCCCGCGCACATGGTTACAACGACAACGCGCCGCTGATTCTCGACGAATACGGCCGTCAGCTGCCTGACCCGGTGCGTTTCCCGAGTGCTGCCGGCGGCAAGGGATTCGGCCCGCTCGCCGCCGCCGTCCACGAACTGGGCTTGAAGCTTGGCATGCACATGATGCGCGGCATCCCGCGTATCGCCGTGGACAAGAACCTGCCCGTATACGGCACCAACTACACCGCCAAGGACGTGGCCGACCTCGACCACGTGTGCAAGTGGAATCCGGACAACTACGGCCTGAACCAATCCCACCCGGGCGCGCAGGCCTGGTATGACGCGCAGCTCGACCTGTTCGCCTCCTGGGGCCTCGACTTCCTCAAGGTCGACGACATGCAGACCCCGTTCCACTCCGACGAAATCGCCGCCTATCATCGCGCCATCGCCAAAGCCGAAGCCAAATACGGCCGTTCGATTGACCTGTCTCTCTCGCCCGGCGGCTGGGTGGCGACGAGCTACGTCGACTTCCTGCGCGAGAACGCCCAAATGTGGCGTATTTCCGACGATCTGTGGGACCGTTGGGAAGACATCTACCAGCAGTTCGCCCGCCTGGCCCGCTGGGCGCCGTTCCAGACCACCGGCCACTGGGCCGACGCCGACATGGTGCCGTTCGGGCACATAGGCCTGCGCGCCGAACGCGGCGACGACCGCCAATCCCGCCTTACGCTGGACGAGCAGAAGACACTGCTGGCCCTATGGTGCATGGGGCGTAGCCCGCTTATGGTCGGCGGCGATCTGCCCACCAGCAACAGCGACGCCATCGCGCTGCTGCAGAATCCCGCGTTGCGTGAGGTGCTTGCCGGCTCCACCAATAACCGCGAGACCGTGCGCGAACGGATTTTTGGCAAATGGTGGGATGAGAGCACCTGCCGTGGCGAGTTCATCGTCTGGTCCGCCGACGCAGCCGATTGGGCCGATGGCACACGTTCCGCGCATCACGGCGGCCATTACGCCGCGCTGTTCTGGACCGGCAGCGACACATACGAGATCGGCCGCAACATCCAGCTCCAATCCATCGTGGGGCTTGACGCCCGCAATGACGATTGGACACTCGCCGATCTGTATGCCGACGCGCCGGGCGAGCCCGCCGACGTGCGTCTTGAAGGCGTGGGTGCCGACCGCGTCATCACCGGCACGATTCCGCCGCACGGCGTGCTCTGGGTGGCCCTGGACCGACGCTGAAACCGAACCTGCCTCCGCCAACCAACCTCCTGAACCGACCGCCCGAATCGTATGGAGAAACCTGCCATGAATGCGAACATCGCAAACGAACAATCCCCGGTAGCTGTTCCGCCCGCAAGTTGGTTCCTACGTGCGTTCGCTGGCGTTCTGACCTGTAGGTGGACTGTCTCTGTCTGTTCGTTGCTTCGCCTTGCTTGCGTTTTGTACGTTTTATCTGTTTCGTGAGTTTCGTGCGTTCTGCGGATTTCACGCGTTTCGCGCAGTGCCGCACGCTGATCACCATTCAGCGTGCGGCACTTTTGCATATCTCACGTGTTGCGGGAGATGCCGATTCCGTCGCACAATACGTAAAACGTGAATGAACCACTCACTATGCTGGGTTGTTTGAGCGTGATATGACATGCGCCACTTTCCCGGGAATGCGTTGCGAATTGGACCTGTTCGGAGGTGTGCAGCGACGCATTCCGGGGAATGTTGCGCTTAGAGAGCCGCGTATCGTTGCTAATGCGGGGAACACGCAGAGTTGCGGGCCGTTGCGATTAGACGCAGGTCGCCTAGACTAGTACGCGTTTGCGAAAGTCGAACGTGCTTCGACCGATGAAGGAGAGCTTCGGTCATGCGGCCAATGACAGGCGCAGTGCGAAGCACGGCTGATCGTGAATCGCGGCGGCAGCGATTGCCGCGTGCGGCGCAGGAGCATGCCGCACCATACCACAAGCAAACAATCCCCAAGAAACGGTGATCTCCTCACATGTACGTCGATCCGGGAATCAATACCAGCGCAAGCAATCTCAAATGGGTGCTGCCATACTGCAAACCAGACCTGCCCCGCGTGGTAGGCGCGCTTCTACTGTTCATCGCAAATAACACGATGGCCCTGACCATTCCGATTCTGTCCGGTATCATCGTGGACCGCGTCATCGTCGGCGGACATGCCGACGAACTGCCACGTCTGTGTGGACTGATGATCCTCATGACCATCATCCGCGTGGGCGCGCGATACGGCTACCAGATGTGGATGGAGCGTTTCGGCCAGAACTCGGTCTACCGCCTCGTCTCCGACGAATACGAGAAGCTGCACGAGCTCGACTTCACGTATTTCAACCACACACGCACCGGCGACATCATGAGCCGCCTGACCTCCGACACCGACGCGATCCGCCACTGCCTGAGTTGGGTGAGCTATCAGATTGCCGACTGCGTGGTCATGTTCGTGGGCGCCCTGTGCGTGATGTTCGCCATCGATTGGCGACTCGCGCTCGTCCTGGCCTGCGTCACGCCGTTCATTTTTGTGCTCACGCGCGGCCTGTCCACGCACGCCCACCCGCTGTTCTTCGCCATCCGCAACTCGCTGGCCTCCCTCAACTCCATGGTCGAAGAGAACATCGAGGGCAACCGTGTGGTCAAGGCATTCGTGCGCGAACCGTACGAGACCGAAAAGTTCGACGAGCACAACGACGATTACATGCAGTGCAACATGGCCTTGGCCTACAACTCGCGCAAGTACATGCCGTGGCTGGACGGCCTCGGCTTCTCGCTGCAGCTCATCACCCTCGGCCTCGGCGGCTTTCTGGTCATCAAGGGCTACATGACCCTCGGCAATCTGGTGAGTTTCAACTCCTTCCTGTGGATGATCGACGGCCCGGTGCGCCAGTCCGGCTGGCTGATCAACGACTGGCAGCGATTCAACGCCAGCTGCATCAAAATCCGCAAGCTGCTCACCGAACAGCCGCGCATCGTGGAGAAGCCCGACGCGGTCGAAGCCGTCAAGCAGGCGGTCACGATCGTCGAGCAAGTCAAGCACGATGATGAGGCTACCGGGGCTACCGGAGCGCCCGTGGCTTCCGGAACATCCGGTGCCCAGCAGTCCACCGAACGCAAGTCCTGCCCGCTGCACATCAAGGGCGACATCCGCTTCGACCACGTCAGCTTCGCCTTCCCGGACGACCCGGAGACCCCGATCCTCAAGGACCTCGACTTCACCGTGCCCGCCGGCTCCAAGCTCGGCATCCTCGGCGAAACCGGCGCGGGCAAGTCCACGCTCGTCAGCCTCATCTCCCGCTTCTACGACCCGACCGTTGGCCATGTGCTCATCGACGGCATCGACGCACGCGACTGGCCGCTGGCCACCTTGCGCTCGCAGGTGTGCATCGTGGCGCAGGATACCTTCCTGTTCTCCGACACCATCGGCGGCAACATCGGTTTTGGTGCCAGCGGTGATAGCGACGACCGATATATCCAGAAAATGGCCCAGATCGCCGGCGCGGACAATTTCATCAGGTCGATGCCACAGGGTTATGACACCGTCGTGGGCGAACGCGGCGTGGGCCTGTCCGGCGGGCAGAAGCAGCGCCTGTCGCTGGCCCGCGCGCTCGCGGACAATCCGTCGATCCTGATTATGGACGATACGACCTCGGCCGTCGATATGGAGACCGAGGCGGAGATCCAGAAGCACCTCAAGGAGATGGACGGCGGCAAGACCATCGTCGCCATCGCCCACCGCATCTCGTCGGTCAAGGATTCCGACCTGATTCTGGTGCTCGAGCACGGACGTATCGTCGAACGCGGCACCCACGCCGAACTCGTGGCCGCACACGGCCGCTACTGGGACATCTACCACAAGCAGCTCGGACTCCAGTCCGGCGTCGCACAAGGTTTTTAGAAGAGGACTTATGGCACAACGCAATACATACCGCGAGGATGAGGAACTCGAGGAGCAGATCAACTTCCGGGACATCCTGCGCGTCGGCAAATATCTCAAACCGTATATGGCACAGGTGGCGCGCATTCTCGTCGTCGTCATCTCGATGAGCTGCATCGTCGTCGCCGTGCCGTACCTGACCAAGATCATGATCGACGAGGCGATCCCGAACAAGGACCTCGGCAAGCTCGGCATCCTCGCCGTGATCCTCGCCGCGCTGATCGTGCTGTACGAGTTCGGGCTGCGCTACCGCACGGTGGCGATCACGCGCGTCGGCCAGCTCATGCTCAAGGACATGCGCCGCGATATCTTCACGCATATCCAGACGCTGCCCTTCAGCTACTTCGATTCGCGCCCGCACGGCAAGATCCTGATCCGCGTGGTCAACTATGTGAACACGCTTTCGGACACGCTGAGCTCCGGTCTGATCAACGTGATCTCCGACGTGTTCACCTTCGTGATCACGCTGATCGTGATGTTCGTGATCGACTGGCAGCTGGCCCTGTGGAGCCTGATCCTGTTCCCGGTGCTCATCATCTGGGTGCGCGTGCTGCAGATCTTCCAGCGGCGCGCCTTCCAGAAGCTCTCCAACAAGCAGAGCAACCTGAACGCCTACATCCACGAGTCGATCGCCGGCGTGAAGACCACGCAGACCTTCGCACAGGAGCAGGCCCAGTTCAGGACCTTCCAGGAACAGCAGGGCGAGGTGCGTTCCGCGTGGATGCACGCCGTGCACATCCAGTTCCTCATGTGGCCGGGCGTGCAGACCATCTCCGTGATGACCATCTCGTTCATCTACTTCGTCGGCGTGATGGGCTTCGGGGGCGTGAACGTGACCACCGGCGTGCTCATCGCGTTCGTCGGCTACGCGAACAACTTCTGGAATCCGGTGATCAACATCGGCAACTTCTACAACCAGCTCATCACCTGCTCGGCGTACCTCGAGCGCATCTTCGAGACGCTCGACGTCACGCCGGAGATCCGCAACAAGCCCGACGCGGCGGACCTGCCGCAGATCCGCGGGCGCGTCGACTTCAACGACGTGGTGTTCCGCTACGAGAAGGACGGCCGCAACATCCTCAACCTCGTGGACTTCCACGTCGAACCGGGGCGCACGATCGCGCTGGTCGGCCCGACGGGCGCCGGCAAGACGACAATCATCAACCTGCTGTCGCGCTTCTACGACGTGTCCGAGGGCTCGGTGACGATCGACGGCTACGACGTGCGCGACGTGACGCTCGCATCGCTGCGCCGGCAGATGGGCGTGATGCTGCAGGACACCTTCATCTTCTCCGGCAACGTGCGCGAGAACATCCGCTACGGCAAGCTCGACGCCACCGACGAGGAAATCGAGGCGGCGGCGAAGGCCGTGCACGCGCACGAGTTCATCATGGAACTGCCCGACGGGTACGACACGGTGGTGGAGGAGCGCGGATCGACCCTGTCGGCCGGCCAGCGCCAGCTCATCGCCTTCGCGCGCGTGCTGCTCGCCGACCCGCGTATCCTGATCCTGGACGAGGCGACGAGCAACATCGACACGCGCACCGAGGAGGCGCTGCAGGCCGGCCTGCAGCATCTGCTCAAGGGGCGCACGAGCTTCATCATCGCGCACCGCCTGTCGACGATCGAGAACGCGGACGAGATCTTCTACATCGATCACGGCCAGATCGTCGAGCACGGCTCGCACGCGCAGCTGCTCGCCGCCAAGGGCGCGTACTACCGCCTCTACGAGTCCCAGTACGCGATGATTCGCGTGGCCAGCGGAGCGCCGGAAGAGTGACGAGATGTTGCTTTAGGTATGTTTCGTGATGGCATTATCGGTAACGATAAACACTGTGAAATATGTAACGGTACGTGTGAAAAACATGCAGTCGTGATTGGAATACGTTCTGGAAAATGTTGAAATAGAGCGAAACGCGCTGAAGTCGGCACGGGGTTGCTGAGTGTGGCAGATAGTTTAGAATATGTACCGTTACATATTTGATGTGCAGAAGATGCTCGCATCTTCTGCACGCGGGTGAAATCTGGGGAGTGGTTTGGCGATGGCAGACAAACTGGTAGCCACATTGGACAAAGCTGGTGTACGCAAGATCAGCACGGACCTGTGGGGCGTGTTCTTCGAAGACATCAGCTATTCGGGCGATGGCGGGCTCAACAGCGAACTCGTGCAAAACGGCGCGTTCGAATACAACCGTGCGGATAAGCCCGAGTGGAGCAACTACACCGCTTGGCGCAAGATCGTGCCCGCCGGCTCGTTCGCCGCATTCGGTGTGGGGGAGACCGCGCCGGTGGCCGAAGAGAACCCGCATTACGCGATTGCCGAAATCGGCAAGGTGAGTGGCGAGCAGACTGCTGACTCGGCTGTGTCTCGGGCCGATTCGGCCCTATCCCAGACGGATTCGGCTTGTACCCCCGCAGCTCCCGCTCTGGAAAACCTCGGTTTCGACGGCATGGTGTTCCGCGCCGGCGAGACCTACGATTTTTCCATCTGGACCCGTGCCCACGGCAAAGCGCTGCCCGTGCAAGTCGCACTGATTGGCGATGATGGCAAGCCGCTCGCTGCCACTGTCGTGACCGCACCCGCCTCCAATGCTTGCGGCGAATGGACCCAGCTTCGCGCCGAACTGACTATTACTAGCGCACAGGCCGCCCCGCAACCCAACGCCGAAATCATCGCCACCCAAGGCGCTCTCCGTCTGATTTTCCCCGAACCCGGCACCATCGACCTTGACTTCGTCAGCCTCGAACCGCGAACCACCTATAAGGACCTCAAGCATTTCCGCCCGGATCTGGTCGAGGCGCTGGCCGACCTACACCCGCGCTTCATGCGCTTCCCGGGCGGCTGCATCACCCACGGACTGGGCCTGAACAACATGTATCACTGGGACCGCACCATCGGCCCGGTGGAGCATCGCCCGCACAACTTCAACGTATGGGGCTACCACCAGTCGTTCCGTATCGGTTTCTACGAGTACTTTCGCCTGTGCGAGACCATCGGAGCCAAGCCGCTGCCCGTGCTGCCGGCCGGCATGAGCTGCCAGAACACCAGCCAGGGCCCGGTGCCTGTGGCTCAGGAAGACATGCCCGCTTACATCGACGAAGTGCTGGGCCTCATCGACTTCTGCAACGCCGATTCGGCCACCAACAAGTGGGCCGCCAAGCGCGCGCTGGAAAATCTCATCAAGGCAGGCGCCTGCGACAGTTTTGGACTCAACCGTGCCCAGATGCTGCGCATTTACGAACTAGTGCTCGACGCTGCTGCCAGCCGGAAAAATAAAAACATCGACGGTCAAATGGGCTTGTTCGATCTGCTGTCCGGCGAGGACAGCGCCGCCGTTATGCCTGCTGTGCAGGTGCCGGATATTCCAGAAATGAGTGTACAGGAGAAAATGAATCTGGAAAAGCAGACAACAGGCCTGTATCTATCTGGCCACCCGATGGACGAGTACCGCCCTCTGCTGCGCGGCATGGATGTTGTGCCTATCGGCGAGATTCTTGAGTGCTTTGAAAATGGCGACGAGACCTATCAGGATGAGCAGATTGTGAATATCGCTGGAATCGTGGAGGCAATCAAGATGAAGACCACGCGCTCCGGCTCCATGATGGCATACGTCACAGTGGAGGACGACACCGGTTCCATGGAACTTTTGACATTCTCCACGATTTTGAACCAATATGGTTCACTTCTCTATGAAAACGCCGCTGTTATCCTGAATGGGCGCATCTCTGTGCGCGATGAAAAACCGCCGCAGATGGTTGTGAACCGCGTGATGCAGATTGGGGACATGAAGGATCTTGATGCTGCGCAGACTGCTCGTCAGGCAGCGGCACAGGCGCATACTGTCTATCTGAAAATCGAGAATTCCGGGCAGAAATCTGCAAAAAAGGTCTTGCCAATCCTGAAAATGTTCCCCGGAAGGGCACGGGCTGTCATTTACTTCGCCGATACTGGTGCACGGATGGGCGGAGCATGTGCGCTGGACGAGCGAATGCTGCAGGAACTGCGAGAACAGCTTGGCGAAAAAAATGTAGTTGTGAAGTAGTCTTGTTTTTTACAAATTCGCTACACTTTTGTAACTTGACATGTTATACTATAAAGAGTTGAAAAGGAGTTGGGACGATTGCGCAGGAAACAGCTGGGACTTGCGTTGCTTTCTGCGGCGTTGACACTGCTGCTGACAGGATGCTTTGTCAAAACAGTTGACGAGTTATATACGCTGCCGCGGCATTCTGACGAGTATGACCGACTGGAACTTGCGATTGAAAAAGTCCTGACCAGCCAAAATGCTTCCTATGCCGCGCCGGTGTCCGGTGTAAACCAGCAGTCTGTGCAGCTGGCCGATCTCGACGGCGATGGCATGGACGAAGCGATTGCATTTTTGAAAGCAGCAGGAGACAAGCCGCTCAGAGCCTGTATCTTTTCTCACGCAGACGGAGACTATCACCTGACAGATGTGATTGAGGGCGATGGCACCAGCTTTGCAAGCGTGGAATATGTACAGCTGACAGATCGACCAGGGATCGAACTTGTCATCGGCTGGCAGCTGTCCACCGATGTTCTGCAATCGCTCGGCGCTTATTCCTACGCAGACGGCCATGTGTCCGAACTGATGAACGCCAACTATTCGGAATACCGCGTAGCCGATCTTGACAGCGATGGTCAGAAAGATATTTTTATTCTCCGCTTTGACGCAGAGCAGCCGCAGGGTGTTGCAGAACTCTATCACTGGAAGGACGGGCAGCTGGAACGCGAACCGGAAGCGTATCTGACCGCTGGCGCATCCCAAGTCAAACGCATTTTGAGTGGGAATCTGATGAAGGATGTTCCCGCTGTCTTTGTTGCAAGCGCATATGAAAATAACAGCCTTGTGACCGACGTGTTTGCCTTTCAGGACGGTACTTTCAGAAACGTTACTGCACATGAGGCAGAAAGTGCGGTTTCCACTGTTCGCAGTTATTATGTCTATGCCGCTGATATTGACGAAGATGGACTGATTGAACTGCCGCAGATCCTGCCGCTTCCGACAGCAGAGGGATCTGATGAAAATGATGCAGCAATCAGCTGGTATAACCTTGATATGGAAGGGCGCAGCCTTCCAAAGCTGACGACCTATCACAGTTTTTCTGGTGGGTGGTTTTTGAAGCTTCCAGACAGCTGGCAGAACCAGTTCTGCATCACGCGCAGCGCAGAGACGGATGGCGTGCGCGGCTATGCGTTTTCGCAGTGGAAAAATGGACGGCGCGGCGATTTGATTTTTACAGTCTATGAGTTTTCCGGTGAAAACCGGTATGAGTTCGCATCCGCAGACGGCAGATTGATTCTGGCCGAGAAGGGCGATGTTGCCTATGCAGCAAAGCTTGGA
>OLQA01001622.1_pt1 | contig 19304 bp, 19 predicted proteins | sample 1673151 | NCBI WGS metagenome assembly OLQA01 (sample SAMEA3136760, study PRJEB25190) | human gut metagenome | biome: human gut; feature: human-associated habitat; material: faeces | place: Austria | collected 2013 | reverse complement strand
TGCACGCTGACCAGCGGGGCTGGTGGTATGGGCGGCAAGACCGGATTATACCGTGACGTGCAGGCTACCCTCGTTCCCGATATGCAGATTATTGAAAAAAGCACCGGAAAAACCATTGCTGTTACCGACGCAAAAGGTCAGTTCAAATTCACTACCGGCAATCACGAATATCTCATCTTCAAAAAATCGGGATACCAAACTGTCGAAATAGAAGTAAACAACATGAATGTAATCAACATTACTGTAAACTACGGAGAAAACTAACGACCCTATTATTCATCTCATAAAAATTATTTATAATGAAAAGAGCACTTTCTATTTCTTGCCTATGGATTTGTCTTCTCGTCCTATCGAGTTCTGTAATCATGGGTCAAGACAACCATTTGGACATCACTCCCACTCCCCAAAGTTTGGTTCAGAAAAACGGACATTTTACTTTAAATTCCAAAACCTCTTTTGCCATTGGGAAAAACCAAAGAGCTGATTTAAAAAAAGTAGCGGCCTATTTCCAGTCAAAAATCCTATACTCCACAGGATACAATCTAAATATAAAAAACAGCGGAAGCTCAAACGCTATCAGTCTGCAAATAGACAAGTCGCTAAAAATAGGGAACGAAGGCTACCAACTGACAGTAACCCCCAAAAAGGTAATTGTCAAAGCCAAAACTCCGCAAGGAATCTTTTATGGCATGCAATCGGTTATGCAGTTGCTTCCTCCCCAAATCGAGAGCGAAACGATTATCGATAACGTAGCATGGGAAATCCCTTGTGTGGAAATCAAAGATGAACCCGCCTATGGATACCGAGGTATGATGCTCGACGTATGTCGCCACTTCCACGACGTGGAATTTGTAAAAAAACAACTCGACATCATGGCCATGTTCAAAATGAATTATTTCCATTGGCACTTGACCGACGACCATCTGTGGACCATAGAAATAAAAAAATATCCCCGTCTCGCCGAGGTTGGCTCTGTACGCCGGAATGCCGATGGAAGCATACATCGGGGCTTCTACACACAGGAACAAATCAAAGAAGTCGTTGCCTACGCAGCAGAGCGGTACATTACCGTTATCCCCGAAGTAGAACTTCCCGGACATGCACTTGCCGCTTTGACCGCATACCCCGAATATTCATGTACAGGAGGCCCGTTTGAACTACGCAACAAATGGGGCGTGGAAGACAACGTATATTGCGCCGGGAATGACAAAACTTTTGAATTCTTACAAGACATTCTCGAAGAAGTCATTCCTCTGTTTCCCGGCAAATTCTTCCATATCGGCGGTGACGAATGTCCCAAAGTAAGATGGAACGAATGCCCCAAATGCCAAAAAAGAATCAAAAACGAAAACTTGAAAGATGCCCACGAACTGCAAAGCTATTTCATTCACCGTATCGAAAAGATAATCCTTGCTCATGGAAAATCGATGATCGGCTGGGACGAAATTCTCGAAGGAGGACTGGCTCCATCGGCGACAGTGATGTCTTGGAGAGGAGAAGAAGGAGGAATTGCCGCCGCTTCTATGGGACACGATGTTATCATGACACCCTCCAAATGGATGTATATAGATCATGGACAAGGAGCTGTCGAAACCGAACCCATTGCCATTAGATTCGGACTCCCTCTCGAAAAGACTTATAGCTACGACCCCAAATCTCCAAAAATTCCAGAAAATTTGCGTCACCACGTTTTAGGAGCACAATGCAACATGTGGACCGAATATGCCGTAACCCCCGAGTATACCGAATACCTGTTATATCCCCGCATGCTGGCTTTGGCAGAATTGGATTGGACACCCAAAGAGAAAAAAGATTACAACTCTTTCACTCGTCGGCTCGACAATCAATTGATCCGACTCGATATGCACCACATCAACTACCACATACCCATGCCCGAAGGCCCTATGGCCGACCGTATTGCATATACCGAAAATACCACGCTGACGTTCCACAACAGCCGTAACTATTCTATGGTATATACGACCGATGGAAGTGATCCTCAAACAAATTCGACAAAATACGAAAAGCCGTTATATCTCAATAAAGATGTAACAGTCAAAATAGCCACTATGCTCCCCTCAGGGAAATTAAGTCCGGTACGCTCTATCGAAGTAGTTCACGAAAAGCTCATGCCGGCTACCGAAAAAAGCACCCAACCCGGTATCGAGTTGAGACGTACCGAGGGAAACCTCTATTTTGTAAAAGACCTCGATGGAGCGCATTGGAGTGCACCGAAGATTGTCAAAGATTTTGAATTCAAACCGGATATCGAAGACAAAGGAGCATACTGCTACACCGGCTACTTCGAAGTTCCCGCCGATGGCATATACTATTTTTCCTCCGAAATGGACGAACTGAGAATAGACGGAAAGGTCATCATCAGCAACGACGGTAAACTCATACGCCATTCTCGCACACGTAATTCCATCGCTTTGCAAAAAGGCAAACATGCATTCCAGCTACTGATGATTAACAACAACATCGGTGGCTATCTGCGCACATGGAACAACAAAGGCTTTATCTTGGCTCCCGAAGGGAACGAATTAGAACTACCCAAACCCGAAAAACTAACCCATTAATCAAAGATGCAAATTGAAACAACGGGGAAGCCCTAAGAGCAGGACTTCCCCGTTGTCATATTATCCATACGCCAACAAGTAATATTTGTTTCTGCCCTCGGTTTACACTATCTTTGCCCAAAAGAAAGCAGCAAATGGACTCAGAAAAAATAAACCGGCTCATCGCAGAAAACAATTTGGAAAAAGCTCTTGCATACATCGACGAATGGCTCTCGAACCACTCGAAAGACGACAAGGCATACTACTTGAAAGGACTGGTCTTTTGGAAACAAGGAAACTGGAAACTCACAATCGAGAACTATCTGAAAGCCATAGAAATCAATCCAAACAGCCCGGCCAAACAAGCCTATGAAATGGTAATGGACATTATCAATTTTTCCAATCCCGATCTATACAATCCGTAATCACGGATTAAAAAATCAAAACAAACAAGGCCAAATATACCAGCATTTGCAAACCTTGTAAAATCCACGAAATCTCTCGTCGGGTACTATACACCCGATAACTAATCCACGTAGATAAAACCACATACAAAGGCAATAACATGACCAAAGCCCAAGGTAAAGCATCGCCAGCGGCTTTTTCGACAAATACAAACGTTGCTCGGTTCATCAACCACGGCCACGCAAAAACCGGCAAAGCCGTTATAAGAATTAAAATCTTGAACCAACCGGGAACTTCCCGTGACGACTTTTCTTTCTCCATACTATAAACACTCATTCAAACAAATAGAATCGGCAGACTGTAATCACAGAAAAACCGCAATCATATCTGTGCGATCTGTGTTTCCGCCTCCGGGTGCAAAGAGGATCGCCCCGTACAATCAATCCATTCTACACTTTATGCAAATATACAGAAAACAAGATTGAAAAGTGAAAAAGGTTGCAATATAAAAATTTGAGTGTACCTTTGTCCCGAAATTCAAACAATCAAAATTATGTCTACATATACCGAAGATACTCGTAAAGTAACGACTCACCGCCTGATGGAAATGAAACTCCGCGGCGAAAAAATTTCGATGTTAACCGCCTATGACTTTTCAATGGCGACTCTTATAGACCAAGCCGGAATCGATGTCATTCTGGTAGGCGACTCGGCATCCAATGTAATGGCCGGAAATGTAACGACTTTACCTATTACTCTCGACCAAATGATTTATCATGGGAAGTCGGTTGTCCGAGCCGTTAAACGTGCCTTAGTCGTCGTCGATATGCCATTCGGCTCCTATCAAGGCAATTCCAAAGAAGCTGTTGCCTCGGCAATCAGAATCATGAAAGAGACGCATGCCGACTGTGTAAAGATGGAAGGCGGAGCCGAAATCCGTGAATCTATCGAGCGCATACTCAGTGCCGGGATACCCGTTATGGGGCATTTAGGTCTGACACCACAATCCATTAACAAATTCGGTACATATACCGTTCGTGCTCGTGAAGAGGCAGAAGCCAATAAACTCATCGAGGATGCTCATCTTCTCGAAGAGATAGGGTGTTTCAGTCTTGTTCTCGAAAAGATTCCGGCAGCATTGGCCACCCGGGTAGCTCAGGAAGTAACCATTCCGGTCATCGGTATCGGAGCTGGCGGCGGTGTAGACGGACAAGTCCTCGTCATGCACGACATGTTGGGCATCAACAAAGGTTTTTCCCCACGGTTCCTTCGTCGATACGCCGATTTAAGTACAACGATCACCGAAGCGGTACAAGCCTACGTAAAAGACGTGAAAACACAAGATTTTCCCAATGAAAAAGAACAATACTAACTACTGTCATTGGAGAAAAACTACGTTTCAACTAATTATTCGATAAAATTCATCACGAACATTTCATAAACAATTATTTTCATGATTAAGAATCGCAATTATTCACTCGATTTATTGAGAGTTATTGCCTGTTACTTGGTCATTCAACAACATGCCAGCGAATTTTACTATATAGGAGAAGGAGGAACGGTTGTTACCGGAAGTAATACTTTTTGGATTGGTATCATAACCACATTATGCCGATCATCTGTACCTCTATTCGTCATGCTGTCGGGATTCTTGTTACTCCCTATGCAAGACAAAATTTCTACATTTTTTCGCAAGCGTTTCACCCGAATCGTATATCCATTCATCGCATGGTGTGTATTATATGCCGGATACTACGTGTTAAGCCGTGGAGATTCTTTTAGCCAAATGGCACTTAATATTTTACACATTCCCGTGAACTTCGGGTGTGAAATAGGTCATTTATGGTATATTTACATGTTAATCGGGCTCTATCTGGTAACCCCGATTATTTCCCCCTGGTTACAACAAGCCTCTAAACGAGAACTGGAAGGATATCTCGGCTTGTGGATAATCACAACTTTTCTCCCGTATATTCATTTAGTTTATCCCGAAGTGCTTGGCGAAGCATTCTGGAACGACACACCGTTGCTCTATTACTTCACGGGATTCATCGGATACTTCATTTTAGGATATTATTTGAAAAGATTCGGCTATCCTTCTGCGGCATTATCTTGGATAATACTCATAGGCGGTTTCGCTCTCTCGGCCGGGATTTTCTGTTCACGTATCGATACGGTTCCCACTGTGCCCGAATTGGAGCTTAGTTGGGGATTCTGTACGGTAAATGTATTCCTGATGACATTAGGCCTCTTCTCTCTAATCGGCCGATTATCTTTAAAAGGGAAAAATGCAGCCTGCAAACTGCTGTCGGATATATCGATAAAAAGCTATGGAATGTACTTAGCCCACATTCTGTTTCTAAATTTCTATTATGGACTATTCAAGTCTATCTCGGATGCGGCCTATGTCACAATTCCCTTGATCGCCGTGTGTACATTTATTACGGTTTACATATTCGTATATTTGTTATCCTACCTGCCCAAAAGCAAGTATATCATAGGATAATTTATAAAACCTGTCATCAATAATAATGCCGCTTCTGATAAGAAAGCGGCATTATTATTTTTCGCAGAGAACGAGCTCCTTCTCATTCTTCGTTTTTCTTTAACAAGTCCCGAATTTCCGACAACAATTTCACCTCTTCGGAAGGAGCCGGGGCAGGGGTAGGAGCAGGAGCCGTTTGTTCTTCCTTTTTCTTTTCCGTTAACTTCGTCAAAAGTCGAATAAACAAGAAAATAGAAAAAGCAATAATCAAAAAGTCGAAGGTTGCTTGTAAAAAATTACCATAATTAAGTGTAACCGCAGCCTGTTCTACCCCATCGACTACTTCGGGCCCTTTCATCACCCATTTTAAATCTGTAAAGTTGACACCGCCGATCAGTAACCCGAGAGGTGGCATGATGATATCGGCGACAACCGAAGATACGATTTTTCCAAAAGCGCCACCGATAATTACACCGACAGCCATGTCGATGACATTGCCTCGCATGGCAAATTTTTTAAAGTCTGCTAAAAATGAACTTTTCATAATAGTACGAGTTATTAATATTAGATAGATTACTCAAACTCAACACAATGCAAATAAAGAAATTTTTCTTTTATTTTCACATTCACATACATTGTATTCAAAAAAAATATTTACCTTTGCATCGCAATTTTAGGAACAAAATATACTTGTATGAAATACAAAATTGCCTTTTTGATTGCGCTGCTTGCTTTGATGAGTTGTTGTGCGACACCTTGTGGTTGTTAAACAATATTACAAATGTAAATGTTTTTAAGAAAGCAGAACAAAAAAAGAAGAAAAAAGTAAGATGTTATTTTTTATTCAATAAACACTTAAAGTTTTATTACAATGATTAAAGTAGGTATCAATGGTTTTGGCCGCATCGGACGTTTCGTTTTCCGTGCAGCACAAACAAGAAACGACATCCAAATCGTAGGTATTAACGACCTTTGCCCGGTTGACTATTTGGCATACATGTTGAAATATGACACTATGCACGGACAATTCGACGGAACTATCGAAGCGAATGTTGAAAAAAGTCAATTGATTGTAAACGGAAAAACTATTCGTGTTACAGCCGAAAAAAATCCTGCCGATTTGAAATGGAATGAAGTAGGTGCTGAATATGTTGTAGAATCTACCGGTCTTTTCTTGACCAAAGAAAAAGCTCAAGCTCATATCGAAGCCGGTGCTAAATACGTAGTTATGTCCGCTCCTTCCAAAGACGATACTCCTATGTTCGTTTGCGGTGTTAACGAAAATACTTACGTTAAAGGTACTCAATTCGTTTCCAATGCTTCTTGTACAACCAACTGCTTGGCTCCTATCGCCAAAGTATTGAACGACAAATTCGGTATTCTCGATGGTTTGATGACTACCGTTCACTCTACTACCGCTACTCAAAAAACGGTTGACGGTCCTTCTATGAAAGACTGGCGTGGTGGTCGTGCCGCTTCTGGCAACATCATTCCTTCTTCTACGGGAGCTGCCAAAGCCGTAGGAAAAGTAATCCCCACTTTGAACGGAAAATTGACAGGTATGTCTATGCGTGTTCCGACTTTGGACGTTTCGGTTGTTGATTTAACAGTTAACTTGGCTAAACCGGCTACTTATGCAGAAATCTGCGCTGCTATGAAAGAGGCTTCCGAAGGCGAATTGAAAGGTATCCTCGGTTATACCGAAGACGCTGTTGTATCTTCTGACTTCTTGGGTGATACTCGCACTTCTATTTTCGACGCAAAAGCTGGTATAGCTCTGACCGACACATTCGTAAAAGTCGTTTCTTGGTATGACAACGAAATCGGTTATTCTAACAAAGTACTCGATTTGATTGCCCACATGGCAAAAGTTAACGGATAATTCTATTTCTCCGATAAAAAAGAAAAAGGCTGAACAGTTTGTTCAGCCTTTTTCTTTAATCCGACAGGTACACCCTCGTCATATACCCCGAAAGTATCCTTCTTATACCATGCCACACCTTTCGGATCACCCCTCTGTTTATATCATACATATATAACACCGTAACTATCCAAAAAGTTATTCAGCACAGGCAAAATCTCGCCGATGGCCTTTCCCATATTTCCAATAATTCTTACCGGCATATCGGTATACTGGGGCTCTATACCGCACATCATCGACACCGCTTTATGTTCTCTTTCCACTAATTCGATTTCACACATCAACATATAAGCTACTCCGTCGAACTCTATTTCATTTTCATACCTCACCCTCTTTCGTGGCGAATTTTCCCGTTCATAAGCTACCAACCAATGTGCTGCCGCTAATGATGCCAAAGCCGGAGCCTCCCATTCAATCGTTCTCATAACTTCTCCTATTCTATTAGCACACTTCCATCAGGGTATATTCACACTGCATTTACCCGTTTTGCCTGTGTATCTCCTCCTTTTGTTTACAATTCTTATAGGCAATATACCCCGATGGAACATGGCTAACTATGTTAATTACTAATCTATTATTTTGTTTTTCAAAAAAAGTTTATACCTTTGTTTTGGTAATAAAACCACACAAATATACTACCGCTTTTATTGAAAAGCAAATTATTTATGGTAATTTTACCATTTTATAAAAAAATAAAAATGTGAACGACTATGGAGAATGAAGCTAAAATAGAGAGAATCAAGACATTGATGGAAAATTTTGGAGTAACCCAGTCGGAATTTGCCAAACGCATATCGATCGATGCATCCAACTTCTCGAAACACCTGACCGGAAAACTACCTGTCAGCGACTCGCTTATCAACAGAATCGTCGCAGACTTGGGCGTATCGAAAGAATGGTTATGCACAGGCAAAGGATATATGTTTCGTCCCTCAGACAACGATGCACACTCTCATATACGCACATTAACTCTTCCTTCGGAAGCGATTATACCAGAAGCAAGAAATGGGGCGAAAGTATACGGTCTGGACGTAACTGCCGGTAATTTGGCGCGGGACCGCATGTTTACCGAAGATTTGGTAATCGGCAGTATAGACGTTCCTTTCATCAATCCCGATTGCAGCATTGTCAAAGTAAGCGGAGACAGCATGAAACCCGTTATTAACAATGGTGACATGATCGCAATCCGCGAAATAAAAAATCCCCAGCTTATCTTCTGGGGGCAAATCTACGTCATATTGCTGGAAGATTACCGCATGGTCAAATATATTCGTAAACACGATAATCCCGATAGGGTTATCCTACGCAGTGAAAACAAAGAATACGACGACATCGAAATCGAGAAAAAAGAAATTTGCGATCTATTCATTGTCGAAAACATTATACGCATAGACAGCCGCATTTAATGACTACGACAAATATATATAGCTCGCCCACAATACATTCACGAAAATTATGTCAACATTGGAAGAAATAACCATCGCCATGTCCCACGAGGACTTCGACACTTGGTCGACACTTACGGTCGGATTCAACTACACTAAAAGTCTGGTCATCTGTCTGACCTTTTACGATTATAAAAATGTAAAACATCATACCTATGCGATAATCGAAAAAGACGAAGCAATGGCTATGTCGGAACAACTCAATGTAAAATTAACCGACTTACCCCAAACCATATGCAAACATTGCGGCGACACGTCGTATGTATTTGTACCGTCTGACGTAGAAGAACTTTTCAAAGATGTACTGGATTTCATACTCGACTGTGGCGCACATTATCGCATATCAAGAGATTAAAGATTACCCCCAAATATAGTCTCCGTTTTTTCAAAAATTCAGGCTCAACATTCTGTCTGTCAAAACAAAAACACCCGAACATACCGACCCGACAAATAAAATTTGTTTCTACATTCGTTTATACTATCTTTGCAAATACAAAAATAGGGCGCGACTTGGCATAAAAAACGGGCTTGTCCGTTTTATCTTATTCCTATCTCTCTATTTTTATAAAGCAATCAAACCCGCCGTCACTCCAATGAGAAAGTTGTTATATATCGTTCTGTTCCTATCCGTCGGGGAACATTTGCAGGCGACAAATTACAATTGTCACACCGAAGCAGGACAACTACAATCTCTCATCGGGGAACAACATCGGACAATCACGAATCTAACCGTCTCGGGAACAATCGACGTTCGCGATTTTGCTTTCATAAACGACTCCCTATTTCACTTAACCGGCATAGACCTTGCAGATTGTACGATAGATGCATTCGAAAGTCGAGATATTTACCTCGGAAATCAAACCCGTTTCGATGCCAACTGTATTCCGGCAAACACCTTCTTCGGATTTCAAGAGTTAACGACCGTACGGCTCCCCCGGAATACCGAAAAAATAGGAAAAGGAGCTTTCGCAGGCTGTACTAAACTAAAAAACATAGATTTGGGAAACAATTTACAAGAAATAGCAGGATTCGCTTTTTGCGACTGTTTCTCTTTGAACACATCGTTACCACAGACATTGGAAAAAATAGGCGAATATGCATTCAAACAATGCACCTCTTTTACCGGAATAGATCTCTCCCTGTCTGTCCTTCGTTCGATAGGAAACCAAGCATTTCTCAACTGTACCGCCTTATCCTCGATAACCCTACCCACCTCGTTACAATCTATCGGCAAAGAATGTTTTGCCGGATGCTCGTCTCTGACGGGAATAACACTCCCGCAAAAACTAGAATCTATGGGCGAAGGTTGTTTCTCCCACTGTATCTCGTTAACAGAGGTCGATATAAAAGAATGTCCATTGGAAAGCCTGCCCCCTTACACCTTTGACCATTGTACAAAACTACTCTCCATACAATCCCCCAATACCATAACAGAAATAGGAGAAGGCGCATTCTATTATTGCACATCGCTCACCGACTGTATTCTACCAGAGTCTGTCCGAACCATAGGCGATTATGCATTTGCCGGATGCAGTAGAATAGCAGGACTTTCCTTTCTGCCCGAAGGAACTGAAAAAATAGGTCGATGGCCGTTCTATGGTATGAAATATTTATTTTCCGCAAAAATACCGTCGACAGTCAAGACCATCGGAGACCACGCCTTCGATAATTGCACGAGATTGAATGTTATGTTATCCTATCCGACCGAGCCTCCGATACTGGGAGAAAATGTCTTTCGAAATGTTCCGCAAAAAGATTGCCGACTGGGAATCCCCGACGAAAGTCTATCTCTCTATTTGAATACGCCTCAATGGAAAGAGTTTGACATTCGTTATTTATCCGAGATAGATGAGCAACAAATCGACGACAAGGCGTTGAAAGCATATTTCGAGCAAAAAATGCTCATCGTAAATTCGTACGAACCCATGCACCGCATAACCCTGTATACAATCGACGGACGCACAATATATCAAAAACAAGGCAAAACGACCGAAGCGAAAATCGATACTCAATCGTATTCGGGAGAAGTATTTATCCTTTCTGTACAAATAGAATCAGGAAAATACTATCATTTAAAATTAGGAAGAGTCAATTAACCAGAACCTGTCGATATTCATTTCAAAATGGGAAAAAATAAACTGAAAAAATTCGACGACCTGCAAGGTTACCCACATGTATTCCAATATCCGTTCTCTGCACTACAAGAAAAAGGATTTGAGATGCAAGGTAAATGGGGAAAACAATTCTTCAAAAACGCAAATCCGATAGTCCTTGAATTGGGCTGTGGAAAAGGCGAATATGCCGTAGGTCTGGCAAAACGCTACCCGCAAAAAAACTTTATAGGGATAGACATAAAGGGAGCCCGCATGTGGAGTGGAGCCAAACAGGCCCTCGAAGAAGGAATAAATAACGTAGCCTTTCTTCGTACCAATATAGAGTTGATCGATCGTTTTTTTGCCAAAGGTGAAGTATCAGAAATATGGATTACCTTCCCCGACCCGCAAATGAAAAAAGTGAGAAAGCGGCTCACTTCTACCCGGTTTATGCAACTATACCAAAATATTTTATCGCCCGAAGGTTTGATCCATCTGAAAAGCGACAGTCCGTTCATGTACACCTATACTTGTGAAATGGTAAAAGCGAACAGCTATCCCGTACAGGTTTCGACCGACGATCTCTACCATTCGGGAATAACCGACGACATACTGGAAATAAAAACTTTCTACGAGCAACAGTGGCTCGAACGGGGCATGAATATCAAATATATTCGTTTCGTTTGCCAACCCCGTGAACAATTCATCGAACCCGACGTTGATATTCCTTATGACACATACCGGAGCTTCAACCGGGGAAAACGTAGCGGTAAACAAAGCAATCAAGAAAATACAACATCAAAATAACACGACAATATGCAACTATATCCGAAACTAATACTTGACGCACTCGCCAAAGTGCGTTACCCGGGCAACGGGAAAGATTTGGTCGCTAACGAAATGATCGAAGACGACATTCGTATCGACGGTAACAAAGTAAGTTTCTCCATCATTTTCGACAAGCCGACCGATCCTTTTATCCGATCGGTCGTAAAAGCTGCCGAAACTGCCATTCTCACTTTCGTAAGTCCAGAAGTAAATATCAAAGGAAATATAGCTGTAAAAGCGAGACAAACAGCTCGTCCGAACCCCGAGAATCCCTTGCCCGATGTAAAGAATATCATCGCCGTTTCATCGGGAAAAGGAGGCGTAGGTAAATCTACCATAGCCTCCAATTTAGCTGTGGCGTTAGCCCGTCAAGGGTATAAAGTCGGGCTGCTGGATGCCGACATATTCGGCCCTTCGGCTCCCACGATGTTCAATATCGAAGACACCGAAGTCTATACCGAGAACATCGGAGGACGCGATCTCATTCTCCCGGTCGAGCGATACGGCGTGAAGATCCTTTCCATCGGTTTTTTTGTTCGTAAAAACGATGCCGTACTCTGGCGAGGAGGAATGGCAAGTAATGCTTTGAAACAACTGATTGGAGATGCCGCATGGGGAGAACTGGATTATTTCATATTGGATACGCCTCCGGGCACCAGTGATATTCATCTGACTTTGGTGCAGACTTTGGCTATTACGGGAGCTGTAATCGTCAGTACACCTCAGCAGGTGGCTTTGGCTGATGCGCGCAAGGGAATCAATATGTATACCAATGATAAAGTAAATGTTCCTATTTTGGGATTGGTGGAGAATATGTCATGGTTTACTCCTGCGGAACTTCCTGAAAATAAGTATTACCTTTTCGGAAAGGAGGGTTGCAAACAGCTGGCAGAGGAAATGAATGTGCCTTTGTTGGGACAAATTCCTATTGTGCAGAGTATCTGTGAAAATGGTGATAAAGGAACTCCGGCTGCTTTGAATGAGGACAGCATTACCGGGCGTGCATTTATAGAGTTAGCTGAAAATGTTGTGAAGCAGACTGAGAAGCGTAATGAGGAACAGGCACCGACACACATTGTGGAGATGAAGAAATGATTTAGGAATATATTTTTAAGATGAAAAGAGACTGTTCGGAACAGCCTCTTTTCTGTTTTTATGCTCTTTATTGCAGTTTGAAAGTTACAGGAACAGTGTATCTGCAACGTACTGCTTTGTCTTTTACAGTTGCCGGCTTCCATTTTGGCATGGATTTTACAACCCGTGCTGCTTCAGCATCCAGTTCGGGGGTAATGCTGCGTACTATGCTTACATGGTCTACCGAACCATCTTTTTCAATAACCATCTGTACGATTACTTTACCTTGTGCTCCTTCCTTTTGCGCTGTTACGGGATATTTTATGTTGCGTGCCAAATATTGCAAGCAGGCTATCATACCTCCGGGGAATTCAGGCATATTGTCTGCTATCTGGTATACGGGGTCTTCTCCGACAAGAAGTAATCTCACCAGTTCCGGATTTTCCATATCTTTGATGGGGCAGAGTTCTTTTACCGTGAATTTTCCTTCTTGATAACCTTTATGGTTAATGGCAATGGTTTCGCCTACTCCTACTGTTAACTGAGCTTCTCCGTGAGCGTTTGTCGTGGCTTTGGCATTTGTTGAAGAAGAAATAAGTTCTACTCCTGCAAGTTGTTGGTTATCATTATTGGATATTTGTAACTTGATCCGTATTTGTTTGCCGGCTTTGATGTAGGCGGCAATATCATCATCGGTATCGAAAATGGCAGTGACATTCGGTTTGTTTGCTGAAAGTAGAAGTGATTGGTGTTTGGAACTTTTAGGAGAGGAAACGTCTAGGGAAACATACTTGGGAGTCGTCATATCCACTTCTATGGTAGCCTTTCCTTCTGCATTGGTCTTGAAAGTTTTTACTTCATTACCCGGTTTGATTTGCAGAGTAATATTAGGCTGAGGCTTACCTTCACTATTGGTTACGGTAATAGTGAAAGTCACCAGACCTTGTACTGTTGTGTTGACAAAAGATGCCACTTCTTCCCTTTCGGGGCGTGGGGTGCTTTCTTCCGTGGAATAGATTAACCTTTCGGCTGTCCGTGCCACGGTTTCAATGTTGCTGACCAAGAGTAGAGCAGCAGTCAGCGGTGCAAACAAGGCATATTTGATATGCCCTGTGGTGCGGGTTCTTTTTTTGTTCATCATTTTAATTCTGTTTTTTAAGTGTGATAAGTTGAAATTATTATATAAACCGGTTTGTCTGTTTTGGTTGGCTAATCCCAAAAGGTGATATTGATATGCTTTCTTATTTGTGCCGGATTCCATTACTTTATGATCGGCAAGGTATTCCAAATTGAGTCTGATCTCTGTTTTCAGCAGCCATGCAAAAGGATTCATCCAGCAAATGATATTTACTATTTCACTGATAATGACATCTATGGAATGCCATTGGCGGACGTGGGTCTGTTCGTGCGTCAGGATTTCTTGTTTTTCATCTTCTTTCAGTCCGGGCAGATAGATGAAAATCCATTGCCAGAAAGAGAATGGATTGGCAGGTTCTGATAGACTGCGTATGGATATTTGGTCTACATTTATACTCTTGCTTTTTAAGACAAGGCGGAAAATACTGCTTAGTTGGATCATAAATCGTGCGGATAATAAAAGGATTCCAATCCAATAGACGAACTTTATTATATCAAGCAGGTCGGGTGTGGGAATAGCAACAGGAGCTGTGACTACTGTGGCAGTGGAAGTATTTGTTTCTGTCAGCATCATCAGTGCGTAGTAATCTGCCAGTTCATTGATGGCAGGTTGTTCTTTCACCCATGCTTGCATATCCATCAGCGGATAAAGAAAAGAGAGGGCAAGAAAACTCAGCAGTGCGATACGACGCCACTGGAAGAAAGTGTCGCGACAGCAGAACAGCTTGTAGAAAGCATAGAATAAGGCGATGCCTATATTTACTTTCAGCATGTAGATGAGTTCGGGTGCTGTAGTTATCATAGTATTTGTGAATTTAGCAGGATTATTTATCTTCTTCTTTCTCTATCAAGTTGATAATGTCTTTCAAGTCGGCTGCGGAGATTTTTTGCTCTTTGGCGAAGAAAGATACCATTTCCTTGTATGAGTCAGCAAAATAGTTCCGGACCACACCACTTACAAATGTGCGTTTGTATTCGCTTTGTTTAACCACTGGGGTGTATTGATAAGTGTTGCCGAATCGTTTGGCCGTAACGTACCCTTTTCTTTTCAGGTTGTTCACTATGGATGCCACCGTAGTATAAGGCGGCTTGGGTTCGGGAAATTTAGCAACTATGTCTTTCACGAAACATTCTCCCATGCTCCAAATATGAAGCATCACTTCTTCTTCTTGTATCGTTAGCTTTTCCATAAGAAAATGAATTGATTACGATGTTTTCGCAAATCTACGAAAAAATCGTAATAAGCAAAAGGAATGGGAGTTAATTAGTGTGAATACAGATTGTGGGCAGATAAAAAAACAAAGTGAAGAATCCGGCTGTGATAGATTGAAGCGGACCCTTCACTTTGGCATGAAAATGACAGATGAAGTAAAGTTTATTTTTTGTGTAGAATATAATGGTCTGCTAACTCTCCTGTTATTGCCTGTTTGTCTTGATTGAGAGCGGTCAGGGTATTCTCACCGACTTTATAATATTGCTTATCCTCTCCATTAATTAAAGTTATGATATTACCTTCAACAGAGTAAGTTCCATATTCTTTGAAAGTAGCATCCTGCCGGTCAATATATTCTGATATCAACTCAAAAGTCTTGTCTTTTTTAATAGTCAGGGTCATGTTGATACCCGGACAGTCGGCAGCCGGAAAAGTTCCGGTGTAAGTACCGTCATAATCCAATGAGTTTTCTGCATTGTGCATATCCGTTGTTTCGGTGGAGGTTGCAGAATCGTTAGTGTTTTTGGAGTTGCTGTTACATGAAGTAATCAGCAGGCATACGCATGCCAGAATAAAAAGTTTTTTCATCATAAATAATTCATTTAGTTCTTAATTTATAAACAAATTCAGACGACATTTGTTCTGCGTCTTTTCTTAATCTCTTTTAATCTTTCGTATACATGTCTGCGGCTTAAGGTAATCTGACGACGGTATACGATGCAGGTGGTAAGGAAATAAACACCTGTTTGTATCCACAATACCCGGTACTCTGTCAGCACATCGGTCAGTGTGGCTCCCATATTGTTGATGCGTACAAAGCCGTTGATGCCGAAAGTGGAAGGGAACAGCCACGAAACCACCTCCCAGAATTTAGGAATGGCAGTACCTGGCCACGAAATGCCTGAGATAAATAGCAACGGTACTGAGGTAAATACATAAATCATCATACAGGCTTCCCGATGGTGAATAAAGATAGAACAAGTCATCGCGAAAAAGATGCATGCCAGTATATAGGGAAACATGAATGCCGCTAGGGTTCCGGCTTGAGCTATTTGTACCAGGCTGAACATTTTGGGAACAAGGCAGAGCATATAGGTAGCCATGACAGCATATATCATAAGGTAAGTCAGTGATTTGCCTAAAACAATGCGCAGCGTGCCATGATAATGGCGGCTCATGGGGATAAGGTCTCGAAAACGGTTGTTCTCACGAGCAGTTCCGGCAGATAGACCTACTCCTAGCAGTAAAGTTTGTTGGATAATCAGTATCAGTACGGCGGGTATCAGGAAGCTGGCAAAACCGTTCTGCGGATTGAAAATGGAAATATCCTCATACGCTATGGGAGACGTGCTCACTTCATCTTGTCGGATGGTTGTGTTGCCGGAGCGTTCTATCTTTATCTGTTTGTTCATTACCAGCGAGGCATTGGTGTTGGCTGTCAGCATGGCTTTGTAGTATAGCATACCGCTCATGTCACAGTAGATGGTGACATGGGTTTGAACTCCTTTAGTAATGTCGCGGCTGAAGCTTTCAGGAATATAGATGATGCCATACACTTTGCCGTTCTTCAATAAAGTTTTTGCTTCTTCCATATCACTGCAATGAGATACTATTTCCAAGTCGGCACCTGCATCTACCAGACGCAGGTATTCACGGCTGAGGCTGGAACGGTTGTTATCTACTACAGCAGCAGGGACTTCACGTACTGTTTCATTGGTATATATAAAGGTATAGAGAAGCGGATAGCCTAGTGGTACCAGAATGAAGAAGATAAGTACACCCTGATCCTTTACAACTGCTTTCAACTCTTGCCACCAGATGTAGAAAAGGTCCTTGGTTCCTTGTGAGATGATATCTTTGAGTTTATATGTTTTCATACCTGTTTGCCGTTTTAGGGAATATATACATAATGTAATAGTACTGTGCGCAGTCTTTTCAGTATAAAGAAAGGCAACAGCATGAATAACATCAACGCGACTACTGAATGCCATGCGTAAATCAGCGGATATCCGTTAAGTGCCAAATCTACATAAATCAGGAAGTAGTGGCGTAACGGGAATAGATTGGCCAGTGCCTGTAATACAGGATTCATTGCCATAACCGGAAAACTCATACCCGATATGGAGAAAGAAATCACCCCCCATAGGGAGGCGGTGCTCAGTGCCAAGCGGACTGTTGTAAACAATCCGAACAGAAATACTCCGAAAGCCTGTGAAGCCAGTACTAGTAACAGACCGGCAAACAGCATGGGCAGTATACCGCTATTACAGGGATAGTGCAGGAAACCGTATAGATAAACATTATAGAAGGTGGCCATGACAAAGAAAACTACAGTCTGGGGCAGCAATTTGCCGGTCAGGGCTACGGTGATGGAATTGTCTGCCATGCCCATCCATTCTTTTTGGGTGTTGGTTTTCATTTCACTTCCAATGGTATAGACGGTGGTCATAAAGATAAGCAGCATCAGGATACCCGGTATGATGGTGTTACTCAAATATACAGAGTAATTGAGCCATGGATTGTTTAATACATGAGAGTCGATGACTATGGGCTGCAGGAATGCCATGGCCTGGTCTTCTGTAGCTCCTTTGGCATATAAGGTGGCACGGCCGATGGCTCCACCCGCCAGCTCGGACATGGTGCGCTGGTCTTTATAGAGTAATGAACCTGCTACCAGATAGGAGTAGTTGGTATAAAAGGAAACCTTGGGTTGACGGCTTGCTAATGCCTTCTCGGTAGTTCCTTTTGGAATATAGTAGAAAGCATAGATCTTTCCTTGCTGCATGGCTTTGCGGGCATCCGCGAAACTGGGGTAATGTGCTATGATTTTAGTCTGCTGAAAAGCGTCCAGATTACGGATGATGCTGCGTGTGGTAGCTGTGTTGTCCAAATCGACCACACCTGCCGGCATATCCGTAGGGAGTCCGTTCCACATTAATGTAGTGAAGAAGAGATAACAGAACAAGGGAGCTATGATCATGCAGAACAGATATAGCGGTCTTGTGGCGATGCGGAACACTTCACGCCGGGCTATGCGGAATATACGGTTATGGACAGTATTGTTCATTGTTTGTTATTTCTCGATGATGGCACTCATTCCCGGACGCAATCCGTCTGTTCTCTCTACAGGAACAGCTTTCACCTCGAAGGTCTTCAGGTCGAATTGTCCCGTAGTCTTGGTTGCTTTCCAGGCAGCATATGTACCCAGATCTTTCATATAAGTAACCTTGAATTTTATTTCTTTGTCAAAGGCAGGAATAAATGCGCTAATCTCATTTCCTACGGTAAAGTCTTTTAGGAAATCTTCGCGTACATTAAATGTTACCCACATGTCATTCAAGCGGGCCACGTTCATAATGGGGGCACCGGTACCTACCAGTTCGCCTGCTTTGGGAAAAATTTCGCCGCGCCGTGGGGAACACCACGGTCCCCATGTCGCGGCCTTCGGCGACGAGACCGGACTCCCCGAGCGACCGCTGCGCTTCTTTCAGGCAGTCGCGGACCACCGTGGACGTGGCGAGGCGCGAAGCGAGCCGCCCGACTTCTTCGGTACGGATTTCGGGGCCCACGGGCACACCGTTGCACAGCAATACGGAATGTTCCCCGCCGCCCTGCAGCTTGAAGCGGAAGGCTTTGCAGCGCGCCCGCAATTCGTCTTCCGGCAACGCTTCCGCGCCCGGCCCGAGGCGCAGGGCTATGGTGCGGAACATGGCGCCGGTATCCAGATAGGGAATCCCGAGAATGGTGGCGAGGCGCTTGGCGAGGGTGGATTTGCCGACCCCGGCGGGGCCGTCCAATGTGATGATAGGCAGACACTTCATGATTACAGCAGTTCCCGCATTGCATTGATAAGCATAGTATTTTCTTCAGCCGTCCCCACGGAGACGCGGAGGTTCCGGGGCAGGCCGTAGCTGGTCAGCGGACGCAGGATGATCCCGCGCCGCAACAGATCTTCAAACAGGGAAGCGGCGTTGGGGCCGTCCGCCGGAAGCTCGAACATGAGGAAGTTCGACTGGGAAGGAAACACGCGGCATCCGAGCTTCGTGAGCTCACCGGTGAGCCACGCGCGGCCCTCGCGGACCACCCGCACGGTCTCGTCGTGGAACGCCACGTCTTGCAGCGCGGCGATCCCGGCCTCTTCAGCC
>OLQA01001613.1_pt1 | contig 19346 bp, 19 predicted proteins | sample 1673151 | NCBI WGS metagenome assembly OLQA01 (sample SAMEA3136760, study PRJEB25190) | human gut metagenome | biome: human gut; feature: human-associated habitat; material: faeces | place: Austria | collected 2013 | reverse complement strand
TCTTCAAGTTCTTGGAGAGGAACTTTAAAAACTACTACTCTCATATTATACGAGGTATTGCAAAAATGAAAAACACCAACAAAAATAAGACCACGAAAAAGCTACCTGTCCCCGGCAAGGTCAAAAAGGGATTCCGCTTGTACTGCGCCGCAGTTTTGGCTCTCGCCTTTACTCTCTGCTGCTCGGTAACGGCCTTTGCCGCAGGCGACCCGATTACCGTTGTAAACAATTTGAGTGATTTTATCTTTGGATTGATACGCGCGGTCGGCCTGATCCTGCTCGGCTGGGGTATCGTGCAGGTGGGGCTGTCTTTTCAGTCCCACGACCCCAGCCAGCGTTCCAACGGATTCCTCACCATTGCGGGCGGCATTATCATTACCTTTGCCAAAGAGATTTTGACGCTGATTACAGGCTGACAGAAAGGAAAACGATATGGAAAAATGCGAGTGCTATATCCACTCTCTGAAACAGGGAGAAACCCATGTTCTCGGTGAGGCGACAATCATTAAGCGCTTGGGCGACAACGACTATCTGGCGGAGTATAACGGCGTGAAGTGTCACGCCATATTCAATCCCTTTGCCGGACGGTACTTTGTGGATGATGTCTACGGCGTTATACGCAATGCGCCCGACAGGGACAGCAGATAACGAAACGATACGGCATACGGGGCAGGCTGCAAAAGGCGGCCTGCCCTTACTATGCCTGAAAGGAGGACGCTGTGAAGAAATACAGCATTATTTATGCAGACCCGCCGTGGCGGTATGAACGAAACGGCGTACAGGGCGCGGCTGAAAAGCACTATCCCACGATGAGCATTGACGAGCTTTGCCGTCTGCCTGTTTCCGAACTCTCCGAAAAGGATTCTATTCTTTTTCTTTGGACGACTTTTCCGCAGCTATGGAATTGCAAAGAAAAGAAACAAAGGAATTTTTGGACGACCTGACAACGAGGGATCAGCGCATGATGTTTGCGGTGATTACGATGGTAATTACCGCAGACGATAAGAAACAGCTTGACAGCGACACCGAAACGGTGCTGTCCGTTGCAAGAAAGCATATGTGCCAGCTTGCCGTTTTGAAGTTCCAGCAGTTCGACGGCTTGAATACGGTTCTCCCTATCGGTACAAGAAAAATCAATGCGTTTCGTACTCTCACTACCGAAAGCCTTGCGGTGTTTATGCCGTTCAAGGTACAGGAGGTGCAGGACAAGGGCGGTATTTATTTCGGAGAAAACGCCATCTCTCACAATCTCATTATGTGCAACAAAGCAAATCTTCTCAATCAGTCTGCTTTCCTGCTGGGCGTTCCCGGTTCGGGCAAATCCTTTTCCGCAAAAGAGCTTATCGCTTTTCTGATTCTCAACACCGAGGACGATGTGCTGATCTGCGACCCTGAAAACGAGTTCGGCGCACTGGCGGCGGCTTTGGGCGAGGAAACGGCAACCGTTATTCATATGGCGGCAGGCGGCAAGGATCGCTTGAACGCAATGTATATGGTAGACGGCTACGGCGAGAACAATCCCATTGTGGAGAAATCGCAGTTTATCATGTCCCTTGTAGAGCAGATTGATAAAACAGGCGTTGGCCCGCAGCAGAAATCCATTATCGACCGCTGCACCGCCCTTGTGTATCAGGAGGCCGAGGCAAACGGCACGACCGCTACTCTCTGCAACCTGCGAAACAAACTGTTGGAACAGCCCGAAGAAAAAGCAAAGGAAATCGCCCTGTCGCTGGAACTGTTTACCACGGGTTCGCTGGATATTTTCGGACATGAAAGTACCGTCGATCTCGACAACCGCATTGTTGTCTTTGATATTCACAGCTTGGGTGCGCAGTTAAAGCCCACGGGACTTTTGGTTATTACCGATACCATTCTGAATCGCGTTACCATCAACTGGAAAAATGGCAAGCGCACCCATATTTTTATCGACGAATTTCATGTGGTCTTTGAGAACGAGCAAAGCGGTATTTTCTTTAACTCCGCATGGAGGCAGTTCAGAAAGAGAAACGGTTATCCCACGGCCATTACGCAGAATGTGGAATATCTGCTCGATTCCGTACAGGCGAGCACCATGCTTTCCAACTCGGAATTTGTGGTTATGCTCAATCAGGCGTATTCCGACCGTGCCAAGCTCTCGAAGCTGCTCAATATCTCCGACGAGCAGATGAGCTATGTTACCAATGCCGACGCAGGCTGCGGACTTATCAAATACGGCTCGGCGCTTGTACCCTTTATCAACCGCTTTCCAAGAGATACAAAATTATATCAGCTTATGACGACGAAACCCGGCGAGGGTGTTTTCGGCGGGAACACATCAAACTGACAGGAGGACAATCGAATATGAAAAGCAAATATCTGATGATCGGGGCGGCATTTTTTTCCGCCCTTTTCCTTTTCTCCGGCGTTATGCTCTGGCGGCAGTATGCAGACGAAAAGCAGAGCGCCGAAGCCTTTGACAAGATCGCCGCGCTTGTGGAGGCCGAAACGCCGTCCGCCGACGAGCCGCAGGAATCTGAACCTCCGCAGCCTGAACAAACCGCTTTTGAAAAGTACGCTGTGGTGTATGAACAGAACAGCGATTTTGTGGGCTGGATTTCGATAGAGAGGACAAACATCGACTATCCCGTTATGCAGACGATTGACAACCCGAACTACTACCTGAAACACAGCTTTGAAAAGCAGTACAGTGATTACGGCGTGCCCTATGTGCAGGAAAACTGCGACCTCGGTTTATCCGACAACTGCGTAATTTACGGCCATCACATGAATAACGGCAGTATGTTTGCCGATCTCTGCAAGTACACGGACGAGGATTTTTACAGAGAACACAAAACAATCCGTTTTGATACGCTGTCCGGCTTTGGCGAATATGAGGTTATCGTAGCTTTCAAAACCGTCGCCTATTCTGAACAAGGTTTTAAGTATTACCACTTTGTCAATGCGGGTAGCGCGGGGGATTTCAACACCTATATCGCCAAATGCAAGGAGCTTGCTTTATACGATACGGGCGTTTCTGCCGAATACGGCGATAAGCTGATTACGCTTTCCACCTGCGAATACAGCCGTCAAAACGGCAGAATGGTCGTTGTTGCAAAACAGGTTATTCCTCCCGCCGTGGAGGTGGACGGCGATGAAACCTAAAAAATATGTTGTTTCGCTTTCTGGCGGCAAGGATTCGACGGCTATGCTTTTGCGGCTATTGGAAGAACAGCGCCCGGTTGATCTGATTATCTTCTGTGATACCGGGCTTGAATTCCCGCAGATGTATGAACACCTGAACCGTTTGGAGGCATATATCGGCAGACCGATTATCCGTCTGAAAGCAGAACACGATTTTGAATACTACTTTTACGATTACACCCCAAAAAGAAAAAATCCTGCTCTTTCAAAGTACCGAGGTATGAGTTGGGCAGGCCCCCGCAATCGCTGGTGTACGGGTATTCTCAAAACCCGTGTCATTGCCGCTTATCTCCGTGATCTGAAAGAACAATATGAAATTGTGGAGTATGTGGGTATCGCCGCAGACGAAATCAAACGCATAAAAACCGCCTGCTATCCTCTTGTGGAATGGGGAATGTCCGAAAAGGACTGCCTTGATTATTGCTATGCAAGAGGTTTTGATTGGGGCGGTTTATATCGTATTTTCAGCCGTGTTTCCTGCTGGTGCTGCCCGCTCCAAAGTTTAGAAGAACTGCGGAAGCTATATCGGTATTTCCCGGATTTATGGCGGCAACTTGAAGAATGGGACGAAAGCACTTGGAGGACTTTTATCAAAAATTATTCTGTCCGTCAGCTTGCCGCCCGGTTTGTCTTTGAAGCTAAATGGCAGGCCGCAGGCGGCAATATCCGAAGCAAAGCGTTTCACGCTGCTTTACGGAAAGAATTATCCCGGCTCGGATCGGAGGTGACGCTATGCCGGACATCAAAACAAAAAATGTTGTCAAAGGAACAGTAAAAACGATTGATAAATCGGCGGTTGCCGCAGAGCGGATGAAAGATGCCTATATCCGCACAAAGGACAAAGCGGAGCACGGCGTTTATTCTGCAGAGGGTTCAGCCGAAGAATATGCCGCAGACCGTATTTCCGGCTGTGCTGATACCGTCACCCGTGAGGCTGTTCGGCAGTTTGACAAACAAGGCCGCCGTGGGGTTCAATCTACCAAAAACAATATCTCCAAAGCAAAAGAGCATTTTCGGCAGCGGCAGGCTCAAAAATCCATTAAGACGCTGGAGCGTGGCGAAAAAACGATCAAGCAGACGGCAAAATCCACGGGTAAATCTACAATTAAAACGGCAACGGGTTCAGTTAAGACCGCACAGAAAACGGTTAAGACTGCCGAACAGACCGCCCGAACTGCGATTAAAACGAGTGAACAGGCAGCGAAAGTCGCTCAAAAAACCGCACAGGCTTCGGCTAAAGCGGCAAGGACGGCAGCACAGGCGGCGAAAGCCACCGCCAAAGCGACCGTTGCCACGATAAAGGCGGCAGCCAAAGCCACGGTTGCGGCGGTCAAGGCGATTATAGCCGGAACAAAGGCCTTGATTTCCGCTATCGCCGCCGGCGGTTGGGTTGCCGTTGTGATTATCATTGTGGTATGCCTGATTGCCTTGATTGTCGGCTCGTGTTTCGGTATCTTTTTTTCGGGCGAGGATTCGGGAAGCAGTATGACAATGCAAAGCGTGGTACAGGAAATCAACACCGATTACCAAACGCAGCTTGACACCACCAAAACGAATATCTCCTATGATGTTTTGGAAATGTCCGGCTCCCGTGCCGTCTGGCCGGAGGTTTTGGCTGTTTATGCGGTTAAGACTACTACCGATCCGAATAATCCGCAGGATGTCGCCACTATGGACGCTTCAAAAAAAGCGATTCTAAAAGATATATTCTGGCAGATGAATACCATATCCTCACGAACCGAAACAAAGACCGAGGAAATTATCACCGAAACGGATGACGGTCACGGCAATATTGTTGAAACGAAAACGACGGTCACACGGACTTATCTGTATATATCGGTGGCTCATAAGACCGCCGGAGAAATGGCAGATAAATTCGGATTCAATGCAGATCAGCGCAAGCAGCTTGCGGAACTTCTTGCCGAAGAAAATCGCAGTATGTGGAGCGCGGTTCTTTATGGCATTTACACCGAGGACGGACAAATTGTTTCCGTTGCTCTCTCGCAGATTGGCAATGTGGGCGGTCAGCCGTATTGGAGTTGGTATGGCTTTGACAGCCGTGTGGAATGGTGCGCCTGTTTTGTTTCGTGGGCGGCGAATGAGTGCGGGTATATTGATAGTGGTATTATCCCGAAATTTGCAGGCTGCACAAACGGCGTGCAATGGTTTAAGGATAGAGGTCAATGGATTGACAACAGCGCCACGCCGTCGCCGGGTATGATTATCTTTTTCGATTGGAACAACAAGGGTTCGTCCGGTCCGCAGGACGGGCTATCCGACCATGTAGGAATTGTCGAACGAGTTGAGGACGGAATTATTTATACCATAGAGGGCAATTCCGGGGATTCCTGCCGGGAAAATCATTATGCCGTAGGGCATTATGAAATCCTCGGTTACGGAGTGCCTGCGCATTAAAAAATCAACCGCCTTTTTTGGGGGCGGTTGGTACATAATTATCAGGAAACAAAACGCAGACTATATTTCTTAACTTTTATGTGTTAAAATATACGATACGACAGTAAAGGAACGCTATTGAGGAATTAAAAACAGTGAAAAAATAAATTTTCAATCTACTATCTAAAATGCATCCGAAATTCTTTTTTTCGTGTTATAGATTATTGAGAGAGTGTCTTATAATTTAGGAGGTCGTATGAGTAAAGAAATTGAAAAAATGACCGCCATTTATGAAAAGCATAAAAACACAATGTATGCAGTCGCATTGAAAATATTAAAAAATCCGCAGGACGCAGAGGACGCAGTACATAATACAATCCCCCCGATTATGCGAAATTTAGATGCGATAAAAGATGTTGACAGCAAAGATTGTATATATTATGTGACAATGGCGGTAAAACATATGTCGTTTAATATGATACGGGACAGACATATTCAAACGGTCTCCTTGTCAGACATTGAGTATGAATTTGCAAGTGATGAAAGCATTGCTGAAAGTGTTATTATAGACGAAAGCTGTAAAATCATCTATCAGAATATAAAAAGTATGCCTGCCGAATATCGGGATGTGCTAATCCTCCATTTGTATTACGAATTATCCACATCGCAGATTTCGGATTTTCTGAACAGAAAGCACGGCACCGTAAAATCACAACTCACTCGTGGAAAAAAGCTGCTGAAAGCTCGATTAAAGGAGGATGGATATGAACGATAAAAAAATCAAAGAAGCAATGAAACAGTATATCGAAACACAGGCTGATAATATTTCGTCTGAATCAGAAGAAAAGCACGACCTTACTTCTCTTGACGAAAAGGTTTATGCAATGCTCGGCACAAATCAAAACAAGCACAAAACGGCTGCTGTATGGTCTTTTAGAAAGATAAGTGCGTTAGCTGCCACTTTTGTTTTGGTTATCAGTTTAAGCATTACTGCTGTATTTGTTCTCAATAAAGAACCGGAACATATAGCGCAAGATGTGTTTTATTCAATCACTATTTCATACGAAAATGAGCAATACGGTTATTTTTCAAATCGCTTGGTTATTGACAAATACGGACTTAACAATATTTCGGACTTAAAACAGAACCCGGATTTATTTACGGGAATTTTAACCGAAACGGACATTATACAGACAGATAGCGTGATCGACAAAGACAGTATCATCGGAGCCAAGATATATCCATATAGTGACGAGGTTATCATTTTGCAGGGCGATGGGCAATTTTACTATTTTGAAAAAATAGTAACTGATTAACAATATAAAATCAGCACCGCAAAGCAGGCAGTTTTCTTTTGAAAAATGCCTGCTTTTTTGCATCCGATATTTCGCCTTTTGTGTTTATATAAGTAAGGCATGAAAGCCTAAAACAAATTATGAAAGGATGCAAAACTTATGAAAAAGACCATTTTTACACTTTCGCTCTTGCTGATCGCAGCTACCCTTATTTTTACAGGCTGTTCTTCCAAAGGTGATTTTGAATTGGAGCGATCCAAAGGAATTAAGGTTACCTACATTGACGAATTTGAAAAAACAACAATCTTGCCCGCCCCATTGACCTCGGAAGAAATCTTTAACAGTTACAGCGATACGATTGTACGAGGTACAATAGAAACAGTACGCAATATTCAAATCGACTACGGCAAAGGTGAAATTGCTCAAAAAGCACTTGCTACCATAAAAATCACAAAGGTTATTTCGGGAAATGCAAAAGCAGACAGCACGGTAACGGTTTTGCTGCCGAAATGTGTGGATAACGCTTCTGCAAATGACTCGTCTGTTGTAATCTCGCATTTGGAGAATGGAACAGAGGGCATTTTCCTTTTGAAAGAAGTAACAGAACAGAGCTGTGCGGAAATCAACGGAAAAACTTTTTACTATGACGATATTTGCGAATATTCTATGTTCGGAGAAGATCATTTTGCTGTTATCTTGTCCGACGGAGCGATTCGTTTCAATGCTGATCTGTTTGACGGTGCAATTACCAGCTTTGCCAATCTTGATGAAGCAGAAGCTAAAATACAAGAAAGCCTTACAAAGGAATGATTTATATGCCGATACTGAATGTTTGTAATCTATGCAAAACATATCAAGCGGGAGAGGCAGAGGTTAAAGCACTTGACAATGTATCTTTTACCGTAGAAAAAGGCGAATTTGTTTCTATCATCGGTCCGTCGGGATCGGGAAAATCGACCTTGTTACATATCCTTGCCGGTATTGACCGCCCCACCTCCGGCAAGGTGTATGTAGATGGTGAGGATATATATGCCAAGAGCGAAAAGGAGCTTGCCTATTATCGCAGACGAAAGGCGGGCTTAATCTATCAGTTTTATAATCTCGTTCCCACTTTGACGGTTGAGGAAAACATAACGCTCCCTTGCCGCCTTGATAAAAAGAAAACCGACAAAGAAACGCTTGACCGATTGCTGGATACGCTTGGAATGAAAGAGCGAAGAAGTCATCTGCCGAGCCAGCTTTCAGGCGGTCAGCAACAACGCTGTGCCATAGGCAGAGTTTTATTTACAAATCCTGCGCTTATGCTTGCCGACGAACCGACAGGAAATCTTGACAGCAAAAGTGCAGCAGAGGTAATGGAGCTTCTGGGGAGTGCAAATAAACAATACGGTCAAACGCTCATTATGATTACGCACAATTTGGAGCTTGCAAAGTTGGCAGACCGTATGCTTATCATCAAGGACGGTAAGCTCTCGGAGGGATAACTATGGGTGTTTGTATTAAACTTGCAACAAGGAGCTTGCGGAAAAATAAAGGGCGAACGCTGATAACACTTATGGGAATTGTATTGTCCGTCCTCATGGTGTGTACGATTTTTACGCTGTTAAATTCTATGCTCGATTCTGCGATAGATTCCATTATCGAAAAGGACGGAAATTGGCATATTGCCGTGTATAACACCACCGCAGAACAAATAGCAGACCTTGAAGCGGCAGAGGGCGTTTTATCCACCCAAATGATCTCCATTGACGAAAATGATGTATTCCGCATTACACTTAAAAATCCAGACGAGGTGTACGAATTTGCAAGCCGATATTTAAGTGAAACAACAGAATATTCGTATCACACGGAATTGCTTTCCTATCTCGGGATTTCACAAAGCGAGAGTATTAAGAGCCTAATAATGGGGATTGCCGCCGCTTTGCTTCTTATCATCGCTGTGGGTGCAATTTCTTTGATATACAATGCCTTTGCTATATCCGTTTCCGAAAGGACGAAAGAACTCGGACTTTTATCCTCGATTGGTGCAACCCAAAAAGATATTCGCACGATTGTATATTCCGAAGCTCTTTTACTTGGGACGGTTGCGATACCGATCGGTATAGTCCTCGGTCTTTTGACTTCTTGGGCGTTGCTTGATATTTTCGGAGCATATATGGGGAAAGTCCTCTATGTGAACATTGGTATGCGGCTGCATATAAACGGATGGCTGCTTATGATAACAGCAATTTTCGGTTATCTGTTGGTGTTACTATCCGCCGGTGTTCCTGCTCGCGCTGCTTCTAAAATTTCGATAATAGGCAATCTGAAAGGTGAAAAAGGCGTGATGAAAGTAAAGTGCAGTAACTTTACTTCTTCTGCTGAAAATTTGCTTGCAAAGCGTACTATAAAACGAGAAAAGAAAGCGTTTCGTGCAATAACATTTTCGCTTGCAATCAGTATCTTTCTTTTTGTGTCTGCAAATGCGTTCAGCCTGTATATGCTCTCATTTGTAGAAGCAGAACGGAAGAACATAGGCTACGATCTGCGTATGAACTATTCTATGGAGTTTGGCACGAAAGAATTTGATGAGCTATACAGCTTTGTAAAATCGCAGGACGGCATTGATGAAGTCGGTTGGTTTGCGGAAAGTCCCTCACATTTCCATAGTGTTTTACTTGATTCGGAATGGATAACTGACAGCTACCGAGGCTCGGATTGGGCTACACTTAAAGAAAGCTCCGAATTATATAAAGCTCCGTTTTATATATTCATTATTTCAAATGAACGCTATTCCGAGTTCCTTTCGCAAAATGGACTTAAAAATGATAATTCCGTTTATGCGAGTGCCTTTTATGATGAAATCGACGAGGATAGTAAAAGCACGAGTTTTCCTATCTTGAAAGACGGAAGCTATCACGCCGATGTGCGTTATATGAGTGAAGCAGCGAGTGAACGGCTCAGCCAAGATATTAACGCAAATCCAAATGACCGCTTTGATTATGAGAATTATTACGATACCTTTTTCAGCGTTAATTTTACGGTTGGCAACTATGACTTTCCGCTTGAATTCAGACCGAATTACGGAGGCATCAGTATTTTGATTCCCGAAAGCCGTATGCCTGAGTTTAATGCAGAAATCACAAGCAAGGAAATAATGATACAATCCCCAAACTATGCGAACATTCAAAAAAACACAACGGATTATTTAACGAGCGTTGGTCTTGCCGAAGATGTGTCAATATTCAGTTCTGCTGAAAGCTATGAATCGCAGAGAAACTTTGCCGCAATGATAAAGCTGTTTTCAACTTCCTTTTTAATTCTCTTGACCGTAATATCCTGTGCAAATGTTTTCAATGTCATAACTACGAGCCTCAATATGCGTAAGCGTGAATTTGCGGTATTGCGTTCGGTAGGAATGACGGTAAATAAGCTGTTTGCTATGCTCTGCATCGAAAACCTGCGGAATGGTTTGCTTGCGATCTTAATCGGCGGCATTTCTTCTTTGCCGTTATGCTATCTGATATATAAAAGCATTGTAGTCGGAGCGGTAATTGATTTTGTATTTCCGCTTGGAGCATTTGTAATATCTTCATTGGCTATGTTCCTTATTATGTTTCTTACATCGCTATATGGATTATGGAAAATCAAAAATGGAGATATTATTGCGGATGTCAGAAATGATTTTGTGTGATGATGTAAAAATGATTGTATGAAAAGGCGGTGGCGCAATGAAAAATGAGCATTGGATTTTATGCCCTGCTTGCGGCAGTAAAACGCGTGACAAAATCAGAGAGGACACGGTATTAAAGAATTTTCCTCTCTACTGTCCAAAATGCAAGCAGGAAAGTTTGATCGAAGTTGAAAATTTGAATATAGTTGTCATCAAAGAGCCGGACGCATAGACGCAGAGCCGATGACCTGTGGGATACCTCGCAGATCATCGGCTCTGTTTTTTGAAAAGCAGCTTTATGATTGTTCTTTTGGTTGACTTTCCAATGTGGCTTTTACGGTTGCTTTGATAATTTCCATTGAACGCTCATTACAGCCGTAAAGCATACGGACAAGATTTTCTATTTCGGAATCTTTGGACGGCTTTTCGGGATAGAAAATCGAATCCGCTGGTATTGCAAGTTCCCGGATGAGTTTATAGAGGACATCAAAACTGGGTTTCTTTCCCTCGTTCTCAATCCGATATAAGTATCGCTCGGTAATATCAACTCTTTCCGCCAGCGTTTCCATTGTAATATCGGCACGCATACGAGCAGTTTTAAGGATTTCTCCAAGCGTTTCAGGTTCTTTATGCACTGTCGGTTCACCTCCACATATAATTGTACCTAATTATGTCATGTTGATAATGGCATGGTAATTCAATTATAAATGAACGGGCAGTTCGTAAATTATTGAACTGAATAGATTAACAGCCCCGACAAATAAAAAAACGAGGTTTTGCCGGGGTGTGTAGTTATGCCTATCCCTCCAATTCAGCGTTTTGGTTTGGAGGTTTTTTATGCGCTGGACTGCCGCCAACGCTTCGCTGCTGATTATAAGCAGCGAATATGATTGTATGATTTAGACCGCCTACACCCCGATGGTACACGGTCAAAAAAAGTCTAAATTCTTCATCGGGATATTGTGGCTCGCGCCCTGAACCCACAGACCACCTTTTATCTGACACAGAATACAACGCACTTGTCTTACGGCGATTTTTGCCGTTATGCAGGTGCGTTTTTGTATATAGCAAAGCACCGTTACCACGCTGTCGTTCACCGCCCCGATCAATCTGAATTTCTCAAATTTCAGATTGATCGGAGGAAACGACTATGGACGAGAAGCGTCCAAAACGCAGAAAAGACAAAGACAATCCCTATACACTTTCCAAACGACAGGACAAGCATTATCTTTCCTTTCGGGACGGACAAGGTGTGTTACGGGAATTGCTGATAAACAAAGAATTATTTGAACTTCTGGATTGCTTTGAACTGGACGATCTTTCATTTCTTAATGAAATGGATCGGCATTACGAGCATTCAGAACTTACCGAGGCTACTTTATATGACCGGGCGTTTGTTCTCCCGGAATCGGTTGAGGATGCGGTTCTTCGCAATATGCGGTATGAGGCGTTGCACAACGCTATAAACAAACTGCCCGAAACACAACGGCGCAGGCTCATACTGTATTATTTCAATGGACTTACATACTCCCAAATTGCAGAAATGGAGGGATGCAAATATCAGACGGTGCAGGATTCGATTTATGCCGCTCTGAATAATTTGAAAAAAATTTTGAAATAGTCCCTGTGTTTTAGGCTTTAAGTGAGGAAACAGGTGGAGAGGTACGAAAACTCTCTGCCTGTTTTCCGTTTTGTGCGGTGAATGGGTTTGCTCTTTTACAACTGAATACCCATTCATCAAACACATTCCTATTGCTATTGTGATGAGCATAAGCCACATTAGCGGCTGCGCCACGATTTGCGGAAAACAGAAGCAACGAGATTACACCTATTTTGATTATACGGTCTTTGGCTTTCTGATTTCCGGCAAGGAGCGATAAACAGCCGGCTATAAGTATCGGGAGGCTCCCGGTATGGCGATGATAAGCAATAGGGCTAATGATACTCCTGTTCAGTCACAGTCCGAGCGAGCAGCATTTTTCGTGTGTGAGCCGTCGCAGGCAATGAGAGCAGCCGATAGAGAACCTACCGGGGGTGAGATTCCCGTGGAGCTGGTGAGCCGCCAGCCGTTTGATGACTTCCCATAACGATCAGGGGTGTCGAGGACAAATAGGATCGTTTTTGAAATATGAAATCATACGGCGGGACGGGTCTGCTGAAACGGAGAATGTTTGTATCTTCCTGACCTTAATTCTGTGCCGCTGTTTGATTTCCTACATAGGCGAATATTCGCCTTAAATTCAAAGGAGGTCAAACATTATGAATCAAACATATCTACGAGGTGATATGTATTACGCTGACTTGGGACAAGGGATCGGCTCGGAACAAGAGGGTTATCGTCCCGTTGTCATTATCCAAAACAATGTCGGAAACAAGCACAGTCCCACCGTTATCATTGCTTCTGTCACAAGCAAAACGGACGCAAAGCCGAAGTTGCCTACCCATTACTACATCAACGCAGAGGACGGTTTAGAACTGCCCTCTATTGTTTTGCTTGAACAACTGCGAACCGTTGATAAACGCCGTTTGGGTGACTTTATCGGTCATCTGTCCGATAAGCATATCCGCGGTATCAATCATGCTCTTGCCGTCAGTATCGGTCTGATTGAGAGCATACCGAAAAAGTTAATTCTTTGTCTTTGCAGCGCTTGTGCCGACAATTTCTACGGTTCGGGCGCTTATTCTTTACGCCGGATCGACCCGCAGCAAACCGAAAAAGACACCTGTACCTACTGTAATCAGCGTACAGGGTACGACTACGAGATTATCCCGAAAAACAGATAGGAGGCTGCCTATGGAATCACAAACAGCCTACAAACTGCTATTTGCCGATTATCCCGATGTAGTCAATGTTGAGCAGATGCGTGAAATGCTCGGCGGTATTTGCGACAAAACCGCTTACAGGCTTTTGCGGTCTGGGGAAATTAGAAGTTTCATTGTCGGCCGCCGCTATCGAATCCCGAAGCTCAACATTCTGGAATACTTGGAACTGATAGATAAATCTAATGCGTAAAACCTTGTTTGCACATTTGGCCTGTGGGATTCTTTCTGCTACAATATAAATGTCAATGGCAGATGAATCTACGCTGTACCATTCAAAGGAGGTTTTATTATGGTAGCAGGACATCTGCGAGAGAAAAACGGGTACTATCATATCGTACTCAACTATGTGGATGAATACGGTAAACGGCACACGCCGTCAAAATCCACGGGGCTCCCTGTAAAGGGCAACAAAAAGCGTGCCGAAAAAATGCTCATAGAAGCCCGTTCAGCCAAAGAAGCAGAGTTGGAGGCAAGAGCATTAGAACGCAGTACAGGCAAGGTTTCCACCGATTCCATACTCTTTACAACATTTCTGCTCGACTGGCTGGAAATGATAAAAAAGAATGTGGAGGAAACGACCTACGGGGCGTATTCTATGGGAATTAAGAGCAAAATTATCCCATACTTTGAGGAACACCACCCCGGCCTGCTCTTACGGGAGATAAAGCCAAAGCACATTCAGGACTATTACACCTATGAACTGACGGTGCGGGGCGTTTCCGCAAACACGGTGATACACCGCCACGCAAATATCCGAAAGGCGTTGCAGCACGCTTTCAAACTTGGTTTGATTGACACGAACCCGGCGGATCGCATTGAACGGCCGAAAAAGGAAAAGTTTGTCGGCAGCGCCTATGAGGAAGATGAGCTAAACCGTCTTTTTGAGGTGGTAAAGGGCGACCCCATAGAGCTTGGCGTTATCCTCGGCGCATTTTACGGACTGCGCCGCAGCGAGGCTGTAGGCTTGAAATGGGATGCGATTGATTTCAAGAAGAAAACAATCACCATACGGCACACAGTAACGCAGGCGACCATTGACGGCAAAAGCAAGATTATCCAAAAGGATCGGACAAAGACCAAAGCAAGCTATCGCAGCCTGCCCCTTGTGCCACCGTTTGAGGAAGTACTGTACCGCCTGAAAGCGGAGCAGGAGCTAAACCGAAAGCTGTGCGGCAGGTCGTATTGCCGGCAATACACCGATTATATCTATGTCAACGAGATCGGAGAGCTTGTAAAACCCGGCTATATCACCCAGCATTTCCCGCTGGTGCTTGAAAAGAACGGTATGCGGAAGATTCGTTTCCACGATTTGCGGCATAGCTGCGCAAGCCTTTTGTATGCAAACGGTGTCAGCTTGAAAGAAATTCAGGAGTGGTTAGGACACAGCGACATTTCGACCACTTCAAACATTTATACGCACTTGAATTTCGCCTCAAAGGTTGCGTCTGCCAATGCGATTTTGGGTGTATATCCCTCCAAATAATCGCAATGTCCCTCCAATGTCCCTCCTGAAAATGAGCTGCAAAACGGCGAATTTTCTGTTGTTGGAGGGGCGTTACATAACCGGAGCAGAGCATAAAGAAAAGCCCGCAAACCCCGATAAATCAAGGGTTTACGAGCTGTTAAGGTCTGGTGCCGGTGGTGGGACTCGAACCCACACACCCTTGCGGATAACAGATTTTGAGTCTGTCTCGTCTGCCAATTCCGACACACCGGCATTTATATTTTTAAGTCGTCTCCCGATGTCCTGTCCGAGAAATCGGAGGGACATCGTGGAGGGACATTAAAAGCAAGTTACATATTCAGTTTTCAAAAAACCTTGTAAAATCAAGGGTTTACGGAACGGTGGTATGAAACGGCGAAGTAGATTTTGAGTCCAGCACGTCTGCCAATTCCATCATTCCGGCGCAGTATCAGCAGGGGATAGTATAGCACAGAATGCGGGAAAAAGCAAGACTTTTTTCAAAATTGCTCTTTTTCCTCAGAAATGTTTTTTCAGTCGTGCAAGCGCTCCTTTTTCAAGGCGAGAGACCTGTGCCTGCGAAATTCCGATGTCGGCGGCGATCTCCATTTGGGTTTTCCCCTGGAAAAACCGCATGCGAATGATCTTTTTTTCGCGTTCTGTCAGCTTTTTCACAGCCTCACGCAGGGCAATATTGTCAAGCCATGCCTCATCCGTTCCGCTCGGATCGCTGATTTGATCCATCACATAAATGGAATCACCGCCGTCGTTATAAACCGGCTCAAACAAAGAAACGGGCTCCACAATGGCTTCGAGCGAAGCGCCGACCTGTTCAGCCGGGCAGCCCATGCGCGCCGCAATTTCCTGCAGGGTGGGCTCTCTGCCGAGCGTATCGGAGAGAGCCTCCTTTGCTTTCAGAGCGCGGTATGCAAGATCCCGCACGCTGCGGCTGACGCGGATGGAATTGTTGTCGCGCAGATATCGTCTCACCTCGCCGATGATCATCGGCACGGCATAGGTGGAGAGCTGCACTCCGGCATCAACATCAAAATGATCAATGGATTTGATCAGACCGATGCAGCCGACCTGAAATAAATCGTCCATATTGGCGGCGCGCGAAGAAAACCGCTGAATAATGCTTAAAACGAGGCGCATGTTGCCGTCGATCAGCTTTTGCCGGGCTTCCTTGTCCCCGTTTTTCATTTTTTGCAGATATTCCTTGTTTTTTTGCGGCGAAAGCAGCGGCAGCTCCGTTGTATTGATTCCGCAGATCTCAACTTTTCCGCAGCGTCCCCATGCCATTTTTCCCACCGCCTTTGCATTTGCTTGCTTTCAGTATTGACGGCGGCGGGCATTTTTTATGCACCCCGAAAACGACAAAATATTTCCAAAAAAAGAAAAATGCAGCGTTTCAAAACACGAAGCGCTGCATTTGTGCGTGGTTAATCGTTGCTGTTAATGGTGGAGATCTGCGGTGTGATTTCTTCCAATACATCTAAAACAATGCGGACGGTATCAAGCGAGGTGAAAATCGTAACTCCGTTTTGCACGGCGCAGCGGCGAATGGCGACGCCGTCCTCATAATGAACGCCCGAGAGAATGGCGCGGGTATTGATAATATAGCTGACATAGCCCGCCCGGATGGAATCAAGAATCTCTTCGCTGCCTTCGCTCAGCTTGCCGCGCAGCCTTGTGCGGATGCCGTGCTGCTTGAGAAAAGCTGCGGTGCCCGCCGTTGCTTCGATATTGAAGCCGAGCTGATAGAAGCGCTTGACCAGAGGCAGCGCCTCCTCCTTATCCTCATCCGCCAGGGTGACGATAACCGTGCCGTATTCTTTCATTTTGACGCCGGAGGCCTGCAGGGCTTTGTAAAGTGCGCGGTTGAGACGATTGTCATAGCCGATTGCCTCGCCCGTTGATTTCATCTCTGGAGAGAGATATGCATCCATTCCCGTGAGCTTTTCAAAGGAGAAGGCGGGGGCCTTGACATACCAGCGCTTGCGGTCCTGCGGGATCATTTTTGTGATGCCCTGCATCGCCAATGTTTGCCCGAGCATGGCGCGCGTTGCAATACAGACAAGATTACAGCCTGTGGATTTTGAAAGGAACGGTACGCTGCGGGAGGCGCGGGGATTGACCTCAATGACGGAAACCGCATCGCTTTCATCCACAATGAACTGGATGTTGAACAGCCCGACAATACCGATGCCGAGCCCGAGCTTTGCGGTATATTCCGCGATGGTTTGCTTGACCTTCTCAGAGATGGAGAAGCAGGGATAGACGCTGGTGCTGTCTCCGCTGTGCACGCCGGTGCGTTCCACAAGCTCCATAATGCCGGGGATGAGCACCTGTTCTCCGTCGCAGACAGCGTCCACCTCGACCTCTTTGCCCATGATATAGCGATCGATAAGCACGGGCTTATCTTCATCGACCTCAACGGCATTTTTCAGATATTTGCGCAGCATTTTTTCGTTTGCGACGATTTCCATGGCTCTGCCGCCCAGCACAAAGGAGGGGCGCACAAGCACGGGGTAGCCGATGCGTTTTGCTGCGGCAACGCCGCTTTCAATATCGGTGACGGCCTCGCCCGTGGGATTGGGGATACCGAGCGATTTGATCACGGCATCGAATGCGTCGCGATTTTCCGCCTTTTCGATTGCTGCACAATCCGTGCCGATGATGTGCACGCCGCGGCGTGCCAGCGGCTCTGCCAAATTGACCGCCGTTTGCCCGCCAAGCGTTGCAATCACGCCGAGTGGCTTTTCCAAATGGATGATATTCATTACATCCTCGGGCGTGAGGGGCTCAAAATACAGCTTATCGGCGGTGGTGTAGTCGGTGGAGACGGTTTCCGGGTTGTTATTGATGACGATTGCCTCATAACCCATTTGCTGAATGGTATGGACGGCATGAACGGTGGAATAATCAAATTCCACGCCCTGCCCGATGCGGATCGGCCCGGAGCCGAGCACGATTACCTTTTGCCGCGGGGAGACGACGGATTCGTTTTCCTCGGCATAGGTGGAATAAAAATAGGGGACATAGCTCTCAAATTCGCTCGCACAGGTATCGATCATTTTATAAACGGGAAAGATCTTTTCCCGGCAGCGCATGGCATAGACCGCATCCTCCTCCATATGCCACAGCTCTGCCACATAGGAATCGGAAAAGCCGAGACGCTTTGCTTCGCGCAGCAGCGCCGTATCTTTGACATTTGCCTCCATTTCTTTTTCAAGATCGACGATCTTTTTGATCTTATCCAAAAAGAACATATCGATTTGCGTAATATCGCAGATCAGGGAAGGGTCAACGCCGATCCACATCAGCTGTGAAATAGCATACAGGCGGTCGTCCGTGCCTTCTTTGATATAGTCCAGCAGCTGCTCAACGCTCATATTCGCCAAGTCGAATTTTTCCATATGGATATGGTTTTTGCCCGCCTCCAAAGAGCGAATGGCTTTGAGCAGGCTCTCCTCAAAGGTTCGCCCGACGCTCATGACCTCGCCCGTGGCTTTCATTTGCGTGGAGAGCGTGTTTTGCGCTGCAGGGAATTTATCAAACGGGAAGCGCGGCATTTTGGTCACAACATAGTCAAGCGTCGGCTCAAAGCAGGCGGGGGTGTTGGCAAGCGCGATTTCGTCCAAATGCATACCGACGGCAATTTTTGCGGAAACGCGCGCAATCGGATAGCCGCTTGCCTTGGAGGCAAGGGCGGAGGAACGGGAAACGCGCGGATTGACCTCGATTACATAATAAGAAAAGGAGTTTGGGTCAAGCGCAAACTGCACATTGCACCCTCCGCGCACATCCAGCGCACGAATGATTTTCAGCGCGCTGTCACGCAGCATGTGGTATTCTTTGTTCGTCAGCGTCTGGCTCGGGGCGACAACGATGGAATCGCCCGTATGAATGCCGACGGGATCGAGATTTTCCATATTGCACACGGTGATCGCGGTGTCGTTTGCATCCCGCATGACTTCATATTCGATTTCTTTATACCCCTTGATGCTTTTTTCGACAAGCACCTGATGCACGGGAGAGAGAGCAAGCGCATTTTTCATCATCTCCTGCATTTCCTGCGGGGTGTAGGCAAAGCCGCCGCCCGTTCCGCCGAGGGTGAAGGCGGGGCGCAGAATTACGGGATAGCCGATGTGCTCCGCCGCCGCAAGCCCTTCTTCCACGGAATAGGTGATTTCGGAGGGGACGACCGGCTCGCCGATGCGCTGGCATAGCTCTTTGAACAGCTCGCGGTCCTCCGCACATTCAATGCTTTTCGCATCGGTACCGAGCAGCTCGATTTCGCATTCCTTCAGCACGCCTTTTTTGGAGAGCTGCATGGCAAGGTTCAGCCCTGTTTGCCCGCCGATGCCGGGGACAATGGCATCGGGACGCTCCAGGCGGCAGATGCGCGCCAAATATTCCAGCGTCAGCGGCTCCATATAGACCTTATCGGCAATGGTGGTGTCCGTCATGATGGTGGCGGGGTTGGAGTTGACCAGCACTACTTCATAACCCTCTTCCCGGAGGGCTTTGCAGGCCT
>OLQA01001604.1_pt1 | contig 19417 bp, 21 predicted proteins | sample 1673151 | NCBI WGS metagenome assembly OLQA01 (sample SAMEA3136760, study PRJEB25190) | human gut metagenome | biome: human gut; feature: human-associated habitat; material: faeces | place: Austria | collected 2013 | reverse complement strand
CTGGCGGTCTATCTATTGTTTTCGGTTGCTTGCTTCTTTACCGTACATGAGCATTCATTGTGCGCTTGCAGCATAAAAAATGAATCAAACAATTCTGAAAATTACGAATATACCGATGTAATCTATTCGCTTTACTATTATTTCAAACAAGATACGAATGATATATTAAGAATATTGTCATCAGATAATTTGAACGAGCAAGCGTCAGAGCTAAAAGAAAAAGTAAATGAAGTCAACTGGGTTGTTTCTGCTTTACTTACTTCTTTGGAAACATTACAGGATGATACGATAATTACAGATTCTAATGAAGAAGATGCAAAAGAGAATATAACTGGAATCACATCTCTAATTGACGAAAATCTTTCTGATTTATATGATGATGAGAATTCTTCTGCTCTTGTTGATCAATTTAATAAAACATTATTGGCAAACATTAAATATGTAATTGAATTGAGATTTCAAATTCTTGATATAATAATACTAGACAATATGCCGTCTCAAAATCTTCTTGGTTTGGATGATCTTAAAGCAGAATATGCTTGCGAAGTAAAAGAATATATCACAATCAATCGATAACAAACTATATTATATGTGAAAAGATAATAAGACCGTCTACTCTCTTTTTGAGCAGGCGGTCTTATCTATTGTATTTGAGAAAGTCATTACAGTGTTCTTGCGGTCTGAGCCTATATCCTTGTGATATGAGCGTATCCGCCTTCAAAGCCACAAGGTTTATATCCGAGTTCAATGCTCTTGCAATCTGCTGAGTGTCGTAACCTCTCTCAGCCAGCTCAAGAAAATCATCGTCGGGTAAAGCAACTTGAGAAGCAAAAATGTTTGCTTCATATTCCATACGGTTGTCCTGCATTTCAAAGATATTAAATTCTTCAAAGCCGCCTGTCCGGGTGGCTTCTTCTCTGTGCAGCGTGTCGTGTCCGAGTTCGTGCAGCAGGACAATGTTCTCCATAACCGGATGCAGATTGTCTTTGATGAACATAAAGCGATTTCGCATGATAACCTTATATGCGCCTCGCTGTTTGGAAAACGGCAAATACATTACCTCTATTCCGAGTTCTCTCGCAATGCGCTTTGGATCACGGGTGCCGCATTGAGCAACAATCCGATTTGCCTTTTGCACTATTTCGGAATTACAAACATACATTGATTCTCACCCCTTTCATACCTTCCTACACTACCTTCCTACACTAATCCTATCAAAAGATATGTCCCATAAAACGGACTTACTCTTCGGAACGGTATTTCTTTGGGGTGTATTTTTTATTTTTTTCTTTCGCAATCCAATAAGCATCCTGGATTGCTTTCATCATCACATCCATATCTTCCTGTGCCATTTCACCGCCTGCAAACAAGCCGGTTACTTCCTCGGTGAGCTGCTGAGCCTGCTTTGCACCTCTGGAGCCGTATTTCTCTGCGGCTTGTGCAACAAGCATATCGCCATTTCCAAGAAGCTGATCTGTTGTTACATTGAGAGCTTTTGCGAGCTTTTCTGCCGCATCTAAACGAGGACGAGATGTTCCGTACTCATATCTCTGTATCATACGAGAGGAAACACCTGAAATCTTTGCGAGCTGCTCTTGTGTTAATTTGCTTTTTTCTCTCAATTCTTTAAGTCTCTCGTTGAATTTCATAATCATACCCCTTCGTCTTAAAATTTGAAAATTTTGAAACACGACATTTATTTCGTAATTTCATATTGACACGACATTAGTGGCGTGCTATAATCTAAAACACAGAAACGACATTAGTGTCGTGTCTATATATTACAACACGACATTTCGTTTGTCAAGTGGTTTTGCAAAAAATTCAGGAAGTGAGGCGAAAAAAGTTGAACCGTTCCATATTGCATTGTGATATGAACAATTTTTATGCAAGCGTCGAATGTATGCTTGATCCTTCTTTAAGAAAATATCCGGTTGCAGTTTGCGGTTCTGTCGAAGAACGACACGGCATTGTCCTTGCAAAGAACTATGCGGCAAAATCTTTTGATGTGAAAACAGGCGATGCCGTATGGCAGGCAAAGCAAAAATGCAAAGATTTGGTGGTCGTTCCTCCTCATTACGAAGAATACATTAAGTATTCAAAACTGGCACGGAATGTTTACAGCCGATATACAGACCAAGTGGAACCGTATGGTATGGACGAGTGCTGGCTTGATATTAGCGGCACAGAGCATATCTTTGGCTCACCTGAAAAGGTGGCAAACGAGATACGGGAAACGATTAAGTTTGAACTCGGCTTGACTATCTCTGTCGGAGTGTCTTTCAATAAGATATTTGCCAAATTAGGCTCGGATATGAAAAAACCTGATGCCGTAACAGTAATCCCACCGGACACCTTCAGGGAAAAGATTTGGGGACTCCCCGCAGCGGATTTGCTCGGTGTAGGTCGAGCAACGCAGCGTGTATTAGATAGCTACTGCATAAAGACCATTGGTGATTTAGCAAAGACCGATCCCGATTTCTTGAAGCGGAAGCTCGGTAAGAACGGAACCGCCTTGTGGCAATATGCAAACGGTAATGACCACTCCCGTGTTACCAAAACTGATTTTGTTTCGCCAATTAAAAGTGTAGGACACGGAATTACCACCGTAAAAGATTTAGAGAAAAATGAGCAGGTGTGGCCCGTTTTTCTCGAATTAACCCAAGACATCGGACACAAGCTCCGTGTCCATCAGAAGTGTGCGGATGGAGTCGCTATTCACATACGGGACAACACGCTTTTCTCAAAACAATGGCAAACGAAGTTGGATATGCCTACACAGTCCCCGATGCTCATTGCAAAGGCTGCTTTCAGCTTATTTGAGAAAAGATACGACTGGAAAAATCCAATTCGCTCTGTCACGATTCAGGCTATCAATTTGGTGCCACAGGACACGCCCCGACAGATTGATTTGTTTATGAATGTGGAGAGAATTGAGAAATTGGAAAAGCTCGATTTGTGTATTGAAACAATCCGACAGAGGTTCGGCAAGGACAGCATTAAAAACGGTGTCCTATTTCAAAATCTTAGGATGCCGCCTGAAAGGGCGGAAATCACAATGCCGACCGGAATGTTGAGTTAGGATAATTAGGCAATGGAAGAACGCAGAAAAGTATATGTGGAGGTAAGAGCAAGACATTTGATTGATGGAACTTGCCGACCTGAAACCATTAAGTTTGAAAATGACGAGGTTTACGAAATCGACCGTGTGAAGCAATGCTGTCGAGCTGCTTCTACTAAAGTCGGCGGTACGGGACTTCGGTATACTGTGATGATTTGCGGTAAGGAAACCTATCTCTTTGATGAAGAAAACGGGAAGTGGTTTGTTGAGGGTAAAAGCAGAGTTGCCACTTGATAATAGCTTAATACTCTGATTTTACAAAACCTCAGCAAAGGTACAAAGCAACTTGATGAGGTGATGTAATTGAAATATGATACTTGGACTCCGGTTCCTATGTTTTGCGCAAACTGCGGACATCTAAACTATGGATACCGGAATGAAAACGGAATAATCAAATATGAGTGCAAGAACTGTAAAGCAGTTTCAGTCAGAAAGCAGAAAGGTCGAAGGCACGATACAATAGACTTATATGCTCCCGTAGGGCAAGTACGATATGAGTGAGGTAGAAAAAATGGCTTACTATGATTTGAAAACGAATGAGATTTGGGCGGAGTCGAACATTGACAGATTCCACGACGAACATATTGAGATTGACGAAGTGATAGCTCCGTTAATCCGAGAATTGAACATTAAGGGCTACAAAACAAAGTTCTGCTGTTCAGGACATCCCTTCTATTCTTTATGCGAAGCTATGGTCGATTCCGAAGAAACGGCAAAAGCGTTTGTAGGCTTGATCGGCACAGAAAGAACAGAAAATCCAAGAGTACCGGTCAGGGCTTTATATGTTACGCAGGATAATGACTTCTATATAACTTTTGAAGAAAATGAGCAAAAAGCTATCGTCCTTGCTCTGCCGGACGGCTTTGAGTGGGACGATGAAAGAACCATAAGATACACTTACAACAACTATGAGTTTTATGCTTTTCTTGCGGAACGGGCAAAGGCGGCAAAAGCTCTGCACGATTGGGCGATACAGTTGCCGCCCGTCGCTTAAATAATTCAAAACTGAATAACGGCGAAACGACGGTAAGGTTGAGATGAAACAGGCTGCGTAATTCCTTATCAGGTCACTTGCTTTGATAACACTTCGGTCAGTTAATCCAGACCTGCGAAAAGCAAACATGAGAGGCTGCCGACAGGACAGATAGCCACAGGCTAATTCTGTCTTGCCGGTGGCTTTTTGTTTTCGGCAGATGACTGAACAGCGAGGAACTTCCGGCTGAGAAATCAGAAAGGAAGCTCTTTTTATGTTGAACAACTGGCTTTGTTACATAGCTGAATACCCGTGATCTCCGAATTTTGAGTTGTCAACCAAAAATTCAAAATTCAAAGGAGATTACGATAATGAATAACAGCACAAACCTTACACTTGATGAGCAGTTCGATAAGGATTGCAAAATTATCAAGTTGAAATACGAATATCCCGGATATACAGGCGAGGAAAAGTGGGCAATTATAACCGGACTAACCGAAGAAGAACTGAACGAAAAATACGCAGAAAAAACAGCTTCTCTTAGACCGTTTATCGTTCTTGATCTCGCTTTCGGAAAAGCTCGTACAAAGTTTATTAACAACGAAAATAAGCACTATATGCGGGGAGTCAGGAGCATAGAACCATTTGATTATGATGATGAATTGCTGACAGCACACCACCCGGAACTTGTTGTAGATAATTTTGAAGAAACCTTCCTGCGCAATGAAACCTGTCAGAAGGTTCGTTCTGCATTGGCAACACTTCAGGAGGTGCAAAAGGAACGAGTGATTAAATACTTTTTCGATGGTAAAAGCACACACGAAATAGCACTGGAGGAAGGTGTATCACACCAAGCGGTATCACAGTCGATTGCTGTTGCTCTGAAAAAATTGAAAAATATTTTGAAATAGACTTGCCACACGCCTGCTCTCAGTGGGAATTAGTGAAGGGACTGATTATTGTAATCCCTTCTAATAAATCATTGAGAGGTATTACAAATGCAGAAAAAAGATTTATCCAAAATCAAATGGGGCGAGATTTACACTTGTGATCTCGGCAGTACGAAAGGTTCGGTTCAATGTGGAGTGCGTCCTGTATTGGTCGTGCAGACGAATAAGCTGAACAGCAACAGCCCTACGGTTGTAGTAGCGGTTATTACATCGGCTCACAAAAGAGAGGATATTTCATCTCATATCTTCTTAGAAACGAATTGCGGACTTCGTGAGCCGTCTATGGTGATGCTTGAACAAATGCGAACTATTGACAAAGCTGAAGAACTCATTTCCTATGTTGGCAAGGTCGAGGACAATGAGATAATCGCCAAAATCAAGGATGGTATTCGCTATCAATTCCAACTGATGAGAGCAAGAAAGCCTATTCGCACCGGGTATATTCTCAGTCTTTGCCCAAAGTGCCGTTCCGAGTTTTTCAGTGTGCCGGAGAATATTCTTAGACGGGTTGATCCTTTGCAAGTGGAAAAGGAACCCTGCGACAAATGTCAAGTTGGATATGGCTATGACTACCTGATAACCAAACGCACAAAGCACATTCGTGATAATGGAGGTGGGTTTGATGTTTGATGATAAGATAGACGAATTAAACAGACAGACAGAGCTACATCCGCCCACCTTTGAAAAGCGAACATACACGGTGTCAGAAATTCAGGATATTCTCGGTATCGGAAGAAATGCCGCTTATGCCATTGTCAAAAAGGGGTATTTTAGTACGGTTCACATCGGTGGAACAATCCGGATTTCAAAAAGAAGTTTTGATGCCTGGCTTGATGAAGATAGCAAACCCTGTCAAGTATGCGATGATACCTAATCGCATCATTAACAAAACCTCTGCTTTTGAGTACCATATAGCCAAGCGAAGCAGCTTGGCTATATGGCTCAGAACAAAAGGAGGTTGCGAAATGAACAAAACGAGTATGTCAGTAATGGAAATGGGCAGGTCACTCGGTTTGGGCAAAACAGATTCATATTGGCTCATTCACAAAGAACAATTTGAAACACGGATCGTAGCAGGCAAAATGCGTGTTATGGTTGAGAGCTTCGAGAAGTGGTATGCAAATCAGCTTCACTATAAGAAGGTCAACGGTGAATTGCCCGGTGCAGAGTTGCTCCAACGAACAATGACCATTCTGACTATGGCAAACCTTTTGGGTATCAGCGAAGGCAGTGCTTATGACCTGATACACAGATTACATTTCAGGTCTGTCAAGACCGAATACAGCAGCCAAAGGTTGCTGATTGAAAAAGCGAGTTTCTATGAATGGCTAAAAAATCAAACTCACTATAAGATAGTCGAGGGAAAGGAGGACTTCAATGATAGAGCAGAATTGTCAGAAGCTCAATGAAAGCGTCGGGGCTTCAAAAGGTAAAAAAAGCTACACTGTCAAAGAGATTAGAGAAATCCTCGGCATCAGTTCTTCTTCTGCCGCCAAACTAATAAAGGCGAATATGTTCCGGAGTATTCGTGTCGGCAGAGAGGTCAGAATACCCAAGTCAGATTTTGATGCTTGGCTGGATAATGAAGGTAAGGAGGTAAATCAGTATGGCATCAATAGTAAAAAGAAAAAATAAGTATTCTGTCGTTTACACTTATCAAGATGAAAAAGGAGAGAAACGGCAGAAATGGGAAACCTTTGCGACCAATGCAGAAGCAAAAAAACGAAAAGCAGAGGTTGAATTTCAACAGGAATCAGGAACTCTTGTTATTCCCGAAGCAAAAACTGTCAGAGAACTGCTTGAAGATTACACCTCTATCTATGGTGTAAACACTTGGGCGATGTCCACTTATGAAGCAAGGAGAAGCCTGATATTCAATTACATTAACCCGATTATTGGAGATATGAAACTTTCAGACCTTAACACCCGTGTGATGGAGAAGTATTATCAGAACCTTCTTAAAGTCAAATCAAGGGTGGTAAACAACCGCAAGCCAAATAACGAGTATTTGTCTTGTCATGTTGTCCGAGAAATCCACAAACTTCTCCGCTGTGCTTTTAATCAGGCGGTTAAGTGGGAACTGATGGCAAAGAACCCTTGTATCAATGCTACGCTTCCTAAAGAAGAACATAAAACCCGTGATATATGGGATGCGGCGACTTTGTTTAAGGCTCTTGAGCTTTGCGATGACGATATTTTGAAACTTGCAATCAACCTCGCCTTCTCTTGTTCCTTGCGAATGGGTGAAATGCTCGGCTTAACTTGGGACTGTGTGGAGATTTCCGATGCAAGTATAGCCAACGGCACGGCATTTGTTTTCGTCAATAAGGAGCTACAGCGTGTAAACAGAGATGCCCTTGAAAAGCTCAATGAGAAAGGCATCGTGTTCAAGTTTCCCGCTTTCGTAGCAAGAACCAATACCGCTTTGGTTCTCAAGGAGCCAAAGACAAAAACCAGTACCCGAAAGGTGTTCTTGCCAAAAACAGTTGCAGAAATGCTCAAAGTGCGGTATCAGGAAATTCAAGAATTCAAGGAACTGTTCGGAGATGAGTTCTACGATTATAACCTTGTATTCTGTAATGCCAACGGCAGACCGTTAGAACACCAAATTATCACCCGTTCCTTGCAGAAACTCATACGAGAAAACGACTTACCGCCTGTTGTTTTCCACAGTCTCAGGCACTCAAGTATCACCTATAAACTGAAACTCAATGGCGGCGATATTAAATCCGTGCAGGGTGATTCAGGACACGCACAGGTTAAGATGGTCACGGATGTGTATTCTCACATCTTGGACGAGGACAGACGGCTCAATGCTCAGAGGTTTGAAGAAACCTTCTATCAGCAGAAAAGCCCGTCAGCGGGCAGCAGAGCGACCGTAGAGCCTGCTCCGGTAACTCCGCCAGTTCAAGAACCGCAAGCAATTACCGAAGAAGCAATGCTCAACTATATGGTTCAAAACCCTGAGTTCCTTCAAAAATTCAAGATTCTGCTCGGTGTTGGTAACTAAATATAAGGCGAAACGGCAAGATCACAAAAAGGTCTTGCCGCTTTTTCATTGTATTGTGTTGAATTTTTTGTATTTGCGGAGTATAATATTAAATAAATTATCTGCATTTAATAAATTTAGAGATTTGCCGTAACACGGAGGTCATTTGTGTAGATATAACCACCACCCTATATGCGAACTCCTTGCTAATACCCGTCTAATCAGAAGGTCAAAAACGAGGTAAAATTAGAAAAAATTCCGTAACACAGCTTAACACTCAAAGTACGAAAAAGCCTTGAAAATACGGGATTTTTAGGTACAGGAAGTCACGTAAAAAAGGGAATCCGAGGTCACTCCTAAGGCGGGGGTGTCGGGGGTTCAAATCCCTTCCGGGACGCCAAAAATTCCGCTGTAAGCCTTGATTTTACGAGGTTTACAGCGTTTTTTATTTTGACGCTGCCTCGGTGCGGATTTCTGAAAACCGTCGGGTTTTGCCCTTGCTGTTGCCTCCGAAAACCTTGCTAATTGGATTCGAACGATTTTCACGGTTTTGCTAACGAAATTAGCAAATTTGCTAATTTCTCATTAGCAAGCTGTTTGGCCTGCGATGATCGAAGCCAAAGTATTAGCAAGCTCGGGTGACTTTTGCAGCTGCTCGATCAGTGCCGTAAGGTCGATGGAAGCAGGCTGCGCATTCTCCTGCGGCGGTGCGACTTTTCTTAAATCCGGATTCGAGTAGAACGCACTTTCAAACTTCTGCGCGTTGATCTTTCTGTCCTCATCAAGAATGTGCGCATACACCTTGGTAATCATATCGATTTCTGCGTGTCCCGTATCGCCCTGCGTTGCCTTCAGGTCTCCGTGGTTGAGCTTCAGCTTATAGGTAGTGCTGATGTCGGGCGCATCAAGCAGATGGTGCAGACGGAAACCGGCAAGTATTCTTATATGAAGCGAAAGCTATATGCCGGCTCCTATTTCGGACAGCAGACACTGTTCGATATGGAGCCTGCCGGCAGGGATAAGGAAAAACTCCTGATGGAGCTGCCGGAAGGCACACGGCTTATGATGAACGGATGCGAGGTCACACCTTCTTTTCCGTATCTTATGGATAACGAGGGCAATGTGTACGCCGGCATCCAGGAGCTTGACGCAGCGGTTTTATCGGAAAACTCCATTGCCTGCGACGAGAACGGGGAACTTCTCTCCTTTTCGGTGTTTGACGCCAAGCGGATGAAGGTCCTCTCTATGGAGTCGGCAATGGAACAGTTAGGAATGGATATTGGGTGGTGAACAGTCTGCCCTAAGTTTAGCGAAAAGGGATGTCGATTTTTTCGGCATCCCTTTTTTGCTGCGATTTGTTGAAATAATACGCATTAAAGTCGTAATAAAAGAGTATAAACCAAAAACAAAGGAGATTTTGCCATGCTAATCAGTATCGACCACGGAAATAAACAGATCAAGACCAACCACAGGACCTTTGTGTCCGGACTTCGGGAAAGCGACACCAGGCCGCCCTTCGGAAAGGATGTCCTTTTCTACAAGGGCAAATATTATACCCTCACCGATCAGCGCATCCCGTATATGCGGGACAAGACGGCTGACGAGCGGTATTTTGTCCTCACGCTGTTTGCCGTTGCCTTTGAGCTTGCCGGAACAGACTACCGCAAGGATGAGATCGTGGATGTGCAGCTTGCGGTAGGTCTGCCGCCCGCCCATTACGGAGCACAATATGAACGGTTTGAAAATTACTTTTTGAACCGGGATATTATCGACTTCCAGCTCGACGGCAGACCGTACTCCGTATTCATCAGCAGGGTGATATGCTTCCCGCAGGCTTACGCTGCCATTATGCCGATCTATCAGCGGATCCATTCGTATTCAAAGGTTGCCGTGCTGGACATTGGCGGCTTTACCGCCGACTATCTGCTGGTAAAAAACGGTGAGGCGGATCTGTCTGCCTGTGACTCACTGGATAACGGCGTCATTACTCTTTACAACGGGATCAAATCCAAGGTCAATGCGGATTTTGACATCCTCCTGGACGAGTCGGATATCGATGCCGTTTTGAAGGATGCTCCTACCGATTTTGACGAAAGCGTGATCCGTATCGTACAGGAACAGGCGCAGCAGTTTATCAATGACCTTTTCGGCAAGCTCAGAGAGCGGATGATCGATCTGCGTTCCGGCAAGGCTGTGTTTGTCGGCGGCGGCTCTATCCTGCTGAAGAAACAGATCGAAGCGTCCGGCAAGGTCAGCACACCGATCTTTGTTGACGAGATCTCCGCCAATACAAAGGGCTACGAGCTGTTGTTCAAGGCCGCTTGTATGGGGTGATGTGAATGGCGAAGAAAGATATTTATAAATTCACCATCCAATTCAGCAGCGGAGATCCGCAGCATCAGCAGGTTGCGGAGATACTCAATCGGCAAGGCCGCCGTAAAGCGCAGTTCCTTGTGAACACAGTCCTGCACTACATTCACTGTTCCGAAACGCCCGATATTCCCCAGCAGCCGCCGGTCAATACCGATGCCATTGAAGCGATCGTGCGGCGCATTATGGAGGAATACTCAGAAAAGCCTACGCGCCAAGATGTTAAACAGATGCCGGGGAAAAAGACGGTCAAATCCGAAGAAATCGCCTTTGATGATGCTGCCGAGCTGCTGGGCGAGGACGGTATGGCTGCCGTTAGGAATACCATAGCCAGTTTCAGAAGATGAAACCATATGCGAAAACGGTATTGTCTACACCGTCGAGGGCAATTCCGGCGATAGCTGCCGGCAGAACCAATATCCCGTGGGGCAGTATGAAATTCTTGGGTATGGTGTTTTACGCCCATAAGGTCTTGCAGCCTCCATCCGGGTTTCCCGCGCCCGTTTTTTTCTTTTCTGCCGTGCGGTCAAAACATCCGCGACATTTCCGTATTGTAAAATAATCTCCGGGCAGAATAATAAAAAAACCACACGGAGGAAACGGAACATGGACTATACGGAATTGCTTGACGGCTTTGCAGCCCAACTGCGGCGGGAGGAAAAGAGCCGCGCCACGGCGGAAAAATATCTGCACGACGCGGCGGCGTTTGCGGCGTTTGCCGCAGGACGGGAGATCACCAAGGAGCTGACCGTCGCCTACAAGGAGCAGCTCACACGGCGGTATGCGCCGGGGAGCGTGAACACGGCCATCGCCTCCCTCAACGCCTTTCTTCGCTTCTGCGGGCGGGCGTGCTGCCGGGTAAAGCCCCTGCGCCTGCAGCGCAGCCTCTTTGCCCGGGAGGAAAAGGAGCTGACCGCCGCCGAATATGAGCGGCTGCTGGCGGCGGCGGGGGACAGCCGCATCGCCGCCGTTATCCGCACCGTATGCGCAACCGGCATACGGGTATCGGAGCTGAAATATATCACCGCCGAGGCGGTGCGGGAGGGAAAGGCGGCGGTGCAGTGCAAGGGCAAGGTGCGTCTCATCCTTCTGCCCGGCACCCTCTGCCGCTTTCTGCGGGGGTATATGAAAAAAGCCGGCGTCAAAGCCGGCAGTGTGTTTGTGACCCGGAGCGGCAGACCTCTTGACCGCTCGAATATCTGGAAGGAGATGAAGGCGCTCTGTGCGGCGGCGGATGTCCCGCCCGCCAAGGTGTTCCCCCACAATCTGCGCCATCTGTTTGCCCGCACCTTTTACCGGGCGGAAAAGGACCTGCTGCGGCTGGCCGATCTGCTGGGGCACAGCAGCATCAACACCACGCGCATCTACACCATGGACACCGGCGCGCAGCACCGCAGGGCGCTGGATCGGGTGGGCGCAATGCTCTGTACCACATAATGCGGATAATGTGGTAGTCCGCAAGATGCAGGTGTACCTATACATAAGTAGTATATCATATAAAAGCGAATTTTTCAAGGTCTTTTTGCTGCTTGCGGAACAATTTAAGCGCAAAAATTAAGCCAAAACAGGTGTAGCTACCACTTTGGCTTGTTTTTTGCGCCCATTTTCACGATTTTTTCACAGAAATCTCATCCGGCGGCAGTCGGGCTTTCCCGCCCGAGCCGATTTGCCGCGCTGCGGACGCTCTGTTTACCACATTATCCGCATTATGTGGTTGCCGTATAGTTTACCATAGCAAAAACAGCGCCGTCTGTCAAGTGCGGGCGGGCTGCACGGCATTTGTGCCGCGTCCGGCGGCACACTACCCCAAGGAAAGGCGGCGCAGACCATGATACAAAAGAAACGGTACGGCGGTTTTGCAGCCGCCAGGCGACGGGTATATGCGGCGGGCTCCGATCCGCCCGCCCTGTGCGGAGAGCTGCGAAAGGAGGAAACAGCCCTCTGCGGTCAGTAGAGAGAAAGCACGGCTTTATGCACCGACAAAAAACGCATAAAAATCTTCAAAACTATTTTGAGGGAGGAAATGATATGACAAAAACAAACACACGAAGTCGCATCGTCAGCATCCTGCTGGTGCTTATGATGCTACTGACAATGGTGCCCATCACCGCCGTGACGGCAAATGCGGCGGAGGGCTTTGTGGAAGTCAGCACCTATGAACAGCTGAGAAGCGAAGTCAAAAAGGGCTCGGCTAAGGTCAAGCTCGTGGCAAACATTGACACCACCAACGAGAACGGCGGTGCCGGTGTGACGGATCAATCGGCATTGACGTTTAAAGGCGACGGCAATATTCTTGACCTGAACGGATATACTCTGAAACTTGTGTCTAATACAGGTGCTACATTTTTTGAGGTTCTCAAGAGTCTGACGATCAAGGACGGCCGAAGTGGCGGTCGGATCGATTTTGGGTATGGCTCAGGTATAGTGACCAGAACGACCGCAATTCATGTTGCTGATGCTTCTACTGCAAACCTTACTGTGGAAAGCGGTACGCTTAGCAGCACTAAGGGTGGCATTACCTTAATTGAGAGCGAAGGTAACCTCACGATCAATGGCGGTAAGTTCTATGCGCCGTATAAAGAAGGATCAGGCGGCACCTATGCTATTTTTACCAGCCACCAGTATAATGACAACGCTAAAACAATTATCAACGGCGGCGAGATTGATGGCGTAGTGTTTATCCAAAGAGATGATTCCGCTGCCACGGGAACTCCGAACTATGGCGATATCCCCGTGCAGATCAACGGCGGTACTTTCAAGCAGGCCGTGCAACTTCGATGGACGGAGAAAGGGAAACCTTCCGGAAATCCGACCGAGTTCTCTCCGGCTGTTGAAATTGCCGGAGGCATTTTCGAAAAACGGATTAACAAAGTAGAAAACAATATTTGGGGGGAGGATCTATCTACCAAGCTGACCGGTGGCACCTTTAAGGATTTTCCTAACCGTTTTGGATTGGGAAGAGGCGGTAGCTCCGATCATGAATACTATTCAAAGTCTCTGGGCAACAGTATAATTATGAGGGGAAACGAGATCCGGACATCTTGTGATTGGTCTGAAGCTGATTGGTTTAAAGTCTATTTTGATAGTTTTTACCTTGATGGCAGTGAATCCAACCCCGTCACGGTCATCCGCAACGCATGGGGCATGAAGTCCGTCACGCTGGACGGCAACCCCATCGACTACTTCAAGGACTGGAATGGCACCGTTGAGAGGATGGACAACAGCACGGCGCATACCCTCAAGTTCGAGTGGTATCCTCTGGCGCAGGAGCTGAAAGACGCAGGCTATACCTATCGAGCCAATTTCGATTGCTATACCGTCGGCTCTAACACCCCCACCACCAGCGTTCCCATCAGCGCCACCGCCACCGAATATAGCCATACCATTCCCGCAGGCGAAGCCCCGTCGGTCTATCCCTTTGATTTGCAGCTGAATCTGGATAAGAACGGCAGCTCCGTCGGCATCGTGGGCAACCAGCATATCGTCAAGCTGGTGGTAAGCGAAGCACCGGTGGTTGAGCCCGATCCCACCATCGATGGTACGGTGTACTACACCAGCGGCATTGTCTACGGCAGCCCCATCTCCATCTCTGCCAGCGTGACACCCGCAGAAGCTACCAAGTCGTACCAGTGGCAGCGCAGCACGGACGGCGGCAGCACATGGACGAATATTGAGGGCGCGACCAGTGGCAAGTACACTCCCGTGGCGGCTGATATGGGCGAGAATGTCCGCATCCGCGTGAAGGTCACGGCAGAGGGCTATCTCGGCGAGATCGTCGGCGCGCCGGTGAAGGTCAGCAAGGCTGCCAATAACAATTATCCCGAGGTTATTAAGCTGGAGGCCGTGAAGAATGGCGCAGGCAATTACAACGGCTTCAAAATCACGAACTTTGACTCCGACTGCGAGTATGTTTACAGCACGACTGATACGCAGAATTGGAGCGCAAATCAGATCAGTTCCGCAACCGTAACCGGTCTGACGAGCAATACCACCTATTATGTTTTCGCCCGTTTCAAGGAGACCGCTACCCATACGGCAGGCTCTATTGTGAGCAAAAACAGCATCAAGCTGTATGACTATGTTCCTTTGGATCGCGTGTCGCTGGAAGGCTACGACAGCGGCAACACGATCTATATTAAGAAGGGCGAGAGCGTTACGCTGAAGGTCAGCGCAGACCCCAGCAACGCCAATTATTGGAATGAGATCACCTTCAAGGATGAGGGCGCGACAACAAGCAACATCGCTATCTCCAATGGAAATATTGCCGCAAGCACCGGGACGGCCACACCGTTTCCCAATGGCCATACCATCACGATCACCGGCGTTTCTAAGGGCAGCGCAAATCTGAGAGCCAGCTACCCCAGTGCCACATCAAGTGCCTACGGCACATGGAATGTGGTTGTATACGATGATTCCACTGTGGCCAATGCTTTGAGGCTTGAGAGCGTTTACGCATACGAGGATATTACCCTGAGCGAAAACGACACGGCAGAGCTTCCGACCACCAATCTTCCGAAGCTGCTGCCCGAAAACAGCGGCTATCATCTGGAATGGCGCATTCTCAAGAGAGGAACCTACGGCGCTACGTATGTGACGGAGAATGATAATATTAAGCTGGAGGACGGCAAGATCAAGCCGAAAGCGGCTCATACCGGATCGGAGAAAGCCCAACTGGAACTGGTTGCCGTCAAGGATGGCAGCGACACATACAGAACGCTTCCTAAGACTTCCCTCTTTTATGTCACCGTAACTGAGGCTCCCGTCATTGAGCTTACCGGTGTTACCGTTGCCCCGACAAAGGTAAATCTGGATCTTAATGCGACCTATCAGCTCTCCGCCGTGAAGGAGCCTGTCAACGCAGCGGGCAGCCTGAACTGGGAGAGTAGCAATACCGGCGTGGCAACAGTTGACAGCACCGGCAAGGTGACCGCTAAGGCACAGGGTACGGCAATTATCACAGTCTCCTGCGGCGATAAAAAGGCTACCTGCACCGTTACGGTCGACCACCAGCATGACTACTCCGGTCAGCCGTACCTGTATCTGGATCCCGGCAATCACTATCAGGAGTGCAAGGCAGGCGACGGCTACAACATTCAGGCTCATGCGTTCACGCCTTGGACGGATAACGGAGACGGCACACACAGCCGCCACTGCACCGTCTGCAAGATGACGGACGGCTCCACCTACACCGAAACCGCCGAGCATACCTGGGTATGGGTAGTGGATCAGGAGGCAGCGCTGAATCAGCCCGGCAAGCAACATGAGGAATGCACCGGCTGCCATGCTAAGCGCAACGAGAACACCGAGATCCCCGCCCTGCGGGATTACGCCGTTACCGTCACCGGCGGCACGGCAACCGTTGCCGCAGGCACACCCATCACCCGCGCCATGGAAGGCGTTGAGGTCACCATTACGGCGCAGGCTCCTGCCGGAACCCACTTCGTCAAGTGGGTCGTTAAGGCAGGCGGCGTAACACTGGCTAACGAGACCAGCGCCACCACCACCTTCACCATGCCCGCAAACGATGTAACAATCGAGGCGGAGTGCGCTGAAAATCCCGTAGAGGCGTATACGCTCACGGTTATCAAGGGCACGGCCTCTGTTGCCGCAGGCACCCCCATCACCGACAAGATCGAGCAGAACACCGTTGTGACCGTTACGGCGGACGCACCGGAGACCGGCAAGGTCTTTGACAAGTGGGTCGTGCTGGAGGGCAATGTCACCCTGGCAGACGCCACCAAGGCTACCACCACCTTCACCATGCCCGGTAATGATGTGAAGATTGAGGCCACCTATAAGGATGCGCCTCCCAGCCATACCCACAGCTACGGCACGGAGTGGAAGTATGACGACACCAATCACTGGCATGCGTGCGAGTGCGGCGACAAGGCCGATATTGCGGCTCACAGCGCCAGCGAGTGGATCGTTGACACGGCAGCTACCGAAACCGCCGACGGCACTAAGCATAAGGAATGCACCGTCTGCAAGAAGGTTCTTGAAACCGCACCGATCCCCGCAACAGGCAGCACTCATACCCACAGCTACGGTACAGAGTGGAAGTATGACGGCACCAACCACTGGCATGAGTGCGAGTGCGGCGACAAGGCCGACACGGCAGCACACAGCTTCCAGTGGGTGATCGACAAAGCCGCTACCAAGGAGGCCACCGGCATCAAGCACGAGGAATGCACCGTTTGCGGCGCAAAGCGCAGCGAGAACACGGTCATCGACAAGCTCCCCGACGGCGGCAACACCGGCAATACAGGCAGCGGTGATAATAACACCGACAAGCCCGGAAAGGACGACTCCACCAAGTCTCCTCAGACCGGTGACAGCAGCAACCTCATCGGTTGGCTGGCTGCTCTGTTCGTCAGCGGCGGCGTTCTGACCGCACTGGGTCTGAACGGCAAAAAGAGAAAGGAATCCGAGGCTGAATAAGCCGACGCTTCCGAAATCGAAATAACCTAAACACAATAGGCGGTGACGGATCATTCCGCCACCGCCTATTTCTCCGAAAGCGGACTTGGCAAGTCCCTTTCCGAAAGGCGGCAACCACGATGGCGTTGCCGATTTTCGGAAGGACTACATAAGATAAAGGAGATAAGTTGCCATGACTGTTTCAGAGAGAATTCCCTTCAGTGGCCTATTGCTACCCCTACAAGAAGGGTACACCTACAGCTGTGACCGCCGCACCACGGACGGTATGGAGTTGCTGTTCATTTTCCGTGAGGACGGGCATTCACGATATTACTTTGAGTCGGATATGGAAGAATTTGACCGAAAGGCGGCAAGCGACAGCCACACTTTGACCGTGTATCCCCGGCCGGACGGCGACGGAGAGGTGTCCCTGCTCCATCGGAAGCGCGCCGCCACGGACAGATTTTTCCTCTTTCGCCTGGCCAAGCCCGGCGTCACGCTGACCGGCGAGATGTGCCTGTGGGAGGACGAAACGCCCATCGGCACCGGCCTGCCGATGCTGTTCGACTTTCTGGATGAGATCAGAATATTGATAAAGTAAGGTGAAGTAATGCAGGATAACAGAATACCGAGACCAATGACCGAGGCGGAAATACTCCGCAGGCGTGAGCTGCGCCGCGCGGCAATCAAAAAGCAACAACGGAGAAGGACGATCTTTCTTACCGCCTGCGGCCTTGCGGCGGTGCTGCTCATAGCGGGCATCGTGCTGCTGTGCCGTAGCTGCGGCCGCTCCGAGAGCAGCCATCATGACGAGAGCATCTACGGCAGCTTTGCAATGTCCGACAGGAGCTGCGTCTATACCTTCCGTGAGGACGGCAGCGGAGAGCTGCGGCTTTCCGGCGCACCGTATAAATTCCGTTTCACGCTGTCCGGCAGGACACTCTCTATCGACTTTGAAGCCGAGGCACTGACCGACTGCGAGTACGAGGTGGCGTATACCGATACGGGGCTTGAGCTGACCGCTGGCATGGGTACGGCGACACGGGGCGAGAAGTACATACTGAACCGGCAATAGGGTGCGTCAAAAAGAAAAAGCAACCTGTTGGTTGCCCTTCTAATCGTTAAACCTATTGACTTTCCAATGCGGCTTTCACAGTTGCCCTGATGATTTTCATAGAACGGTCATCGCAGTTGTAGAGAATACGGACGAGATCATCTATCTCGGAATCTTTGGACGGCTTCTCCGGGTAGAAGATCGAGTTCGCATCAATGGATAACTCCCGGACGAGTTTTTTGAGGACATCAAACTTTGGTACTTTGCCCTCATTCTCGATGCGGTATAAGTATCGCTCTGAGATCCCGACCCGTGCGGTCAGCTCCTCGACGGTCAAGTCGGACTTTTCCCGCGCTGTTTTGATGATCTCTCCGAGCGTTTCAGGTAGATTGTGCACCATTCGTTCACCTCCCATATATAATTATACGGATTTGTTTCATGCTGATAATGGCATGGGCGTTCAATTGTTCGTGAACGCGTAGTGCAATAAAACCTGAAATAAATACAGATACCGCCCCACCAAATAAGAAACGAAGCTTTGACGGGGTCTAAAAACTTGCCTATATCCCTCAAATCCGAGTTTTTGGATTGGAGGGATTTTTCATGCGTTGGACTTGGCGTTTGGCAGTTCTGCCCGTCAGAAGCCACCAATTTGATTCGCCTTTATAAATGATGGACTTCTTGGTAATCTGTCAAAAAAAGGCCGTTCCCGCCATCGGGATATTATGGGTCGTATACTGAACTGACAGACCATTATAATGATGAAATAGATGCACTTGCTTTGTGGCTTACGCTGCTTTGCAGGTGCGTTTTGTTATATCTGTTCCTTTTGCGTGGCAGCGTCGGCTGCCGCAGCCCTCCGTCCGATTTGGATTTTTCAAGAATTCAAATCGAAACGGAGGAACATAAATGTTCAATAGAAACAGTGGCTCAAATGAGCACGACATATTGCAGAACCAGTTTACATCTTATCTGTCCTTTGCCGTGAGCAATGCACGGATCGATTTTATCCGTGCTAAGATTGCAAGGCTGAAAAGAGAGCAGGTCACCGATCAATACGAACTGATCTTTGCCCGGGACAGTTTTGAGATCGAGGCGATCCTTGAAAACGAAATACTCGTTCAGGCCATCCGGGACATCCGTGAGAAAGAACGGTATGTCTTCCTTGCCAGGGTGCTGGAGGAAAAGCGTTTCAAGGAGATTGCCGAAGAACTCGGTATGGGCGAAAAAGGCGTTGCGGCAATTTACTACCGTACAGTGAAAAAATTGCGGGATACGCTGGAAAGGGGTGAGTGATATGAATTTTAAGGATCTGTTGCTGCGGGCAAAGTCCGGTGACAACGAAGCGCTGACAGAGCTGCTTTTGATGTACCGCCCGCTTCTTCTGAAAGAGTCTATTGTTGACGGAGTGTTCGACGAAGACTTATTCCAGGAGCTTTGCATCGTATTTCTAAAGTGCGTTCGCAAGTTTCGTGTATAAGCCTGTAGCATAACAACAGCCGGAATGGATCTGATCCATTCCGGCTGTCTTTCCCTTTTAACG
>OLQA01001597.1_pt1 | contig 19484 bp, 25 predicted proteins | sample 1673151 | NCBI WGS metagenome assembly OLQA01 (sample SAMEA3136760, study PRJEB25190) | human gut metagenome | biome: human gut; feature: human-associated habitat; material: faeces | place: Austria | collected 2013 | reverse complement strand
AGTGTCCTGCAAATGCTTTATTGCATAACATTGTATTGTTCATTAAAATAATAATTCTATTACCAGCCCCATCCCCATGGTGCAATAGTTAGTCTTACAGCGAAATTATAATCACCAGCATAACGTTGAACAATTAATTCTTGACTTAACCCTATACGTGTCATCATAGTAATATTAGCGGTATCGGCATAATCTGTAAATCCAGTAGCATACGAAAAATCTCCGAAAGGCTCATAATTTACTATCTGATAAATGATAGATTCATCACAACAAGATGCTTGTGCTAATTGCGAAGAAATATACTGTCTACCGGCTTCACGATTATAAAATCCACCTTCTACTTGTGTCACCAAAACACTGTTTGAACTACGCAGGTAATAAAATCTTCCCCAAAGTTGAACGCTAGTATCTGTGCTCCATGTTTCATCATACATATTATATGAAGATGCAGCCCCTATAGCTACTAGATCAGCATTAGTTACATTAGCAACCATATCTACAGCATATACATTGCTTGAAGAATTTAAAAGCGATTTTTCTGGTGAAACAATAGTAGAGTGCATATCAATCATAGGCATCTTTAACCAATTTTTCTCCAGTATTCGGATTCGTAATTTGTACTGCGTTATCTGTTTTCTCAAAAGTTAATTCTACATCATCATAATATTGTGCTGATTTTCCTTTTAATTCTTGTTGCGTTACTTCTTCAGCCGCCAAGGTTGAAAATGAACCTAATGGGATCAAAAGCAGTACCATACAGCATACAGAAAATGTCTTCTTAATACTTTTTCTCATTTTTAACACTCCTTTTTCATTTAAATTTTTTCACTTTTTTAAGGCAAGAAATGAGAGAAAACGCAAACAAAAATATATTGACAAATACAGTATTGATAGGAGGCGAAATAAATTCGCCATCTAATCGAATAAAATTTAAATAGATTGGTATGTGAATTTTCAGAGAAAGCACAATACAAATTGCAGATATCGACATAAAATAAAAAGGTAAATATTTTTTTATCTGATATTGATATAAAAAAACATAAAATATCACACCAAAAATAAACCAAGGAATTAATTGTAGTAACATATTTTGCATAATAGCTGCATATACGCCACCGCTAGGAAGTTCACTAGAATTCATTATTTTATTCTGCACATTCAAATAATGAAATATCGTAAAATCGAACCATGTGAGCACACTAAAAAATAATAATTGCATAAAATATTTCATAGCAATCACAGTCCTTCTATATTAAAAAGAAAATACTTTGTAATTAAAATACAACATCTCATAAGATTTGTCAATATAAAAGAACAATTTTTTTTATAAGTATCTGAAATTCCTAGGACATACTGTACCTGTAGGTTTACATACTGCTGCCTGGTAAAATCACATAATATTTCATTACTTTTGACGACTTTTGACGCTTTTTAAATTTTTACTTTCCAAAAAAGATGGGAAGCTGTGAAAATCACGGCTTCCCATCTTTTTATAGCGAATTAGCAAAACTGAGTCGGCTCAGACCAGTAATTCCTCTTTCTAATTCATCAATAGTCTTGTCACAAAACATCTTCGTATACTCTGAAGCAAGTTGAATATTATCATCCAATAAGGAACATATTATTTTTAAAATGGAATATATTTGAACACATGTTTTTTCTATTTCTTTTTTTGCTTCCATATCTGCACTAAGCGAAAAAACTTTCGAAAAAAGATTATGGTAGACCTCTAAAACAAAATGATAAGTGTACACAAGTAAATCTCGACGTTCTTTATGATCCTTTACTCTATAAGATCTGAAACTATCAATTAATCCATCAGGAACATAGTTTTTCAACACTGTAAGCAGCTCGATAACCTTGGACCACGAGCGTTCTCGCAAATTCAAATTGCTCGTAAAATTAACAACATCACAATTCACAAAGTAATCGCCAACTAAATAATAAATGTTTAATCTACAATGATAAAAATCCTTTGGATCACGAAAACCTTCTATGTACATAAGCAAACGAGAAATACGTTCACTCATTTTATAATCGTTTTCCGGAATTAATATCTCTTGTAAGTCTGCTGGCAACGTCTTTTCTCCATGATACATCCCGTCTGCATAATATATATATTCAGCTTTTTGATCCGTATTGTTTACTAAAATAAGTGATTGATCTTCAATGTTTAAAACAGAAGATAAACTTTCAATCGTTTCTTTTTTGCAGCTTTGTATTCGTCCGGTTTCATAAAAAGCTAGTGTTTGTTGTGATATTCCGGCTTCTTCTGCCAATTGTGTTTGAGTATAGTTCCGTCGCTTTCGCCATCGTGCTAAAGCCCTGCCATCTATTTTTACTAACATAATACTAGCTCCTTTCATTATCTCACTACTATTTTAATTCGAGTACCATCATACATTCAATATAAATCTTTAAAATAGTAACAAAAAACTTTCAAATAATAAATATTTTACTATTTTTATTTTTTTCAGCTTATTTATGCTGATTTTATTTTATTTTAACTGTATAATAATTTTATCATCATTATCCAGATAAGGAGCGAGTACAATGACTAAATTCGAACCTAGTGCCCTTGCTATAGCCGGCATCAGATCATCAGACGGCGGAGGAAGACATCCAGTCCGTCTGCCGGAGTTGCCAGTGGAAGAACGAAATCTAGATTGTATCCTCCAGCGGCTAGAACACGGTGAAGTGATCGTTGGTTGGTTCTGTATCGAGTTGCCTGGAAATGAAGCACTAGATAATATTTTTGCGTATAGAAAAGAGCATGATTTATTATGCAGATACTTCATTGATATTCCGGAAGGTGATACGGAGGCTGTTTTGAAAATCGACAAAATCATGATGTTCGACGAGCCAACTGTTGCTGATATTTGGGATCTTGAACTACGCCACTATGGACATGTCTACTATGACAACGACGGAGTCGTAGCTGATCAGCGTTGCTATGTGCACAATGTCTCATATGAGGAGGCGCGTGATTATCTCAGAAATGAACCCGTATTCTTTGTTACAGAAAACCGCTTTCTTCGTAAGAAAGACTAATGGGGGTGTGGGGGCTAGCCCCCACCGCGGGGTCCAGGGGACGCGATGTCCCCTGGCGCTCGTCGATAGGGCGGTTGCACTCGGTATTGCCGCACTGTGCCATTAGGTCAGTGCGACAATACTGTGTGCATCGTCCGAAGACGAGCGAGCGGGGCCTGGGGCAGCAGGCCCCAGCAAGATGGGCATCTTTTGCCACGCTATCCTTGTGTAAGACTTTCGAGCGAAGGCGAGAATGTCTTACGCAAGGTGGCATTAACAGCAAAAGTGCCCATCTTGTATTGGGAAGTTTACTTCCCACACGGCTGGCGGCGTTGGGCTAGTGAGGTGATGAGCAACGCTTGTCACGAATCTGACCAATGGCGGCAGCGCGACGCGCAGCGTCGCAAGTGTCCGCGTTTAGCGGACGGAAAGGAGCGATGAGGAATGGCGTCCATTCAGAAATTCTCACATGGCGAAGTGTATAACCAGTTCCGCCATGTACTCCGCCAGTTGGCGGAGTATGGTAATCCGGATGTGGATACGGAACGTATCCACGACGACTACTACATTTCTCCAGCGAGAGAGAGCGACGGATACCGTCGCTATAAGGAGATCCTGGACAAATGTTATTTGTATGGCAAGCGTGACTTAAAGACGCTGGCTGGGATCATTGTCACGCTTCCGCAAGATGTTCCTGCGGGCGGGCAGGAAGAGCGAGACTTCTTCCAGTCTTCCTACGATTTTTTGAACAATCGCTACTGCAGCGAAGAACATTGCTGCAGCGCGGTCGTGCATAGAGATGAGAGTGGTCAGCCCCACCTGCATTATCTCTTTGTACCTGTCGTCCATTTAGATAAGCCAAAACACGACAAAGAATGGAAGATCTGTGCCAGTGAAGTCCTTTCACGTGACTCCTACTACACACTTCACAACGACATGCAGGCTTATCTCGACGCCCACCTCGATTTTCACGCAACTGTCGCCAATGGCATCACACGCGCGCAAGGCGGAAATCGAACTGTTCGAGAATTAAAAAACGAATCTCCTCGTGAACGTGAGGAGAGAGAAAAACGGGCTGAACAAGCGCTGCGCACCCACACAAACCGCTGGGAACGTGCAGAACGCGAACGTGAAGAAAGGGGGCGTTGGTGATTGGAACATGCTTTTGACGAAATGCTCTCCAGTCTGTACTCTCTAGCAGCTCTTCTTCTTGTCATATTGATTATAGTACTCGCTGTACGATTAATCTTATCTTTTTATCTGAAATTACGAGTATCAAAGTTAGCAATCGCGCGCGAAGATCATGTAGACGGCATCGTCTTCGGGAAATACACTCCACATATTCGTCTGTTTTCGCCAACGAATGCGCAAGAACACGTCGCTGTCATCAGCACCTCTGGCGCTGGCAAAACTAAAGCGATCGGTATTCCGACATTGAGCACTTGGGGCGGCACCTTCTGGGCACTCGACATTAGTGGCGATATCACCCATGCCGTCTACCGTCCTCGTGTCCGCTATGCACCACTCGATCAATATAACCATATATCTTATGATCCGTTCGCTCTGATAGACCGCATGACCAGCTCTGCAGAGCGTCATAATGCGCTCTGTAACATTGCCCAGTCTCTGATGCCGCGTGTGACGGCACAGGAAGCCGTACAAGGCGGTCAGTGGTATTTCCACACGGGCCTTTCAATCATGAAAGCCGCCCTGATTGCTTTCTACAATGAAGGCTATGACTTTCTTGAAATCGTCGATAAGATCGTAAGAAGTGACTATACCACATTGTTCAATGAAATTGATAAAACGGGAAATGACGAAGCGATAAAGTATCTCAACCAACTGGCAAATTTAAAACAACACGAGATCGCGAGTTGCAAGCAAACCGTCGACAGTGCCGTTCTGCTCTTTAGCGATCCTATCTTGAAAGGGAAAATAGGACGATCCGCTACCTCTTTCGGGCCCGATACCATCGAGAAGCATAGCATTATCGTACAGCTTCCTGATGAATACCGAGAACAATTTGCTCCCTTGATCGAGCTGATCGTGAACCAGCTTTTCGATTATTTATCAGGCCGCCCCTTTGGTCGTGAGAAGATCCTCATCTTCCTCGATGAATTTGGTAGTTTCAAAAATATAAACATAGCTCCTGCGCTTGAGAAATTTAGAAAACGTAATATTCGCATCATGCTGCTGTTTCAGTCTCTCGCACAACTCGACACCAATTACGGTCACGCAATGCGCAGAGCGATCATGGATAACATTTCCATCAAAGCTATTCTTGCATTAGAGGATCAAGAAAGCAAGGAATACTTTTCTCAAATGGCAGGATCAAAAATACATATGCGCTCAACGTCTAACAGCTCAGGTGGCCATAGTAGCACCGAGGTCAAGGATCGCGCTATTGAACCCGAAACCTTCTCAAAACTGCATTATCGTCTGATCATCTTCGCCCACGGTCGCATATTTAAACCATTCAAGGCCTTTTCTCAACCTCAGCCTCAGCAAACTGATGAATCTGGACCATGGTATGACGACGAGGGAAATACTCTCTATTTTAAAAGAGTAAATGATATAGATGATGACTAAGCGTCCCTTAAACCTTGATTTTAACCGGGGTGTCACCATGACACCCCTAGACCCCCCGTCATGGTGACACTCCGGGGGGTGTCACCATGACACCCTAACAATACCCAATATTAACTAGATAAGATAGAAAGATAGAGCTACGCAGCACAAAAATAATCTATGTAATGTTTGTGCTGAAATTTCTTATCTGCTATAATAGGAAGGAGCATTACAATGAATCAAAGCAAGTGCGCTGAAACAATCTGGATTGCTAACGGCGTTGATACTAAAGAAAAGTTAATCGGTTTTCTTGAACGCTTGTTTATGAGCGTTTTATTCGACAGAGATGAAAAAGTCGATCTAAAGAACGCACTACATGCGTTCGTAATGGGTGATTTCATAGAACGTTTTTCTCAAAACTTTGGCAAAAAAATGAACGCATCAGAAAGAACTTTTGAAATCATTATGGAAGCTGCTCATCTGTCTGTCCAAGAACATGAGTACACTTCATATCAGTGTCTAATGAATTTGTATTGCTGGCTTGTAGACACACATGAAATTTTAATAAAACATGTCAGTGGAAAAAACTCAATGCGTCGGAAAATAGAAGCATATAATTGTGCAGTAATTGAAATTTGTAAAGTGATTGACCTTGAAAGTAGATTATTATTAGAACCTGGAACGATAGCTAGTTTTTTGATCATAGATATCCCCGATGCCTATGATATTTCTGCCGCTCTTAGTGAAAAAATTCGAGTGTTTTTACAAAACATTGAAAGCTGCGAGCCTGATAATGTTGTTAAAAAGTTTGAGAATTTACTCGGTTTTAAAGGAGGAAAGCAAAATGGCAAAAAAAGACGATGAAATGAAGCATGTTAATTTGGCGCTGCCAAGCGAAATGCATCGCCTTATCAAATTAACAGCAGTCGAAAAAGAAATGACCATGGCGACGTATATCAGAGAGGCCATCGGAGAAAAATTGAGGAAAGACGGGAAATTAGTATAGATCGAGGTGAGAAACTATGTCAGATGGCTACAAAGTAAATCGTAAAAACCGAGAACGCTTCCTAATGGTATATCATGATGTGATGGATTCGGAGCTGCTGGATAAAAACGAGCTTCTCGTTTTTCTTGCAATTCTCAGATTCGCAAGTTGGGGCGAAGAGAAAGCTGCCTATCCTAAGATTGAGACTCTTGCCAAGGTAAGTCGTTTGTCTGAACGTACCGTTCAAAGAACCTTGCGAACAATGAACGAAAAAAATATCGTTCAGATCGAATCGCAGTATACAGATAAGGGCCAGACATCAAATTTGTACACCCTGAATGATGATCCAACGTTGTGGCGTGAGGTGAAAAAAAGTGAAAAAAAAGCGCCTGTCTCAACTTCCACTGGTCGGCAAACCAGTGAAGAAGAAGCTGAAACAGACGACAATTTGATTTATCTTCTTTCTGAAAATACCATATCAAACACTTCATGTCAAGATTCAGCTGAATACAGAGATCTTAACTGGATTAAAGAGCGATTTGACTACCAAGCGTTAGTAGATAATTCATCAGAGGCAGATGCGGAGATGTTGATGGATGTGATCCATGACGTTTTGAATTGTCAGGATAGCATCCTGACAATCAATCATAGTAGCGTTGCTAAATCGCAAGTTGTAGACAACATTATGCAGCTGACCGTGGATGATCTCGAATATTGTCTAGTTAAATTTAAATCTGCCAAGGCGGATGTAAAAAATTCGAAGGCTTATCTACGATCGATGTTATACAATGCGAAGACTCAACAAACAGCTGAATTCAATAATAAAGTTATGTGATTTTATTATTGAAAGTAATTATTAGAAGATAAAGGTGAGGTGGACGATAATGGATGATGGGATCATGATTAGCACCTTCGAAGAAGGTCTTGATCGGTTTATGTTGGACGAGGGTGAAGAAGACTTTGTGGTGTTTGACTACGTGAAAAAACGCTATCCTGACGAATTTCCTGCGTGGAAAGAAGCAGGCCAGCAATCAAGCGTGTTTAGTAATGGGGTGGAGTTTCTCCCGCAAGAATGGCGTAATGACATGGATCGTTGGGCACTTGACGAAGATATTCGTTACATCAACGAAGAGCGCGATTGCATTTTGCGGTTTTTGACTCGAGACTTGAATTCTACTCTTTTGGACGAAGCCAATAAGTTCTACGATGCGGATAGGATGGATACTTTATCAGAGTTTGTGGAACAGATTTGGCTTGGTCTGCATCAAGCGATTGAAGCGCGTCGGGATCGTTTGGTTAAAGAAATCATCGACGTCCAGAAGTTTGTTGACCAACAAGATTTTGATTTTTGCTTTTATACCTATGGCCTATACAGCTATATAGGCAGAACTTATTCAAGGTTGAGCGCAATTAATCTTGAAAAGCTTGTGCTTGATGCACTGGAAGATCTTTATCGTGGTATCTGTCAATCGCCTCAGTCATTCGTTGATTGGTTGAATGATCGATTTCCGGAAACCTTTTCGTATGAAGAGTAGAGTATGATAAATGCAGTAAAATCCGAGCCCTGCAAGCGGCTTGTGGACCGGAAGAAAGTGAGGTCGATGGTAATGATTGACGATATGGTTGATGCAATGATTGATGAAATTCAAAAATTTATCAACGAACAAGAAAAAGGTTTACTCCACGAACAATTCACGTATATGCGTCGCGTTGATGACATCAGCAATGATGACACGATCGCCTATCTTGATGGACGAATGGATGCGATGCGTTTGATCTCTGACAAGATCTCGCAATGTTATCGCGATAAATGTTCGCTATAAGAATGTGATATCGTGTGATAAGTACTAAAAAAGCCGATCAAACAAGAATGGATCTATTTATAGCCCATCCTTGTTTGATCGGCTTTTTGTAGTTAAAAGAATCGATAGGATCATATTCTATTGAAGATCGTTTTTCAATTCTCTCTTATATTTATAATAAGTATTGCGGGAGATCTCGGCCAGACGCATAACCTCGATATCAGATAATGTCCCGCCAAAAGCACGTGCATGCTTCTTAATAACCTTTTTTGCTGCAATACTTTTTTTCGTTGTTAATTTATTGCCTTGCTTCTGTCCGATTTGTTTATTGTTTAAACGTGCTGTTTCAATACCTTCTTTTGTGCGTTGCCTCATGTCAGAGACCTCTTTCTCTGACTGTTCAAACGCAATCCTGATTTGTTCTTTGGTAATCTCTTTTATAAAATCTTCAATAGCCTTCAAAACAATGTCAACAGCTGTTCCTGTCTCTGGCAATGTATAGCTGGTTAAGGCGGTTTTATAAGTGTCCGTGTTAATATGTGGCTCTTTTAGGAATACAAGGTTTACACCCATATTATATAGATATTGATAGGCTGCAAACCCTTCCTGCGCATCGCGGCTCATCCTGCTAACACTGTCAAAAACGATTGTATCACCTTTAGTAACCTTAGCTTGCAATTTATTCCATTCCTTGCGATCTATCGTTGTTCCAGTGTACGTTTCCCGTATGATCAAGGATTCTGGGAACGCCTTTTTAATATTTCGGATCTGGCGATCTATGTTTTGACGTGGTGTTGAAATTCGGGCGTAGCCATAAATCATTTTAGCATCCTCCTAGATGTAAGTATTAAATTTAACGAGCGTCTGATTTAATACAGACATTCTATCATGTAAGATAAGAATCTGTCGATAGTTTTGATACTGTTTTTAATAACGTTAAATTTAATACCACCCTATACTATAGCGTGCTATAGTATAGGGTGGGCGGGTGGGCATATACTCAAAGGGAGCCGAATGGCTCCCTTTTTCTGCTATTTGTTTCTAATTATTAGCTTTTTCTGCACGATTAAATCGTGACTCATCAATTTCCATTTTGTCATTTACAAAATAACTGTAGTTCGGCTGATCTGTGTAATCTGACCGCTGAAGTTGAGTAAACGAATAGCTTGTGAGCCATTCGGTAGTATCTTGATTTTCTTCTAAATTTCTAAAAATATCATTGTTGCTATCATTTGGATCAAATAGCACATTGACTAATTGCCATGGTTCAGAATCTCCAGGGATATGTTTAAAAACATATCCTTCCGTTTGCTCATATACAGGTGTTTTCGCATCCAGTTGCTGTAATTTGTAAGATACTATCGCTTTTGCTGCATCTTCACGGACATCTATAAAAAGATAATCAACGAACATATCACAATCCGGATGCTCATTTTCAACACTGTCTCGTGCCAAATAACGGTAACGACAATCCAATTCATGTTCAAGTCCATCTTCAGCAATCAAATCACTGTCTGCGATACGCAATTTGCCTTGAAAGCAGCTCGCCGTTGCCCGAAGGTGTTGTTGAATCACCGCCATGATCTTTTGTGTATCAGAAGAAATCGTGCCATCATTTAGTACAGTATCTCTATTAACAAACAGGCTATCACCATTATTATACTCTATATGAATTTTTTCATCATACGTTTGATTAAGTTCGTCTTCAGAAACGGATTCATAGTTTTCTACGCTATCATTGTGGCTGCAGCCAGAGAAGAGCATTATTACGCATAATAATATGCTTGTAAAGGAATACACTGTTAACTTCATCTATTATCTATCCTTTAATTATTATCCTTTTGCTATCCAAAAAGATCTCATATTAGATAAATCTGTTGTCATCATTCTCCATGATGTGTCACCTTCTGCTCCTGTATGTTCGGCAACAAATAGCCATCCATCATAAAACCATCTGCATATCGCAGAGTGGATCCATGATGTACCATTTGAAAATTGAACAATGGTTCCCTCATGGCCAACTCCATCAGGATATGGAGGAAGATCTTGATAGTATCCCTCAGATAAAGTGTAGTTCATAATATAGTTCCTTAAATCATCTACGACAGTCCAAGACATTGAATAATCAAATCGATCCGTATACCACCAATAACTTGACATAGGCATTCCGGCATAATGCATGGCTTGAGAAGCAAAATTTGTACAATCACCGCCTATATAGAAATACCAATATTCTTCACGATTATATTCGTCTCCGTACATTTCAGCGTACTCATCCGCTTTCGCTTTTGAATAAGTGTAACTGTTCAACGCCACTATCTCTTGATCACCTTTGCTTACCATCTCATATGCTTTTGATCTTGCTACAGTTGGTGAAACAAAATCTTCTAAGTGAATATCTCCGTCATTACTTACCATGTCAGTAAATGTTTTGGTATCTTCATATTGATCCCGTTGGAGATTTTCAAAAGAATACTCGTCTATCCAAGCATCAGGGTTATTTTCTGAAGCTAAACTATCCATTGCGGTATTGGAAAATCCTAAAGTATCAAATATAACATTAAGCAGTTTCCATTCACCATCGGCTGTTTTTTCTAAAATATATCCCTCTTTTTGTTTTAACAAAGTATCTCTTATTTCATTTCTATCAGGAAAATTTGTTTGAAAAACTATATTTCTTGAAACTATAACTTTTGCTCTATTATCATTGATTTGAAATTGTTCGTATGTCAGATCAAAATCATATGCACTTAAAAGATCTCCTCTATAGGCTTCGACTAAATACTTTGCTCTGGCATTTAACTCATCTAACAAGGCTTGGTCATTCGTTATACTATTGTCTATTGAAACGTTATGGCCAATAATTCCAAGAAATACATTTTTATTATATTCTTCGACGATGTTTTTTATTATTTCATCATCATTTGTCTGATTACTAGTACTGAATTCCAGCATTTTACCATTAGGTGTTATATCATTTATGGTCACTTGATCTTCAGATTTGATGATGTCAGCTAAACAAGTATCTGACATTCTAACAAGCTCACTAGTATTATCTACTGTATCAGCTGCTAACGCAGATGAAGGAATCATAAAAAGGAGCGCTATTAAAAATAAATGCACTTTTTTCATATCTAGTTCCTCCTGTTCTTTTTTACTCTCCTATTTTCAGATACATAGATTTTATTTTGATACTATCCTCCTTTTAAAAATCTACATAAGTTCCGAATTTTCTTTCTATTTCTTCTTTTCTATATTATACTAAAAAAGCAATCAAATAGCAACTAGTATCAACTGTTCTAAGAAATAATAAAAACGGCTATCCTTCAAATAACCCACAAAAAATAGCTTAAGCTATGAAAAATATACTGACGTAACTCTTGAGTTTCGATTATCATATTAACAATATTTAGATCGTGTTTTTATTTTTGCACAAAACACTTGTAAAAACAACGATTTCGTGCAAAAATAAAAACAATGGTGGTGATTATATGGACCTCTATCAAGAAATAGCTGGAAGACGCTGCATCACACGTGACGACTTCAAAAATTTGACTGGCACAGACAGTGCTGCCGACTGGCACATCAGAACTTTTCTGGAAAAGGGCTATATTGAGCGTGTGCGCCATGATCTGTATGCGGTCATCAGTTTAGAAACCGGACAGCCGATTGCCAATCGTTTCCAGATTGCCTCCGCAGCTGCGGAGGACGCTTGTGTTTCTCATCACAGCGCATTCGAATATTATGGTGTTGCCAACCAGGTCTTCTATGAAGTCTATTTTACATCTCAAAAACGCCTGCATGATTTCTACTACGATGGCTACGACTACCACTGTTTGCCATCGCGCGGGACAGTAGGCGTCGTGGAAGATCCGACAGGCGTTCGTGTGACCTCGCTGGAGCGTACCGTTATCGACAGCATCGCTGATTTTGAAAAGATCGGCGGGCTGGAAGAGCTGCTACGCTGTCTGATCCTCGTTCCAACACTCGTACCAGATAAGCTGCTGGAGGCGCTCGAGCTTTACCACAGTGGCAAGCTTTACCAGAAGACAGGCTATCTGCTCGAAGCTTTTCAGCAAGAGTTCCGGCTCCCAGAGAGCTTCTTTGCGACCTGTGAAGCACGTTCTTCTAACAGCAAGGGATATTTCTCAAAGAACGATCGGAAAGATTACATCATGCATAAACGCTGGAAGCTCTATGCGCCAGCTGACCTTACTAAGATTATCGACAAAGGAGTGGATTATCTCGATGCCGCAATTTGATAAGATAACATTAGGCCGACAGGCGCGTGAACTCGGCTTTGTACGCGACACCTTTGAAAAAGTCTGTCGTCTCGCGGAGGTCCTTTCTTTCATGGAGCAGGATCCTGTGCTTGCAGATAGCCTGGCATTGAAAGGTGGCACAGCGATCAACTTGACCATCTTCGACCTGCCTGCTCTATGGCGGCTCTGTGCTTGCCGTCGATATTAAAGGGGACATCTACAACACCTGTCATGAGTATCGCCACATACTGCGCTTCTGTCCAGATTTAACAGACGATGCTGGCAATGAGATCGCCACGCAAGTCAGCTGCCATTTCAACCCCTTCAACAGCCTTGCACGGATGACGGAGACAGAGCGCAAGCTCTATCTCAATAACATGGCTCTAGTCCTCATTCCGGACCGCGGCGGCGACGATGAAAGCTACTTCAACTCACGTGCACAAAAACTCTTTGCAGGGATCACCCTTTTTCTCTACAACAAAAAGAACGATGTGACTTTTCCGGAAGTTCTCCATGCCATTCTCCATTTCATCCAACCAGAAAACATCAATCTTGAAGCTTTCCCAAATAATGTCTTCGACTGGATCACCACGATCATCGAAGATGGTTACCCTGCTGCCGTCGAACAAGTTGCGTCCCTGTATGGTAGCAATGAAAAAAATGTTGGCGGCGCTTATGATACACTCTGCACCGCACTACTACCATTCTCCAATGACATCTTAGACAAATTGTTGGATGGAAAAGGAGAATGCATCTCCCTCGATGCCATGGAACAAGGCTATGACGTCTATCTACAGATCTCGCAAAAAAATCTGGATGTCTACGCACCCCTGTTCACCATGATCATCAACGCTTTTATGACAGGCTTTACCAGCCGTCCAGACACATCTACCGCCCTTGGACGAACCAATCGCCCTATGCTGATCATGCTCGACGAATTCCCGCAGCTCACCTTCTCCTACTCCATGATCAACAGCGCACTCTCCACCTTACGTAGCAAGTCTATCCAGTGCATGTTAATCACCCAATCTGTCGCTCAGCTCGCAACCAGCTATCCTGGAGATAGTTGGCGTGCTCTGCTTGGCAACTGCACGTACCAAGCCATCCTCAAATCAAATGAAAAGCTCACTCAGCAGCATTTCTCAGCGCTCTTTGGAACCCGAAAGGTCTTAAAGGTCAGTAATTCCACCTCCAGCTCCAGCAAAGACGAATCCTCCGGGCGATCCGTTCACGAAGAACGTGAACCTGTGTTTCAACCGGAAGACTTCAACGATCTGCAAAATAAATTGGTCATCGACTACAACGGTCGTCGCGTCCTTGCCGACAAGATCAATTTGTTTGAATGACCATCCTACAGGGTGGGCGGGTGGGAACATGATCAAAGGGAGCCATCCGGCTCCCTTTCTCTTTATCTTAGTGCTAGCTGTTTATCTTTTTCTCGTTCGTTCCGCGGTGGCTTTGGATCAACCTGGATCGTTCTGTACATGCTGCGGATGTCGTCCATGCTGTAGTCACCGCCACCCCAGCGCCGATACCCTGCAGGGGATCTGTACCAACAGCCTTTTTTCCGGTGCCACTTGAACCCCAGCTCCTTGAGCTTTTCCTTATGTGGTTTGGTGTCACCACTGACCCAGATAAAACAGCCAATGATCTCTATGGTGATGTTGTCTAGCTTGATCAGCTCATTGATCAGCCATTGGAACTCCTGCGGCGTCTCTTCGGTGTCGCGTTCGTATCGTTCGCCGTCCTTGTTCACGTGGATCCTTTTCACGCGCTCGAACATGATCTCATATTCGGCGTTTAATTCCTTCATCGCCTCGTTGCTCCCGCCTACGTCGGGATGCAGCTTCAAACACAAGCGGTGGTATTCTTTTTTCAGCTCTTCCAAGGTTTGGATATCGTCTCTCAGGTATTTCATGATCTGGCCCTCCTCACTTCAAAGAAAATAATCTTCTGTAGCATTCAATTTGCGCATCTGTCAGGCTCTGGAACGACTCACTGTCGATCGGAGCCGAGCAGATGAAAAACGTGCCTGCGATGATATCCACCAGCTGGCCCCGATCGTCAAACAATGGACGATTCAGCGCCAGGCCGTTGATCTTCCCTTCCTCGTTACAAACCAGCGCCACTTCTTCACGCCACGGATACACTAGCTGGATGTAGCCCCCAACGATCTTCTGCATGGATCTCAGAGAACCATCTATTTCCTTCACCATTGGCTGGCGACCAGCTTCAATAACTAACACTTTCATCTGCAAACCATCCTTTCATGATTGAAAAATTCGTTTTCGAGAAGTCATGAGCTTGAGTGGGGATGGCCTTCCGCCATCCAATGATTCATGCCTAAGCCTCCTTTCCAGCTCATTCGTTTTCGATATAGTCACTTCGCTTATTTGTGGGTATGAGTTGGCAATAGCAGAAAAGCAAGGGTTCTGCAAGAGACAAGCTTGCGAGACGCCGCCAGGGCAGCTCTTGCAGGTTTCTTGCTTTTCTGCTTGGCTGAATAGCTCAACCACTAAGCGAAATGACGGAACGAAAGCCGGATGAGGAAGGAGCGTGGCATGATCATTGACAGATGGCGGAATAAAATAAAAAGCAAGTACCCTCTGGTACTTGCTTACAAATTTTTTAAAATGAAAACAGCAGCTAAAAAGCTGCTGTTCACACCACTATAGTTTTTAACCGTTTAAAAACTCCAAAAATCGAGTCCAGAAGCCTCTTTTTTGTTGCTTTTCAGGAGGAGTGTTTGAACTTGCCTCTGATTCATCAGATGCAGGTGCATCTACATTGTCATTTTGATTTATCTCTGTAGTCACATTTGAAGAGAATGATGGTTCAACATCGTGATCGTGTGGATCCGCTGTTGCTGCACTTTGAATATCTTCAATATCTTGTTGTTCGTCGTGTCCTTCTTGAAGCTGCTGCAAGGTCTGTGCGTGCAGAGCTTGCGCGGCATGAAGACTTGCAGTGGTGTCTTCCAGCGCTTTGGACAACTGTGAGTTAGATGTCGCGAGCTGGTCGTTGATTTTCTGAAGATGATAGATCTGAGCGTCCTTCTCTGCAATCTGCGATTTCAAGAGATCTACCATTTCACGTAGATTTTCGCTTTCAAGCTTTTCAGTGGTTGGCTTATCTTCAATTAATTTCAGCGCTTCTTTTTTGATATATTTCTTATGATTTTGTACCACGAGGTATTGATGAAGATCAGACTTTTCATTTCTCAACTTTTTATAAACTGCCTGTTCCGTAATACCGGCGTGTCGTGCATATTCCTTGACCGAAAGCAGCTTATCATCCATTTTTTCATCCCCTTTTTAAACTGTTTAATTCTCTTAAATTGCATATTCTTATACTTTAGTATAGCACACTTACACCTGAATTAAACTGGTTTATAAACTTTTTGGAAAAGTTTCTGTAAGTTTATTAAACTGGTTAAAACAGTTTTTTTGTCACTTTTTTGAAAGTTGTAGAAAAAATTAAAAAAATGTGGTACAATAAAAGTATCTTATATAATCAATCGCAAGGAGGCGTTTAACATGAAAACTAGGAAATCTATAGCTATAGCCTGCATTGCATTGTTGACAACGTACTTTTTTATTCCACAACAAGCTGTTTTTGCATCGGAATCTCATGTAGAGCAAGTAATAGAAAAAGACCTAACATATGAAGGGTTTATGGAAAATGATGAAATGTTAACGTTCGAAGAAATCGCAAGTTTACCAGGAGCGAACGTTGTTGCAGAGTATGATTCTCTACTTAATTTAAAAGTGACACCAGTTTCTAAACTTTTTGAATACGGACTAAGCCAAGATCAAGTTGAAATACTCAAAACTAAAAGCATTAAAGAGCTAGTTCTTGATAATGCTGCAACATATCCATATGAAGTATTAAAAGAAAAAGGATTAACAGATTCCGCTATTCAAGCAATAAAAGATGGAGATTATGATTTAGTAACAGCATCTGAAGCAAGAGCTGCAAGTGCCCATCTTGCACTTGGGATTGGAGGAATATATAGATCAGGTAACGCTTTAAACTTTAATATTTATTGGCATTGGGACAATAGTTGGCCATGGAATCACTATACAGATACGCTACTAGCCTCTATTTCTAATGGCTATAACATTATTGGAGGTACTACTGCAAAAATTGGTCTTGCGAATTCTTTAAGTATGACATTAGTAGATGAAACACATATTTTACCAGTAGGTAAAACTAGTCCTAATGTAACATATTTTGAACTTCCAATGCAGTACCCACCACCAATGGGTGACATGTGGATAATATCCGGTAAAGCATTCATTGCAACAAAAGATGGATCGTCCGGCCCAGTTTATCTTTATTCGGAATATTTTCATGCATGGTTCCCGGTTGAAATCTCTATAACAGGAGCACATATTTCGTTTCCAGTTGCAAGTGGGGATTTAACAACAGCCAATTTTACAACTAATTAAATAGCAGGTGATTTTATGCTAATAGAAATTATAGCAAACATTGCAGGTCAATCTGCTATTACAGCAGTTTTTTGGTTTGTAATACAAATTGTTTTTTGGCTAGGTGTCTTGTTCATACCTATCCGCATATACACCTATATGAAAGATTTAGATACACAATTAAAAGAAATAAAAAATCTACTTGAAGATATCAATACTAAAAAATGAAAATGTTTCCGCTTTGCTATATCGTAAGACCGGCCTTTTAATGGTAACGTACAAATCCAATCCATAAAAAGGTGCAAAAAGCACAAAGTAATTAATTACTTTGTGCTTTTTGATGAATTTCTTTGACCAATTTATAAAGAGTTGTACAAGGATTCATCTCAGAAGGGTGCTTTATTTCATTATCGATGTAAGCTTGGTGTCGTTGTTTTGCTATTTGAATAGCCTGTTCTTCATCCCCTGTCTCAACAAGAAAAGTATATATTTTTTCATCTGATTTATCGTATTCTCGATTAGTCTTTCTTTGAAACGTATTTGCAAATCCTCTGCAACAATTTTTCGGCGATATATAAGTATTCATTTTTCCGTAATAAGCTTCGAACCATATTTCTACACAAGGATTAGACCAGCCTACACTGATCCCTTGTCGCTCTGCCTGATCAATTATTTTATCAAAATTCGGCACGCTATCTTTATCAAATACAATCCATGGATCACGAATTTGTGGATCGTTATTTAATTGCGTCTTGCACTCATCAATGAGTGCTTCTGTTTTTTTGGCTTTCACAATCTTTATAACAAGCTGATTACCTTTTACAGTCCCCGGTAAGCTATTATATAAACCCTGAAAATACACTCTTTCAGTTGCTTTTGTGTCTGTCACAATAAGATAATAACCCAGCCGTTTTTTTTGATTTCGGAACGATTGACGAGAACGCTTATTGCCTTTTCTATCGGACTTTGCCATGGTTCATGCCTCCCTAAAAACATCAATCTTAGAAAGCTTTGGAATCGCTCCATATCTCCCAAGAAGATAGTTCTTTTCATAGTTGGCATCTTTTCTGATTTTATCGCCGTCCTCATCAACAAAATCTGCTAAAGAATACAAGGAGGACGTTTCATCTTCAATTTTTTCAGTAAACCAAATCTCATCACGTCGCATAATACTATTCGACAGTTGCCAAACATCATGCGATGTAAAGATAAGCTGAGCATGATATTTATTAACTTCTGGATTTAAAAAGGTAAGAAGTAAGTTTCTGATTAACAAAGGATGCAACTTAGAATTTAATTCGTCAACGACCATAACACTGCCATTTTTTAAACACGACTGAATGATTGGGTAAAATTCAAACATCTTTAACGTACCATCTGATTCTTGCTCAAGTGGCAATTCTATGGATTTACCACCTGCAGGATGATGTACAGCATAGATATTGTAACCCTTCTGACTTTCTTCTACCCTAAACCCCTTAATAGAGGGGTCAAAGGTCGATAAATACGCAACAATCTCACGCTGATATTCAAGATCATTTTCTAATTGAGCGGGAAAACGTTTAGTGTTGAGATAATCCGTTAAAGGATCTCCAGAATTCGAGAACTTCATGTTATAGAACCAGTCTCGTACCACTTCCAGTTCCTTAACCTTTAGCATTGCTCCTAGTGTGACAACTAATGCGCCTGGGTTCAAGGAGGCTTGAATAGATTTTTTGCTATTCGCATCAATCTTTACTAGTTCCAATTCATCAGGAATCGAACGGTAAAAAATCGTTTTGTAATTTTCTCGGCTGGTTTTAGCTTTTGTGTTTAACCACTCTTCTAGAATCCCGTTTTGATCGAGTGTAAATCCATAATTATAAAAACGGGCTTTTCCTTCTGCCCCTGCTGTAAAGTAAACTTCAAATAATGTTGGTTTCTTCCTACTACTATCATCCAAAAGGAATGGCATACTGCTGCGAAGATCTTTACTGGCATTTTGACCGCCTGGATCTCCTCCATATTGCACGGAGTTCAAGACGTATTTTCTCATGAATCTCAATGCTTCTATCACGTTCGACTTGCCGCTGGCATTGGCACCAAAAATTCCAGCGAGCGGCAAAATTTTTTCAGTACCAAATGTTATTACATGTTCTGGATGCTCAGAAATTCCTGTAGACGTCATATCAAGATAAGTATCATCACGAAAAGATTTAAAATTTTCAAATCGAAATTGTATAAGCATTTCAGCACCTCCTACATCTTTCATTTTATAGCAAAATCAAAAAAAATCAACATTTACTTGAGACTAATCCTCAAATAAATGTTGATTTTATATTATCTAATGCCATCATCAGAATGCTTGCGCGCATTCTGGCAAGATCTCTTTCTCTTAAATTGAGACAAGTTATTAAAAATCAAAGAG
>OLQA01001596.1_pt1 | contig 19485 bp, 17 predicted proteins | sample 1673151 | NCBI WGS metagenome assembly OLQA01 (sample SAMEA3136760, study PRJEB25190) | human gut metagenome | biome: human gut; feature: human-associated habitat; material: faeces | place: Austria | collected 2013 | reverse complement strand
GAGAGGAGGAAACCATATGAGACAGGGAGGGAACATGGGGCGGATGCGTTTATACGTCTCCCCCACTACTTCATCTTCTGCACAACCCCCAGCAGCACCCCATGAGGAACCACCTTCGTGAGCAGATGCAGCCCCTTTATCAGCGGACTATACACAGACATCCCCTGATTCCTGGCCGAAGCGGTCAGCGCCGAACGAACCACATCCTCCGCCTCCACCATACTGTACTTTTTGATAGCCAGGGTATCCTCGTGCTTCTCCGCCTTCTCAAAAAATTCGGTCCTGACAGGCCCCGGGCAGACGGCAGTCACATAAATTTCCTCCGGGCCAAGCTCCTCGCGCAGAGCCCTTGACAGGCTGAGGACATAAGCTTTGCTGGCCGCATAGACAGCAAAACCCGGCTGCGGAAGAAATGCGGCGCTGCTCGCCATCATGATAATACGGCTTTTTCTTTTCATGTAGGGAATGCAGGCATAGGTCATATCCGTCAGCGCCCTGCAGTTTATATCCAGCATACCAAGCTGTTCCTGTCTTCCCAATCTGTTGAAATTCCCCATCATGCCATAGCCTGAACTGTTTATGAGCATACGGATAACGGGCCGTTCTTTTTTCAGAAGCTTACGGAAATGATCCATATCGGCATCGCTTGTAAGATCCATAGGAATTACTTTTGCCATATGATCCAGCCGGGCAGCCAGTTCTTCCAGGCGCTCCTCCCTCCTGGCTATCAGCCAGAATTCATCCACAGTATACAGGCCTGCATCCAGCTGCAGGGCAAATTCCCTTCCTATGCCGGAAGAAGCTCCGGTTATTATCACAACATTCATTTTCTGATGCTCCTCTCTTATTTTTCCAAAAGATATCCCCTCAGGGATACATTCGTATATTCTTCTGTCACATAGTCATAATTAAAGGAAAGATACTCCAGATACAGACGGCAGTCATCATTACAGATGATTTCCCTGTGGGAACGGAAATACTCATAGCTTTCTTCCGAATATTTTTCCGTATCAAGATATCCATCCAGATACTCCCTTAAATGAATGGTTATTGTTTTATTATCCCCATATGTAAAAGAATATTCTGTCAGAACGTCTTCTTCCGTATCATATCTGGCATACTCATTCACCGGATAGCAGTACCGGTAATCGGAAACATCCAGGACCGTAATCTCCTCTGAATGATAAAAATTGTAGGTATTGTGATAATCCGAATATCTCTCCGACCTGATTTCTTCCAGCTTTTGTTCTTGCTCATCCGTCAGTTCCTCCAGATAGGCGCTCCCCGGCAGGTCATCATAAAGATACCAGTAAGCGCCGGACGCTCTGTCCAGTTCCCGCTGCGACAGCTCTGACAGCGTTTCCGCATTCAAAACCTTCTGCAGCGCGCTCTTCTGGTTCCTGTAAGAAATACTGAACATATTGATTCCCGGCACACAGCAGGCTGCAAAAACAAGACCGGCGAAAACAAGGAACAGAATGCCAACCGACTGTCTTCTGAAATAATAAAGTGTTATGTACAGAATTTCGAACACAAGCAGCATGATACAGACATACCGCATGGGCGTGATTCCATTTTCGTAAATACGTATGCCTATGGAATATGCCTGAAGCAGGACCAGAGGCGCAAACAGGTATGGCAGCAATCTGCTGATTTTCAGTAGCGGATTATGCTGGGTATAAAAGGCATTCATGGTCCATATGGGAAGTCCCGCAATAAACAGCCCTGTCAGGATACGGAAGATCGAATTGGACGGCATATCCCGGAAAATTAAAATTTTCAGGATATACACATATATTATGGCAAACGCGCTGATCACAAGGCCCGTCATCACATATTTTATCAGGACCTCCGCAAAAGGTCCGTCATCCCCTGTCTTAGGCAGTACGCCGCGAAGCAGAGAGGATACATAAAAAATACCAAACAGGAGCACCTGTGCCTGAATGAAAATATCATAATCCACATCAAATAATTCCACGAGTATTCCCATGATCAGGCCTACTCCTATGATAAGGACAAAATATAAAATACTGACACGGACAGCCCATGCAAAAAAACGTGCCAAATATTCTTCCAGGGAAAAGCCGGCCTTCCGAAAACAGAAATAAACTGCCAGCGTAAAAAGAACCAGTTCATAACAGGCTATATACCGGGGAAGATAGAATTCAATCGTATCATACTCCCAGGCCAAAAACATACTGTCGTAATCCAGCGTAACCAGCCATGCAAAAAGAACTGCCGGAATAACAAACGCGATATAAAGGACAATGCGCAGCCATAGCTTCCTGCATTTCTGGTACAGGGCTTCCGTGAAAAAGCTGCCGGTGCCATAGAAAACCAAAAAGAACATGATCCTTCCCAAAAAATCCATAACTGAGGAATCATTTATATTGATCAAAAGAACAAACAACAGGGTAAACAGCCAGATACTCCCCTGTGTGACAGGGAAACAGACAAATGTATTTTTCATATTCCCTTTAAAGGCAGCAAATTTTTCTTTCAGTACTTCCATATACTTTCGTTTTCCTGCTGCGGGCATTTTTTCTTCCATAAGCACCTCCCTGTCCTTTTCATATAAAAACCTCCGGCTTACATACCCCAATTGTAGCATGTAAGCTGAAGGTTTTAAACGTTTTTACAAATTTTATTTCTGACAGTGTTCACAATAATAAATAGTTCCGCCCAGATAATTCCCTTTGCGGAGCTCATAACCGCAGCGGGGACAGGGCGACCAGAGTGTATTTTTGCTTAATATAGTGGAATATCCGCCCTTTTGGCCAAACAGATCTTTTTCCGTATCCCGTCCTCCCTTGTCCGCCATTTCCCGGAGAACCGACTTTACCGCGTCGTACATCTTATGGTATTCTTCTTCATTCACATCGGCCATTTTGCGTTTGGGATGTATCCCACAGGTAAAAAGAATATCCTGCAGGGTACCGTTTCCCAGCCCCGGGATCCGCTGTTTTGTAGCCAGATAGGCCTTGGCGGAAAGCCTGCTGTCCTCTTCTTTTCTTAAAGATAAAAAATACGGGTAGTCAAAGGCTTCTGTCAGCGGAGATGGCTTTTCACAGGCAGCGGCATAATAGGGGCTGTCGTTGGTCCCTTCCGGGAACGCCCAGATGCCTCCATACATCTGAACGGTGCAGGTTATTGCCGTATTGTCATCAAATTCCAGATAGAGCTGGTGCCTTGCAGGGGCCTTTTTACTGTCTTCGTGATATTTTGGGGAGACTCCGTCCCCTAACAGGATACGGCAGTCCTCCGCTTCTGTTTCCAGCATTCCCCCTATCCCCCTGCTGATGCCGATCCGTTTTCCGGCCAGCAGATCGTCATAGCCTTCCGGGTTATCCGAATACCAGGTAAAGGAATGGGGAGTGTGCCCTGCCCGGACAAAGGAAATGATTTTCCCCTGAATGGTTTCATTTAATTGCTGTGCCAGCACATGGCTTTCCGGTATCTCAAGCATATGCATGTCCTCCCGTTTCTTCCCATTGTAGCAAACAAAAGCTGACAACTGTATGTCATATTTTTTCCGCAGATTTCTGAAGAATATGATGCAGCTTCTCCCTGAGCCAGACAGGTTCATGCACCTTAATATAAGGGCAGTAGGACAGAATCACCCCATACACCCAATCATCGATACTGTAGGCTGTCCTTATGAGAAAATCACCGTTTTCTTCGGGGAAAATTTCCTCTTCCCCGAAGCTGTCATAAATACGGTAGGCCTGAGAGCCTTCAATTTCCAGAATAACAGTGGTTAACCCCGGACAGGCCGACGTCTTTTTATCATCCTGCTCCGCAGGGGCAGGCTCTGCGTTCCTTCCGCAGATGCGCCGGGAAGAAAAGGATTCATCAAGAATCTCAGGCCGCTTAATCCGAAGCACCTTGAAGGTTCTCATATCCTGTCTGTTTCTGCACCATGCGCGCAGATACCAGTTATGACTCTTAAAACACAGCTGAATGGGTTCCGCAATGCGGTGTTCCATTTTCCCGTCAGCGCTGTAATAGTCAAATGCAATCACACGGGACTGCAGAATAGCCTTTTTCAGCAGGGAAAAAAGCATTTCCTGCCTCCCGCTCCAGTCAGAAAAATCAATAGATACCCAATTGCTGCCCGATGTCTGGAAAAAATCTCCTAACTTCTGCAAAAGCTCCGTGTTATCCGAAGGGGCTGTTTCCCTGAGGCTTTCCAGCGCGGCGAGGATCTGTGCCTTTTCGTCCTCATTAACGAACATTTTGTCAATGACGCAATGCTCCATCAGGGATATGCCGCCGCCTCTTCCCTTACTGGCAAAAACAGGGACTCCTGCCATACTGAGCATTTCCACATCCCTGTAAATGGTGCGCACGGATACCTCATATCTTTCTGCCAGTTCCCTTGCGGGTATCTTTTCCCGTTTCATCAGCTGATAGCAAATCCCAAACAGCCGGTTAACCATTTTACACCTCTATTTCTTTTTGTGGACGTTGCGGATAGTCTTCTTCTTAGCCGGTCTGCCTTCCGTTTTCCCCTTTGCCCTGTCATACCCTTTTCCGTTTCCGGCAGCGGCAGTGCCCCGGTTATCCGTCTGTTTTCGGGGCCTGATCAGACATTTTTTGTCAAACCCAATCAGATCGGTTCTTCCCGCCTTCGTCAATGCTTCAAGCACAAGGTCATAATTCTTGGGATTCCGGTATTGGATCAATGCCCTCTGCATTGCCTTATCGTGAGGATTCCTGCAGATATATACCGGTCTGCCGTCTCTGGGATCGATTCCCGTATAATACATTACCGTGGAAACCGTGGAAGGCGTGGGATAAAAGTCCTGTACCTGTTCCGGCATATATCCCAGATCCCGGAGATATTCCGCCAGTTCCACCGCTTCCTTCAAAGTGGAGCCCGGATGGGAGGACATCAGATAGGGAACGAGAAACTGGTTTTTCCCCAGCTCATCATTTAATTTTTTATATTTTTTGCGGAAACGTTCATATACCGCATTTTCCGGTTTGCCCATTCTGGTAAGAACCGCATCGGATATATGCTCAGGAGCCACCTTCAGCTGTCCGCTGATATGGTAATTTACCAGTTCCCTGAAAAAAGTATCATCCTTATCAGCCAGCAGGTAGTCAAAGCGGATACCTGAGCGGATAAAGACCTTCTTCACCCCGGGAAGAGCCCGCAGACTGCGCAGCAGCTCCAGATAATCCTGATGATCCGCCTTCAGGTTAGGACAGGGCTTCGGGAAAAGACACTGCCTGTTCTTACACACTCCCTGAGTCAGCTGCTTTTCACAGGAGGGAGCCCGGAAGTTGGCGGTAGGGCCGCCTACATCGTGGATGTATCCCTTGAAATCCGGATCCTTTATGATCAGCTCCGCCTCCTCCAGAATGGATTCATGGCTTCTGACCTGCACCGTACGCCCCTGATGGAAGGTCAGCGCACAGAAATTACAGCCGCCGAAGCATCCCCGGTTGCTGATCAGGGAAAACTTAATCTCACTGATCGCAGGAACGCCGCCCTTCTCTTCATAAGACGGATGATAGGTGCGTATATAAGGCAGGGCATATACGGCATCCATTTCTTCTGTGGAAAGGGGCTCCGAAGGAGGGTTCTGTACCACATACTGGCCTCCCGGATATCCTTCCAGCAACGCCTTCCCGTTAAAAGGATCCGTATTGGAATACTGTACCATAAAGCTTTCCGCGTATTTTTTCTTATCTTCCTTCATGTCTTCATAGGAAGGCAGGATGATTCCGTCGTAAATACCTGAAATATCCTTTGTCTTGTAAACCGTTCCCGGAATAAAGGAAATATCCTTCACTTCTATTCCGCTGTTCAGGGCGTCGGCAATCTCCACAATGGATTTTTCGCCCATGCCATAAGAAATCAGATCCGCCTGGCTGTCCAGAAGGATGGAGCGTTTAAAGGAATCACTCCAGTAATCATAATGGGCCATACGTCGCAGGCTTGCTTCGATACCGCCGATAATGACGGGTACAGTCCGGTACACCCGGCGGATCAGATTGCAGTAGACCACAGTGGCATGATCGGGCCTTTTCCCGGCTTCCCCTCCCGGCGTATAGGCATCGGAGGGCCGGCGTTTCCGGGATACAAAATAATGATTAACCATGGAATCCATGTTTCCGGAGGAAACCAGGAATCCCAGCCTGGGGCACCCGAAAATGCTGATGCTCTTCTCATCCTTCCAGTCCGGCTGGGAAATGATACAGACACTGTAGCCATGCGCCTCCAGAATGCGGGTGATTATGGCATGTCCAAAGGAAGGGTGATCCACATAGGCGTCGCCGGTCACATACACAAAATCCGGTTGCGTGATACCCCTGTCTTCCATCTCTTCTCTTGTTATCGGTAAAAATCCGGTAGTTGTCATTGATAAATCCATCCTTATAATTAATACAGAACTTCTGCAAAATGCCTGATATAATAATCGGCAAGCGCTTTTTTCTCTTTTGTCTGATCCAGCGAATAGGCATCCTCCACGGCGCAGACCTTCATCCCCGCAGCCTTACCCGCCTGAATGCCGGGAATGATATCTTCAAAGACCAGGCATGCCTTCGGATCTGTCCGCAGCTGCTTTGCCACCGCAAGATAAATATCCGGAGCCGGTTTTCCGCGGCCCACATCACAGCCGGTCATAATACATTGGAAATAACGTTCCAGCCGGTGCACTTTGGCTATGCTTGTTACCAGCTCCCGGGAATTGCTTGTCGCGATTCCCAGCTTGATATTCCTCCCGCTGCACCATGACAGATATTCCCTGACCCCTTCTTTCAGCGGGACCTGGCTCATATACTTGTCCCAGGCCATCCGGTTCCAGTCTTCCTTTATCTTCTCCACAGAATCAGGCAGCCGGAATCGTTCTTTAAAATAACCGGCCGTTTCCGAGAAACTCATCCCCTCAATATCACTCTGCAGCCCGTCAGGAGGCTCCAGCCCAAAACGCCCCAGATATTCGATATCAATATCCTTCCATATCCACATGGAATCCACGAGGGAACCGTCCAGATCAAATATAACCGCTTCTATTCCATCCATCATCATGGCTTATGCTTCCCTTCTATAAAAAGCCTGTAGCTGTTCCGTACCTTCAAGTTACATAAGCTTCTCAGCCTCATCCTTCGTAAGTTCGCGGAATTCTCCCCTGGCAAGCTTCTCATCCAGCCGAAGCTCCCCCATACTGAGACGCTTTAAATAAACCACATTCCTTCCCACAGCCTGCATCATACGCTTGACCTGATGGAATTTCCCCTCCGTAATGGTAAGAAGCCAGGCGGATTCAGCCCGGTCACTGCAGAATTCATCCTGAGCCGCCTGCGTAAGCCCGGCCGGACGGGTCTTTTCCGGAATATATTCCTGCGTACCGTCCGTCTGCCGCTGCTTCTCTCCGATATCCACGCCCTGCCGCAGGCTCATCTGCTGATCTTCCGACAGGCAGCCGTCAATTTCCACATAATAGGTTTTAGGCACATGCCTGGACGGAGACAGCAGCCTGTGGGCCAGTTCCCCGTCATCCGTTATAAGAAGCAGCCCCTCTGTATCCTTATCCAGGCGTCCCACCGGAAACAGTTCCCTGTCAAGCAGCGGGTTTTTCTGTGCCCGCATCAGATCCAGAACTGTTTTGTCATGATTATCCCGGGTTGCGCTGACATATCCGGCAGGCTTATGGAGCATGAAATACACATATTTCCGATAGGAAACCTCACTGCCGTTTACACAGATACAATCAGAATTTTCATCAATTTTCTGTTCCGGGCTTTTTGCTGTTATCCCGTTGACCGTCACAGCCCCCTTTTTTACAAGCGCCTTAACCTGGCTCCTTGTTCCGGTTTTCATTTCACATAAAAATTTATCCAAACGAAGCATTCTGTTTCCCTTCCGAAGCATCTATACACAAAAAATTCATTCAGCAGTCATTCCGGACGGCTGAAGCACATAGCTTTTAATAATAAGCAGCAAATATACCTCTGTCAAGTATACATGATTCCCCTCATTCTTACAAGGTTACAGTTGCCAAAGGAGGCTGTCCGATGCGCCGTTACACCCCGAGTGCCTACTCCCCCAAAAAAAGGAAAGAACGTATAGACTATCTGAAAAAGGTGCTTTTTCTCTGCCTGTTTGCCTTCCTTACCACAGCGATGCTCTTGGAAAATGAAAAAGCGCTGGCACTTTCCCTGACAGGCCTGAACCTGTGGTTCCAGAAAATGATCCCAACGCTTCTTCCCTTTATGATACTCTCCGGCATCCTTATCCGTATGAACCTGTCCGACAGCTTTGCCCATTTGTTTTCCCCGCTGTTCAGGCCCATATTCCAGTTATCCGATTCCTGCATTTATGTACTGGTTATCGGTTTCCTGTGCGGTTTTCCCATGGGTGCCCGTGTGACGGCGGAAAGCTACCAAAGAGGAAAGCTTTCCCGAAGGGAAGCCGAACTGATGCTGGCCTTCTGCAATAATATCGGCCCTATTTATTTCACCGGCTTTGTCTTTCATCTGTTTCCGGTGGAACACCCCTGGGCTTTTCTTGCAGGAATGTATCTGCTGCCTCTTCTTTACGGTTTGTTCCTTCGCTATACTTCCTACCGCGATATCCCAAGACCCGCACGGATCGGAGAAAGCGGAATAAATAAAATGTACTCATCCGTCAAAAAACACAGTCTGCATGCTGCAGAAGCCCCTGCCGCCGCAGAACAAAAAAGACTGCCCGGAGACCCTTCCCTTTTTGCGGAAATGCAGAATTCCATCGTATCCTCCCTGTGTGCCATAGCCTCTCTCGGAGGCTATATGATTCTCTTTAACCTGCTCAACCTGATTCCCGAAATCCTGCTTCCGTCCAAACTGACGGCACTGCAGGATATCATCGGCTGTATTCTGGAGATCACCAGCGGCCTGTCACGCCTGCCCGCCTCCATGGCCTTCTGGGGCTATGTGCTTCTTCCTTTCGGCGGCCTGTCCTGTATAGCCCAGACCTACAGCATGATTCAGGAGACGGATCTTTCCATGAAGAACTATGTGGGCCATAAAATAGTGCAGACTATGCTGGCTTTTGTATATTATACATTCCTGTATGTTTTTTAACCGCCGCGTTTTTCTGCCGGAATTTATCTGGCGGAAAAAACTCCCGGCACGGCAAAATTACTGTCCGTATGATAATCATAGCCGTTATAAGCCCGGCACATAATGATGGGCTGGCTGCCTCCGGGAACCGTTATGGAAAATTGTATCGTATTTCCGCCCGCCCAGGGAGTCAACACGGACCAGGTAATGCCGCCGTCAATACTGTAGCTGTAATACAGCATGCCGGACTGAGGATCTGATGCGCTCAGGGATATATCCACTTTTCCCGTATTCAGATCCGCGTTGGTTATCACCATATTTACATTCTCCGGCGGTGTGGAATCCGGTACGGCAACGCCGCCTGCGGGAGCAGGAACCTTACTGTACTGGTAATTGCTGAAATCCAGTCCGAGAGAGGCTGATTTCAGATGGAAATATTTGGCCACCGCTATGGCATCACTCACCCCGAAGTTAGCCAGCTTCTGCGGCGTATTCGCCTGTGGGCTGTCAATGGGGTGATCCATGTAGCAATGCTCAATAATAACACACGGAAGATCCAGTGCCCGGGAGGCACGGATAACTCCGTAATAATCGGTTCCGCGGCTGTTCAGCCTTGTTTTAACGCCTTTATTGTAAAGACCATACTGGGACATTTCCGCCAGCTGAAGCCGGCCGAAGGTCTGTCCTGCCGTATAATATTTTCCAAAGGCTGAGGTCCAGACTTCGGTCCCGTAAAGATTATGCTCTGCGGACATATTAAAATGAAGGGAGAACAGGAAATCCGCATGATACGCTTTGGCTATCTGCGCCCTCTGCTCTAAAGACAGCTCCTGATCCGTTGTCCGTGTGAGATATACCTCCACCCCTTCAAACTGTTCCAGTGTCTGCTTCATGGCCTGCGCCACCTGGAGCGTCAGATTTTTCTCCACATAATGAGGAAGCACTTCCCCGCCCCTGTTTTCTTCCCCGCCGTGTCCGGGATCAATAACCACGATAACCGGTTCCTTAGCCTGTGCCTGTATTCCGGGCATCCATGCGAGTGCGCATACAGCCAGTAAAAATGTTATGATTGTTATCTTTTTCTTCACTTCCGATACCTGCCTTTATTTTCTTTTGTATTGTCCTTTTTCCGTTTCGTAACAACCGGTCTTTTTATCATAACATAAAACAGGCCCTGCTTCCAGACAAAAAAGACGCCTTCTTCCCGAAGACGCCCTTCATGAATTCTTTATCCATATATTTTTTAAAAGCGTGCACTACATCAGATCCAGATTCAAATCTCCGGTATCTGCCCCGGAAACATCCATGTCGCCAAGATTAGGCAGGGACGCGGTATCATCCTCATCATCGGGACGAAGCTCCATACGATTCGACTGTACCACCCCTAAACACTGATTCAGCTCATTGATAAACTGACCGTAATGCTCACTGGCAATATCGATTCCATGTCCGATAATACTCTCCAGATTGGCAAGAATATCATCCGTATACTGGATGGCGGATGCTTTTACACTGTTGGCCTCCACCGTGGCGCTGTCAAGAATTTCCTGGGCCTGCTGTGTTGCAAGAGAAACAACCTCATTCGCCTGGGCATATGCCTGCTGCATGATCTCATGTTCATTAATCAGCTCACTGGTATGTACGGTAGCCTCATTGATCAGGGCCTCCGCTTTTTCACGGGCATCATTCAGAATGGCTTCCTTATTATTGATAATTTTCTGGTAACGTTTGATTTCATCGGGGGTTTTCATACGAAGTTCCCGAAGCAGCTCTTCCAGCTCTTCCTTATTCACAATAATTTTGCTGTTAGAAAGGGGCTGATATTTACAGCTGTCGATATATTCTTCGATTTCGTCAATTAGTTGTTCGATTCTGCTGCTCATCCTTTTCTCCTTCATAAGCAATATGCCGGTATAAAGGCCTACTGCTCACATTCATGTCCATATTTTTCATATACAAGCTTTGCCACAAAATCAGGTACACATTGAGAAATATCCCCATGAAATTCCGCGATTTCCTTTACGCTGGAGGAGCTTAAATAAGCGTACTCCAGACTGGTGGTAAGGAAAATAGTATCCAGCTCACCATTGGAAAGCTTGCGGTTCGTCTGGGCAATCTGCAGTTCATATTCGAAATCCGTAATGGCACGCAGACCGCGGATAGCAATATGCACGTCCTTTTCCCTGGCATAATTGATTAACAATCCCGAAAAAGAGTCCACCTTGACATTGGGCAGCTCTTTTGTGGCTTCTTCTAGTATTCTAACACGTTCTTCCACAGAAAACAACGGAGTCTTCTGGGTATTGTTCAACACACTGACTGTTAATTCGTCAAACATCGACGCAGCCCGTCTTATTACATCAAGATGTCCGAAGGTAACCGGATCAAAACTTCCGGGATAAATCGCTACTTTCATAATTGCTCCCATCTGCGTGTTTTTGCGCGTAAGTGATTAAAATTCTCTGTAATTTACTCCGCATTCTGCCTTTTCATGAAAACATGCTTATTTGTCTTGTATTTCTTTTCTCTGATAACCTCAAAGCCATAATCCTGCGTAAAGGAGAAATCCTTATTCAGCTCCGCTTCTATAATAATAAGCGTATCCTCCGTCACATAAGAAGCACGGGAAAGCGCGGAAAGAACCGGCTCCTCCAATCCCGCCTGATAAGGGGGATCCATAAAAATCACGTCCACTTCTTTTTCATGGATGCCTCCGAGAGCGGATACCACATCCTGCTTCAGCAGAACCGCCCTGTCGGTAAATTTGGTAAAGGAAAGGTTGTCCTGTATACATTTTGCCGCTTTAACCGCATTCTCGGCAAAATAAGCCCTTTTAGCCCCGCGGCTGATAGCTTCTATTCCTATGCCCCCGCTTCCGCTGCATAAATCCACGAAAATGCTGCCGGGAATATCCCCCTGAAGGATATTAAATAATGTTTCCTTTATACGATCCGTGGTGGGCCTTGTATCCTGCCCTTCCGGTGTTTTTAACGGAAGGCTCCGCGCCTCGCCTGCAATAACTCTCATAATATCTCCTGACTGTATCTGTTTTCTCCGAACCGCCATATCTCACAGCATTTCGGATTCTGTTTCACATTATAATTGCTTGTGAAAAAAAAGGCAATCCCATATGGAAATGTTTTATAAATTTATAAATCACCCGTGAAAAAAAGTGCAAAAGGCGGCTGTTTTCAGCCGCCCTGTTTTTAAGCCCGCACCTTTATTCCCTTGCCGTCCCTTTTTGCTGCCTTTATCTGATTCAGTACAAGCTCCCTGCTCTTATAAGGAATAGATGTTTCATCCGAAAGCCTGGTGTAGTAAACCGCTTCAATAGAGTCTCCTTCACTCAGACGCATTCCCCGGACGCCGATGGCGCCTTTTTTCTTTTCTGGTATTTCTTCTACGGCAAACCGAAGGAAATAACCCGCCCTGGACTGCAGGATTATGTTCTTCTGATCCTTCATTACAACAACGCTTACTACCGAATCGCCCTCCTGCAGCTTCGTGGCGGCAACCGTCCTCTTGGCTACATCAAACTCCCCTCCGTCCACGATCTTCAGCATTCCCATCCGGGTTGCGAAAATTACACGGTACAGATTCAGCTCGGACTGGCTTGTTACCAGAAGCAGTTCCTCCTGGGAGGAATTGAAATTGCTCACGTTATCTATAGGAATTCCCTTATCCCTGAACTTCCCGAAGGGCAGATCCTGTACCTTTACGGTATACAGCTGGCCCATATTGGTAAACATACATATTCTTCCCGTATTCTTGCACTGGAATACGAATTTATTCTCGGCATCCGCCGCTTCCTTATTTCTTTCATAGGCCGACAGATCAATCGTCTTCGCATAGCCGAACCGATCCATGAGGAAAACGACATCCATTTCCTCCAGCTTCTTTTCCTCGTAAACGACTTCCCCGCAGTTGTCAATTACGGTCCTGCGTTTTCTTCCGAATTTTTTCTTTATGGAATCCAGTTCGTTCATAATAACCTGGTCCATGGAATCTTTTCTCGAAAGAATATCTTCATACCGGTATATATTGGCAACCGTCTCCTCATGCTCCTTGATGAGGGCTTCCAGCTCCAGGCCGATCAGCTTATACAGACGCATTTCCAGAATGGCATTGGCCTGGTTTTCTGAAAACCTGAGCTGCTGGGCCATGATCCCAGATTCTTTGGATTTAAAACGGATCCCGTCCGTCTTTCCTTCCACCAGGCAGGCCTTCGCCATAGCCCGGTCTTTGGAGCCGCGGAGGATCTCAATGATCAAATCGATGACATTGCAGGCTTTTATCAGGCCTTCCTGTATCTCTCTCTTGCTGTTTTCCTTGGCGAGGAGGTTCTCATATTTTCTGGTGGTCGTTTCATACTGGAAATCCACGCTGGCTTTTATGATTTCCTTCAGTCCCAGAGTTTCGGGCCTGCCGTCCACGATGGCAAGCATATTCACGCCGAACGTGTCCTCCAGCCTGGTCTTCTTATACAGCATGTTAATAAAATTGTCCACATCCGCATCCTTGCGAAGCTCAATGACAATACGGATGCCCTCTTTGGAGGACTGGTTGGAAATATCACTGATATCCTGCGTTTTCTTTGTTTCCGCCAGAGACGCGACATCGGAAAGGAACTTCCCGATATAGGAGCCGATCATGGTATAAGGGATCTCGGAAATGACAACATTGACCTTGCCGCCCTTTCCTTTTTCCACATCCACCTTGCCGCGGATTTTGATTTTCCCGGCTCCTGTTTCATAAATGGAGAGCAGATCATCCTTATTGGTCACAATTCCGCCCGTGGGGAAATCAGGCCCCTGTATATAACGCATCAGCTCTTTGGTGGTGATGTCTTCATTATTCATATAGGCTTTGGTCGCATCGATAACCTCCGACAGGTTATGGGGCGGCGTGCTGGTAGCCATACCTACCGCAATACCCTCCGAACCATTTACCAGCAGGTTGGGGAACTTGACCGGAAGGACACTGGGTTCCTTTTCCGTTTCATCAAAGTTGGGAATGAAGTCCACCACATCCTTGTCCAGATCCGCCAGAAATGCCTCCTGGGTGACCTGTTCCAGGCGCGCCTCCGTATAACGCATGGCCGCAGCCCCGTCTCCTTCGATATTACCGAAGTTTCCATGTCCGTCTATCATGGGAAGCCCTTTTTTGAAATCCTGGGACATCACCACCAGCGCGTCATAGATGGAGCTGTCTCCGTGGGGATGGTATTTACCCATGGTATCACCCACGATACGCGCGCTCTTCCTGTAAGGCCTGTCGTAACGGATTCCCAGCTCATGCATATCATACAGGGTTCTGCGCTGCACCGGCTTCAGTCCGTCCCTCACATCAGGAAGGGCCCTGGCCACGATAACGCTCATGGCATAATCGATAAAGGATTTCTGCATGACCTCAGAATATTCTGTTTTTATAATCTTTTCTTCCAATTTCTATTGCATCCTTTCCTGTATACATGGAGACAAGACGTTCCATGCCATTACAATCCTGTTAAATATCAAGCTCCGCATCCGGGGCGTATTCGTAAATAAATGCTTTTCTGGGAGGGACATCCGTGCCCATCAGCATTTCCGTGACTTCCGATGCCATTCTGGCATCTTCTATTTCCACCTGCTTGAGCATTCGGGTTTCCGGATTCAGCGTTGTTTCCCAAAGCTGCTGGGCATCCATTTCCCCGAGTCCCTTATAACGCTGCAGGGTGAACGGGCCTTTATGGCGTTTCCTGTAACGCTCCAAGGCTTTGTCATCATATAAGTATTCTTCATTTCCCTTGGAGGGCATGGCTTTATAAAGAGGCGGCATGGCTATATATACGTGTCCCTCAAATATCAGTTCCGGCATAAAGCGGTAAAAAAGAGTGAGAAGAAGCGTGGATATATGTGCGCCGTCCACATCCGCATCCGCCATGATAATAATTTTATCATAACGCAGCTTTGTAATATCAAAGTCATTGCCGTAGCCTTCGGAAAAACCGCAGCCGAAAGCGTTTATCATCGTTTTTATTTCCGCATTGGCGAGCACCTTGTCAATGCTGGCCTTTTCCACGTTCAGGATTTTGCCCCGGATAGGCAGGATGGCCTGATAGGAACGATCCCTTGCCGTCTTTGCACTGCCGCCCGCGGAATCTCCCTCCACAATGAAAATCTCGCACCTGGAGGCGTCCCTAGATTCACAGTTTGCCAGCTTTCCGTTGGAATCAAAGGAAAACTTCTGCTTTGTCAGCATATTGGTCTTGGCTTTTTCTTCTGTTTTACGGATTTTTGCAGCTTTCTCCGCACAACCGATGACATTTTTCAGTGTCTCCAGATTGCGGTCAAAAAAACGAACAATTTCCTCACCGACCACCTTGCCAGTCGCCTTGGATGCATCCGGGTTGTCCAGCTTCGTCTTCGTCTGACCTTCGAATCGCGGATCCGGGTGTTTGATGGACACGATTGCTGTCATTCCATTTCGCACATCCGCTCCTGTAAAATTAGGATCCTTATCTTTAAGAATTCCAAGTTCTCTTGCATACTGATTAATGACTGTTGTAAATGTTGTCTTAAATCCGGTCAGATGTGTACCGCCCTCACTGTTATAAATGTTGTTACAGAATCCAAGAATATTTTCATGGAACTCATTTACATACTGGAATGCAACTTCCACTTCTATTCCGTCTGCCTCACCTTTAAAATAAACCGGTTCATGGACAGATTCTTTTTTTGCATTTAGTTCACGGATAAATCCAAGAATTCCGTCTGGCTCATGATAAACGATATGCTCTGGTTCTGCGCCTCTTAAATCTTCAAATATAATCGTTAGGTTCGGATTAAGGTAGGTCGTCTCATGCATACGGCTTTTGACTTCCTCTGCTTTGAACTTCGTTTTTTCAAATATCGTATCATCTGGCAGAAAGTTAACCTTCGTTCCGGTCTTTCTTGTCTTCCCGATTGTCGGAAGAAGTCCATCTTCCAGTTCAACTACAGGAATACCTCTCTCATACCGGTCATGATGAATATATCCATCACGACTGACCTGCACATCCATATAAGCAGACAATGCATTTACAACTGAAGAACCAACTCCATGAAGACCACCACTTGTCTTATAAGCAGAGTCATCAAATTTACCACCTGCATGCAGTGTCGTATATACAATTCGCTCCGCTGAAACGCCTTTTGCATGCATACCAACCGGGACTCCTCGGCCATTGTCCGAAATTGTCGCAGAGCCATCTTTTTCCAGAGTTACATGAATCTCAGTACAAAATCCGGCCAGATGTTCATCAACTGCATTGTCTACAATCTCATAGATCAGATGGTTCAATCCTTTCGTCGATACACTTCCGATATACATTCCCGGTCTCTTCCGGACTGCCTCAAGTCCTTCCAGGACGGTAATACTATCTGCATCATAAGTGTTGTTCTTTGCCATTTCGTCAGTTCCTTTCCATTTTTAAACATACTATTTAAAATATAGCACAAAACAAAAAGACAGGCAAATAAATTTTCAAGACGTCAGCGCAAGCTTTTTCAAGCTTTTCAGGGTGTCAGCACCCGACTCAGCACATCTGCCAATACTTCCATAGCATTTCTCATCTCTTCTACTGTATTCGTCTGTGCTCCTGCCTCAATAAGCATTGCCTTCGGTGCCAGATCCAGATTATACCGGTAACTTTTCAGATAAATATGCCTCGTAAAACCAGGATAATATCTTGCTGCCATAAGCTGCATCTGAAAAGACGTTGCCAGATTATCCTCACGGTATGGATTATTCAAATATGCTATCTCTCCATTTTTCCTTGTCCGGCTAAGACCATTAAAAAACATGATCTGAGCGGTTGGTTTCCCATTAATTTCCGTCACCAGATGTGTGCCCTGCGCCACGCCATCTCGATGCAGATCAATCACCACTTCAATGCTTGGATTATCTTTTAAAATCTGCCGGATATCCGGCTCTGCAAGCTGATAGGCCCGGCTGCGATCCAATTTCCCATCAATCAGATCATAAATGCCCTCATGATGAAGCGTCTCAATTCCCCTTGCATTCAAAAGCTCTGTCAAATATGTACCTATCCCCATAATTGTCGTAGAAGTGTCTCCATCAACAGAATCAGCAAATGCCTCCTGGGAATGTGTGTGATAAATCAGTACTTTTGGTCCTCCTGTTGTCATATCAAGCGCCAGATTCTTCTCCAGAAACTTCCCTGCATTCAGTTCCTCCGGACCGGTCATAGTTGTCCCGTCAACGGTGTAAAATGTTCCCACCAGATATTCATAATCATTTAACTGATTCATATCAATGTCCTGAACCGGTGTACTGGCTAATACTGCTGCATTTTCTTCTGGCACCCCAGCCCCAACTGATTCTTGCATACTCCCAGCCGGAATCAGATTGCCGTTCTCATCGATAGCATTTTCATCATTTGCCTGATTTTCCAGAATCATAGTTCGTGTCAATGTATCTTCCACGGTTGTTTCCGGTTCTTCATGATTTCGAACATATTCACTGATTGGAACGAAGCTTAAAACACTTTTTTCAATTCTTCCCGTCAATGTGTCTTTCCGCCCCTCTTTTACATATGTAAGTCCCGGAAGCAGCCAGTTTGCCGCCTGCTTCAGGACATTTTGACTTACCAAGCCCCAAAAAATATTTCTACCCCTACTTATTTTTACATTTTCTATATCTGTAAATGCATAAATCAGCAGCATCCCTACGATCAATAGCATCAGTATTCGATTTCTTTTCTTTTTTTCTTGCATTACACCGCCCCGTGTGCGTCTTAGTTCTAATAATATATGATGCAATTGGGGTTCTTATGTGCATGTCCTTTCAGAAATCCAAAATATCTTCTATTCAAAACTTTGCCCTGAAAACGCAAGATTCAGCCCCTCCGAGATGGTGTAACTCAGACGTTTTACTGTCTCATCTATATCTTTCGGTGTCATAAACATACTGTTCAGGTTTGGTGCGATCAGTTCTTTGATCAGCTCATACTTCTCTGCTTCACTGTATCCTCCTAGCACAAGTCCGACTCCTTTTAACGATTCTGATGTCTCCAGTGCTGACAATAGATTTTCCATCGTATCACTTACAATTGTCACAGCATCAACAACTGTCGGAACTCCGATTGCAATTACCGGAACTCCAATTGTTTCTTTTGTAATCGCATTCCGGTAATTACCGACACCGGAGCCTGGATTGATTCCGGTATCAGCAATCTGGATCGTCCGGTTCAGTCTTCTGGAATTTCTCGCAGCAAGGGCATCAATTACAATTAAAAGATCTGGCTTGGTCTCCCTCACCACACCCTTTATAATCTCCGCTGTTTCCATTCCGGTCTGTGCCATCACTCCTGGAACTATGGCACTGACCACACAATTCATCTCTTCTAGTGCTGCATATTTCCCATATTCTTTCACAATATGTCTGGTAACGTTCAGATTATCTGCCACATAAGGACCAAGAGCATCGGGTGTCGCCTGACGATTTCCAAGCCCTATGACCAGAACTTCCTTATCATGTTCACTTTCCGGTATGATTTTTTCCATAACTTCTATCAGATATTTTGCCAGTTCTTCTGAAACCTCCCGGTGGATTCCCTCATCCGGCGAAGATAAATTCGGGGCTTCAATCGTCAGATATGTTCCGACTGGTTTCCCCATAGTCTTCGCACCATTTTCGGTTTCAATCCGTACAGTCGTCACCCTAATTTCCCGCTCCTTATCATATTCTTCCTCCAACACAACTCCTTGTACCTCCACCTGGTCAGACTCAAAACGTTCCTTCTCTTCCAATGCCAAATCTGTCCGTATATTATATTTTTCAACCATGATTTTCTCCCCTTTTCACCTGCTAGCACTATTTTTATACTAGTTTTTACAATATTTCCATAATTATGTATTGACAGAATAAGTCAGCTGGTCTAAAATGAATGAGTGTGTTCGAGAGAACGTCCGTGTCCGGATCTGTCGAACTGATCATTATAATCGAAATCATAGATATTGGAGGTGGACAAATTGGCTAATATCAAATCCGCAAAGAAGAGAATTTTAGTAAACGAGACAAAGGCTGCTAGAAATAAAGCAATCAAGTCTAAAGTTAAAACTTACGTAAAAAAAGTTGAGACAGCTGTAGAGAAGAAAGATGCAGCAACTGCTGCAGTAGCTCTTAAAGAGGCGATCGCTGAAATCAACAAAGCTGGAAGCAAGGGTGTTTACCACAAAAACACATGCTCTAGAAAGATTTCCCGTCTGACAAAAGCTGTTAACGGAATTGCTTAATAATAGAGATTAAACTCGAGTTGCAAAATTTTTAGAACCCGGATCATCCCGTCAATGATCTGGGTTTTTTTCTATTTAATTCATCATCGCGGCCTCTCAGTCCACGAGAAAGACTTGGTATTCTGTTTGTTGCTGGATGTCACAATGCAGAAGT
>OLQA01001574.1_pt1 | contig 19597 bp, 16 predicted proteins | sample 1673151 | NCBI WGS metagenome assembly OLQA01 (sample SAMEA3136760, study PRJEB25190) | human gut metagenome | biome: human gut; feature: human-associated habitat; material: faeces | place: Austria | collected 2013 | reverse complement strand
TGGAGTTTCATCAAACTATCGTCATGATTACCCACAACAACGAGATCGCCCAGCTTGCCGACCGCATCGTACGGATTGAGGACGGCAAAATTGTGGAATAAGGGGGTGACGGACTATGACTTGGCCTTTTGAAAATGATACCAGCGCCATTGTAAAGAAACTGGCAAGGCGCAGCTTCCAGCATGAACGGCAACGAAATTTGTTTGCTATTGTTGCTTTAGCACTAACCTCGTTTATGATAACCGCAACATTCAGCATTGGATTTAGCTACTTTGAAACCTACCAAATGCAGCAAACTCGGCTAATGGGTACTACTGCTGATGTCGGGATTACAAATGTAACGGAAGATCAGTTAGTTGAAATCGCAAAATCAAGCCTTGTCCTTGACGTGGGCATACAGCAGCGTTTAGGCAGCGTTGATACAGAACACCTGCAAAGTGCAAGATTAGGTATGGTATGGATAGACGATACAGAGTGGGAAGCCCACCGTCTGCCTACTATATCAGGTGTTGTAGGAAATTACCCGTCAAGCAAAAATGAAGTTATGCTGCCTACATGGGCGCTTGAACAGATGGGCATTTCTGATCCGCAAATAGGAATGGAAATTGCATTATCGTACCAAATCGGCAATAGCTACGATTATATTACCGATACTTTTTCGCTGTCAGGATATTATACAGACTACATTTCAACACGCACAAATAATCGTGGCTATGTTTATGTTTCAGCCGCTTTTAAGGATAGTCTAAATGTATCGCTGGACAATAGCGTTACCGCTATGCTCCGTTTCCAAGGTAATGATGATGTTGACAAAAACTGTGAGAGATTACAGCGCAAGATTGCCTTTACAGAAAAGCAAACATTTGAAATTGTACCATTAGGACAAGCAAATGGTGGGTCTATTGTTTTAGCTGTGATAGTTTTAGCAGTTTTTATTTCCTTTAGCGGCTACCTACTGATTTACAATATTCTCTATATCTCTGTCGCAAAAGATGTGCAATTTTACGGTCGCCTTAAAACGATTGGAACGACCAAGAAGCAAATCAAGAAAATAATTTATAAACAGGCCACAAAAATCTCTTGTATCGGTATTCCGATTGGCCTGTTGCTCGGCGCAGTTGTTTCTTTTGGTGTTGTTCCCTATTTTTTGAATATGATGTATTCAACAAACTCTGATGTAGGAACAAAAGTATCTTTTTCACCGCTTATCTTTATCGGAGCAGCTATATTCACGTTCATAACAGCTATGATTGCAAGCATGAAACCCGCCAAAATTGCCGGAGGCGTTTCACCAATAGCGGCACTTCGATATACAGCGGCCAGCACAAAGACCAGTATCAAAAATTGCGGCAAAATGAAGCTATCCAGAATGGCGTGGAACAATGTCTTTCGGAATGTTAAGAGTACCACCCTTGTTTTCGTGTCGCTGTTTTTCGGACTTTCTTTGTTCCTGGTCGTCACAGGGCTATTACATGGTTTAAGCCCGGAGAATTACGTGAGCCAATGGGGAGTGAGTGATTTTGCACTCACATACAGTATCCACGAAAATGAAGATTTAATTCCCAGTGAAATGGCTTCAGAAATCAGTCAGATTGACGGCATTGATAATTTGCGGCTGACCTATGCGCCTTATCCTCAAGTAACAGCAGAAGTTTTATACGATGATACCGTATTTCACGACTTCCTTATGTCGTTAGACGGAGTAAGCGACATTGATTTTTCTGATCCGGCAGAGTTAGAAAATTATCAGCAAAACTTTTTCAGCGGGATTTTTGGAATTGATAGCGCATATTTAGAAGAAATCAATAAAACCTTAAACACGCCTGTTGATATGTCTGCCTTTGAACAAGGAAATGTTGTGCTGCTGTCCCAAACGGTAGAGGGGCTTATTCAACCGGGACAGGAAATAACGATACAGACACAGAATGGACAACATTCCTTTGTTGTAGCAAATGGTTTTTTGGACGATGGCTTTCGAGCGGGGGGCGGCAATGAGCGTGGGACGGCACCTGATTTGTATATCAGTCAAGCGGCTTTGCAAGAGCTTTTCCCGCAGTATAGAATATTCCGGGTTGCCTTTGATACTGATGGGCAACAGGACGAAAATATACTGCAAGAATTGAAGCTAATCACCGCATCGCACTCTAATATTGATATTATATCCCGATATGAACGGCGAGAAGAAATACGGGATTATCTCGTTACAGCAAATGTTTTAGGAACAGGACTGTCCGTAATCTTGTTGCTGGTTGGGGTAATGAATTTCATCAATACAATGGTTGTCAATGTAAACACACGGCGCTATGAATTAGCTATCCTTGAAAGTGTTGGAATGACAAAGCGGCAAATCAAGCGGATGTTATCTATGGAGGGTTGCTACTATTGGGGCGTTTCTATTTTCCTTGTGGCAACTGTTGGAACGGCAATCTTCATCGTGCTATATGTAATATTTAGCAAAGAGGCCTCTTACGCTGTTTTCTCCTATCCTTTTATCCCGCTGATATTAGTAGCTGGACTGGTGCTACTTATCTGTCTTGTTGTGCCTATATGGGCATACATAACCGACACTAAACTATCGGTTGTGGAGCGATTGCGATTGACAGAGTAAGTTCGATTAAGCGGCAAAATATCGTTAGATTAAGGCGCAAGTCAGCTTTTTGTTCCCGACAATTACAATGAACCGGGGGTGTATAACTATGTCATTCAAGAAAAAATCCAGAATCATCGCATTGATTATGCTTGTTGTTGCAATCGCATTTTTTGCATTTACTATCTCTCATCCAACAGCAGGTTTCCCTTGGAGTAATGCCATAACATACTTCATTTATGCTGTTTACATTTTAATCATGGTGTTACTGTTTATAGCTCCTCATAAATGGGGAAAATGAATGCCACTGCGAATGAATATGCAAAGTGAAAGAAAGCACAAAAGTAAATTAGATGTTTAGTAAAATCAGTGGAGCGATTCATTAGCTGCTCCACTGATTTTTTGTTATTCCTTGATTAGATGTTTTGAAATGTCCGAGAATTGTAACGATTCAGCTTGCTTTTACCGGAAATTAGAGTCACCTCGGACATTTGTGTAATATTTGCAGTTCATACTTGTGGTAAATCAATATTGGGGGTGAGGACACATGAAAAGCTATTGAGAGTGTTGCCAGAATTGGTTGTAAATTTGAAGTATTCTAATAAAGACCACAAGGCAATTTTATTGTCTTGTGGTCTTTATCAGAATATGAGACTCTTTCATAAAATCCGTTCGAGACCGTGCTTACCTCAAAACACATTTTATATAAGCCTTACCAAAACTATGATGTTTCAGGAAAGAACATAGAATTTGCCCCTGTATAATCTCCCCAAAAGGAGGCTGATGAAGGATAAGCCTTCTGCGCTTCCTTTTCGGGGAGGGCTAATAAGTGCTGCCAAAGGGTAATATTCAACAAAATGGTTATTTTACATATAGGGCTTTATGCGCCGTAATCCATGTGGTATGGATTGCGGCGTTTTTAAGTCTGATCCCATTTGAGAAAATACATTATCATACATCTTCCTGCGCGCCCATTCTTTTATGGGCGCGTATTTCATATATAAGCGGCAGTTGCAATAAGAGTTCTCCGCGCTGCCGCTCCCCACCCTCTGATTTCGATTTTGCTTACCAATCTAAAAATCGAAATTGGAGGAATTACCCATGAAAGAAATTAACCTGCGGGATTATTACCCGTTTTATACGAAAGATACTGTTGTTGAAGTGCCTGACGAGGTGGCCGACCTGCTTCGGGAATATAAGCTGGCTGAAGCTGCCTATATTCTGCGTACATATCGGCACAAGGCATATTTTTCCCTGGACTACGATGCCAGCGTGGAGCGTGATGCGCTGGTGATCGTTCTGACACCGGCCGAAATGCTTGAACAGCAGGAGGAAAATGCCCGGCTGTATCAGGCGCTTGCTTCCCTGCCGGAGAAACAGCGAAACCGGATCACCTCGCATTTCCTGCTCGGCATGAGCCTTTCGGAAATTGCAAAGAGCGAGGGCTCCGGCGTCAGCTCTGTGCATGAAGGAATCCAGCGCGGACTTCGGCGTCTGAAAAAAGTTTTAGAAAAATTGGAAACAGACCCCGAAAATAATGCCCAAAAATGAAATGAATAATAGAGGGACATATTCGGCGGGACAAGCCTGACGGGTGTGGCCGTACAGCACATGCTCCGGCCCGCCCCAACTGAAATACTGTCATAACTGCCACGCCCCTCGCTTGCTCCTTGACAACCGAATACACGCTGTTACAGGTACTTCATTCTGTGTTCCGAGCGGCAGATGGGGCGGCGCGGCGACAGGCAGTCTAAGGAGGTGATGAATCCGGGCTGTCCGAGCGATAAACGCAACCCACGAAACCGGCTGTGGCAGGCAGGACGCGACGACGGCACAGATCACAATGGTACTTCTTCACGGCTCCCTAAGGACTTGGGGAGAGTTCCTGCGGCGTGCGCCAGCTCTGGCAAAGCGGCGGCGTATGCGGGGCTATGATGCGGTGACGCTATCCGCAGCCTGTAACAGCCCCGCCCTGGTAAATCAGGGCTTGCCGGGGGGCGTGGCAAATACGGCAGCTAATCGAAATCAGATACAATGGGCCGGGTCTGTGTCTGTATGGGCGCAGGTCCGACCTATTCATGTGGTTTTGATAACCAGGAATGTTCAGGAAGGAGTTGATATTATGGAACATGTAACTGCTGCTGGCGGAACCGGAACATTGGTAGATATTCGGGATGTTACGGTTGACAGGGAGCTTTCCCGTGAGGACCGGATTGCAGAATTTGTCCGTCAGATTAAAAACCCTTACCGCTTTAAGTGTGGGCGATTTACTGTCCACGCCAGTTTTGCCTCCGGCGGAGCCACCCTGGAGGAATGTATCAAAGGAATCCTCCGGTAAGCCGGATATTTTCCAGAAAGGGGCTGACTTTCCCGCGAAGTCGTGGTAGAATAAGAATCGGAAAAGGAATTGAATACGGCATAGCCACACTTCTTGAATTGCGGGGATTTTTCTGCGCAACGAAAGGAGTGTTTTTTATGCAGGTTTACAAAACGATTAAGTATATCCGTCTTTCTTATACGGATGACAAGTCAGTGGAAAGCGACAGCGTAGCCAACCAGCGGCGGCTGATTGATGACTACATTGCCCGGCACCCGGAGATTGAGGTTGTGGCGGAAAAGATTGACGATGGTTATAGCGGCGTTCTTTTTGATCGTCCGGCCTTTCAGGAAATGATGCGGATGATTGAGCAGGGAGAAGCCAACTGTGTGATTGTGAAGGACCTCTCCCGTCTGGGAAGGGAGTATATAGAGACTGGCCGTTATATGCGCCGGGTATTCCCGGCTTACGGCGTCCGGTTTATCGCCATCAATGACAATGTAGACACGGAAAATGACGCTGCCGATGACCTTACCGTCTCCGTCAAAAATATTATGAACGAGGCGTACAGCCGGGATATTTCCGTAAAGACCCGGAGCGCCCTGGATGTGAAACGCCGCAGCGGTGATTTTGTCGGAGCCTTTACCATTTACGGTTATGTGAAAACCGGCGACAAGCATAAGGGCCTGGAAGTTGACGAATATGCCGCGGGCGTGGTACGGGATATTTTCAGAAAGCGGCTGGAGGGGTTCAGCGCTTCCCATATCGCGGACGAACTGAACCAGATGGGCATACTCTCCCCTCTGGCTTATAAACGCAGCCACGGGATGCCCCATGCCAAAGGCGGCTATACGGACCGTAAGGACTGTAAATGGTCTGCGACTACGATTATTCGCATTTTGCAGGATGAAACCTATACCGGAACGCTGGTCCAGGGGAAACAGACAACGCCCCACTTCAAGCTGAAAGAGCGTGAGGACAAGCCTTCTTCCGAATGGATTCGTGTGGAGGGAGCCCATGAAGCAATTATCCAGAAACATGATTTTGACCTGGTGCAGAGGCTTCGCCGGATTGACACCCGGACTTCCCCGAAATCAGATAAGGTATATCTGTTCTCCGGCATTTTGATCTGTGGGTGCTGCGGCTGCCGTATGACCCGCAAGACGAACCGTTATAAGGATAAGGAATACCATTATTACTATTGCCCGACCGGGAAAAAGAACGGCTGCACATCCTCTGTCATGGTAAAGGAATCTGACCTGATCGAGTGCGTGCAGGACAGCTTAAAAGGCCATATTGAGAATGTCGCCTCCCTGGATGCTCTGCTGTCCAGTATCAGCCAGGAGCGGATCAACCGGGAACTGGTTCAGGAATATACCGCGCAGATCAAGGCAAACGAAAAACAGCGGGCGCAGATTGAGGGATTCAAGACAAAGCTCTATGAGAACCTGGTAAGCGGGATTCTAACCAAAGAAGAATATCTTTCCTATAAGCGGAAGTACAATGCCGACATTGAGCTTCTGCAAAAAGCGATTGCCGAATGGGAAGAACGCCTGACGGATGTACTGGAGAACCGTAGCGAGCGGAACCGCTGGATCAATCATTTCATGCAATTCTCCACGATGGAGGAAATTGACCGCCGTGCGGTCATGCAGCTTATCCGCAGTATTCGGGTGCTCGGCAAGGACGAATTACATATTGAATTCAACTACCAGGATGAATACAAAAAGGCCGTCGCACTGGCGGAGCAGATCGCGGAACAGGCCGCAGAAAGGAAGGTGAGCTAAATGGCAAGAAAAAGCAGGAAACAGACGGACGCTACTATGCCGGCGCCGTCCTTATATGTATATGTGGCGCTGTATATCCGGCTTTCTGTGGAGGATAACAAGAAACGCGGCTGTTCCGTGGAGAATCAAAAGCTGGTGCTGAATGATTATCTGGCGGATAAACCGGATTTTGTAGTTTATGACACATACATTGATAATGGCCTGACGGGTACGAATTTCCACCGTCCCGGATTCCAGCAGATGCTTTCGGATATTGAAGCAGGCCATATCAACTGTGTGATCGTCAAAGACCTTTCCCGGCTTGGACGCAATTCTATTGATACCGGCTATTATATTGAGCAGTATTTTTACGCTCACAATGTCCGTTTTATTGCGGTCACAGATCAGTTTGACACGGCGGACCCCGGCAACCTTCACGGCGGCATTATGCTTCCCCTGAAGAATATGATAAACGAAGCCTATTCTCTGGATATTGGCAGGAAGATCAAGGCGCAGGCACGGCAGGCTATGAAAGACGGCGATTATATCGGAGGACGGGCGCCCTATGGCTACCGGAAAGCCCCGGATAACTGTCACAAGCTGCTGATTGACGAGGAAACGGCTCCGGTCGTGAAACAGATTTTTGACTGGGCTTATGAGCGTGTGGCGCTGAACCGCATCGTCCGTAATCTCAATGAAATGGGAATTGCGGCGCCAAGCCACTACAAGAAATCTACCGGCGAAATCACCAGCCCCGGCCTGATCGGCAGCGGAAAATGGCAGACCCGCACGGTAATGAAGATTCTGGAAAGCGAGGTTTATACCGGTGATTTGGTGCAGGGAAAAACAAAGACGGTGGACCACCAGCAGGTCAAGGCCGATGACGATAATCTGATTATTGCCCGACACACCCATGAGCCGATTATCAGCCACGAAGTTTTTGCGGCGGTACAGGAATACCGGAAACAGGTCTGTGAGGAAAGCAGGGCTGTTCCAAAGCGGCCCTATACTCCGAACATTTTCAAAGGGAAGGTGTTCTGCGCCGACTGTGGCAGGAGCCTCCACCGGCAGCGGGCGGAACGTAAGAAAGGCCCGGATATTTACTGGTTCCATTGTCTCACGAACAGCCGTGTAGCCAAAGATACCTGCAAAGGCGTGATGATGCAGGAGACAGAGCTGATTGCAACTGTCACCGCTATTTTAGAAAAAGAGCTTTCCGTTGCTTTGGGTATGTCTCTCCCTCTCTTTCAGTTGGAGGCAAGGCAGAAACAGAAAAAAGACAGTCTGAAATCCCAAGTGTCTGCCAAACGGCAGGATATAGAGAAACAGCGGCGTCTGATCCGCGGGCTGTATGAAAACTTCGTACAGGGCATTTTAACCAGCGAGGAATATTTTGAACTGAAAGCAGATTATGAGGAATCCATCACTGCTCTTTCCAATGATATTGAAACGCTTGAAAAAGGTATGGATGCCCTGGACGACCAGCTTGTACGCTACCGTGCAATGGAAAAAGACGCAAAATCACTGGCGCAGGACCATGTACTGACGGCGGAGCTGATTGACCGGCTGATTGACCGGATCGAGATCGACCACGAGCGGAATATCCGTGTTTCTTTCCGGTTTAAGAGCGAATTTCAGGGGGAGGCGGTAAAATGAAGCAGAAATATGTGATTGCCCTTTATATCCGCCTGTCTGTGGAGGACTTCAAGACAGAAAGTTTGAGTATTCCCAACCAAAAGCTGCTCCTTCGGGAAAAGGCCATGTCGCTGCAGGAATGGGATAACAGCGAAGTCCTGGAATTTGTTGATAACGGCCATACGGGAACAAATTTTGAACGTCCCGCAGTACAGGAGCTTTTGACGATGGTGCAGGCCGGGAAGATTGATTGTATTATTGTGAAGGACCTTTCCCGTTTTGGCCGCAACAGCATTGAGACCGGCTATTTCATTGAGCGGGTGTTTCCGCTCTACCATACCCGGTTTATCTCTGTGAGTGACGATTTTGACACCGCCAATTTCAAAGGAGATACCGGAGGAATCGACATAGCCTTTAAGTATCTTATCAGCGAGTGTTACAGCCGGGATATGTCCATGAAAACGAAAAGCGCTAAATACGCAAAGATGCGCCGGGGCGAGTACCAGAGTGTCATTTGCCCTTATGGCTACCGCAAGAGCGCAGACGGGTGCATGGAGCCGGACGAGGACGTTGCAGGGATTGTCCGGCAGATATTTGAATGGGCGGCTGATGGCAATACAGCCGCAGAGATCACGAGGAAACTGTACGCCATGAAGATTCCTACGCCTGGAGAATACCGGAGGAATAAAGGCAAAGATCACTACAATGTTTCCCGAACGCATGGCGTCTGGAACAGTTCAACGGTTTTGCGGATGCTGGAGGATCAGCGGTATATCGGCACCTATGTGATCGGCAAGCGCAAGGTACAGGAGATTGGCAGCCGCCGCATGAAGCTAAAGGATGAAAGCGAGTGGTTCAAAATCCCGGATCACCACGAGGCAATCGTAAGCAAGGAACTGTTTGAGAAAGCCAATGCTTCAATTAAGCGGTTCTCCCTTCCCAATAAAAAGTGGCGTGACTACCTTCTCCGTGGAAAAGTATTCTGCGGCTGCTGCGACCATGCCATGTCACTTAGAAATGGAGCGTGGTTTTACTGCCGTCATGCCGAAGTGGCAGAAAACCTTCCTTGTCACGGGGTAAGGGTAAAAATGGCTGATCTGGAGCAGGCAGTTTTTGAAACAATCCGGGCGCAGATGTGTCCGGCGCTGGGAATTGACAGCGGCAAAGACAAGCTGGATTTGCAGACGATTCAGCAGGCCGAGCATGAAGATAAGCTGCGCTCTATCCAGGACAGCAAACGGCGGCTCTATGAACAGTATGCACTTGGAGAGATTGACCTGGAAACCTACCGGGAGCGGAAAGCGGTATATGATGCGGAGCTGGTACAGGCAAAGAATGTCCATGCTGTTATTACCGCACAGACTAAACAGATACAAAGCGATTACGAGGCAAGGCTGAAACAGCGTGAAATCGTTCAGGAAGTAGGCAGCACCGACACTCTGACGCAAGCCCTGATTGATCGGCTTATCAGTAAGGTCTATATCTTTCCGGGAGACCGGATTGAAATTGAATATGTGACGCAGGACTTTTTAGGAACAGAAAAACCGTGAAAGGAGGCATGAGCCATGAATACCGTATTAAACAGCTACGGGCAGCTATACGGCTGCCCGGAAATTCTCAAAAAAGTTATAAATTTTTTTGTCGTGGGCTTGACATACGGGTGGCGCAAATCGTGAAAGCGTATGTGCGGCATGTCGAGGCCAGCCAGCAGCTTACCAAATTCTGATGAAATCCAGTTGGCCACTTGCGGCGCTCCGTTGGCTTTTGCCACAACAAGGTTGTTGTCATAGAACAGTTGTCCCGCCTTTTCAGCAGCGACCTTTTGTGCTGCTATCAATGCCAGCTGCTTTTCAAAGTAGGGTCGGGCAACGTCCGTGATTGGGAGCCGTCGCCCGTTGGACTTGGGCGGGGCCATTTCCTCAATGACCGTAGTTTTGGGCGGTACATGGAAAGGTAACTGCTCCACCACGTCAAAGGTACCGTTTTGTAAATCGACGTTGTTCCAGCGCAGGCCCAAAATCTCGGAGCAGCGCATACTGTACAGGCCCCCCAATACAACGGGCATTTCCCATCCAACGGTGGCAGAGGAGGTTTACAGCAATGGCAAGAAACATTACCGTTATACCAGCAAAGCAGAATTCGACAGCAGGGAAAGGGAGAGCCGTACTGAGGAAGAAAATGCGGGTGACAGCGTACTGCCGGGTGAGTACCGATCAAGAAGAACAGCTATTAAGCTATGAAAACCACGTGCGGTTTTATATGGAAAGCATCAACAGCAATCCGGAATATGAATGTGCGGGGATATATGCGGATGAAAGTGGAAAACTGGTTGTGAATAAACAGTAGGCGAAGATTGTGAAGCGTATTTTCATGGAGTTCCTTTGGGGAAAGACCACTGATTATATTAAGAGGATTTTTGGGAGGGAAGGTGTGATAAATTGGGATGGAGGGACGAAATGGCAGGCCACAACCATTTTCAGTATGCTGGAGAATGAAAAGTATAAAGGGGACACGCTCCTGCAGAAAAGCTACACGGTGGACTTCCTGACGAAGAAGCGTGTGCAGAATGAGGGGAAATCCAGTAGTATTATATTGAGGATGATTATGAGACGATTATAGAGCCTTGGATTTGGGAATATGTACAGCTAGAGATGAAGCGGAGGGAGCGGTATCTGGAGAAGCATAATATAACTCGGTTTTCCCAAAACACGGAGGCAAATCCATTTTCCAGCAAGAATATCTGTGAGGAGTGCAACAGGGCTTTTGCGAGGAAGGGGTGGCGGACACCGAGCGGAGACAGGAAAGTGTGGCAGTACAGTGAGCGGTATACGGTGAAAGGTGTGCTGGGATGTGGGAACCGGCACATTTATGAGGAGACGCTGATTGAGATTTACCTGATGGCATGGAACAGACTGTTGGAGTGTAGAGAGATGTTGATGCTGGAGTGGGAGGAGAAGATGCAAGGAGCGGATTTGCTGGCGAGGTTTAGGGCGATGAATTTTATGGAGATTATTAAGGATTCACAGCCGATAAATGAGTTGGATATTGATTTGATGCTTCGGACGATGGATTGTATTAAGGTGTATAAGAATGGGGTGGTTGTGACGGTGTTTCTGGATGGGACGGAGATTGAATATATAGCGTTGTAAGGAATATGGCAGACCAGTCGAGAAGTGAAAAGGCTCTTGGACTGGTCTATTTTGGATACTGTAGATAGCAAAAAGGGAAGATGTGTGGTAAAATATAGTAAATAATATGCCAATTCCACAGAAAAAGTGGTAAGAGTCATTTAGCGGGGGATAGAACCAAAAAGGAGACAGAATGAATATTGTAGGTAAAGTAATTAATGGGTATTTATTTGAAGAAGCGCTCGGAAGTGGAAGCTTTGGCGCTGTATACAGAGTATCAAAGGGAAAAACTACATATGCTGCCAAGGTTCTTGCTGAAACTTATATATTAGAAGAATTCAAAAGTGAGCAAAATAGAATTACACGCGAAATTGATGTTTTGAAAAATGTTAAGGGAAAGAATCTAATTAAATATCAGGAAGATTTTTATTTTAAAAATGAATTTGGTGTGATTGAATATGTTATTGTTATGGAATACTTTGAAGGTAGAACGCTTAGAAGCTATTTAAGAAGGGATATCGACTTGGATACACTAATTAGCGTATTTGTTAGTGTACTCCAAGGTGTTAGAGAATTACATAATACAATTATTGAGAATGAAGGGATAATTCATAGAGACTTAAAGCCAGATAATATCATGATTGATGATGAACTAAATGTAAAGATTATAGATTATGGCTTAAGCAAAATTATAGATTTTTCTTCGATTACATCAACTGGAACTCAAATTGGGTCACCACTCTATATGGCACCAGAGCAATTAAGGGACAGCAAACATATTGATTACAGAGCAGATATTTATGCTTTGGGAATAATCCTGTATGAAATGTTGACCCAAAATATACCTTATAAAGCAACTACACTGCCAGAATTGTTGCTTAAAATATTAAATGATCCAATTATTCCACCTAGACAGTATAATTCCAGTATAAGTGATGGATTAGAAAATATAATTTTTAAAGCAACAGCAAAGGAGCCATTTGCACGTTTTCAAACAATTGATGAATTTATTGAAGCTTTTAGCAAGAAGAACATAGCAGAAGAATTAGTGACAGTAGGTAAATATTATGCTTGGGTATATCGAGAAAAGGATGTAACTGAGCAATTTGAAAATACTAACTCTGCAGATATTATCTATCCAATACATGTACAAAATTGGATGAAAAAATTACACCAACATTTTGCAGATAATAATTTTGAAAATGTTATTATTGATCCATCCACTCAAAGACTGTCCTATTTTGCATTTGGTAGTACAAAAGGTTTGGTAGATTTACCTTATGCCCCCAAAAAAGGAGTGATTTCTTTAGAGTACCTCCAAAATCCGCAAAAAAGGAAAGAATATATTGAAAGCTGGTATGCAACAGTATCAATGGGAAGAAAATTAATATTGCCATATCACTACATTAGTAATACGGATTATCCAGTTGACAAAGTTGATGAATGGATAAAGATGAATATTCAGTTGATTGACGAAAGCTCAAAAGTTGTAGAAAATGGGAAACAAAAATATGCTATGATATCTATTGGATTAGGACATTTGGTTTTTCAATCAGATAAGATATTGTCATTTTTTGTTCATGCAGATGTTAATGGCTTTATTGTACAAGTTTCTGATATGAAGCAGTTAAATGAACAGTCATTAGGAAGTTATTTGGAATTTGTTCTAAATTTACAAAAGTATACTAATAAACCAGTTATTGCATTAAAAGTGCCAATACCGTTAGGATTTGCATTGATTGCAAAAGGAGTACATGGGTTTTCTCTTGGGTTAGCAAGCATAGACTATTTTGATGAACAGTACATAAAAGAAGAAAAGGATTCTTTTAATTTGTATTCGAAATTTTATTTTCCGCAAGTGCTATCTTTTCTTACATATCCTAAGAAAGACACATTCGCTTTTGAGCAAATCTACAATTATTTTGGATGCTGCGATTGTGAGTGGTGCAAGGGAAAAAGTGCTATTGAGATTGGTACTGGGGATAAAGGGGTTCAATTACATCACTGGCAATTGATGCTGGATGAAGTGGAAAAATTCAATCAATTTGAAGGAGAAGCACGAGTTGAGTATTTTAAGAAACGTGTTGACGATGCATTGAAAAATTTGGATTCTATTCCGCGGGAAATAATGGGCAGTCAGAAAAATACGGATTACTACAAACTATTGAAAAATCTGAAAAAAATAATATAGTTAAATTAGGTGGGTGAGTTTAAATGTTTGTAAATGAAAAAGAGTTAGTAGAAAAATTAGTATTGGATTTACAAGATAGATTTGATACACGATATATTGTGCGGGAGTTAAGGGGTGGAAATAATATAGCAGATGTAGTCTATACTACAGATATTCACAGAAGTAATGTAGTGTTTGATGAGTATTTTAATGCATACTACTACTTTAATGGAATTTACAATCATAAGAGGATAAATTTTGATGATGTAAGAATTTCAGATGAAAAAGTAAGTAAGAAGTTTCATCATTTTCTTCGGGAATTAGAAGAACTTGGTTATGTAAAGATTGATGGAAACTATATTACTTCTATAAAAAAAGTAGATGCAGTTACTAAAAATTTTATTGCTATTGAAGCCAAAATATCGGATTGGAGAGCAGGATTAGAGCAAGCTTTAAGGTACAAGCAATATGCAAATGAGGTTTATGTAGCAATCAGTTCGGAATATATTTCTAAAGTAGATAAAAAGTTATTCAGAGAGATGAATATTGGATTAATGAGTGTTTCAAAAGGAAAGCTTAAAATATCTTTGCGAGCGAAAAAACAGAAAGTAGAAAAGTTAGATATCCAATATTATATTACGGATAGATTTTTGAAGCAATTACAATTGGCTAGTGAAGAATGATAGCAGTATCATTGCTGAAAACTTATATAAAATACGGAGGACAAGATGGCATTTGTAATTAAGAAAAAAGCGGTTTTTAATTATCAATCACCAGTTGCTATGTATCATGATAATAAATCTGTTAATAAAACAATAATGGGGTTGCTAGATTATCAACGGGACATGTTGGAAGAATATATGAAAAAATATGATTCAAAAAACATTGCAATAGAGTTACCAACTGGGAGTGGTAAAACCCTAGTAGGGCTTGTAATTGGGGAATATAGAAGACGTAAAGAACATGAGAAGGTAGTGTTTTTGTGCCCAACAAATCAATTGGTAAAACAGGTAGTAGAACACGCAAATAATAAATATGGTATAAAAGCAATTGCTTTTTGTGGCAAACAATCAGATTATTCTGAGAAAGATAAAAGTGATTTTCTGCGCGCAGAATCTATAGGGGTTACTACTTATAGCTCATTATTTGCTCAATATACGTTTTTCTCCGATGTGGATATTATTATCATGGATGACGTTCATTCAAGTGAAGAGTATATTATTGATAATTGGACATTGAATATAAATAAAAAAGACGGGTTATTTTTGCCATTAGCGGATTTTTTTAGAAAATATGTGGGGGAAATTGATTATAAAAAGTTGTTAGGAACCGATGAAGAGGAGCAAACCGAATCTTGGTGTAATATTGTACCAAGTGCTTTGCTATCATCTGATTTGAATACATTGGAAAGTATTATTGATGCTAGCATAGGCGGAACAAACTATAGCAATATATATACATGGAAAAGAATTCGAGAAAATCTCAAAGAATGTAATATTTATATCCAAAAGGGCGGCATACAAATTAGACCTTGGATTGCACCAACTATGACACATCCTCCATTTGCTAGGGCAAAACAAAAAATATTAATGTCCGCAACTTTAGGCAAGAGTGGTGAATTAGAGAGGGTTACTGGAATTTCTAAAATAACAAAATTACCAATTGTTAATGAGTGGGATAAAAAAGGTGTTGGTAGAAAATTTTTCATAATTCCTAGATTATCATTAGGAAAAGACTCGGAGGCTGATGTATTACTTGCATTACATAAAATAACAGGTAAGAGTGTCGTTCTCACACCAAATGATAGAGTCAAAAGCACAGTAAATGAAATAGTATCAAATTTTTCTAGTAAAACAAAAATATATTCTGTTAAAAATATAGAAGAAAATAAACAAGAATTTATAGATAGTGAAAATGCTATGGTTATTTTAGCAAATAGATTTGATGGAATAGATTTTCCAGATGATGAAAGTCGTTTGTTAATTATAATAGCATTGCCAAAAGTTGTCAATATACAAGAAAAATTTCTAGTATCAAGGATGGGAGGCACAGTATTATACTCGGAGAGAATACGAACGCGGATTGTACAAGCAGTAGGCCGATGCACAAGAAATACCAGAGATTATTCTGTAGTATGTATTTTGGGAAGTACGATAATAAAAGACTTAATTGAACCAAACAAGTTGGCAAAATATGCTCCAGAGCTAAGAGCTGAAATTGAATTTGGTATTGAAAATTCTAGTGAGTATAAAGAGATACAAGACATTGAAACTCAAGTGAGAAGCTTTCTTAGTAATGATGAAGAATGGCAAGGAGCGGAGACTGTTATCGTAGATAAAAGAAACGAATTTAGTGAACAAAGGGATAAAGACATACGCATATTAGAAAAATTAGAAGAATCATCCATCTTAGAAGTACAATTTCAATATGCAATGTGGAAGAAAAATTATAAGGAGGCTTTTGAAAATATATCAAAGATAATAAGTATACTAAGTATGCAAGCACTTAATGGGTATAGAAGTTATTGGAATTATATAGGTGGAACGATTGCATATTATTTAGTAGAAGAAGGGAATTTTGAATATAAGAGCATTGGATTGAAGATGTTTCAAGAGGTTTTGAAGGATAATATCAGTGTAAAATGGATTACAGTGTTAGAACAAAAATTATTTGAAGTCGACGAAAACGAAGTTATAGATGATTATGTAGGAGAGATACTTCCACAATTAGAAAAGATATTGCAAGAATATCCTACTAAAAATAAACTTGAAAAACACATAAGCATAATCTTGGAAAATCTAACAGATGAAAGCGATAATAATGGAAAGAAATTTGAAAAAGGTCACGAGGAGTTGGGGAAAGTGTTAGGCTATATTTCTAAAAATATAAATACAGATGGCTCTCCAGATCCATATTGGATTATTGCAGATATGTGTTTTGTGTCAGAAGATAAAATTTACAAAAGTGAAAAAGAAATACCAATAAATGATGCGAGAGAAGTTGCTACACACAAAAAGTGGATACAACAAAATGAACCATTGATAACTAAAAATACTAGAATTTATACTGTGTTTATTTCAAATTCAGAAAGATTAGATTCAGATGCAAAACATATAGTAGAAGATATCTACTACCTTAATTATACCATTTTTTTAGATTGGGCAAAAAGAGCACTAGATACGATTAGAACTATACATACAACTTTTGTAGAGGAGGGAGATTATGAATGGAGAAAAATTGCCTGTACTGAATTAAGAAAGAACGGCATAACTCCTTTGAACTATCAGAAATTGATTTCCCAAAAAAAACTAATAGATTTATGTGATTAGCTTTAGGAATAGTTGCGTTGTGATACAGAAATCAATTTTATAATAATTGAGCAATTCTGTAAATGCTTGACAGCATATGTGAGTATACATTTAGTTCTTAAGGGGTGATTAGGTATATAGAGGGGTAATTTCTTTACCCCATCTATATTTCATGGAACTACATGATGTAGGTTTACTTAATTTTATGTTTATCTGAATACCTTTTGCCATGTAGTATAAAAGACTACTTTTACCGCATGTGGAAACCGCCATGCTTCTCGTGCGGAAAGGTTGATTTTACGGGTGTTTGCAGGATTTTAATCGGTAAATGGGGTTGTGTTTTAACGGAAAGTGAGATGGATAAGTTTCCCTGGATGTAAGGTGAGGGAATATTTAGAGAGGGTTTTGCCATGTGGTTTTCAGAAAAATGATACCACGGGGCAAAACCCTTACTTTTTAGCAAAAGTTATACGATTTGGGAAAGATGATACTCTGTGACAAAAAGACTGCCATTAGCTTATTTGAAGACAAAAAGCAGACTGAATCCTGTGATGTTCCTAATTGTTTTGGCGACAAATATGCGAGAATATGATAATATGAAGAAAAGATAATTTTGAATGTAGGTGATGATTGTGGAAGATAAACGTAGAGAATTTTCTGACAATGAAAAAATGTTGCTTTACAATGAAGTCAATGGTAGATGCCCAATTTGCGGCGGGGTTCTCGTTTATACAAAGAATGGAAAAATAAATAAATCTTTTGAAGTTGCGCATATATATCCGGCTAATCCAAGATCAGAGGAAGAAGAACTTTTAAAAAATGAAGAAAGATTAAGTGATGATGTAAATGACTTAAAGAACGTTATCGCTGTTTGTAGAATATGTCATAAAAAGTTTGATACGCCAAGAACAGGAGAAGAGTATCGTACATGGGTTCGTTTAAAAAAGAAACTTCTTCAAGAAGCTGAATTAAAAAACACTTATTCCATGTTTAATGTAGAAATCGAGATACAAAAAATATTAGAGAGCTTGAATGATGCAAATATAGACGGAGAACTTGTTCCATTAAGCTATGAATCTCTTAAAATTGATCAGAAAGCAAATGATACATTACCTTATGTGATTAAAAGATCTATCAAGAGAGATGTTGTCGACTATTTTGACTATATTCATCATCTATTTATAGATATTGATCAAATTACTCCTTATAAGTTTGATATATTAGCTTCTCAAATCAAAGGGTTCTATTATAAATGTATGCAAATTAACCCGAGTCAAGAAAGTGTGTATACAGCGCTTGTTGACTGGTTAAATGAAAAGACCGGCAACTATTCAAGAAGAGCTTGTGAAATAGTAATTGCTTATTTTATACAAGATTGCGAGGTGTTTTCATGATACTCCCAAATAAATTAATTAAATTTGAAGATAGTATTTTAGCAAAAACTGTTTTTATCCTTGATGAAATTAGCAAAAATAATCAGGGTGTTAGTGAATTATTTTGTTTGGTTAAAGAACATTTTAATGATGTGAATCAATACATATTAACTTTAGATGTGCTTTTTACCCTTGAAAAAATAAATTACAATGAAGAAATGCGGGTGATAGAATATGTTGAAAAAAATTTACTGTGATAAATTTTTACAAAAAGAAGTTAAGTTTCATAATGGTTTAAATGCAATAGTAGGTGATAATATTGCTTCAAACTCCATCGGAAAATCTACTATGTTAATGATTATTGATTTTGTATTTGGTGGAGAAGACTATATAAAGAAAAACCATGATACGGTTGATCAGCTTGGACATCACGAATTTAGGTTTGTTTTTGAATTTTTAGACAAAGAGTATTTTTTTATTAGAAATACTAATAAATATAAATTTGTTTCTAAATGTAACGAAAAGTTTGAAATTATTGATACAGATAAAACTGAAAAATTTACAGCATGGCTGCAAGAACAATATATGTGCCAGCTTGAAGATTTATCATTTAGAAATATTGTAGGTAGATATTTTAGAATATATGGTAAAGAAAATCTTAATGAAAGAAAACCGATACAATATTTTGAAAAAGAAAAGCCACCCTTATCAATTTCGGCATTACTAAAATTATTTGATAAATACAAGGCATTAAAGGCTTTTGAAGTGCAAATAGAAACATTAAATAGTGAGAAAACCACGTTAGTAGATGCTGCAAAAAAGGATTTAATACCTCATGTAGTTACAAAAACGTTATTTGGAAAAAATGAAAAGAAAATTATTGAACTCAACCAACAGTTAGAGTTACTCAAAAAGGATATTGTAGCAGCTTCTACAGATATTGAGGCACTCGTATCCAAGGAAATACTAAAGCTTAGAAGAGAAAAAAGTGATCTAATTACGAAAAAAAATGGGTTAGAAAGTAGACTGATTAGAACTCAGACAAACCTTAAAAATAGAAATATTAATATACAAACAGAATTGAATCAATTTGTACATTATTTTCCGAATTTTAATATTGAACGAGTTCAAGAAGTTGAGGGGTTTCATAAAACAATAACTCAAATACTAAAAGGTGAGCTTCAGGTTGCTGAAAAAGATTTAAAGATCGAAATAGATAAAATAGAAAAACAAATACTTTTATCTCAAGTGTTCCTGAAAATATTTCCGCCCCGCACCATAGGCTTCTAGCACGGCATCGCACCAGCGGTCAA